>ERZ808240.490-NODE-490-length-52122-cov-4.427449_pt1 | contig 52122 bp, 36 predicted proteins | sample MGYA00521084_ERZ808240 | MGnify/ENA primary metagenome ERZ808240 (study PRJEB31516, sample SAMN03275571) | gut metagenome | biome: mammalia-associated habitat; material: feces | host: Papio cynocephalus | place: Kenya | collected 2012-08-06 ...
CGCCCCAGTTCATCTTGTCCCACAGTGTGCCGCCGGGCTTGCCGCCCAGGTAGCCCTTGCCGCCCCACTCGAAGTCGTAGGTGAGTATCTGGCCGTACACGCCGAGGTGGTGCCCTGTAAGCGGCTTCTCATGGGCTGCGCTGCCGAACCACCAGCGGACGTTCACGTCGCCGCCGTATGCTCGCCAGTAGCGGTGGCGGCGGTCAGTCTTCCACCAGGCGTACTGCCAATTTGCGCCGACCGACATGTTCTTGCCCAGATAGAACTCAACGCCGATGTTGGGGACTGCCGCAGCGTCGTAGAGCATATTGGTGCGGATATCCATATAGAAGGGTCGGCAGTGCTTCTCCTCTACCACGACAGTATCCACGACCACAGTGTCGACCTCGACGGTGTCAACCGGCTCGATGTAGACCTGCTCCGGCTCTTCCGGCTCAATGTAGACCGGTGACGGCACACGCTCGTAAGATAGCAGCAGCGTGGAGGCACGCAGGGCGGGGAACAGCTCGCGATACATATATAAATAGGGCTTGCCGCCACGAAGCTGCTTGAGGCGGCGGAGCGGGTCGCCCGACTTGGGTCGGCTGCCTTCCTGCTCGGCGATGATGTTGCGCACCAGACGGAGGACATCTTCACGGTACGGAACTTTCTCGTCCTGTTCCACCAGTTCGAGAAGGCCGTTCCAGTCACGGCCGAGATAGGAGAAAGTCAGTGCAGAGTCCGCAACGGAAAAAGAGTCGGAGAAATAGTCAAACAATACCTGCGCTCGCTTCTCGGAGAGCCGGCGGTTGATAGCCACAGAGCCTTCGGGGGAGGCGCCGCCGACGACATTCACGCTCCGCAGGGTCAACATGGAGTCTGCATAACTCGTGCTGAGACTGTCAGATATACGACGCAGAGCCTCGCGGTTGTCCTTGAACTCAGGGTCAAGGTTTGAACGGCTCTGGCGGAAATGTATCTTGACAGAATCATTTATAACCGCAGCGGATAGGCATCCTGCTACGGCAAGAAACGATATGAATGTTACTTTCCTCATTACACAATCAATGTTCAATTCATACTCACGCCTATTGCCTGGCAGCCCATTGGCAGCCGCGCAGCCTTGCGGCTCGCTTCGTCATCAGGGCTGACACTCCCGGCGCAGTCTCCGCTCCACACCCGCACAAGTGACGTACACTCTGGATGTCTGCGATGCCTGTGCCTAGGAGGCAGTCGGGCGTCTTATAATCCCCGTAATTCTTGCTTCGTTATGCAACAGTCGAATCTGAGTTTATGGCTTAGTCTGGACTTGCATAATCTGTCGGCTTAGCGTCAATCAAATTCCCACAATACCTTACGGATAAATTTTATAATCGCTGCAAAATTAGAACTTATCGCGGACATAGGCATGGATTCCAATGTTAAATTATCCAAACATTTTATTTATTCGTTGCAAGTGCTTAATGTTCAGGAGCAACTGAGGCGTACATTTGACATGATGCGCCGCTACGCAGCACAAGTGAGAGGAGATGGAAATTACACGTATGGGCTGGTTTTCATGGTGACACGGCACGCATCTCGCGAAAAATTATTACCTTTGCACGTTAAATGAGACAACAATGGCAAAGGAACTAAAGAACTTCACGAAAAGAGCAGACAACTATTCGCAGTGGTACAACGAGCTGGTGGTTAAGGCAGACCTGGCAGAGCAGTCGGCAGTGCGCGGCTGCATGGTAATCAAGCCTTACGGCTATGCTATCTGGGAAAAGATGCAACGGCAGCTTGACGACATGTTCAAGGCTACGGGCCACCAGAACGCATATTTCCCGCTGCTGATACCGAAATCATTCCTCAGCAGGGAGGCCGACCATGTGGAGGGCTTCGCCAAGGAGTGTGCCGTTGTCACTCATTACCGCCTGAAGAATGACGAGAACGGCGGCGGTGTGGTGGTAGACCCGGCAGCGAAACTGGAGGAGGAGCTCATCATCCGCCCGACCTCGGAGACCATAATATGGAACACATACAAGAACTGGATACACTCATACCGTGACCTGCCTATCCTCATCAACCAGTGGGCAAACGTGTTCCGCTGGGAGATGCGCACACGCATGTTCCTGCGCACGGCAGAGTTCCTCTGGCAGGAGGGACATACGGCGCACGCGACTCGCGAGGAGGCCGAGGCTGAGGCAGTCAAGATGCTGAACGTCTATGCCGAGTTTGCAGAGGGACACATGGCAATGCCGGTGGTAAAGGGCGTTAAGTCAGCCAACGAGCGTTTCGCCGGGGCTGTCGAGACATATACCATCGAGGCAATGATGCAGGACGGCAAGGCATTGCAGTCCGGCACTTCGCACTTCCTGGGACAGAACTTCGCCAAGGCGTTTGACGTGAAGTTCATCAACGCCAACAACGAGCCGGAATATGTATGGGCGACCTCGTGGGGCGTGTCGACTCGCCTGATGGGCGCGCTTATCATGACACACAGCGACGACAACGGCCTCGTGCTGCCGCCACGGCTCGCCCCTATCCATGTGGCAATAGTGCCCATATATAAGGAGAAGGCACAGCTCGACGCTATCGCAGAGCGTATGCAGCCGATAATCGATGAACTGCGCAAGCGCGGGCTGACCGTCAAATTTGACGACGCAGACAACCGCCGCCCCGGCTTCAAGTTTGCGGACTACGAGGTCAAGGGCGTGCCCGTGCGCCTCGCTGTCGGCGCAAGAGACCTGGAGAAAGGGGCTTGCGAGCTGGTGCGCCGCGACACTCTCGAAAAAGAGGAGATCGCGTTTGAGGGCATCGTTGACGAAATCATGCGCATACTCGACGACATACAGAAGAGCCTCTACGACCGCGCATTGCAACGCCGCAAGGAACGCACTATCACCGTAGACAGCTACGACGAGTTCAAAGAGAAAATCACACAGGGCTATTTCATACTTGCCCATTGGGACGGCACTTCCGAAACAGAGACGCGCATCAAGGAGGAGACCAAGGCGACTATCCGCTGCATCCCGTTTGAGGGCGACACCACGCCGGGCGTGTGCATGGTGACAGGCAAGCCGTCGCCGCGCCGTGTGCTTTTCGCCATTTCATATTGACAACACACTATACGCTGTCCGCCTCGCTAACACTGCGTGACGGACGGTTTTCCGCATACATACCGTAATGCCATGAAAACGACTATAACCATACCGGTTCTGCTGCTCGCGGCGGTGTCCGCGCCGGCAGCCCCCCTCACCCCCGACGACTATTGCGACGTGAACCTGACCAAGCCGGCAGGTGTGCGCGAAATGCGTCCGCTCGCCGACGGCGTTTCATACGCCGCGCTTAGCGATGACGGCAACGCCATAGAGGTGTACAGCTACAAGAACGGAGCGAAGACCTCTACCCTCTTTGACGTGAAAGCCATTAAGGGAGATGTCAAGATAGACAGTTTCGACGGCTATGAGCTGTCAGCCAACGAGAAGAAGATACTGCTCTGGAACAATTCCAAGAAGATATACCGCTATTCGTTCACCGCAGAGTACTATGTATATGACATAGCTCGCGGCACGATGAAGCGAGTGTCGGAGGGTGGAGCGCAGCGCGGCGCGGCGCTGAGCCATGACGGCAGGGCTGTCGCCTATATGCGCGGCAACAACGTGTACGTCTCCAACCTCGACTACGGCACGGACATCGCAGTGACCAAAGACGGCAAGGTCAACGAGATAATATACGGCACGCCCGACTGGGGATATGAAGAGGAGTTCGGCGTACTGAACACCATCAACTTTTCCGCCGACGACAACACGCTCGTGTTCATGCGTTTCGACGAGAGCCAAGTGCCTGTGTACTCGTTTGACAATGTGCGCAGCTACTGCGATGACGAGCCGCTCGGCGACCCGTATCCCCAGTCATACGAGTACAAGTACTCGCTGGCGGGCTATCCCAACTCCGTGGTGAGCGTGCTGGCATACGACCTGAACAACCGCACCACCAAGACCATGGATATACCGAAGGCTGATTCGGACTACATACCGCAGCTGTCCTTCGCCGGCGACGGCACGACGCTGATGGTGTCGGTGCTCAACCGCGACCAGAACAACCTGAAGATGTATGCCGTCAATACCGGTTCGACAGTGGCGAAACTCATCTATACAGACGAGTCGAGCGCATGGCTCTCCCCTGCCGCCTACCAGATGATCGATTTCGGCAAGTCGTCATTCATCATCGGCAGCGAGAAGTCGGGCTACCGCCACCTGTACGAATATGACTACACGGGCAAGATGATACGCAAGGTGACTGACGGCAACTTCAACATAACCAATTACTACGGGCGTGATGCACGCGGCAATGTGTATGTGCAATGCACGAAGCGCGGCGCGGTCAACCGCAATGTTGCCCGCGTAGACAGCAAGGGCGCGATGAAGCTGCTCAACGACGTTGACGGCACAGAGAACGCATCGTTCAGCTCCAACTTCGAGTATTACCTGCGCAACTACAGCAACATCTCGACCCCGAACCAGTACACTATCTGCACTACGGACGGCAAGAAATCGACCGTAGTCAACATGAACGAGGAGTACGCCGCCAAATACGCCTCTGCGCCCAAGGTGGAACTGATGAAAGTTCCCAATGCCGTGGGCGAGGAAATGGATGCATACGTCATCAAGCCGGCAGACTTTGACGCATCAAAGAAGTATCCGTTGCTGACCTACCAGTACAACGGTCCGGACTCGCAACAGGTGCTCAACAAGTGGAGCATGGACGGCATGTTCTACCTCGCGAGCGAAGGCTACATAATCGCGTGCGTGGACGGACGCGGCACAGGCAACCGAACCCGCGAGTGGGCGAACAGCGTCTACAAGCACCTCGGCGAATATGAGACAGCCGACCAGATAGCCGGCGCACGCTATTTCGCCTCGCTTCCCTATATCGACGCGGAGCGTGTGGCTTGCTTCGGCTGGAGCTACGGCGGCTACATGACGCTCATGGAGATGTCTGCCCCCAATTCCCCCTTCAAGGCCGGCGTGGCGATGGCTCCCGTGACCGACTGGCGTTACTATGACTCAATATACACGGAACGCTATATGCTCACGCCCCAGCAGAACGAGGGCGGTTATGAAACTGCGTCAGCACTCAACCGAACCAAAGACCTCAACGGACGGCTGCTGATAATGTCGGGCACTTCTGACGACAACGTACACTACTACAACACGTTGAAGTATACATCCAAGCTCAACAGCGAAGGGACGATATTCGACATGATGTCGTTTACCGGTTTTGAACACAGCCTGCGTATGTGCAACGCCCGTGTGCAGCTGTACAAAAAAGTGCTTGACTTCCTCAACACTCAACTCCATTGAAGTGTTGATAAGGATATATGGATGACCTGCACAAAATAGACAGCATCAGGCTTTTCAACTTCTGGCGTCTTCTCGCGCTGTGCCTCGGCGTGCTGACGGCTATGTTTGTCGTGACGCGTTTTTTCCCCACGATACTCTCGCCAGTATTCTCGCTGCTTTGTGCATTGGCCATCTACCGGATAGTGAATGTCGCGAGGGGACGGTTCGGGCTATGCTCTATCGTCCCATACGCGATTTTCCTTAGCCTCGTCATATATTCGATCATAGCGGTAGTCGTAAACCTGTCCAACGCCATCGGGCTGGTCAGCCTCCCCGATGAGGTAATCTTCTATCAGGGTGCATATATGCCCTCGCTGATGTATCTGCCGACGGCTACGGCAACGCTGTTTGTGACGTACCTTCAGCGCGAGAAAATCAACTTGTGCCGCAACTGCAGAATCCGGAATTCCGAGTATATCGGCGGCAACAGTATCAGCCGCATATACAGCTCTGAATCACATTTCCAATTGCGCAACCTGACTGTCCTGATGCTGTGCCTTACGGTCCTGGTGTGGGGATATTTTCTCGTATTCTATGTCAATGCAAGCCAGAACGCCCGCGACTGGTACATCTTCACTTGGATAGTCGTAATCGTTTTCCTGCTTGACATAATGTATTTTACCGCTCGCTACTACAATCTGTACCTCGACCTGCGCGAAAACGATGAAATCATCACGCCCGAGGAGATAGAGGACATGACAGCCAAGACGTACCTGCGTTTCTATGTCATCTGCGGCAACAACATATATGTAGACGAACATTTCGCCACTCCCGACACGAAGTGCGGCGAGGTTATGGAGACACCGTTCCTCACCAAGCGCAATGTGAACGGTCTTCCATCAAGCGCAGCCGGCGAAATCATACGCGAAATGACCGGCGTAGCCGGAGAGCTGCGTTTCTTCTACGGGAGGCGCACCGGCATAAAGGGACACACGCTGCTCCGCTACTTCTATTTCGTGAAGCCCGGCAGCAACGGCGATTGTCCGCCGCTCAAGACAGCTGGCAAATGGATGGACTATGAGGTTATCAAGCAGATATACTCTACCGAGCCTGACAGGCTGTCGCGACTGAGCGTGATTGACACCACTCGCCTTTCAACCATAATTCTGACCAGCAAGATATACGACGAACAGGGCGTGCGACGCTTGGGCATAGGCAACTACCGCCCGAATTTCAACCTCAGGGACGTGTACCAGTCAGACATTGACTTTCAGGACGACAAGTGGATACGGATTTCGCTGTTCAATTCCGACATGCCGATGTTCCGGCTGCGCAGTTGGTGGCGACGGACATTCGGAAACCAAAATCATCACGGATACGGCTCAAACATGACTACAAGATGACAAAAGAAGTTGCGATAGTAGGGCCGACGGCATCGGGCAAGACACGGCGAGCCGTATCGATAGCGCGTGCGTTGCACTCGGAAATCATCAGTGCAGACTCGCGTCAGGTCTACCGAGGCATGACCATAGGGACCGGCAAGGACTTGGAGGAATACGGCGAGGTGCCTTTTCACCTTGTGGACGTGGCAGCGGCTGGCGACAAGTACAACTTGCACCGCTATGTGACGGACTTCCGCCGCGTGGAAAAGGACATCCTCTCACGCGGTCTCGTGCCAGTCATCTGCGGCGGGTCAGGCATGTATGTCGAGACCGTACTGGCAGGGGTCACGCTGCCGGATGTGCCTGAAAATCCGGGATTGCGCAAGGAGCTGGCGGCATACACCCTCGAGGAACTGACAGCCAGGCTCGCTGCCATGAAGCAGCTGCACAACACCACCGATGTTGACACTGTGAAACGTGCGATACGCGCCATTGAAATCGAGACATACTACCGCGACCATCCCGAACAGGCAGCACTTGCCGACCGCAGCCGCACACAGCAGGCTGATGCGTTGATAATCGGCGTAGACATTGACCGAGACTCGCGCCGGCGGCGCATATCCGAACGGCTGCAGTCACGCCTCGAAGAGGGTATGGTCGATGAGGTTAAGTCGCTGCTCGACAGCGGCATTTCGCCGGAAGACCTGATTTACTACGGATTGGAATACAAGTTCATCACGCTGTATGTAATCGGGGAACTGTCGTATGACGAGATGTACAAAGGCCTTGAAACGGCAATCCACCAGTTTGCGAAGCGGCAGATGACATGGTTCAGAGGCATGGAACGGCGCGGCTTCACCATACACTGGCTGCCCTACGACCTGCCGGAACAAGACTTCGTAGGCCGTGTTTTGGAACTGATGCAGCCGGCGTAAACCATTCCCTTGCCATACATTCATACCGCATACGGGTCATGCCACGGCATAGCTGTGACTGAGCCGTCGTGGCTGTGCGTCAGTGCGAGTATACGCTGGTTTGACGAACCACGGAACAGCAAGTCAGGGTCGCGCAACCTCTCGACATACTTGCCGTCAACTATTGCGTCAACGTCAGCTACAGCGGCATAGAGAGCTGGGCTGGCGCTAATTTCCTCCCATGTATAGCCGGTATATACCCACACGCCGAAACCGAGCCGGTGTATCGCAGATGCAAGGACAGCTGTTGCTTCAGGATGGCATAGAGGGTCGCCACCTGTGAGAGTCACGTCATAGCCTTCCGCCTCGACAACGTCCAAAATCTCGTCAAGCGACATCACTTCGCCGGCATTGTCGTCCCAAGTCGAGGGATTGTGGCAACCCGGACAGCGATGTCTGCAACCGGCAAGGTATATGGAGGTGCGGAACCCCGGCCCATCGACCGTTGTTCCGCGCACTATCCTCATAACATTGTAGTTTCGCTTCATTTATGCACTACCCTGTCGGCAAGTTCAGCGAGTTTGCCAGAGTTCCAGCGGTCGGTAGTCCCGACGAGATAGCCGGTAATGCGCTGTATGGTCTCAAAACGAGTGCCGCATTTGGGACATTCGTGCATATCCGTGTCCGCATTCTCATATCCGCAGTTCGGACAGTGGTTTCGGTTGTGGTTGACCGAGCCGTAGCCCATATTGTACTTGTCGAGCAAGTCCACAATCTGCATTATCGCTTTCGGGTTGTGGGTTGCATCTCCGTCTATCTCCACATAGAATATGTGACCGCCACGGGTGAGGTCGTGATACGGGGCCTCAACTTCAGCCTTGTGCTTAGGGGAACAATGATAGTAGACAGGCACATGGTTTGAGTTGGTGTAATAGTCCTTGTCAGTTACGCCAGCGATAACGCCAAACTCCTTGCGGTCAATTCTGGTGAAACGTCCCGACAGCCCTTCGGCTGGCGTAGCAAGTATAGAATAATTGTGGCTGAACCGCTCGCTGAACTCATTAGCGCGGTCGCGCATGTGCGACACTATCTTCAGCCCGAGCTGCTGCGCCTCGTCGCTCTCGCCGTGGTGATGCCCTGTAAGTGCAATCAGGCACTCTGCTAGGCCGATGAAGCCGATTCCGAGCGTGCCCTGCGGCAGGACGCTCTCGACAGTGTCCGTAGGCTTCAGCGACTCCGCACCTGTCCACAGCGACTTCATCAGCAGCGGGAACTGTTTGGCAAGGGCAGTCTTCTGATACTGGTAACGCTCGTCGAGCTGGCGAGCCGTTATCTCGAGAGTGTCATCAAGGTGGCGGAAGAATGTGTCGATGCGCTCCTTAGGGTCGTCAATCTTCATAACCTCGATGGCGAGCCTTACTATATTTATGGTAGTGAACGAAAGGTTGCCGCGTCCTATGGAAGTCTTTTCGCCGAAACGGTTCTCGAACACACGGGTGCGGCATCCCATGGTGGCTACCTCATGACGGTAGCGTTCAGGGTCGTCGGCACGCCACTGCTCATGACGGTTGAATGTAGCGTCGAGGTTGAGGAAATTCGGGAAGAAACGGCGGGCAGACACCTTGCACGCCATCAGGTACAGGTCATAGTTGCGGTCTTCGGGCAGGTAGTTCACGCCGCGTTTCTTCTTCCATATCTGAATGGGGAAAATAGCAGTCGCGCCATTGCCCACACCCTCGTATGTGGAGCGGAGCAGCTCGCGGATTACGCAGCGTCCTTCGGCTGAAGTGTCTGTGCCGTAGTTGATTGACGAGAAGACGACCTGGTTTCCGCCGCGAGAATGAATTGTGTTCATGTTGTGGATGAACGCCTCCATAGCCTGGTGCACGCGCTCCACGGTGCGGTTGACAGCATGTGTAACATACCGGTCATCGCCGCTCAGTCCGTCAAGCGGTTTGACCACGAAATCCTCGACATCATAGTCGTACAGGCGCTTCATGTCAGCACCCGCTACACGCTCCAATATCTTGATTTCCTCTACAAAAGTGCTGCGGACAAACGGTGCAAGGTAGAAGTCGAAAGCCGGGATGGCTTGGCCTCCGTGCATCTCATTCTGGGCGGTCTCAAGCGAGATGCAGGCAATGACGCTTGCGGTCTCAATGCGCTTGGCTGGACGGGACTCGCCGTGACCGGCGTTGAACCCATGCTTGAGTATCTTGTCGAGGGGGTGCTGCACGCATGTCAGCGACTTGGTGGGGTAATAGTCCTTGTCGTGTATGTGTATGTAGTTGTTCTTCAGCGCCGCACGAGTCTCGTCAGAGAGCAGGTAGTCATCGACAAACGGCTTGGTCGATTCGCTGGCAAACTTCATCATCATTCCTGCCGGCGAATCAGTGTTCATGTTCGCGTTTTCGCGGGTGATGTCGTTGTTGCGGGTCTCTATGATTTCCAGAAACAGATCCCGCGTCTTGGCGCGGCGTGCGATAGAACGCTTGTCGCGGTAAGCGATGTAGCGTTTGGCCACCTCCTTGCGCTTGGACTTCATCAGCTCCATTTCCACACGGTCCTGTATTTCCTCAACAGTCATGCGTTCCTTTCCAGTCATGGCTATATGGTCGGAAATACGCTGTATGAGCGATTCGTCCTCACCCTTCTCTGTGGTGAGCATCGCCTTGCGGATAGCGGCCTTGATTTTCTCTTCATTGAAACCGACAACACGGCCATCCCGTTTTTCAACTACCTGTATCATAGAAGAATAAAATAAATTGTTACAACACTGCTCGTTCGAGACATCGCAAGGAAGCCTCAAAAACTGATGTGCAAATGTAGCAATTATTTTCCGGTTTTTGCCAGCTTCGAGTGAGGAAATTTATTGACAGTTTACCGAATCGGAAAACTTTTCCGCCAAACTCAAATCAGCATCGGCTGACAATCAATGCATTGCAAAAAATTTCGGACAACTTCAGCATAACTGTCGCTTACAGATTTGTCAGTTTGCCAGGTTCTTTAATGTGTCAAAGTTACGTCAATACGTCAATGCCAGAGTACAATCTATGTTAATAGTATATGGCGGCTACAGAACAATTTCACGCTATGGTTGTACTACAAATGATAAAGGACATTCTAAGATGACTGAAGTAACCAAGGAAATGGCGTTGCGGTATCACAACGAGCCGCACCCCGGGAAAATAGAAGTAGTGCCAACCAAGGAATATGCCACCCAGCTCGACCTGTCGCTGGCATATTCCCCCGGCGTGGCTTACCCATGCAAGGAAATAGAAAAGAACCCCGGTTTGGCATACGACTATACAGACAAAGGCAACCTCGTGGCTGTAATAAGCAACGGAACCGCCGTCCTCGGACTGGGCGACATAGGTGCTGACGCTGCAAAGCCAGTCATGGAGGGGAAAGCGTTGCTGTTCAAGATATTCTCCGGACTCGACGCTTTCGACATAGAAATCGACGAGAAAGACCCCGAAAGATTTGTTGACATCGTCAAGAGCCTTGCGCCGACATTCGGCGGCATCAACCTCGAAGACATCAAAGCACCGGAATGTTTTGCCATTGAAAGCCGTCTGCGCGAGGAGTGCAACATACCAGTCATGCACGATGACCAGCACGGCACGGCAATAATATCATCTGCCGGCCTGCTCAATGCGCTTAAGATACAGGACAAGAAAATCGACGAGATACAGGTGGTTGTAAACGGCGCGGGAGCAGCTGCTATAAGCTGCACGAAACTGTTCTGCAAGTTGGGTATGAAGAAGGAAAACATCGTCATGTGCGACTCGCACGGCGTAATCCGCAAGGACAACCCTGCACTCAATGAACACAAGCGGGAATTTGCCACAGACCGCGGTCTGCACACGCTGAAAGATGCCATCAAAGGAGCAGACTTGTTCCTCGGATTGAGTGTTGCCGATGTCCTTACCCCTGAAATGCTCCTAACCATGGCTCCGAGACCGATAGTGTTCGCCCTGGCAAACCCGAATCCAGAGATTGACTATCATCTCGCTCATGAGACGCGAGATGACATCATAGTCGCCACAGGCCGCAGCGACTATCCGAACCAGATAAACAATGTCCTTGGCTTCCCGTACATTTTCCGTGGCGCACTAGACTGCCATGCCCGCGCTATCAATGACGAAATGAAAATTGCAGCTGTCCACGCTATAGCAGAACTTGCACGCCGTCCGGTGCCGCAAGTCGTAGATGAAGCATACGGAGCGAAAAGCATGGGGTTTGGGCGCGACTACATCCTCCCCAAGCCGCTCGACCCGCGTCTGCTCACAACCGTAGCGTCCGCAGTGGCACGTGCCGCTGCAGAGTCTGGTGTTGCAGCTCGTCCTATCGAAGACTATGATGCGTATGAGGCTCGCCTGAAGCGCATTTCAGACAAAGACCGACATCTTGAACAACTGCTCGCGTCGCTCAATGCCTATTGAACTGATTGGGTTTTAGCAATACAGAGAATTATGCAGGAGCGTTTTGCCGCATCCCTCGTCGGTGAAATCCTCCTGCATAACGTATGTATTACGCAGCAGCCGCATAAGCATGAACATACCGTGGTTGGTGGCAGATTCGATCACCTCATTCCGGTCGCCGTCGAAATGTACGCACTCGCTCACCACGCGGTCAAGGCATTTTGCCGCTATCCACACAGTCCCCACCGGCTTGAACCTCGTTCCGCCGTCAGGGCCGGCGATACCCGAAGTCGCAATGCCGCACTCGGTGCGCATCAGACGGCAAACGCCTTTCACCATACTCTCAACCACCGGCTCACTGACCGCACCGTAATTGTCAATGTCAGAGCGCGATACGCCCAACACGCCTGCTTTAACGTCATTGGCATAGCTGACTATGCTCCCCATGAAATATGCAGACGACCCCGGTATCTGCACAATGCGGTGAGCAATGTTGCCACCCGTGCAACTCTCGGCACACGAAACCGACAGCTCACGCTCGGTGAGCAATTCTCCGAGCACCTGCGGCAACGTCTTGTCCTGCATCGAAATTACCTCCTCGCTGAAAATATCTGCAAGCATCTGCTGGAAGCGGTTCATATTGAAACGCAGCAGCTCGACCTTGTTGTCAACACCGGTGAGTGTGATGCGTGAAACAAGGCTCTGCGTGCGGACTGTCATCTTCACATACTCCGGCAGGTGCAGCTTGAAATGCTTGATGACTTTCGCGAGTTCGCGGCTTGTGTAGCCGTAAATCACCAAGTAGCGGATTTCGGTGTTCATCTCAGTATGGGCGGAAGCGTTGTTCTCAGACATAAGCAGAGGAGATTTGGGATTAAACATTATATGTTAACTCGCGCAAAGGGCGGCGCATCGAGCGGACAAAAATCTTGGCGCAGATACTTGTAATATCCGGCTATGGCAACCATTGCCGCGTTGTCGGTTGTGAACTTGCGAGGAGGAATCCACGCAGTACAGCACTTGCGTTGACCGAGTTCGGCGACAGCCTTCCGTACGGCGGAGTTGGCTGAAACACCGCCGGCAACGGCAATGTTCTGCACTTCGGGGTGCGCGTCGATAGCCTTGCCGAACTTGTCAATAAGAATGTCAACTATCGTGCGCTGCAAGGACGCTGCAAGGTCACACTTGTTGTGCTCAATGAAACCGGCATCTGCCTTCAAGCCGTCGCGGACAGTGTACAGAAAAGACGTTTTCAGACCTGAAAACGAATAGTCAAATTCCTGAATATGAGGCTTCGCCAACTTGAATTTCTTAGCGTCGCCATCCTGTGCGAGCCGGTCTATATGCGGGCCGCCCGGATAGGGCAAACCTATCGTCTTGGCACATTTGTCGAATGCCTCGCCGGCAGCATCGTCTATGGTCTGCCCGATGATTTCCATGTCAAACGGGGAATGCACCAGGACAATCTGCGAATTTCCGCCCGATACAAGCAGGCAGAGCATCGGGAACGATGGGACTTGCGTATCGCTGTCAGTCTTGATGAAATGAGAGAGGATATGCCCGTGCAGGTGGTTGACATCGACGGTCGGAATCCTGAGCGAGACAGCAAGTGCCTTGGCGAAGCTCACACCGACGAGCAGGGAGCCGAGCAGACCGGGGCCGCGTGTGAATGCAATGGCAGACAGCTGCCCCAGCGAGATGCCGGCTTGACGGACAGCCTCGCTCACAACAGGCAGTATATTCTGCTGGTGAGCCCTTGAGGCCAGCTCCGGGACCACACCGCCATACGCCTCATGCACCTGCTGTGAGGCAATGACATTGCTCAACAATACGCCGTCGGCTATGACAGCCGCCGACGTATCGTCACAAGAGGATTCTATTCCGAGTATTATGTCACTCATTTCCATTTGGTTTTATGCCACGCGCCGCTCAATACTCGTCCCACGACTTGATTTTGATGTCATCGAGCGAGAGCGTGCAGAACGCGGTGATGAACGCCGAGGCAAGGCGGGCGTTCGTTATCAGCGGTATATTGAGGTCAACAGCCGTGCGGCGCACCATATAACCGTTGCTCAACTCCTTCGGAGTCAAGTCCTTGGGTATATTTACCACCAAATCAATCTGGCGGTTATGTAGCATCTCAATTATTTGCGGTTTCTGTTCCTCAGACGGCCAGTAGGCACGCAGTGCCGGCACGCCGTTGTCGTTGAGGAAACGCTGCGTCCCCTCTGTTGCGTATATGGTGTATCCTTTGCGGTGCAGCAGCCGTGCGGAGTCGAGCAGCGAAACCTTCTGCCGTGCCGAGCCTGATGACATCAGCACGCCGTGGCGCGGTATGGTATAGCCCACAGAGAGCATCGATTTGAGTATCGCCTCCGAGGTGTCGTCTCCCATACACCCAACCTCACCAGTAGAGGACATATCCACGCCAAGCACCGGGTCTGCGCCCTGCAACCGCGAGAACGAGAACTGCGAGGCCTTGATGCCGACATAATCGAGGTCGAAAGCCGTGCCGACAGCCTTCTCCACGTCGAGGCCGAGCATGACGCGCGTTGCCGCATCGATGAAGTTCTGCTTCGAGACTTTTGACACGAAGGGGAATGACCGTGAAGCACGCAGGTTGCACTCTATCACCTTGATGTCATTGTTTTTGGCGAGGAACTGTATGTTGAACGGCCCGGAAATGTGCAGAGCCTTGGCAATGCGTCCTGAAATCTTCTTTATGCGGCGCATCGTCTCCACATACATCTTCTGCGCCGGGAACTGGATAGTCGCGTCACCCGAGTGGACGCCCGCAAACTCGATATGCTCGCTTATGGCATAAAGCTTGATTTGGCCGTTCTGGGCCACTGCATCCATCTCTATCTCCTTGGCCTCCTGAATGAACTCGGTCACTACAACCGGGTGCTGCTTGGAGACATCCGCCGCGAGCTTGAGGAAACGTGCCAGCTCCTGCTCGTTGCTGCACACGTTCATCGCAGCGCCAGAGAGGACGTAGCTCGGGCGCACGAGTATGGGGTAGCCGACTTCATCGACAAAGCGGCCGATGGCATCCATTGATGTCAATTCGCTCCAACGCGGCTGGTCAACGCCTATGCTGTCACACAGCTGCGAGAACTTGTTGCGGTCTTCGGCATTGTCAATGTCACGAGCCTGTGTGCCCAGTATGTTCACGCCGCTGGCATCGAGGCGCATCGCGAGGTTGTTCGGTATCTGTCCGCCGGTAGAGAGTATCACGCCGTGAGGCGTTTCCAGCTCCAGAATGTCCATGACACGCTCGTATGTAAGTTCATCGAAATACAGGCGGTCACACATGTCATAGTCGGTCGAGACCGTTTCAGGATTGTAATTTATCATCACCGGCCGCCAGCCCTCCTTGGCGACTGTCAGCAGCGCATTTACGCCGCACCAGTCGAACTCAACGGAGCTGCCGATGCGGTACGCGCCCGAACCAAGGACGACAACCGAGCGATGGTCATGCAAATACTGCACATCGTCGCTGTCGCCATTGTATGTCAGGTACAGGTAGTTGGTCTGTGCCGGGTATTCGGCTGCCAGCGTGTCTATCTGCTTGACAAAGGGGCGTATGCCCTTGGCGATGCGGTATGCACGGACGCTGTTGCTCAGCTGCTCGCTCTCCTTGTGCATACGGTCGCCGTATATGGCGCGGGCTATCTGGAAGTCGCTGAAGCCCTGTTGCTTGGCAAGACGCAGCAAATCTTCGGGCAGAGCCTCGAGGCTGTCATACTTGTCCAGTTCGCGTGAGGTAGTGACTATATTGTTCAGCTTCTGAAGGAACCAGAGGTCGATTTTGGTCAGTTCATGTATGCGCTCAACGGAATAGCCTCGGTGCAGCGCCTGCGCTATGACGAATATGCGCTTGTCTGTCGGCTCGGCGAGAGCCTTGTCGATGTCCGCCACGTCGAGCTGCTTGTTCTCCACGAAACCGTGCATCCCCTGCCCTATCATGCGCAGTCCCTTCTGTATAACCTCCTCAAAGGTGCGGCCTATCGCCATGACCTCGCCGACGGATTTCATCGACGAGCCGATTTCGCGGGCCACGTTGTGGAACTTGCCGAGATCCCAGCGCGGTATCTTGCAGACTATGTAGTCCAACGCCGGCTCGAAGAACGCCGATGTACACTTGGTGACAGAGTTTTTCAGCTCAAACAGGCCGTAGCCCAGTCCCAGTTTTGCAGCCACAAAGGCCAGAGGGTAGCCTGTCGCTTTCGATGCAAGAGCCGAACTGCGCGACAAGCGGGCGTTGACCTCGATGACACGGTAGTCCATCGACTGCGGGTCGTAGGCATACTGCACATTGCACTCGCCTACGATGCCTATGTGGCGTATGATTTTGATAGCGAGTTTGCGCAGCGCATGGTAATCCTCATTGCTCAATGTCTGCGACGGCGCAACCACGATGCTCTCGCCCGTATGTATGCCCAGTGGGTCGAAGTTCTCCATGTTGCAGACGGTGATGCAGTTGTCATATCGGTCGCGCATCACCTCATACTCGACTTCTTTCCAGCCCTTCAGCGACTTTTCTATAAGCACCTGCGGCGAGAATGAGAGTGCCTTTTCCGCCAGGGCAACGAGTTGCTCGCGAGTGTCGCAGAAGCCGCTGCCCAGTCCGCCGAGCGCGTATGCGGCGCGGACGATAATAGGATAACCCAGTTCCTCTGCCGCTGCAACCGCATCCGCCACAGTTGTCACCGCCTCGCTCTTGATAGTCTTGACATCAATCTCGTCGAGGCGGCGCACGAACACCTCGCGGTCTTCAGTGGCAATTATTGCCTCTACAGGCGTGCCAAGCACGGTGATGCCGAACTCGTCAAACACTCCCTCGTTGTAGAGAGCCACTCCGCAGTTGAGCGCGGTCTGTCCGCCAAAAGCGAGCAGTATTCCGTCGGGGCGTTCCTTCTCGATGACCTTGCGCACGAAATACGGCGTCACTGGCAGGAAGTATATCCTGTCAGCAAACCCCTCCGATGTCTGTACGGTGGCGATGTTCGGGTTGATGAGTATAGTTTCTATACCCTCCTCTTTGAGCGCTTTGAGTGCCTGCGAGCCGCTGTAGTCAAACTCGCCGGCTTCGCCGATTTTCAATGCCCCTGAGCCCAAGAGCAAGGCTTTCTTGATTTTCTTTGTGTCGTTTGCCATGATGGATGCTGTGTGTCAGAGGAGGTTGATGAAATCGTCGAAAACGAACTCCGTGTCCTTCGGTCCGGAAGAAGCCTCGGGGTGGAACTGCGCCGAGAAGAACGGCTTGGTCTTATGGCGTATTCCCTCGTTGGAACCGTCATTCATGTTGATGAACAGCGGCTCCCAACCATCCGGTACAGTATCGTTGTCAACCGCAAAACCGTGGTTTTGCGATGTGATGAAGCACTTGTTCGTTCCGGTCATGCGCACCGGCTGGTTATGGCTGCGGTGGCCGTATTTCAGCTTGTATATCCTTGCGCCGGCAGCGAGGCTGAGCAGCTGGTTGCCCATGCAGATGCCGCATATCGGCTTGCCTCCAAGCATGGCACGGCGCAGGTTGTCAACAGTGACAGTGGCAAATTCCGGCGAGCCGGGGCCGTTGCTAATGAACAGGCCGTCATAGTCCAGCGTGTTGAAGTCATAGTCCCATGGCACAAGCGTGACACGCACGCCTCGGCGTGTGAGGCAGCGGATTATGTTCAGCTTAGTGCCGCAATCCACCAGCACTACATGCTTGTCGCCCTTGCCGAATGTCTGCACCTGCCGTGTTGACACCTTGGCTATCAGGTTCTCGCTGTTCGGGTCGTGCCAGTCGATGTCCGGGCCGTCAGGGAAAGTGATTTTGCCGAGCATGCTGCCGTTCTCGCGCAGCAGTTTGGTCAGGTGGCGCGTGTCTATGCCGAACAGCCCGGGGATTTTCTCCTCGATGAGCCAGTCGCTCAACGGACGCTGCGACAGCCAGTGTGACGGCGCGGAGGAATAGTCCTGGCAGATGATGGCCTCGCAGTGGATGCGCGACGACTCGAAATATTCTATCACCTTGTCGTCGCCGCTCACTTCACGCGATGGCACGCCGTAGTTGCCGAGTATCGGATAGGTGGTGACAAGTATCTGACCCTCGTATGACGGGTCGGTAAGGCTTTCGGGGTAGCCGGTCATTGCGGTGTTGAATACCACCTCCCCGGCACACGGTTTCTCGTAGCCGAAGGAGTAGCCTTCGAATACATCGCCGTTCTGTAGGGTAAGGAACGCTTTGCGGTGCTTTTGCATGATAGGTTGTTCTGTTGTACGTGCAAAATTACTAAAAAAACATTAGGCATACAAGAGTTTCGGCTCTTGAGAATGCCGGAGTCACTGCGTTGCCCGGTGCTGTACTGCCGCCGCTGCCGCTGATATGGTGTCGGCTGCGACAGTGTCTCGGGGCATCAACGCCTTGTTGCGAGCCGCCACAAGCTGCTGCGTGAGCATATAGATAGTGTCGTTCTGGTCTTCCGCGAGCTTCATGTCTGTCGCCGGCGGGAACTTCATGTTGATGTCCGACAGGCGTTGGCTGTACCATTCCATCAATCCCGACACTGTTGCGGAGTCCGTCGCCACGCGCATCGAGTCGGCATACGTCCGCGTCAGGGCGCACACATGCCTGTACAGGTCGTCGCGCAGCCGGTTGTCATCGCCTTTCGTCGGTTTGGCGCACCCGGCCGCCAGCATCAGGGCAGCCGGCAAGAGCAAAATCCTCATTCTCATCATAGTTTCTCCTCCAACGCTTGTTTCAGGTATCGTCCGGTATGTGACTGCGGCGATGCTGCCACCTGCTCAGGAGTGCCGGCAGCGACTACAGTGCCGCCGTTTTCGCCCCCTTCAGGCCCCATATCGATGATATAGTCTGCACTTTTGATTATCTCCATATTATGCTCGATAATTATCACTGTATGTCCCCTGTCTATGAGGTGGCGCAACGAGGTCAGCAATGTTGATATGTCATTGAAATGAAGTCCGGTTGTCGGCTCGTCAAATATGAACAGCGACGGCTGCTGACTCTCGCGGCTGAGGAAATAGGCCAGTTTGACGCGCTGGTTCTCGCCGCCTGACAGCGTTGACGACGACTGGCCCAGCTTGATGTACCCGAGGCCGACATCCAGCAGCGGCTGCAACCGCTTGACAATGCGCTGTTCAGTAGCTGAATTTCCCTCGCCGAAGAACACCATTGCATCAGCGACGGTCATTTCCAGCACGTCATATATGCTCTTGCCCTGGTATTTCACATCGAGCACCTCCTTCTTGTACCGCTTGCCGTGGCACTCCTCGCAGGGTATCACGATGTCAGCCATGAACTGCATCGGTATGCTGACCACGCCCTCCCCCTTGCACGCCTCACAACGCCCTCCCTCGGCATTGAATGAAAAATGCGCCGCCGTGAACCCCATCTGGACTGAAGCCTGCTGCTCTGCAAAGAGGCGGCGTATCTCGTCAAATGCCTTCAGGTATGTTGCCGCATTGCTGCGCGATGATGTGCCTATCGGGTTCTGGTCCACAAACTCGACGGCGGATATGTCCCTGATGTTGCCGGCCAAGCCGCGATGCGATCCGGGCATATCCCCGGGCTCGCCGATTTGCCGCAGCAACGCCTCATACAGTATGTCGCGCACAAGCGTAGACTTGCCAGAGCCGCTCACGCCTGTAACAACGGTCATGATGCCCAACGGGAAACGGACATCAATGTTTTTCAGATTGTTGGCACACGCCCCTTTGACCTCAATGTACTTCTTCCACGGACGGCGGTGCTGCGGCACCGGTATCGACAGGTTGCCGCGCAGGTAGTCCACTGTGTACGATTCCCCCTCGGGCAGCGGCGACCGCTCTATGTCTGCCACTTCGCCGCTGTATACCACATTGCCGCCCAGCGAGCCGGCATCGCGGCCGATGTCAATTATATAGTCAGCGGCACGCATGATTTCCTCGTCATGCTCCACCACGACAACAGTGTTGCCGATGCGCTGCAGCCCGCGCAATACGCCGATAAGCCGCTCCGTGTCGCGAGGGTGCAGCCCGATGCTCGGCTCGTCGAGTATATACAGCGACCCGACAAGCGACGACCCTAATGATGTCGCAAGGTTGATGCGCTGGCTTTCGCCGCCCGACAGCGTGGCGCACGGACGCTCAAGTGTGAGATAGCCAAGCCCGACATCTGCCATAAACCTAAGCCGCGAACTGATTTCCGTCATCAGCCGTGCAGCTATTGCCTTGTCGTTGCCGTCCAGCTCGAGAGTATCGAAAAACTCGCGCAGCCGGCCTAGCGGCATACGCGACAGCTCCGTGATTGACCTGCCGCCCACCTTGACATACTCCACATCAGGGCGAAGCCGGCTGCCGCCGCATTTGGGGCAAACGGTCTTGCCCATGTAGCGGGCTTTCAGCACGCGGTACTGTATCTTGTAAACATTCGCGTCAACCCAGCGGAAAAAGCCGTCTATCCCCTCCCATTCGCCGCCGCCATGCCACAGGAACTTACGCTGCTCCTCGGTCAGGCCGATATACGGCGTGTGTATCGGGAACTCATATTTTGGGGCGATATGCACCAGATGCTGCTTCCACTCACCCATTTTCTCGCCACGGAAACACATTACGGCATCTTCATACACCGACAGCGTCTTGTCTGGGATTACTAGGTCTTCGCTTATACCCATCACCTTGCCGAACCCCTCGCACGCCTCGCACGCGCCGTAGGGGTTGTTGAAATTGAACATCAGGTCGTCAGGCTCGCGAAACGTCATGCCGTCCGCGCTGAACGAGTTGGAGAAAGTGTGGGTCTTCACTCCGTCAGCCGTCCACGCGCATACCACGCACTCGCCGTTGCCCTCGAAGTATGCCGTCTCTATCGAGTCCGCCAGCCGGGCCCGCTCGTCATCACCTCCGCCCACGGAGAGGCGGTCGATTAGCAACCGGTAATACTCCGCGCTCGCGGCGCGGTTCTCGGCAATAAGGTCGGCAATGTCGATGAACTCTCCGTTCTGCTCCAGCCGCGAGTAGCCCTCTTTCAGGTATATGTCAAGCTGCTGGTCAAACGTGCGTCCTTCCGGCAGGTATATGTTTGCCAAAACCGCTATGCGTGTCCCCTCGGGGTAAGACAGCACCGTGTCAACGATGTCCGGGATGTCGTTTTTGCGCACCACCTCGCCGGAAACAGGCGAAATGGTCTTGCCGACACGTGCGAACAGCATGCGCATATAGTCATATATCTCCGTCGCCGTGCCCACAGTGCTGCGCGGATTGCGCGTGTTCACCTTCTGCTCAATGGCTATCGCCGGCGGCAGCCCCTTGATATAGTCGCACTCCGGCTTTGACATTCGCCCGAGAAACTGCCGTGCGTATGCTGACAGACTCTCGACGTAACGCCGCTGACCCTCCGCGTATAAAGTGTCAAAGGCAAGCGACGACTTGCCCGAGCCGCTCACCCCCGTCACCACCGTAAACCGGTTTAGCGGAATGTCAACGTCAATGCTTTTCAGGTTGTTGACACGCGCCCCCCTAATGGAAATATATTTCTGACCCATATACGAATTAGCAAAACATGACTGCAGACAGCGCACATCAGCACACGTCAGCACTTCACTATATAACGTACCCTCGCCCTCCGATATTATGCCCGACGACTGCCGGGGACGTACCTTGCGGCTCGTCCCCGGCATCATCACTTACCTGCCTGATATTACCGTGACTGTTTCTTCGCGTCAGAACGCCTTGAAATTGACGCGGAACGTCAACGTTGGATAAACCCGCAAAGCGTCTGCCACCTTGTTGAACGTGTTGTTATCTTCGACCAAAGACTTGTCGATTTCGCCGTAGTCGGTGTACAGCTTCGGGCGGTTCTGGAACTGCACGCCGAGTTCAGTCGAGAAATTCACCAGCTTGCCCGGTATCATCCAGCCCCAGCCGATGCCGACATACGGGCGTAAGTCATTCACCTTGAAGCCACCCGAAATGTTGCCGTTCTCGTCAGCCGGTATCTTGTAGTCGCCGATAGCGAGCTGAGCGTCCGGAGATGCCAAGTCCGGGCTGTAACCGGTTATCTTCAGCAGCTTGCCGCCGCCGAAATACGCGCCCGCTGCCACATACAGCGGCACCTTCGGTATCGGATATACATTAAAAATCACCTGCCCCTGCACACGCCCCATGTCGCCGCACAGGTCAACAGTGCCGGTCTGCTGACGCATAACGCCAGCCGCATCAGGAGCGTTGTAGGTGAAGTCCACGTCAGAATGGAACTTGATGGAAGGCATCCACGAGATGCCCGCACGCATCTGCACGAAATGCGAGATCGGAGTGGCGAGCTCCACAGAAACGCCGTTAGTGCCGATGCCGACACCGCCGCCGAGGTGGTTGAAAATGTAGTTGTCCCCCGCTTGTGCCGACATCAGGCCGGCAGCCAGCAACACAGCCGTTGTTGCAATTTTTCCGTTCATCATTACTGATATAAATTATACGCTGCAAGTGTCTCACCGACTCCTGCATTCAATTCTAAAACGGACGCAACCAAAACATATTGCATCATCGCACCGCCGATCTTAAAAGATTTGTTTATCCGGCATCTGTCAAGTTTGACCCTCACGGATTGAAACCTGCCTCTGGCGAACGTTAGCGCTTTACATTGCATAATTGCGTTTTAAGCGGCCCGTCTCTAAGGACAAGCCGACCTGGCAGGTTTGACCCTGACAGATCCGCTTGGTGAGGATTATGGTTTCAATTACTTGATTGCCACCTTGTGTGTGCTTGTCGTGTCAGCTGTGGCGATGCGGACTACATATATGCCCGGTGTCCATGCTGATGCGTCGATGCGGTCGGCCTGTGTGGATGCCATTTTCTGTCCTGATACGGAGTACACTTCCATAGTTGCGCCGTCTGCGCCCTCGGTGCGGATTTCACGGTCAGCCACCCATACCTTCACATTGTCGTCGCTGACAGATGCGATGCCTGAGAGGGCGTTGATTTTGAACGCGGGGGAGATAGTCTGGCACTGGCGGTTGCCGGCCTTGTCGGTCATCTCAATGCGCAGGTCAAACCAGCCGGTGCGGCTCGGACGGTCAACCTTGGCAAGGTTTGTAGAGTAGCAGTCGCCGAAACCGGGCATGAAGAACAGTTCGGGGATTGCGCTGACTTCGAGCGCTGTGAACGAATCCTCGCCGTAAGGCGCGTATTCCACTTTCGGTTCTGCCTTCTCGTATGTGAAGTAGAAACGGTCGTCGCTGTGCCACTGGAAGTCGCCTCCAGAGAAGTACATTGTGCCGTCAGCTGCATTGTCGAAGCGGTCGATAACTTTGCCGTCCTTGTCCTTGAATATGAGCATCTGGAGTGTCGGCGCGGTAACGTCTTCATTACGCTCGTCATAGCTGACTTCAGTGACGTTCTTGCCCTGAAGGCCGTCAACAATTATGTTGTCGTTGCGGAACGTGATGTCAATTTTGCCGGGCGTGTGTCCGTCGGTTGACCAATTATACTGCCAATCGCTGCCCAGATAGTCCGAGCTGTTCGTGAGTTTTGCCTCGCCGTTATATGAAAAGTCAGTCTTGACACAGGCATAATCTGCGCCGCGAACTTCACCAAGGCGGCCGATGTATGCCGGCTCTACATAGATGATTGTTTCTTCTCCGTAAGCATTCTTTTGGATCATGACAGAATTGACAGGTGAGGAGTCTCCGTATGTCTGTCCCTTGGTGGCTGAAGTGAAGGTATACGCCGGATGCCCAGGGAACTCTGTGACATCTACGTCCTCCTCGGGGCATTGGAAAGAGTAGTTGCCGCACTCGGAGTGGTTGTTGTTGATGTACTCCCAGCCGTCCTGGATGCGCCTTACGGGAAGTCCCATGGTTGCTGCCATGGCATCATACTCGAAGCCTTCACTGTCCTTCATTATCTTGTGGAACTCGTAGTTCCCGACTGTGACAACAGTCTGTATGCGCACTTCCGCATCGGGGTCTGGCGTGCCTGCAGAAATCCACACTTCCGGATTGTCGTATGTGAGATCAATTCCGCCTCCGCCGAGTGTAACTTCGTTTATCCAACCTGCGCATGTCACATGGCTTTTGTACTTTTCGCAGCCAATTTCGTCATGGACAGGGGAGTGTACGAAATCATCCTGATACATCACGAATGGAGCTTCATTGCGGATTGTGGTTTTCTCGGTGCCGGTCCCCGTGATTTCAAGTACATAGCACTTTTCGTCAGCTCCTACCAGTGCAGTCGTGCAAACTGTATAGTTGTCGCTGAGAGGTGACACTATCAGGCGCGATATTGAATTGACTTCTTCTTCACTCATTCCGAAATTCGCCATGCGGACACCTGTTGCTATGGAGCCTACATTCTTGCGGTAGACAACAGTTGAACTCACCAAAATGTCGGCAGTTGCATTGGTATAGTCAATTTCAAAGCTCTCCGGGTCGGTGAGTATCCCCAACGAGACCTTTCTGCCGTCCGGCAAGTAGCCGTCTGATGTTACACAGAGAGTCGCCTCGTCGGTCGAGAAGTGGATTTCAGTGTCTCCAGTGATTGTGACGCTTTCCTTGAACATGGTCAGCACTTCCCCGTTTTGATTCCAGCACTGTCCGCAGAGGTCGTATGTGCCGGCCGGCACCTCAAATACGCCCGCGTTTTCTTCAGGCCACATTTCGTTGTAGACGTTCTCATTGTAGATGGCGTAGTACGGTGAGAATTCGCCCTCTTTGAAGTCGAACGTTACATTCACCTTGAAGAGCTGTCCGTCCGCCTTCGTCGGCTTGTGCATTCTGGCGTTTGCCGGCGTGAACTTGGAGTGTTTCAGCTCGCCGGGCTTTGCGAGCCTGTCGGCGGTGCGGTTGGCTGGCGCGTATGCCGCCATCGAAATGGAGGCAAACGCCATTAGGACTGATAGTAGGATTTTCGTCATAATGTGATGTATTAGAGTGTAGTTGATTTTTGTCGCAGTAAAGTTAAGCATAATCCCCCTCCTATGCAATTACCCCCCCCATTTTTACAACTGTGTAACATAACTTATCGTTCATTACTTGTCGGGGTGGTAATTTCTCTTCTTATTGCCTTCAAAAGGTATGTACAGCGCTCGGTTATCGGGGATTTTTACTACCTTTGCAACATATATAACCGTAATACACTCTATTGACATGAAAAGTATCAAGAGATTACTTGTGCTGATGCTGGTCGCTCTTGCTGTTGCCGGCAGTGCAAACGCACAGTTCCGTTTCGGCGTGAAAGCCGGTCTCAACCTCAACAGTCTGCACATAGACAACCTCAGCGACAATTTTTCGTCTGACAACGGCTGCGGCTTCACCGGCGGCGCAATGGTTGAGTTCACCGTTCCCATCATTGGCCTTGGCTTTGACGCCTCGCTGATGTACACCCGCATGAACGCTGAATTGTTCAACGCTTCAATTGATGAAAACGGCAAACTCGTTGACAACGGCAACTCCAAGGACTTCTTCGAGATTCCAGTCAACCTTAAGTACAAGTTCAGCATCCCGGCTGTAAGCAATGTGGTTTCACCGTACCTGTTTACAGGTCCGTCATTCGCATTCAAACTCGGCGGCGATGACAATGTGTTCGCAACCAAGAAGTTCCAGTGCGCTTGGAACATCGGCGTAGGCATAGAGCTCATCAATCACCTCCAGATTGGCGGCAGCTACGGCTTCGGCATGAACAACATCGCAAAGGAATTTGGCGTGACAACCGCTGAAGACTATAAGGTGAAGAACAATTACTGGACAGTGACAGCCGCTTGGCTGTTCTGATGCCAGCAATGCAACGACAATCTGATAATCAACTAAATGATTAAGAAGATATTATTCGGGGTGGTGATGTGCCTGACGGCCATCACCGCCTCTGCCGAATTTCGCTGGGGACCGGTTGCGGGTGCAAATTTCACCTCCTACCGGTTCAAGCAGCATATCGCTGATGTCAAGATGTCTACCGGATTTCAGGCAGGCCTCATGGGCGAGCTGATGTTCCCGGGCATCGGCTTCGGTGTGGATTTCGGGCTGAACTACAGCATGCACGGCTCGAAAATCAATTTCGGCGAGAAGAAAGTATGGGCATCGGACGGCTTCGGCAATGAGCAGGTTTGGCTGCACACCATTCAGATACCGCTGCACCTGCGTTTCAAGTATACGCGCCTTTCTGGCCTGGAACGTTATTTAGCGCCGTTTGTCTTTGCTGGCCCGGTGTTCACGTTCCATGTCGGTGACAATGATGTCAAGGCGTTGGAATACCCCGGCGGCACTGTCGCCATTCAGTTCGGCCTTGGCGCGGAGATATGTGAGCGGTGGCAGATTTTCGGGTCGTATGACCTCGGCGTTTCCTACGAGATGCGAACTGTCAAGCTCGACAATTACTCGGCACGTCCCTCCACTTGGAATGTCGGCGTGACTTACCTGTTCTGACCTAGTCACTTGTAACCCTCGCACAGATGTCCCTCTTTGCAGATGTGATATTGCCGTTGCCACTGCAGGATGCGTTTACCTACGCCATCCCCCCGGAAATGGAAAATGGCATCTCAATCGGGTCGAGGGTCTATGTGCAGTTTGGCAAAAGCAACAGGAAGTGCTATACGGCTCTCGTTGTCGGGCTACATGACAACCCTCCGGAGAATTATGAGGTAAAGGAGATATTGCAGCTCCTTGACAGCGACAGCATTATCCGTTACCCGCAGCTGAAGCTGTGGCAGTGGATTTCCGACTATTACCTGTGTACTCTCGGCGATGTCTACAAGGCCGCGCTCCCTGTAGGGCTGAAAATCGAGAGCGAGACAATGGTCTGCCTTAATGCGGACTACGAGCCTTCCGAAACTGAGCATCTCACGGAGAAACAGGCTCTTATTGTCGCTACTTTGCAACGCGAGGAGCGGCTCAACCTACATCAGTTGGCGGACAAATGCGGCATACAGACCATTTCGCCTATTGTCGCGAGGCTGCTCGACATTGGCATAGTCGAAATCGACGAGCGCACTATAGACCGCTACCGCCCGGTCAAGAAAACACTTGTTCGACTGACGTGTGACCGTGGCGACGACAATGCGCTGCACGATATTCTGGCTTCTTTTCCAAAGACTGCACGAGCAAGGGAGAAACTGCTGCTGACGTACCTCGACAAAAGCGGTTGGCTGCAGCGCAATTCTCCGTTAAGAGAGGTAGAGAGGAAGGAACTTGCGGATGCTGCCGCTGTCAGTTCCGGCATCATGAAAGCATTGGTTGACAAGGGTATATTTGAGGTTTATACCAAGGTTGTCAACCGTTTTAACCCCGACTTGGAGCAAAGCCCAATTTCTTCGCTCTCACCGTTGTCTCCGCTCCAGACGAAGGCGTTAGACAGCATCCGCACACAGTTCCGTGAGCATAATGTTGTGCTGTTGCGAGGTGTGACAGGGAGCGGCAAGACAGAAATATACACTCACCTGATACAGCAGTCGCTCAATCAGGGCAATCAGGTGCTGTATCTCGTCCCCGAGATTTCGCTTACCACGCAGCTGACCGACAGGCTTCGCCGTTTCTTCGGCGACAGGCTCGTGGTTTATCACAGCAAATTTTCTGACAATGAGCGTGTTGACCTATGGCGGCGAATATTGTCGAGCCATGAGCCTATTGTCGCCCTCGGCGCAAGGTCAGCGGTATTCCTCCCTTTTGCTCATCTCGGACTGGTCATAGTCGACGAGGAGCATGAGAGTTCCTTCAAGCAGTACGACCCTGCGCCCCGATACAACGGGCGTGACACTGCTATAGTCCTTGCTTCCATGCACGGGGCAAAGACATTGCTCGGGTCAGCAACCCCCTCTGTTGAAACATATTACAAGGCAAAGAGCTGCAAATACGGGCTTGTGGAGCTGACAGAGCGTTATTCCGGGGCGGTGATGCCAGATGTCGAGGTGGTAGATATGCGCAAACAACGCAAGCAGAAGACTGTCTACGGCTCACTCTCATTCACGCTCATCAACGCCGTTGGCAGCAGCCTCGGAAGCCGCCGTCAGGCTATTTTGTTCCAGAACCGCCGAGGCTTTGCCCCGATGGTGGAGTGCGGAGAGTGCGGCTGGAAACCCAAATGCCAGAACTGTGATGTGTCGATGGTCTACCATAAGGCTATCAACCAGTTGCGCTGCCATTATTGCGGCTATTCGGTACAGCTGCCAGCAGTATGCCCCGCGTGCGGACTGCCGGGCATCGAGATATACGGCTACGGCACGGAACGCATAGCCGAGGAAGTTCATGACAAGTTCCCCGAAGCCCGCGTCAGCCGCATGGACCTCGACACGACGCGCAACAAGAACGCCTATCAGGATATAATAGAGAAATTCGCGTCGCATCAGACTGACATACTTATAGGCACGCAGATGGTGTCTAAAGGCCTTGACTTCGAAAGGGTTGACACAGTCGGTGTCGTCAGTGCCGACACATTGCTGAATTTCCCGGATTTCCGCAGCGACGAGCGTGCATTCAATATGCTCGAGCAGGTTGCCGGACGTGCCGGACGGCGTGCCGACAAGGGGAGGGTGATGATACAGACTACAAGTCCGGACAATCCAGTGCTGCACTATGTATGCGCCCACGACTACGAAGGCTTCTATAATGCTGCCATTGTCGACAGGCAGCGTTTCGGCTACCCTCCGTTCACCAAGGTCATCATTATTTACATGAAGCACCGCGACCGCGACACTCTCAACCAGCTTGCAGTGGCATACACCAAGATGCTCATGCAGGTGTTCGGCAACAGGGTTCTCGGCCCGGAGCCGCCGCTGATACCGCGTGTAGCCAACAGATACATCCAGACGGTTATGCTCAAAGTCGAGGCTCAGGCATCTATGGCGAAGGTCAAAAAAATACTTCGCGACATTTATGTGCAACACCTCGCCGCCGACCCACGTATGCGCCAGCTTGTCCTGTATTATGACGTTGACCCCTCTTGAGATTTGTGCAGGTGCGCAGTTTTTACTAACTTTGCGGTAAAGACCCCGAATGAAGTTTTTGCCGATGGACAAAAAGAAGATTGTTGTCCGCGCACTGAGCGGAGCCGTTTATGTGGCGATAGTAGTGTCACTGATATTTCTCGGAAGTGTCGGTGTCTTCCCCTTGGCTATACTATTCTCGATTTTAGCCACCATCGAGTTTGACAGAATCAGCTTCGGAGGGCGCAAGTCAGCTGCCGCGATTGCCTGTGATGCTGTAGCCAATGGTCTTATGGCATCGTTTGCAGGCGCAGTGTTTGTACCCATCGTCCTTGGTGTCCGTTTTCTGATACAGCTGTATTCCAAGTCAAATCGTGACAAAGCGGTTTCCTCGCTCTCTTCGTCCCTTATGTCCGTCGTATACATTGGCTTGCCGATGATGTCACTGTCGCTGCTCTCGTATATTTTCGGGGTATACAACGGATTTGTTGAATGGATAGCCGCTGGATTTGCCTCGTTGCCGAAGTTGAGTTGCGCAACGCTTGTCCTCGCCATGTTCATATTGATATGGCTAAATGACACAGGAGCATATCTTGTAGGCTGTATGTGCGGCCGTCACAAGCTGTTTGAGAGAGTTTCTCCCAAGAAAACCTGGGAGGGCTTCTTCGGAGGCATGGCTTTCTGTCTCATCGGAGCGGCTGTATTCTATGGCTTAAATGACTTTTTCTTCCCGGGTGACGATGTGCCTCTTGCCGTATGGCTTGTATATGGCGTGCTGGTCGCGGTCTTCGCCACTTGGGGCGATTTGATAGAATCGATGATTAAGCGGAACGCAGGCGTGAAAGACAGCGGCAATGTCATGCCTGGTCACGGCGGAATACTCGACAGAATCGACTCGTTGCTTGCAGTCGCACCAATGACACTGATATACTGGTATCTCATAGTAACGGCTGTTATGTCCTTAAATTTATAATAGAAACACAATCGCAAAATGCTTATCATAGGTATAGCGGGCGGCACCGGCTCGGGTAAATCAACGGTGGTGCGGAAACTTCAACAGGCCCTCCCAAAAGAGGGGATGGCGGTCATACCGCAGGATTGCTATTACCGTTCCAACCCGCATATCCCGCTCGAGGAGCGGCTGAAGATGAATTACGATGAACCCGCATCCATAGAGTGGACTTTGCTCACGGAACACCTCCGCCAACTGAAGGCCGGCCATGCTATCGATATGCCGACATACGATTTCATTACCTGCTCACGGCTGAAGGAAACTGTTCACATTGAGCCTCAGGAGGTCGTCTTGGTAGAGGGCATACTTGTCCTGTGTGACAAGGAGTTGCGCGATATGCTTGACGTGAAAGTGTTTGTCGATGCCGAACCAGACGAGCGGCTGATCCGCGTAATCCACCGTGACTGCATAGAGCGCAACAGAACTCCGCAAATGGTCATAGACCGCTATCAGGAGACGCTGAAGCCGATGCACGAACTGTACATAGAACCCTCAAAGCGCTATGCCGACCTCATAATACCGCAGGGCGGTCATAACAATGTGGCTATCAAGCTGCTCACAGATTATATACATTCGCTCCTCCCATGAATTGACTATGGAATGTAAGAAGTTTTTTTCTCGCTTCGCACCCGGCAAGCACAAGTCAAGCGGCACTGGCGATGCCGCATCAAATGTCATTTCAGATGACGGCGCGGAAGAGGAGACAAATGGCGTTGAAGCAACGGATTGTGATGCCGTCGCTGATGCCGAAGCAGCCCCGGAATGGCAGGAGGGTACTCTGCGCACCGAACTGCTCGTGAAAAAATACGGCAAGCGCACGGTCGTCAACAATGTTTCCATTGACGTCACGCAGGGCGAGATTGTCGGGTTGCTTGGCCCTAACGGTGCCGGCAAGACCACGACTTTTTACATGACAGTCGGGCTGATTACACCCAACGCCGGGCAGATATTCCTCGACTACAACAATATTACTTCCCATCCTATATATAAGCGGGCCCGCCTCGGCATCGGCTATCTGGCGCAGGAGGCATCCGTTTTCCGCAAAATGAGCGTGGAAGACAACATCCGTGCAGTCCTCGAGATGACTGGCAAGCCTAAGGAGTATCAGAAGGAGAAGCTGGAGGTCCTTATAGAGGAATTTCATTTGCAAAAGGTTCGCAAGAACTACGGCGACCGTCTTTCCGGCGGCGAGCGCAGGCGCACCGAGATAGCGCGCTGCCTTGCCATTGACCCGAAATTCATAATGCTCGACGAGCCGTTTGCCGGCGTTGACCCTATCAATGTCGAGGAAATCCAGTCGATAGTTTACCGGCTCAAAGAGAAGAACATCGGCATCCTCATCACCGACCACAATGCTCCCGAGACCCTCTCTATTACCGACCGTGCATACCTTCTGTTCGAGGGCAAAATCTTGTTCCAAGGCACAAGCGAACAACTGGCAGAAAACCAGATAGTCCGCGAGAAATACCTCGGACGAAATTTCGTGTTCCGCAGAAAACAATTCGACTGATGAGTACACCGCAGCACTCCGAACCCAAATTGCCGATATTTGCGAATGCGAGTATAGGCACTCAGATAGCCGTGCTGTTCACGGCGTTTTTCTTGCTTATATCGGTCACATCATTTATCGCGCAGGCTATCGGCGTGACCGCTCCCGGGGCATCTCGCTCCGTGATACTTGCAGGAAATGTACTGCAATGTCTGCTGGCGTTCTGCCTGCCCGCTGCCATTACAGCATATCTTTGCAGTCCGTCACCGCTGCGCTGGATCGGCGTAGGAGTTTCCGCGCCTGCCAGGTCATACATCGGCATGATATTGCTGCTCGCCCTCTCGATACCGGCGTTGAACCAGATTATCTACTGGAATGAGCAGATGGCATTTCCCGACAGCCTGCACGACTTGGAGGCGTCATTGCGCCAGTTTGAGGACGCGGCTGCAGCATCCTCACAAACGCTACTGACAGGGACATCTGTGTGGACACTCATTTCGGGAGTGCTGATAATAGGGTGTCTCACGGGGTTTTCCGAAGAGATATTTTTCAGGGGAGCATTGCAGAGCATCCTCTCGCGTTCCATGTCTTGCCATGCAGCAGTCTGGATAAGCGCGTTCATATTCAGCTTCATCCATTTCCAGTTCTTCGGGTTTGTCCCGAGGCTGCTGCTTGGCGCGTTCTTCGGATACCTGTTTGCCGCAACGGGCAGCATCTGGCTTAATGCGACAGCCCATGCGGTCAACAACTCGATAGTCGTTGTCTCCTATTGGATAGCACAACGCTGCGGCACGGACATTTCCTCGTCGATGTGGGGCGTAGCTGAGGACAGTTTCCCATGGCTCGCTCTTGGCAGTGCTTTGCTTGTAACATCTGTCTCAGTTTTGTTCAGAAAAAGATTGTTCCCAGAAAAGTCATGGCAAAGAAAGCAGACGGCTCATTCCGTGAAATAATGACAGCCATACGCGCCGGCAAGTTTTCTCCCATATACATTCTTATGGGAGAGGAGGCATATTATATTGATGCCATTGTCAAGGCACTTGAACAGAGTGTCGTGAGCGAGGACGAGAAAGACTTCAACTGCAACATCTTCTACGGCAACGATGCAGACCTAGACATGGTTATGACAGCTGCCAAGCAATTCCCGATGATGGCTCAGCGACGGCTCGTGGTGCTGAAAGAGGCGCAGTCCGTACCGGGTAACAAGACATCTCTCGACCGCCTTGAACCATACATGAGCCGACCGAACCCGTCTTGCGTCTTTGTCCTCGCGTTTAAGGGCGGTGTGCTCAATGTGACCTCCAAGCTGCTCAAAGCTGCCAAGGCATCAAATGCAGTCGTGTTCTCCAGCCCCAAATTGCGAGACTATGAAGTGCCGAACCACATTCGCGACTATTGCACCTCCTTGCGCATCAACATCGACGAGAAGGCTATAGGGATGCTCACAGAGACTGTCGGCACATCTGTCAGCAAGATAGTCGGCGAAATAGACAAGCTCGTCCTCGCGTCCGGCAACGCCGCCAATCTGCGCATTACCCCCGAGATGGTGGAGCGCAACATCGGCGTGAGCAAGGACTTCAACTCCTTTGAGCTGGTCAACGCCCTCTCCACACGCAACTACGCCAAAGCAATGCGGATAGTCGATTCGTTTGCGAAAAATCCGCGCCAGAACCCCACAGAAAAAGTGTGTCCCGCGATATTCTCATTCTATCAAAACATGGTGCTGGCGACATTTCAGAAGGACAAGTCAGACGCATCGCTGATGAAAGCCCTCGGACTGAAGAACACCTTTGCACTGCGCGACATCAAGAGCGGCATGCAGCACATCGATGCCCACAAGGCTGTAATGTGCGTAGACGCGATACGCCGCTTTGACGCCATGACCAAAGGCATCGGCTCGATGCAGAACAGCCACCAGCTTCTGAAAGAACTCATTTTCAAGCTTTTCACCCTCCGCTGACAACTCTTATGCTTGATTGGATTTCCTGATGCGTGTCAGGAGTTCGGCGACACACCCTCTGATTTGAAGGTATGATTCATCGTGCGCCATGCGCATGAGCACTGCGTATGCTGCTGCACACAGCGGTATTATTATTATGAAATTCTTCACAGTGCCAAGACCAAGCGATTGGACGGCTAAGGCTATCGGCACAAGTCCCAGCGATGCCCATAGATAGCGGAATGCATTTGAAGTGAATATTCCAAGTCTGATTTTCAACTGTTTGTGAATGTACATTGCGCATAATATCTGAAACACAAGTTGGCTTGCGAATGTACAAGCGCACGAAATCAACGGGGTCAGGTCAAAAATATAGTGCACTGCAAGGTTGAGCGCGACATTGAGCACTCCACAGCAAATGTTGTACACAACAAGCCGCCGTTCCTTGCCGTGAAGGAAGATGACCTGATTGTACATTATAGCCTCAACGCTAAGGAAAATCAGGCTTATCGAGAAGATGCGCATTGCCGGAACAGCGCCCTCGAAATCAGCCCCGCCGAAGAAGTCAACGATCTCGCCGGAGAGAAGGCACATTCCTGTCGCCATGGGGAGGGCAAGGAACAGCACCAGACGCATGACTTTCAGCAGTGTATCCTGATATTTCTGTTTGTCTTCCTTTAAATACAGCGAAAGCCGTGGCAGTGTCGCAAATACGATTGACAGCATCATTAAGCGTGTCATCTCTACAATCTTTTGTCCGAGAGAGAAGTATGCTACATTTTCAGCATTGGTGAAGTATCCCAAAATTGTACGGTCTGCCATAGTATAGAGTATGGCAGTGTTGTTTAGCACCAAGACCGTCAGCAAGGGCACTATATAGGGCCTAAAGTTCAAGTTTGTAACGAGTTCTCTGGTATTGCATCGGATTTTTATCCTTGCATATACATAGCTGACAAGGTTTCCGACCGTCATCACGACTGATGTGATAATCACGTATGCATACACGTCCTCCTGCGTCTTTACGAATATGAAGAAAAAGACGAGGCTAAGCATGCGTACTATGATTGTCTTGAAGGTTATGAAACTGAATTCCTCAAATGCCTCAAGGTACCACTCGATGTAAAATGCCTGACCGACCAGATTTACACACAGCAGCCACGATATGTTGCGCAGCAACGGGTCATGAATGAAGAAATAAACAAAGGCAATGTATGCAAACAGCATGGTAAAATTGCCAATGATATTGATGCACCAGAGGTTGCGGAATAACCGGCGCACAAGAGCCGGGTTAGAGCGGTTGGCGCTGATTTCACGCAGCCCATAGTTGTAAGTGCCGAGCAGCCCGACGGTCATGAAATATCCGACCAGAGCATTGGCATACTCGATAGTGCCGATGTTTGCCGGGCCGAGTGCGTGGTATACAAGGCGTGTTACAATCAAAGGCATGAGGGCATTGAACAGCGTCAATGTCCCCTTGGCTACTATGTTGCCCACCAGTGAGTGTTTCGCCATAACTATTGCTCAAAATGAACAGTCTGCCGGGAGAGAGCAATTGCCAATTTGCGACCAGACATGCCAAAGAGGCATTGCGGTCTGCGTTCTGATGATGTCTTGTTGCAATCGCTGGTTTCATTACAGGCTATGCGACGACATACTCTGCAAAATTACTGCTTTTATCTGTAATATGCAATGTCATGCAGTTCGGGTAGAGTTAAGAGCTGTGTTCGGCCGCGACTTTTCTCATGCGAGGAGCATAAAAAAACGAGTTTTTTTGTGTAACTTTGCGGTATAATTAGACACAGGTATACCAACCAGCATGATTACATTTTTCAAGAAGGACAGAGACCATGTTATTGCCGTTGAGAGCGCAGCGCCCCTCTCCGATGAGGCCGTGAGCAAGCTGAACTGGCTGTTTTCGGGCGCTAATGCCCTGAAATCACGCAGCATTACAGGCAAGTACATCGGGCCTCGCAGCGAGATGATAACTCCGTGGAGCACCAACGCCGTCGAGATGGCGGCCAATATGGGTATCGATGGGCTGACCCGCATCGAGATGTTCGAGCGAGCTGCATCTGACAACCCTGAATATGACCGTATGCTCCGCAGCGTCTATGACGGACTGGGGCAGAAGGTGTTCGACACGTCGCGTCGCCCGGAGGAAATCGTCCACGTTGATGACCTCGAAAGCTACAACCGCGAGCAGGGCCTCGCCCTCTCACCTGACGAGATTGAGTATCTCACGCTGCTGTCACAGCGGCTGGGACGGCGGCTGACCGACTCGGAAGTGTTCGGCTTTTCGCAAGTCAACTCGGAACATTGCCGCCACAAGATTTTCAACGGCACATTTGTAATCGACGGCAAGGAGATGCCCATGTCGCTATTCAAGATGATCAAGCTGACATCACAGGAGCATCCCAACGGGCTGGTGTCGGCATACAAGGACAATGTAGCATTCGTCCGCGGGCCGAAAGCCATGCAGTTCGCACCGGAGAATGCAGACCGTCCTGACTTCTTCGTGGAGCGCAAAATCAAGACTGTCATTTCGCTGAAAGCGGAAACACATAATTTCCCGACTACGGTAGAGCCGTTCAACGGCGCGGCTACCGGCACCGGCGGCGAGATACGCGACCGCATGGGCGGCGGCAAAGCCAGTCTGCCTATCGCCGGGACGGCTGTCTACATGACATCATATCCGCGTCCCGAAACTCCGGGCCGCGTATGGGAGACGAAAGCGCCGGCAGCACGTCCATGGCTGTACCAGACACCGGAACAGATACTCGTCAAGGCATCAAACGGCGCGTCAGATTTCGGCAACAAATTCGGCCAGCCGCTAATCTGCGGCTCGCTGCTGACATTCGAGCATGAAGAGGACAACCGCACACTCGCCTACGACAAGGTGATAATGCTGGCGGGCGGCATCGGCATGGGTACTGAGAAGGATGCGCTGAAAGAGACGCCAGAAGCAGGGATGAAGGTTGTCGTCATGGGCGGCGACAACTACCGCATCGGCATGGGCGGCGGCGCAGTCTCGTCAGTAGAGACCGGCGAATACGACAACTCAATAGAACTCAACGCCGTGCAGCGTGCCAACCCCGAGATGCAGAAGCGTGTCAGCAACGTGGTTCGCGCATTGGAGGAGATGGAAAACAACCCTTGTGTCAGCATCCATGACCATGGCGCGGGCGGACACCTGAACGCCCTTTCTGAACTGGTTGAGGCTACCGGCGGTAAAATCGACATTGCAGCTCTTCCCGTAGGCGACAAGACACTCTCGTCCAAAGAGATAATCGGCAACGAGAGCCAAGAGCGCATGGGACTGGTAATGGCAGAAAAGGACATCGACCGCGTCAAGCGCATTGCCGAGCGCGAACAGGCACCGTTCTATGTAGTCGGCGAAACGACCGACGACGCCCGCTTCGTGTTTGAGCAGAAAGACGGCGTGCGCCCCATTGACCTGAATATGTCGGATATGTTCGGCAACTCACCCAAGACGGTAATGACGGACACGACAGTAGAGCATAAATACCACGACGCGCAATACGATGCACAACACATAGACGAATACTTGAATCAGGTGCTTCAGCTTGAGGCCGTTGCCTGCAAAGACTGGCTGACCAATAAGGTAGACCGCTCGGTGACTGGCCGCATTGCCCGACAGCAATGCCAAGGACGCTTGCAGCTGCCGCTGAGCGACTGCGGCGTGGCAACGCTCGACTACCGTGGCAAAGCCGGCATCGCCACTTCCATAGGTCATGCTCCGCAAGCAGCATTGTCAGACCCGGCAAAGGGTTCGGTGCTGTCTATCGCCGAGGCACTGACCAATATTTCAGGAGCATTGCTCATGGACGGGCTGAAATCAGTGTCCCTGTCAGCCAACTGGATGTGGCCGTGCAAGAACCCCGGGGAGGATGCCGCATTGTACCGCGCCGTCGAGGCTTGCTCCGCATTTGCGCGTGCGCTCGGCGTGAACATACCGACAGGAAAGGATTCGCTGTCGATGACCCAGAAATACGGCGACCGCAAGGTGCTTGCCCCCGGCACAGTCATCATCTCCGCAGCCGGAGAGGTGCGTGACATCCGCAAGGTCATCTCGCCGGTGGCATCCTCGCGCCAGTCCACATTTATATATGTAGACATGAGCAGCGATGCGTTCAAGCTGGGCGGCTCGGCATTCTTCCAGTCGCTCAACGCTGTAGGCAGCGAAGCCCCGACGGTGAAAAATCCGGAAGCGTTTGCCGCCGCATTCTGCGCGTTGCAAACGCTCAACCGCCGAGGCTTGGTGCTGGCGCAGCATGACATCAGCGCGGGCGGACTGATTACCACCCTGCTGGAAATGAATTTCGCCAACACGCGGTTCGGCATGGAGATAAACCTCGACAGCTTCGCAGAGGACGACATTGTCAAAATACTCTTTGCCGAGAACCCAGGCGTTGTGATACAGGTGGCAGACAGCAACCTCGCCACAGCAGAGGAGGAACTAAAGGCAGCCGGCGTATGCTACCACAAAATCGGCAGCGTCAGCAAGGAGCGCGCATTGACAGTTACGCACCATGGCAGCACATATACATTTGACATCGACGAGCTGCGCGACGTATGGTATCACTCATCATACCTGCTCGACCGCGACCAGAGCGGCGAGAAATGCGCTGAACTCCGTTACCGCAACTACCGCAAGCAGCCTGTGCTGTACAACATACCCTCCTCGTTCAATGGCAAACTGAGCAGCTACGGACTGTCATTCGAGCGTCCTGGCAAGTCGGGCATCACGGCTGCCATAATCCGCGAAAAGGGCGTCAACGGCGACCGCGAAATGGCATACAGCCTCCATCTGGCCGGCTTTGATGTCAAGGACGTGCACATGACCGACCTGACAAGCGGACGCGAGACACTCGAGGATGTAAACATGATAGTATTCTGCGGCGGTTTCTCCAACTCGGACGTGCTGGGGTCTGCCAAGGGTTGGGCAGGCGGCTTCCTGTACAACGAGAAAGCCCGCACCGCCCTCAAGAACTTCTACGCACGCGAGGACACGCTCTCGCTGGGCATCTGCAACGGATGCCAGCTGATGATGGAGCTTGGGCTCATCGAGCCAGAGGCTGAGGTTCACCCGTCGATGCACCACAACACGTCGGGCAAGTTTGAGTCTGCGTTCCTGTCAGTTGAAATACCCGAAAACAACAGTGTCATGCTGTCGCCGCTCGCTGGCATGAAGCTCGGCATATGGGTGGCTCACGGCGAGGGCAGATTCTCACTGCCCGGAAAACTGTCAGACCACAACATCGCCGCACGCTACGCATACGGCACATATCCGGGCAACCCCAACGGGTCATTCGGGTCGGTGGCTGCAATCTGCAGCAAGGACGGCCGTCACCTGGCAATGATGCCGCACCTGGAACGCGCCATATTCCCCTGGCAGTGCGGCTACTACCCCTCCGGCAGACTGAGAGACCAAATCACCCCGTGGCTGACGGCATTCGTCAACGCACGCAAATGGTTTGAACATTGAATAGACACCGCATCATACATATACTGTTAACCGGGATGAGTGTTGCCGCAACGGCTTCACTCACCTCGTGTTTTACCGGTGTCGAGAGCACACAGGCCATCAAGCTGTCACGAAGCGACACACGTGAGATCGCGCCGTCGGCAGAAGACCTGTACCTTGCTGACATCAACGGCACGCCACTCGGGGAATGGAAAGAGGGGCGGCAGTTCTATGTGGCTGACGATAAATTTGCCGTTATGCTCGTGCAGCGGACACTCCCGGCCGATCCGGGCAAGCAACCTCACCGTGGCGACATACTGACGTATGCGGGCACACAACCCGAACACCACCCTGACGGCAGCGTCACAGCCGCATTGGCACTTGAAGGGTCGGCAGGGAAATACCTGTACGACACAGGCATTTCCACGGACAATGCGCCCAAAGAGTTCACCAGTCTTGACATTGCGGCTCTGATAGACATGGAGACTGTCCATGCCATAGACCGCCGTATGCACGGCAATACCTACTGGACACGCACGCAGCTATGGTATGATGACGAGGACGAGGATTTTGTCGGGCGCAAATACATCCCCGTTACAGTGACTGCAGTCACGCCGGGCAATATGATTTTCCCAATAAAGGTGACATTCACAGACAGCGGCGGCACAGTAGGCAACTACTACATGAACCCCGAAGACGGCAGCCAGACATCGAGCCGTCGCTTCGCCTCGCTGTTCTACCTGACCGACCTGAAGAAGCAGTACCCCAACATCGAGCCTGACGTGTGGGAACTGATACAGCGAGGGCGCGTGCGGCAAGGGATGACCAAGCAGGAGTGCCGCCTGTCAATGGGGATGCCGGCAGACGCGGACTCCGGGCGCAGCTATGCCAACACCCTCGACCTGTGGAAATACGACGGCGGCAGATACCTGCAATTCGAGGATGGCATACTCGTAGATTTCAGACAGTAAAACACACCCGGACACACAAAACCAAGACAACTCATGAAAGCGACTGATTTGATAAAACACGACATAGACATCACGTCACATACCACCTTCGGAATACCGGTCCGCACGCGGATGTATGCCGAATACGCCAATGTCCGGCAGCTGGAAGCGCTGTCACGGACACAGGAGTACCTCAACTCTCCTGTGCTCCACATCGGCGAGGGGAGCAACCTGCTGTTCATCCGTGATTTTGACGGACTTATACTGCATTGCGGCATACGTGGCTTCCGCCGCTACGAAAAAGACCCCGACACGGTATACGCAATAGCTGGAGCAGGCGAACGCATGGACGATTTCATAGCGTGGACTATCGAGCAGGGGCTTTCAGGGCTTGAAAACCTGTCCGGCATACCGGGAGAAGTCGGCGCGGCTGCTGTGCAGAATGTAGGGGCATACGGTGTGGAGGCCGGCGACTACATACACTCGGTGGAGTGTTTCGACACAATGTCGCGCAGAACCGTGATGCTCTCACGAGAGGAGTGCCAGTTCGGATACCGCGACAGCCGCTTCAAGCGCGAGTGGAAGGGGCGTTACTTCATTCTGCGCGTCAGCTTCCGCCTCAACCACGACGGCAAGGCTAAGCATCTCGACTACGGCCCGCTGAAAGCGTGGAGCGAAAGCCTCGGACACAGCCCCTCTCCCGAAGAAGTGCGCAGCGAGGTAATGCGTTTGCGCAATGAGAAACTGCCGGACCCGAAAGTAATCGGCAGCGCGGGCAGCTTCTTCAAAAACCCTGTCGGGTCTGAGTATTATTTCCGCGAGGAAGTGCTGCGGCGAGACCCCGACGTGCCGTCATACCGCGTGGACGACCACCGGGTGAAAGTCCCGGCCGGGTGGCTTATCGAACATGCCGGGCTGAAAGGCTACCGCGTCGGGGGTGCACAAGTATATCCCAAGCAGTGCCTTGTGATAGCAAACACCGGCAATGCCACTGCCGCCGACGTAACCGCGCTGGCTCAGCATATAGAGAATACAGTGATGCAAAAGTACGGCATACGCCTGCGCCGCGAGGTGAACTATATCGACACATCAATTAAGGTGACTGTGCTGGGCAGCGGCACGTCCAAAGGCATACCCGAAATCGGCTGCCGCTGCGAGGTCTGCCAGTCAGATGACCCGCATGACAAGCGCATGAGAGCATCAGTGCTTGTACAGACCAACGATCAGAACATCCTGATCGACGTGTCTCCCGACTTTCGCAGCCAGGCTCTGCTGCATGACATCCATAGCGTAGACGCAGTGCTGCTGACCCACAGCCATTACGACCATGTCGGAGGTCTCGACGACCTGAGGCCGATGTGTGTGTTCGGCGATGTGCCGCTGTACATGCGCAGCGATGTCAACGGCGACCTGCGCCGCCGCCTCGACTACTGTTTCCGCGAGCATCCTTACCCAGGAGTGCCCCAGTTTGAGACACACGTCATCGACGGGCGGCCGTTTGAGATTAATGGTGTCAAGATAGTGCCCATAGAGGTATTCCACGGCAAGCTGCCCATATACGGCTACCGCATCGGGAATTTCGCGTACATCACCGACGCGAGCAGCATTGAACCTTCTGAGCGAGAGAAGCTCTACGGTGTTGACACGCTGATTGTAAACGCATTGCGCCACCGCAAGCACTTTGCGCACTTCAGCATAAGACAGGCTCTTGACCTAATCCGAGAGATACAACCACGACAGGCATACCTCACCCACCTCGCGCACGAAGCGGGGAAACACAAATGTCTTGACACAGAACTTCCAGACAACGTGCATCCGGCATACGACGGTCTGACAATCGAAATATGCACACACAACTATGGCGACTGAAAGCATGGAAGACCGATATGACAACGACAACGGCTCGGTGTATTATTCCCTGCCCGAGGAGGACGAAGCCGCAGCGACAGGAGATGCCAATCCATCTCCTGCGGAAAGTCATGATGACGCCGAAACAACAGCCAAGCAACATCCGGACAGACAGCGCACAAGCAAAAATCCGGTGTGGCTGTTCATAAAACTGATGTTCGGCCCAGTCGAAGGGTGGAGAGACTTACGCCGCACAAAACTGAGTGCGCGTGCTTTTGAATTCGGGTGCTTCTTTCCGTTGATACTGATAGCCGGGTTGAGCAGCATTGCCGACTTCATGCACAATTCGGCAACGACCACCGCATCAGTTCTGGTAAAAAGCATCACAACTGCAGTGGCTTTCCTATTGACATATTACGGCACGGCAATACTGTGTGAAATCATGCTGCCGCAAAAAGTCTGCAAGGCATTGCGCACCAGTTTCGGCAGCATATACATAATGGCTGTGATATCTCCGCTTGTGCTGGCGAGCATTATCGGCTCCTGGGCGCCGATACTTGAGCCGGCCATGTTCTTCATGCCGATATTCAGCATATACCTGATAGTGAAAGGCGTGAAATTCCTGCGCATTCCATCAGACACGCACTACAAAACCATAGCCTGGATGTCATTTGCAACAATAGGACTGACCATATTGTTCAAATACATATTCAGTTGACACCGAGGAAGATTATCCAATGACAAAACAAACAAAGAAGACATGACACCACAGCAAGTCAACATAAAGAACCGCCGCGCTGCATTCGACTATGAGATAGGCGACACCTATACAGCGGGCATAGTGCTCACAGGCACTGAAATCAAGTCAATACGGCAGGGCAAGGCATCGCTTGCCGACACATACTGCCTCGTTGAGAATGGCGAGATATGGGTCAAGGGGATGTACATTGCCGAATATTTCTACGGGTCATACAACAACCACAATTCACGGCGCGACCGCAAGCTGCTCCTCACACGGCGCGAAATAGGCAAGATAGCCAAGGCCGCAGAAGTGGCTGGCAATACAGTCATACCGCTGCGCATGTTCATCTCCGACAAGGGGTACGCCAAACTGGTCATCGGCATCGGCCGAGGCAAGAAGCAGTACGACAAACGGCAGTCTATCAAGGAACGCGAGGACAAACGGACTCTCGACCGCCTGATGAAAAAATGACCTCCTGATTTTGGTTTAATACACAACACTCCCTCCGACACGCTATATGGAACTGATAAAACATGAATGCGGCATCGCAATGGTGCGGTTGCTCAAACCGATAGAACATTACCAGCAGAAATACGGCACTCGCCTCTACGGCCTCAACAAGCTGTATCTGCTCATGGAGAAACAGCACAACCGTGGGCAGGAGGCTGCTGGCGTGGGCTGCGTGAAAATGAATGTCAAGCCTGGCAACGAGTACATTTTCCGCGAGCGTGCCGAGGGAGCGGACGCTATACGCGACATATTCAGCAAGGTACACAAAGCCATTGAGAAAGCACGCCGTGAACAGCCCGAAGAAGAGCCGTTTGTCGGCAATGTCTACATGGGACACCTGCGCTACAGCACCACCGGAAGGTCGGGCCTGAGCTATGTCCACCCGTTCCTGCGCCGCAACAACTGGAGCGCTCGCAACCTTCTGCTGTGCGGCAACTTCAACCTCACCAACGTCGATGAGATATTTGAGCATATCATCGCCAGCGGACAGCATCCGCGCACATATTCCGACACGTTCTTCCTCATCGAGCAGCTCGGACACGCACTCGACCGCGAGAATGAACGCCTGTACAAAATCCACAAGGAGAACGGGCTGAAAGGCCTCGACCTGCCGGAAGCGATAGCGCGTGACATCAACGTCGCCAACATACTGCACCGCTGCGCACCACTGTGGGACGGCGGATATGCTATCTGCGGCATAGTCGGCAACGGCGACATGTGGGTGCTGCGCGACCCTCACGGCATACGCCCGGTGTTCTACCATATCGATGGCGAGAGAGTAGTCGTGGCGAGCGAGCGTCCTGTGATACAGACTGTCTTTGACCTCGAAGCAGAAAGCGTATGCGAGCTGCAACCGGGCGAAGCTCTCATCGTTGACCGCGACGGCACACCGCGCATTGAGCAGATACTAACGCCTCTCGCACCCGCAAAATGCTCGTTTGAGCGCATCTACTTCTCACGCGGCAGCGACAAGGACATCTACAACGAGCGCAAGGCTCTCGGCCACGAACTGGTAGAACCGATAGCCAAGGCTCTCGACCATGACCTCGAGAATGCCGTGTTCTCGTTCATTCCCAACACCGCCGAAGCGGCATTCTTCGGCCTGACGGAGGGGTTTGACGACTACCTTATCCAGCACAAGATCAGCACTATTGAGAGCCTCGCAGCATCAGGCCGACTGTCCGCAGCCAACATCGAGCGAATACTCAAGCAGCGAATACGCCGCGAGAAGGTGGCTATCAAGGACATCAAACTGCGGACATTCATCGCCGAGGGCGAAACACGCGACGACCTTGCCGCCCACGTATATGACATCACATACGGCACTATCCGCAAGGGGACTGACTCACTCGTGGTAATCGACGACAGCATCGTGCGCGGCACTACCCTCCGCCAGTCTATCATACGAATACTTGACCGTCTGCAGCCGCGCAAAATAATAATAGTGTCAAGTTCGCCCCAAGTGCGCTACCCGGACTGCTATGGCATCGATATGTCGCGCATGGGCGAGTTCATAGCCTTCCGCGCTGCCATCCAGCTGCTCAAGGAGCGCGGTATGGAGGACGTGACCGCTCATGTGTATGAACACTGCAAGGCGCAGGAACAGCTGCCCAAAGAGGAGATGCGAAATTGCGTCAAGGAAATCTATGCGCCGTTTACCGACGAGGAGATTTCCGCGAAAATAGCTGAGATGCTGACCCCGGAAGGCACAAACGCGGAAGTGCAGATAGTATACCAGTCATTGGAGGGTATGCACCGCGCAATTCCCAATCACACCGGCGACTGGTATTTCTCGGGCGACTACCCCACCCCTGGCGGCACCAGGCTCGTGAACCGAGCTTTCGTCAACTTCTACGAGGGAAACCCAGACAAGCGATAACCTCCAACGCATGAACAGCCAGAAGCCAAGACCGCTCGAACTCCTTGCCCCGGCACGCGATGCGGAAACAGCACGCCAAGCCATTCTCCATGGCGCGGACGCTGTCTACATCGGTGCGTCAAGCCACGGCGCACGCAGTGCCGCAAGCAATTCAGTGGACGACATACGCGGGCTTGTGGATTTTGCACATCCCTATCGCGCACGCATCTATGTGACTGTGAACACAATAGTCTACGAGAATGAGCTGCAGACCGTCGAGCGGCTGTTATCTGACTTGTACCGGGCTGGCGTGGATGCCATAATAGTTCAGGATATGGGAATATTGCGTATGGACATACCCCCGATACAGTTGCACGCCAGCACACAGTGCGACATAAGCACGCCCGAAAAGGCACGTTTCCTGCAAGATGCCGGTTTCTCGCAGTTAGTACTCGCACGTGAGCTGACTCTCAACGAGATACGCACGGTATGCAATACCGTAAATGTCCCTGTGGAGTGTTTCGTCCACGGCGCACTGTGTGTCAGCTATTCAGGCCGCTGCCATGCCTCGCTCGCCTGCGGAGGGCGAAGCGCAAACCGAGGCGAGTGCGCACAAATATGCCGTATGCCTTACACGCTCTATGACGGCACTGGCAGAATTGTCATGCGCGACAAGTACCTTCTGTCAATGCATGACTTTAATGCCTCGCGATCGCTGGCAGACATGGTAAATGCCGGCGTGTCCTCATTCAAGATTGAGGGACGGCTGAAAGACGTGAAATATGTGAAGAACACAACTGCATACTACCGTCAGCTCCTTGACAGGATAATCGAGGAAAATCCGCAGTCATATTGCCGCAGCTCATACGGCAAGTCGGACATTTCTTTTACTCCCGACCTGGACAAGAGCTTTAACCGGGGGTACACGGACTTCTGCCTGACAAACCGCCGCAACAGTGACCTTGCCTCGACATTGACCCCTAAGTCACTCGGCGAGGTGATACACGATACAGCCTCACTCAACAACGGCGACGGCATCAGCTGGTTTGAAAACGGACAATATACAGGCGTGCGCGTCAACCGCATAGATAACGGCAAGATATACGCAGCCGGCAACAAGCGCATTCCCCATGGGATTACGTTACACCGCACCTATGATGTTCAGTGGGAGCAAATGCTCTCGCGAGACACAGCCGAGCGTAAGATAGCAGTATCGATGAGCCTTGACGCAAAAGGGCTTACGCTCGCTGACGAGCGCGGCTTGTCAGCACGAGTATGCTTCTCCCCCACTACCGACATTGCCCAAAAGCCGCAAAACCGCCGTGGCGTGTTCGAGAAAACAGGCGGAACAATTTACCAGCTGCGAGATTTCACCGACAGCATCGGTGAAACAGTCTTCATACCAAACTCGCAGCTTGCTGACCTGCGCCGCCGCGGATTGAAGGCTCTCGACACGGCTGCCGCCGCGTCATATCCGTTCCGGTACCGCAGCGCCGAGGATTTGAAATCCACATTCCCGGCAAAGCGGCTGGACTACCGCGCAAACGTCTCCAACAGCAAAGCAGCCTCATTCTACAAAGAACACGGCGTGGCAGACATAGAGCCGGCGGCAGAAGCCTTGCGCAAAAGCCTCAACGGATGCAGCGTGATGACATCGCGCCACTGCATTTTGCGCCAGGCTGGGTTGTGCCTGCGTGACAACAAACACGCAAGACCGCCTTACTCTATCGACAACGACAACAACCGTTTTCGCATCGAAACCGATTGCAGCCGCTGTGAAATGTCCCTCATCAAACTATGACCAACCTCTTCATAAAAACAATTCACTGCAATGAAACGCATAAAGTATCTCCTTATAGCAGCCGTATTGGCAATAACGTGCGTCAACACCGCTTTCGGCTGGGGGCAGAAAGGCCATGACACGGTGGCTGAAATAGCCTCTCGCCACCTCACACCCACAACCGCCGCCGCAATTGACTCATTGCTCGACGGCAAGTCGATAGTCTATTACGCCAACTGGCTCGACAATGCCTCGCACACCCCGAAATACATCTATTCCATAACCTGGCACTATAAGAATATCGACGCTGACCAGACATACGAATCTGCACCCACACTGTCTCGCGGCAACATAGTCACTGCGCTGAACCGCGAAATCGGCATCATGCTCGGCCCCAAACAGCCATACTCTGAGCGCGTACTGGCTCTGAAGATGATAGTGCATCTCCTCGGCGACCTGCACCAGCCTATGCATCTCGGGCATGAAACCGACCTGGGCGGCAACAAGTGGGACGTGAAATACTTCGACCGCAAAGTGTCGCTTCACAAGCTGTGGGACTCGATGCTCCCCGAGAGCGCACACAAATGGAGCTACACGGAATGGGCTGACCAATTAGACCGGCTGCCGGCACAACGCGCCGAGACGCTCATGCAGGGAGGCATTGACGACTGGGCAAAGGAGACATACAACATCTGCACTCAGGTATACGCAGCCACGCCCAAAGGCACGAAGATTTCATATAACTACATAGCCGAGTGGACACCGACTATAGAAGACTGCTTCCTCAAGGGCGGACTTCGCCTGTCGGACATTCTGAACGCGATATTCGACCCGCAATACACGCCGAAATCATCAATCGACTTCCACAGGCCATGAACGAAAACAACCCTGCTCTGCCGCCGCTTAACCTGCCTCCGTGCGAGATGCGCATCACCAGGCACGGCGATGCCGTTAAGGTCTATGACCCGCTGCGACACAAGGACGTGGCTCTCACGCCCGAGGAATACGTCAGGCAACACTTCGTGAATTTCATGAGGGTGCGGCTGCACTATCCAGAATCGGTCATCGCCAACGAGATGAAAATCGAGCTCAACGACACCGCTCGACGCTGCGACACGGTCGTGTTCGGCGCGGGCGGAAAGCCGCTGATGATAGTGGAATACAAGGCTCCGCACATACAGATAACGCAGGACGTGTTTGACCAGATAGTCCGCTACAACATGGTTCTCCATGCACGCTACCTTGTCGTGTCAAACGGTATAATGCACTACTGCTGCATGATTGACTACATCCACGGCAACTATCATTTCATAGCCCAAATACCAGACTACCGCAACATCGCAACCGACTTCAGCTGCAACTGACATGACACTGTACAACGCCCCGACACCGGATTACAACTACCTCGACAAACTGAACCCGCAACAGCGCGAAGCCGTGGTCTACAACGACGGTCCGTCGCTAGTGATAGCCGGTGCCGGCAGCGGCAAGACCCGCGTTTTGACATACAAGATCATTCACCTCATCTCTCTCGGGTATGAGCCAAACAGGCTTGTGGCTCTGACATTTACAAACAAGGCTGCGCGTGAGATGAAAGAGCGCATAGCTGCGGTCGCTGGGTTCTCCGTGGCAAACCGCATTTGGATGGGAACATTCCACTCCATATTCCTGCGAATCCTGCACCTGCACGCAGACAAACTCGGGTTCAAGGACAATTTCACAATATACGACGCTGCCGACTCCCGTGCGTTGATCAAAAGCATAATCAATGAGATGTGCCTTGACGACAAGGCCTACCGGCCCAACACTATCCAGTCAGTTATCTCAAATGCCAAGAACCGCCTTGTATCCCCCGACGCATACTTGCAAGACAACGACTACTATTACGCCGACCGTCAGGCCAACCGCCCTCTCACCGGCAAGATATATGAGGCATATTGCCGCCGTTGCCGACTGGCGCAAGCCATGGACTTCGACGACATTCTCCTCTACATGAACATACTGCTCCGCGATTTCCCCGACGTAGCGAAATATTACCAGAAGTTCTTCCGGTACATTCTCGTTGACGAGTACCAGGACACCAACTTCGCCCAGCACCTTGCTATCATGCAGATGTGCGGCGAAGACCGTCACCTCTGCGTCGTCGGCGACGATGCGCAAAGCATCTACTCATTCCGTGGCGCGGAAATCGACAACATCCTTCACCTGTCAAAGCAGCTCAAAGGGCTGAAAGTGTTCAAGCTCGAACGCAACTACCGCTCGACACAGACCATAATCAATGCCGCCGGCTCGCTCATCAAGAAGAACCACCGGCAGATGAAGAAGAACGTTTACAGCGAGAACGAAGTCGGCAACCCTATCGAGGTGATTAATACATATTCCGACATCGAAGAGGCTCGCATCATCGCCTCCCGGATTATGGAATCGCGCCTTACAAACCATGACAGCTACAACGACTACGCCATATTCTACCGCACAAATGCGCAGTCTCGCACATTGGAAGAGGAACTGCGCCACCTCGACATCGCTTACCGTATATACGGAGGACTGTCGTTCTACCAGCGCAAGGAAATCAAAGACGCCGTCTGCTATTTCCGCACCGCCGTCAACCCTGACGACGACCAGGCATTGCTGCGCGTCATAAACTATCCGAAACGCGGCATCGGCAGAACGACCATCGACAAGCTGAAAGAGGCGGCGACACGGCACGACACGAGTGTATGGGACGTGCTCAATGACCTGCAAAAATACGGAGTGGCCGTACACAGCGGCACACAGCGCAAACTGGCAGACTTCACAGCAATAATACGCGAAACAGTCGATGCCAACAACCGCGAAGGAAGCGATGCGTACTCCGTGGCACAGCTCGTGATGAACAGGTCTGGCATGATTGCCGTCCTCGCTTACGACAACACTCCCGAAGCCATTTCCCAAAAAGAGAACCTGACGGAGTTGCTCAATGCCACAAAGCAGTTTGCTGACACAGCCCGCGACAATGACACCAACGAAGACATGTATTCATTCCTCTCCGAAATATCGCTCGCCACAGACCAGGACAGCGACAATGCCGACGGTGAAATAACTGACAAGAGCGGCGTGGTGACGCTCATGACAGTACACGCCGCCAAAGGCCTGGAATTCAAGCATGTCTACATAGTCGGCCTCGAAGAGGAACTTTTCCCTTCAGCCATGACCGGCGGCATACCAGATGCCATTGAGGAGGAACGCCGACTGATGTATGTCGCCATAACGCGAGCCGAAAAGACATGCACCATTTCATACGCCCAAAGCCGCTTCCGCAACGGGCAGATAGTTTATTCCAAGCCGTCGCGGTTTATCAAGGAGATTGACAAGCAGTACCTACACTTCACCGCCGGCAAGGGGGCATACGGTTCGTCATTCGCACGAAAGAATACATACCGCACATCCAGCAACAGCAGCATATACCCATCATTCCCTAAAACCGAAGCTGCCTCGCTGGCAAAGAAACAACCGGTCACAACCCAAGCCAAGCCTGAAGGGGACATGACCATGCATGAGGCAGCAGAACTCACGCTCGGCATGAAGATATTCCACAACGTCTTCGGCGAAGGAGTAATAACCAAAATCGACACGTCAACGTCAAACCATATCATACACGCCAATTTCAGCGAAGCCGGCGAGAAAAAGCTCCTGCTGAAATTTGCCAAATTCATCATACCATGACACATCAGACACCATACTACATAGTCTATGAGGAGCATCTGCGCCGCAACCTCGAGATCATAACCGGCGTGATGCAACGCACTGGCGTGAATATAATCATGGCGTTCAAGGCCAATGCCCTATGGAAGTCATTCCCCATAATCGCAGAGTACGTCAAGGACTCCACCGCCTCGTCTATCAACGAGATGCGGCTATCACATGACTACCTCGGCGGTGACGTACACGCTTACTGCCCGGTATATACAGACGAAACATTCCCGCAGTTCCTCACCGGCTGCACACACATCACTTTCAACTCGCTAGCGCAATACAGCCGCCATGCAGACGCATTGAGAGAACACAACTCGAAGGGGAGGCACGTGTCTGCCGGACTGCGCGTAAACCCTCGGTGCAGCGTGATAGAAACTGACATTTACAACCCCTGTATGCCCGGCTCCCGTTTCGGCGAAAACCCGGACACAATAGGCGACAATCTGCCCGAAGGCATCGAGGGGCTGCACTTCCACGCCCTCTGCGAATCGACCAGCTACGACCTCGAGAAAGTCCTCGACGCATTCAAGCGGCAATACGGTCATCTGCTGCCGCAGGTGAAATGGGTCAACATGGGCGGCGGACACCTCATGACACGCCGCGGATATGACATCGACCACCTCGTCAAGACGCTCAACGCCTTCAAAGAGAGCTATCCGCACCTCGACATCATCATGGAACCCGGCAGCGCATTCACCTGGCAGACCGGCGACCTCATCGTCACAGTCCTCGATGTCATCGAGCGTGACGGCATACGCACAGCAATCATCGATGCGTCATTTGCGTGCCACATGCCCGACTGCCTCGAGATGCCGTACCGCCCTAACATACTGGAAGCATTGCCCGACGACGCGACCGACGGCATAACATACCGCCTCGGAGGAAATTCATGCCTGAGCGGGGACTTCGTAGGCGACTGGAAATTTGCAAAGCCGCTGAAAGCCGGCGACAGGCTGACGCTGCTCGACATGAACCATTACACCAACGTCAAAACGACAATGTTCAACGGCATTCAGCACCCCGACGTGCTGCTGCAAAGCCTCACCGGAGAGACTCGGCTGCTGCGCCATTACACATACGAAGACTACCGCGACCGCATGGACTGACAACGATTTCGACATGGAACTGAACGAATACCAAGACCGCGCCATGCGGACAGCCATTTACGAGACACTGCCAGTGGTCTACCCCGCATTGGGGCTGGCAGGGGAAGCCGGCGAAGTCGCCGACAAGGTGAAGAAAACCATCCGCGACAAAGGCGGCAACTTCACCGACGAAACCGTCAAGTCCGAAATAGCCAAGGAATTAGGCGACGTGATGTGGTATCTTGCAGCCACAGCCCGCGACCTCGGCTACACGCTCGAAGAAATAGCCGAGATGAACCTCGTCAAGACGCGGTCACGCGCCAACCGTGACCGCGTCCACGGCTCCGGCGACAACCGCTGACCTCAGCACAAGGCGCATCAATTCTTGTCCAAGGCGGGGACGCGACCGTACATCAGCAGCCGCTTGGAATACCATTGGTTAGAGAGCCGCGACACGACCACGCCTTTGGAGCTGGATGCGTGTATGAAACTGTCCTCATCTACAAGTATTCCCACATGGCTCACGCGCTTGGGGTCTTTCCCCGTAGCGAAAAACACGAGGTCGCCGGCAATAGCCTCCTCTGCTCGGATGCGGCGGCAGTACTCCGCTTGCTTGGCACTATTGCGCGGCAAACGGCAATCCACGACCAACAGGAAGACCTGCATGACCATTCCCGAGCAGTCCGTGCCAGAACCTTTCTCCTGCGCAGCATACACGTAAGGCGTGCCAAGCCATGTTTTCGCCTCCTTGATTATGTTGCGCCGCACC
>ERZ808240.491-NODE-491-length-52074-cov-7.644130_pt1 | contig 52074 bp, 49 predicted proteins | sample MGYA00521084_ERZ808240 | MGnify/ENA primary metagenome ERZ808240 (study PRJEB31516, sample SAMN03275571) | gut metagenome | biome: mammalia-associated habitat; material: feces | host: Papio cynocephalus | place: Kenya | collected 2012-08-06 ...
GCCATGTACTTTTTATATAAACAATAGAGATTTAGGGCACTATGCACAGAATTTAAACATTAATAAAGTCCTTAATATCTACTTGCTGGATATAGCTTTAAATGTTTCCATCATTTATATTATAATTGCGCAAAGGCATTGCATTGAAAGCCAAATAATTTAGCATTTAGTTTTGTTGTTTTGCAACCTTACACTACTTTTGCACCATAAAACAGAAAACTATGCAAAAGAACTTAGTGATTGTTGAGTCTCCTGCCAAGGCGAAGACCATTGAGAAGTTTCTTGGCTCCGACTATAAAGTGATGTCAAGCTATGGTCATATACGCGATTTAAAGAAGAAAAACTTTGGCGTAGATCTCGAAACATTCGAACCACAATATGAAATTCCAGCAGATAAAAAGAGAGTTGTAAGCGAACTCAAGGCGCAAGCCAAAAAGTCGGAAGCCGTATGGCTTGCATCCGATGAGGACCGCGAAGGAGAAGCCATCTCGTGGCACTTGGCAGAGGTGTTAGGACTCGATCCTAAGGACACACGCCGCATAGTATTTCACGAAATTACCAAGCCAGCAATACTCAATGCCATTAAGCATCCGCGCCACATCGACTTGAATCTTGTTGATGCACAACAAGCACGTCGCGTGCTCGATCGTTTGGTGGGTTTCAAACTCTCGCCCGTATTGTGGCGTAAGGTGCGTCCGAGCCTTTCTGCCGGACGTGTGCAGAGCGTAACGGTACGACTCATTGTAGAGCGCGAACGCGAAATACAGCGTTTTAAGCCCGAATCAAACTATCGAGTTACCGCCTTGTTCGAGGTGAAAAACTCCGACGGCAAAGTGTCGTTGCTTAAAGCAGAACTAAACAAACGCTTTGATACCAAGGCTGAGGCAGAAGCATTTTTGAATGATTGTAAGCAAGCAACGTTTACGATAGACAACATCACTACGCGTCCGCTAACACGCACCCCAGCTCCACCTTTCACCACCTCTACTTTGCAACAAGAGGCAGCACGCAAATTGAGTTTTCCTGTGGCAATGACCATGCGTGTGGCACAAAGTCTTTATGAGTCGGGTTACATCACTTACATGCGTACCGACTCAATGAACCTTTCAGACCTCTGCCTAAACAGTTGCAGCCAGCTTATCACCGATATGATGGGGGCAGACTACCACAAACGCAGAGTTTTCCACACTCATTCAAAGGGAGCACAAGAGGCACACGAGGCCATTCGTCCCACCGACATGTCGCGCCGAAATATTGAGGGTACTTCGCAAGAAAAGCGCCTTTACGAATTGATTTGGCGTCGCACCATTGCATGCCAAATGGCAGATGCAAAACTCGAAAAAACCACAGTGAACATACAGGTGAGTAGTGCCGAAGAACATTTCCAAGCCACTGGTGAGGTCGTGAAATTTGATGGCTTCTTGCGTGTATACAACGAGAGTCGCAATGATGATGATACTCCCCAAACCTCTTCTTCAATTGACGAAAGCCACTTGTTACCGCCCATGAAAGAGGGCGACACCTTGCAGCGTCGTGAGGTTGTGGCGCAACAACGTTTCAGTCAGCAGCCGCCTCGTTACACAGAGGCATCGCTTGTACACAAACTCGAAGAGTTGGGTATAGGCCGCCCCTCTACGTATGCACCAACCATCTCTACCATACAGCAACGCCAATATGTTGTGAAGGGCGAAGACGAAGGTACCCCTCGCAATTATGAGCAACTTACCCTGACAAATGATGCCATTACTACCGAAACATTGACAGAAAAGGTTGGAAGCAACCGAGGCAAACTCGTGCCAACAGATATTGGCCTTGTGGTAAACGACTTCTTGATGCAATACTTCCCTGAGATAATGGACTACAACTTCACGGCAAACGTAGAGAAACAGTTTGACGAAGTGGCCGAGGGTAAGGAAAATTGGACACAAATGATAAGTGGCTTCTACAAGGACTTTGAACCACAAGTAGAGCGCACACTCAACCAAAAAACCGAGCACCGTGTAGGAGAGCGCGAATTGGGTACTGACCCCGTATCGGGCAAACCTGTAAGTGTGAAGATAGGCCGCTATGGTCCGATAGCACAAATAGGCTTACCCAGCGATGAAGAAAAACCGCGTTTTGCCAATTTAGCAAAGGGCCAAAGCATTGAAACCATAACGCTTGACGAGGCACTTGAACTCTTTAAATTGCCACGCAACTTAGGTGAGTTTGAAGAGCAGAACGTCCGTGTAAACGCAGGTCGTTTTGGTCCGTACGTACAGTTGGGCAAGTTGTTTGTGTCTATCCCTAAGGGCGAAGATCCGCTTGAAGTAACGCTCGATAGAGCCATTGAATTGATAAAGGAAAAGCGAGCTAAAGACGCTGCAAGTCATCTCAAGCAATTTGCCGAAGAGCCCGAACTTGAGGTTCGTGCCGGACGTTGGGGTCCTTACATATCTTATAAGGGTAAGAACTATAAACTACCTAAAAAGGATGCTGAACGTGCCACAGAACTTACGCTTGAAGAATGCAAACAGATAATTGAAAGCGAATCTTCGAAGACTAAAAAGACAACCACACGTCGCACAACAAAGAAGAAAAGCGAATGAAAAGTATCATACTCGTAGGATATATGTGTGTGGGTAAAACCACAGTAGGGCGCGATTTGGCAAAGGAACTAAACAAGACCTTCTACGACCTTGATTGGTATATAGAAGAGCGTTTCCACACCAAGATACCGCAGATATTTGCCGATAAAGGCGAACCGTACTTTCGCGACCTTGAGCAGCGTATGCTACACGAAGTGGCAGAGTTTGAGGATGTAGTTCTGTCGTGTGGAGGTGGCACGCCATGCTTTTTCGACAATATGGACTATATGAACCAAGTGGGCGAGGTGTTCTACCTCAAGGCATCAGTAGATACCATTATGCAGCATCTTACGATGAGTCGTAGCGAACGACCACTACTTAAAGACAAGTCGCCCGAAGAGTTGCGCACCTTTATCACAGAGCAGATAGCACAACGTTCGCCTTATTACGAAAAGGCCAAACACGTGATAGATGTGAATGTGCTCGACTCGTTCGATAAGATAGAATATGTAACTAACGAAATAAAAAAATCTTTACCATAACCAAAACTATGCGTAAGTGGAGAATAGAAGATTCTGAAGAACTTTACAATATAAAAGGTTGGGGCGTAAACTACTTTGGCATTAACGACAAAGGTCATGCCTACGTTTCGCCACGCAAGGATGGGGTTCGTATCGACCTCAAAGAGGTGGTAGACGAACTCAATTCGCGCGATATCACTGCCCCCGTACTACTGCGTTTTCCCGACATACTCGACAATCGTATTGAAAAAACATCCGATTGTTTTAACCGTGCAGCAGAGGAATATGACTACAAGGGCGAGCACTTTATTATTTACCCTATTAAGGTAAACCAAATGCGCCCTGTTGTTGAAGAAATCATCAGTCATGGCAAGAAATATAACCTTGGACTTGAGGCTGGTTCAAAGCCTGAGTTGCATGCTGTGTTAGCCACTAATATGGACAGTGATAGCCTTATTATCTGCAACGGACATAAGGACCAAAACTTCATAGAGTTGGCACTTTTGGGTCAGAAGATGGGCAAACGAGTGTTTCTTGTTGTTGAAAAACTGCCCGAACTTATCACCATTGCGCGTACTGCCGAGAAGCTTGGTGTGCGTCCTAACTTAGGCATTCGCATTAAACTTGCTGCCAGCGGAACGGGCAAATGGCAAGAGAGCGGTGGCGATGCATCGAAGTTTGGACTCAACTCGTCAGAGCTATTGCAAGCTTTGCAGATGCTCGACGAAATGGGTATGCACGACTGCTTAAAGCTCATTCACTTCCACATTGGTTCGCAAATAACCAAGATACGCCGTATCTCTACAGCGTTGCGCGAGGCTGCTCAATTCTACGTACAACTCCATGCTATGGGCTTCAACATCGAGTTTGTTGACTGTGGTGGGGGCTTGGGTGTAGACTACGATGGCACACGTTCAAGCAACTCCGAAAGTTCGGTAAACTATTCTATTCAAGAGTATGTAAACGACTGTGTGTACACCTTTGTAGATGCAGCCAACAAAAACAACATACCGCATCCCAATCTTATTACCGAGGGAGGACGTTCGCTCACAGCGCACCATTCGGTGCTAATAGTCGATGTGCTTGAGAGTGTGTCAATGCCCCACATGAACGAAGATTTCCACCCTTCGGAGCAAGACCACCAATTGGTTCACGACCTTACTGAGATATGGGACAAGCTTTCGCCACGCTCAATGCTTGAAGATTGGCATGATGCACAAGACATACGTGACGAGGCACTCGACCTCTTCCGTCATGGTATTATCGACCTTAAAACACGTGCGCAGATTGAGAGTTTGTATTGGAGCATTACGCGCGAAATAAGCGAATTGGCACACCACCAAAAGCATGTGCCCGACGAGTTGCGCACGCTCGACAAGATGATGGCCGACAAGTATTTCTGCAACTTCTCGCTCTTCCAATCGTTGCCCGATTCGTGGGGTATAGACCAACTATTCCCTATTATGCCTATCGAACGCTTAAACGAGAAACCCACCGTCTCTGCCACCTTACAAGACATCACCTGCGACTCCGACGGAAAGATTTCTGCCTATGTTAATTACAATCAGCAAACCTCTTACATTCCGCTTCATACCTTCCATGAGGGCGAACATTACTACATAGGAGTGTTCCTTGTAGGAGCCTATCAAGAGATTTTAGGCAACATGCACAACCTATTTGGCGATACCAATGCTGTGCACGTAACGGTAGACGAAAACGGTTATAGCATAGACAAAACCATTGATGGCGAAACCGTAGCCGATGTGCTCGAATACGTTCAGTACGACCCCAAGCGTCTTGTGCGTCGCCTCGAAGCATGGGTAAGCAAGGCTGTGAAAGAAGGCAAGATAACCAACGAAGAAGGCAAAGAGTTTATATCTAACTACCGCTCAGGGCTGTATGGTTACACTTATTTAGAATAGAAAATAGGTAACCCACATTATATAAAAAGGCTGTTCAATGCAACTTGAACAGCCTTTTTCAGTGTTTATAAGTTTTGCCGATTAGCAAACCTTTTCGAGTTTCTTCATTACGCTAAAGATAAAGATAAACGATACGAGGCACAGAGCTACGAGCACACCCCATACGGCCACCAAGGGCACCTTTCCCCAAAGGAAACCAGGGATAGAAACCAACAAGTTACCAGCGGCTGTAGCTACAAACCAACCGCCCATCATCGTACCCTTAAGTTTGGGAGGTGCCACTTTCGACACAAACGAGATGCCCATGGGCGAGAGCAAGAGCTCACCAAAGGTAAGTACCAAGTAAGTGCAGATAAGCCAGTTAGGAGAAACCTTGTCTTCGGTAGAGGTAATACCGAGCGAAGCCAAAATCATGATAACATAGCCTACGCCTGCAACGAGCATACCCAACCCAATTTTGCGAGGTGCAGAGGGTTCTTTGCCCTTCTTTGCCAACCAACCAAAGATGGCCATAGATACAGGTGTCAGACCCACAACAAAGCATGGATTGAACTGTTGGAAGATAGGAGCCTCAATGTTGATGCCCTCAGGGGTGAGAGCATTATACTTGTAGCCTAAGGCTGCCAAACAAGCCAAAATAACAATGCCCGAAATGGTCTTACCCTTGCCAGTTTTGCTTTGGAAAAGTGCAAATAAAGCATAGATAATGAAGATGCAAAGCAACAGGTTAGTAACATCAAACAGCATGCTTTCGGCGCCAGTAGCGTGGGTAGCCGTGTATTCTTCAGCAAATAAGGTGAGTGTCAGACCATTTTGGTGGAATGCCATCCAGAAGAAAATAACCACTGCAAACACGAGTACAAGTGCCACAATGCGGTCTTTTACCTCGCTTTTGCTTAGTTCGGGTTCGTTTGAAGTGGCTGCTCCATTGTCATTGCCCTTGTTCGAATTTGATACAGCAACTTGCTTAAATGTGCCTTGAAAACCATAGTAAATACCGATAGAAACAATGAGCGAAATACATGCCACACCAAATGCGTAGTGGTAAGAGTCTGCCACGCTCACGCCCAAGCTATGCTGTGCATACTCCATAATCTTAACGGCTGCAGTAGGAGCAAAGAGTGCACCGATGTTGATAGCCATGTAGAAGATTGAGAAAGCAGAGTCGCGCTTGCTTTGCATTTCGGGCGAGTTGTAGAGGTCGCCCACCATAACTTGTAGGTTGCCTTTAAACAAACTTGTACCCACACTGATAAGGATGAGTGCACCAAACATCAATGTAGCTGCCAGTGCACCTGCACCTGCGGGGATAGAGAGCAATGCGTAGCCCAAGAACATAACAATGATACCAGTAGTAACACATTTGCTATAGCCAATCTTATCGGCAAGCATGCCACCAAACAGTGGTAAAAGATAAACAAGGGCCAAGAATACTGAGTAAACAGCTCCTGCAGTTCCAGCCTCCCAACCAAAGTTGGCTTTAAGGAATAGCACAAACACGGCCAGCATGGTGTAGTAGCCAAAGCGTTCGCCCGTGTTGGCAAGGGCAAGGGCGTAGAGCCCTTTAGGTTGTCCTTCGAACATAGATTTGTTGTTTTTTTGTTAGATGATTATTAATTGTGTTTATTTTGCTTATTTAGTTGTTGTGATGTGGCTCTAACTCCTGTTTTAAAAATTTGCTCGTATAGCCCACACCGCTCTTAACAAGTGCTTCGGGAGTGCCAGCAAAGAGCAGTTGTCCGCCACCCCTGCCGCCTTCGGGTCCCATCTCAATCAAGTGGTCTGCCACTTTTATCACATCGAGATTGTGCTCAATGACAATTACTGTGTTGCCGCGGTCTACAAGTTTTTGCAGCACATCCATCAGCACCTTGATGTCCTCAAAGTGGAGTCCAGTGGTAGGCTCGTCAAGTATGTAGAGTGTTTTGCCTGTGTCGCGTTTAGAGAGTTCGGTGCCCAACTTTACGCGCTGACTTTCGCCGCCCGATAGGGTAGTAGAGCTTTGTCCGAGTTTGATATAGCCCAAACCCACCTCTTGCAACACCTTTATTTTGTGCAGAATGTTAGGCACATTTTCAAAAAACTCTACCGCTTGGTTAATGGTCATGTCCAGCACATCGGCAATGCTTTTGCCCTTAAATCTCACCTCAAGCGTTTCGTGGTTATAGCGTTTACCGTGGCACGCTTCGCAAGGCACATACACGTCGGGCAGAAAGTTCATTTCTATTGTTTTATACCCATTACCCTTGCACACTTCGCAGCGTCCACCGCGTACATTAAAACTGAAACGCCCTGGCTTGTAACCACGAATTTTAGCTTCGGGCAGATTTACAAAGAGATTTCTGATGTCTGAGAAAACACCCGTATAGGTGGCAGGGTTAGAGCGTGGAGTGCGCCCAATAGGGCTTTGGTCTACCGCCACCACCTTGTCTATATGCTCAATGCCCTCAATATGGTCGTAAGCAAGAGGGGCTTGTAGCGAGCGATAGAAGTGTTGCGAGAGGATGGGCAGCAGCGTATCGTTGATAAGCGTGCTCTTGCCACTACCCGACACACCCGTCACGCATATAAGCTCTCCGAGAGGAAAGTCTACCGTTACGTTCTTCAAGTTATTGCCACGTGCCCCCACAAGTCTTAGCGTTTGCCCATTGCCTTTGCGTCGTTGCTTAGGAATTTCAATAGCACGTGTGCCGTTGAGAAATTGTGAGGTAAGCGTATGGGTTTTCAACATCTCTTTAGGTGTACCTTCAAATACCACTTCGCCGCCCAATCGTCCGGCTTTTGGCCCCATGTCTACAATGTAGTCAGCAGCCAACATCATGTCTTTATCGTGTTCAACTACCACCACCGTGTTGCCAAGGTCGCGTAGTTCCTTTAGCGAGTTAATCAGTCTAACATTGTCGCGTTGGTGCAGACCGATGCTTGGTTCGTCAAGGATATAAAGCACGTTTACCAGTTGCGAACCAATTTGTGTGGCAAGGCGAATGCGCTGACTTTCGCCGCCCGAAAGCGTCATTGTAGAGCGAGAGAGCGATAAATAATCCAGGCCCACATCGAGTAAGAACCTAAGTCGTGATAGCAGTTCCTTCAATATTTCGTGAGCTATGGCAGCCTTTTTCTTGTCGAGTTTATCCTCCACATGACTCAAAAAGTCGTAGAGTTCGGCAATGTCCATATCAGCAAGTTCGCTGATAGTTTTTCCGGCAAACCGATACGACATAGCCTCCTTGTTGAGGCGCGCGCCGTGGCATTCGGGACAGATAGTAGATTTCGAAAATTGCTCAGCCCATCGCTGCGAGGCTGCAGTGAGTTCGGCCTCTGCCACCTGCTGTATAAACTTAACAAGTCCATCAAACTCCACGTAGTAGTCGTCGGTAGTGTGGGCAATAGCAGCAGGAATGCGCAGACGGTCGGCACGGCCGTTAAAAATTTCGTCCATCGCATCTTCGGGGATGTCGCAAATAGGCGTTTTTAGTGTGCAGTCGTACTCATTAAGCACGGCTTCAATCTCCCAAAAGATAAGTGCGTTGCGATATTTGCCAAGCGGAGCAAGTCCACCCTCGCGTATTGATAGTTTGGGGTTAGGCACCACCTTGTCGTGGTCAATGACGCTCACATACCCCAAGCCCTTACACTTGGGGCAGGCCCCTTGTGTAGAGTTAAACGAAAAGTTGTGTGGTGCAGGTTCGCGATAGGATATACCCGAAACAGGGTCCATCAGGTTTTTAGAGAAAAAGCGAGTGTCGTTGTTCTCGTGGTCAAGTATCATCATGATGCCTTTGCCCTGAAGTAGCGTTTCGCTCACGCTTTTTTGTAGGCGTTCACGGTCTTTAGCCTTTACCGCAAGCTTGTCTACCACCACTTCGATGCTATGGTTTTTGTAGCGGTCAAGCTTCATTTGCGGTCTTACTTCGCACAAGGAGCCATCAACTCTCACCGTGAGAAATCCTTTTTTGCGTATGCTCTCAAAGAGTTCCTTGTAGTGTCCTTTGCGGTTGCGTACAAACGGTGCAAGCAAATACACTTTGCGCCCCTCGTAGGCCGAGAGGATGAGGTCTACAATTTTCTCCTCCGTGTACTTTACCATCTTCTCGCCCGTTACATACGAGTAGGCATCGGCGGCTCTGGCATATAGCAAACGCAGAAAGTCGTATATCTCCGTCACCGTTCCTACCGTAGAGCGAGGGTTCTTATTGGTAGTTTTTTGTTCAATGCTTATCACTGGGCTAAGCCCCGTTATTTTATCAACATCGGGCCTTTCAAGATTGTCCAAAAAGTTACGGGCGTATGCCGAGAATGTTTCTATATATCTGCGTTGGCCTTCGGCATAAAGTGTGTCGAAAGCGAGCGAGCTCTTGCCCGAACCACTCAATCCCGTAACCACCGTAAGGCTATAGCGGGGGATGGTCACATCAACATTCTTTAAATTGTGCACCCTTGCACCGAGTATTTCAATCTTCGAGTCCGACATTGTGTTGTGCTATATATGTATTAATGTGTATTTGTTTCGGTATATCCACGAAGCAAACTAATAACCTTCTTTATATTATATTTTTTGCCGTCGGCGCCTTTGGCCTGTATGTTTAAGTAGTATCCACCATCTGGCACCTTGTGGCCGTTGGCTGTTCCGTCCCATCCGCCCGCAAGGTCGGTCCACTCGTAGAGTTTCTTTCCCCAACGGTCGAACACCATTGCCCTAAACGATATGATGCTCTGGTAGCCCTCTTTCACCTTAAACACATCGTTCACCCCATCGTCGTTGGGCGAAAAAGCATTAGGTACTTCAAGCTTCGACTCCGAAATGGTTATGCTGAAAGGGCTGTCCATGTTGTAGGCTATAGTGTCGGTGCCTTGCACAAAGCTAACGCGCAACTCCACCACAAACGTACCCGACTCGTTAAACGTGTATTCATTGTCCTCGTCGTAGCGCACCAAGAATGGATTGCTCTCGCCGCTTTTCGTAAATCGCCATTCGTAGAGTGGGGTATAGCTCCCCGTGTTCTCGGGGTTAGCCTTGAATGTAGCCGTTAGTGGAGCCGACCCATCGTATTGCGTTTCGCTAACCTCTTGTCCATCCTCGTTGATGTAGGTCATTGTAGGACTTACAGAGGGCAGAGTCTCTTGTGCGCTAAGAGCCAAAAAGCATGTGGCCAAAAGCAACATTGTTATCAATTTTTGCATATATACCTATTTGCCTTGTTGTTAGTTAAGAATGCATGGCTTAATGGGCAAAGATACTAATAAATGTGCAAATGCTTTGTTAGTATAAGTTTAAAACTGCTTGTTGCGCCTTGCTCTTATGCATGACAGGGCAATAAATACAACTTTGATGCAATAGATGGCTATGCCAACGCAGTGTGGGTAGGTTATCAGTTAAAGACAGAATTATAAGCTTATGTATTGAAAATGAGGTGGTTCCGCAGCTATCTAACGTGTCTTTCTGCTAAAGGATGCGTAAGCAGTTGGCGTATCACGCCCGTGATACGCTCGTATCACGGCCGTGATACGCTCGTATCGCGCCCATGATACGCTCGTATCACGGCCGTGATACGCCAACTACATTCGTATGCTTGCTTGGATATATACGGATTGTTTAATCAGGTGCTTACTGAAGCTTCAAGTAAATAGAACACGGATAATATGAATTATACGAACGCCATATAAAAATCCATATTATTTATTCCGTCTGTATTCAATAACTCTGTGTTATAGAACTACACTTAAGGTAATAAGTAGGTATTCAAAATTAATTTATATGGTTATGTTCTGCATTAATAGACCTGTCTTTGCATATTGTTCTGCCATAACCATAGGCTTCATTGGTCACGTAGCTTGCTATGCTTCTGAATAATATAATGCATAATATCTTTAATTTTAAATACCTATAAAGGATAGATAATGCGTGTTTTTATCATGATTACTCAATGAAGTTAGCAAAATTACTCAGCCTATTGAGTAATTTTACTCAGTGCACTGAGTAAAATTAAGAAAATATGTAGCGAAACTACTTCTTATTTTGATTTGACAGATAAAAAACAGACATAATTTAGCTTACATGCGCTATTATAAAATAGCAAAAAATGCTTTATGTCATACTTTTTAACAATTGTGTGTCACGTTGTATTTACGAGCAGCATTATTGCCACATTTTTAAGCAGAACAAAGCTACAAATGCCCATTCTCAAAGGTATTCTGGCTTTTCACATAAAGATAAAGCAGATTGTTTATAAATCTTAAATAGAGCGCTTGGAATATCGGTAATGCTTGATAATCAGAGCAAACGTTTGGTGTTTTGGCAAAAAATGCCTATCTTTGCACTCGTAAACATCATGAGGCGGATAATCTCACACACGTGTTAAGGCAGAATATCCCTTGTGCATCTATCAGTAAAAACGCATTGATTTCGCTGTTTAAAGTAAGGCAAATAAGGCAGCATGGCTAAGCTGCTGTATGAAAATAAAGCCGCTGATGGTCCTCATGGCAAAACAAGAAAAATGAAATTAAAGCAAGTACTTTTATTTTTAGCAACTCTCGTAACATTTACAATCTCTATGCCTGCTTTTGCACAACAAACACATGGCAAGGCAACATTTTATGGCCGTAGTGCACATGGCCACCGTACAAGCGACGGATCGCGCTATCACAAAGATAGCCTTACTTGTGCTCACCGTACACTCCCCTTTGGCACCTTGCTCAAGGTAACTAATAAGGCTAATGGCAAGGAAGTAGTGGTAAAGGTAACAGACCGCGGTCCGCATGTGGCAGGTCGCGTAGTCGATGTGTCTTTGGCTGCAGCTCGTGAGTTGGGCATGCTCAACATGGGTGTAGCTCCCGTAATGGTTGAGGCTGTAGGTTATCAACAAAACATCATAAAAAACGAAAAGAACGACCTCGCAGACAACCATTTGCCCGAGGTGAAATATTTAGACCCTGCAACGGGTAAATTCTACTCTATGAAAGAGTGGACAGAACGTGGCGAAAAGGCACGTCAGAAGCACATGGCGGAATTGCGTAAGCAACAACAACCCCGCTATCGCATACTCAATACAAAATTGACTGCAAAGAACACCTTTCAAGGTGTGGTAACAAAAAAGAAAACCAAATAGCAATAAGCTATACCATTATGATTTGATGCACGCATCTTAATGCACAAATCATACAGTGAAATCAATAATAACAGCAAGGCTCATCCTTTTATATAGCAGAAAGGGTGAGCCTTGTTGCATATATACAGATGATGAATATAAAACAACAAAAAGCGGGCTTGAATGCGCTCTAATTTTGTAAACCTTTCTACCTTTGTACTTGTATTCATATATCATACAAAAAATACTATGAACAATAAAGAAATGGTGGATGAAGCCGTTAGCATATTGAGCCACCTCATATCTATACCCTCGGTCAGCCGAAATGAGAAAGAAGCGGCTGACTACATCTTCAATTATCTTAAGGAACATGGCGCAAATCCACAACGACATTGCAACAATGTGTGGTGTGAACAACCTATAGCGAAGGAAAATCGCCCAAAACTCTTACTCAATGCGCACATCGACACAGTAAAACCTGCAGCTTCGTGGCAACATAACCCCTTTGAACCAACTATTGAAAATGGTAGACTTTATGGCTTGGGAAGCAACGATTGTGGAGGCGGATTGGTGTCGCTAATGCTCACTTATCTGTCGTTGCAAAATGAGAAATCGTTGCCTTATCACTTGGTGTTTTTGGCTTCTGCCGAGGAAGAAGTGTCGGGCAAAAATGGCATAGAGGCAGCGCTCCCACTCTTGCCCCCAATAGATGTGGCAATGGTGGGCGAACCCACAGGTATGCAACCCGCCATAGCCGAGAAAGGACTGATGGTGCTCGACTGCACAGCACATGGCGTGTCGGGACATGCAGCTCGCAACGAGGGGGTGAATGCTATCTACAAAGCAATGAAAAACGTAGAATGGTTTAGCACCTACCATTTTAAGGAACAAACCGAACTGTTGGGACCAGTGAAGATGACCGTAACTATCATACAAGCTGGTACACAACATAATGTTATCCCCGACACTTGCACGTTTACTGTAGACGTGAGAGCTAACGAGTGTTATACTAACGAAGAAATACTCTCGCTTGTGCGCCAACATGTTGATTGCGACGTGCAACCGCGCTCTACACGTTTGCATTCATCGCAAATATCAGTAGAACACCCACTTGTACAAGTAGCCATAGCCCAAGGACGCAAACCTTTTGGTTCGCCCACACTGAGCGACCAAGCATTGATGCGTTTTCCCTCGTTTAAGATGGGACCTGGGCAGTCATCACGTTCGCATACAGCAGATGAGTATATTTGCCTTGAAGAGATAGACGATGCGCTAACGACGTATCGAAAGATGATTTTAGGATAGAATGATGACGATATTTATATGTTTCAAACATCATGTCTTTATCAGCTATTCTTACCTTTGATGCAACGCTGAAAAAAATTGTAATAAAAGTTGAAAAAAATTGATAGAAAATCAGTACTTTTGAATTTGCTTAAGACGAACAACCTTACATCAAAGTGTAAAGGCCTTGATATATAAGCACAAACAGCATTTCCTTGCATGCAAAAGTGTAAGTGGACAAAGGTGCTGAACAATATATTTTTTCATCCTCAAAAAACGAATACCTTGTATCATATTCCTGTTCTTCTGAATGAAACTGTAGACGGACTCAATATGCGTCCTGATGGCATATATGTAGACGTAACCTTTGGCGGTGGCGGACATAGCCGCGAAATATTGCGTCGCTTAGGACCAACGGGACATCTGTATAGTTTTGACCAAGACGCCGATGCAGAGCAGAACATACCGAAAGACGAAGCCCGCTTTACCTTTGTGCGTAGCAATTTCAGATACCTTAAAAACTGGATGCGTTACTACGAAGTAGACCAAGTTGATGGTATTTTGGCAGATTTGGGCGTATCAAGCCACCACTTCGATGACGAAGAACGCGGCTTTTCTTTTAGGTTTGATGCGCCGCTCGACATGCGTATGAACGAGCGTGCAGGTGCAACTGCTGCCGACATTGTGAATGGCTATACAGAGGAACAATTGGCCAACATCTTTTACCTTTATGGCGAGATGAAAAACAGCCGTCGCATTGCTGCGGCACTTGTTAAGGCACGCGCCAATGCCGGTATTCAAACTATCAACGATTTGCTCAGCGTGGTGAAACCATTGATGCCTCGTGAGAGAGAAAAGAAAGATTTGGCACGTGTGTTCCAAGCTCTGCGTATTGAAGTAAACCACGAAATGGATGCCCTACACGAGATGCTTGAGGCAGCATTGCAGGTGTTGCGTCCAGGTGGGAGACTCTCTGTGCTCACTTACCACTCGCTCGAAGACCGCATGGTAAAGAACTTTATTAGGGCTGGACGTATTGATGGTAAGGTGCAGCAAGATTTCTATGGCAAACGACTCACACCATGGAAAGCTGTGAACAATAAGGTGATTTTGCCCTCAGAAAAAGAGCAGGCTGAAAATCCACGAAGTCGCTCGGCAAAGCTCCGAATAGCAGAGAAATTAGACATGTAATTTAGCGGGGAAAACGCCTACTACTGAAGATACGTTAACCTCATTACAGTTTGCATCTAAATGATAGATGCATGCATAGTAAATATGAAAGAAGAAAACGAACATATAGACAATAAAAGCAATCTGAGCAAGGATGAAACGCCCTTGACACACAGTGAAGCGCTCAACACTAAGCCAAACAAAAACGACGACAATACAATAGGCGAAGAGGAAAGCGTGATACGGGCTATTCGTGACCTTACTGCAGATGAAGATACCCCACAAGAATCTCAGCACACCAAGATTACCTTAGCATCAATCTTGGGGGGCGACATCTTGGGTGGAAAATGGTTTAGAAAGCAATTTTGGTATATAGTGATGGTGGTGGCAATGGTTATTGTGTATGTGAGCAATCGCTATTCGTGCCAACAAGAAATGATACAAACAAAAATGCTTACAGACACCCTACTCGACAGACGGTACAAGGCACTTACACGCTCAAGCCAACTCAAAGAGAAAATGCGCAGAAGCGTTATCGAAAACTCTTTGGCCGACACTACGCTACAAACTGCTAATACCCCTTTGTTTAGGATGCAGGTAGACGAAGAGTAACCCCCTTCTGTCGTGCATCACTTTATGATTAATTAGAATTTAGCAACGCATCTTTCTTTTTCAACATAACAAATGAATTTTCCGGTAAAATCAGTAACAAAACGTTTTGCATTTGTGGCATCACTATTGGTGTTGTGTGGCTTTGGCGTGTTGGCTAAAGCCCTGTACATCATGACGGTGAAAAAAGACTTTTGGGTGGCGGTGAACGAGCGTTTTACAAAGGAAAATGATATTGTTCAGCCCACTCGTGGCAACATCTTGGCAGACGATGGCGAGGTGCTTGCAGCCTCTTTGCCCGAATATAAAGTGTATATGGACTTTATGTCGTGGGAGAAAGATCCCGTACGACGCGACAAAGAACAGGCAAAGCGCGACACAATGCTCAACTTAAAAATGGACTCTATATGCGAGGGAGTACACAAAATACTGCCTGATGTAGACCCTAAAGAATTTCGTCAATTGATGCTCAAGGGACGCGAAAAACGTAGCCACCATTGGCTCCTCTACGATAAAAGAATATCTTATATCACCTATCGACAACTAAAGCAATTGCCGCTTTTCTGTTTGTCGGCAAATAAGGGAGGATTTCATACTGAAGAGTTTAAAACACGTAAAAATCCTTATGGACGTTTGGCTACGCGAACCATTGGCGATTTGTTTAAAACCGATGGCAAACCGCGTACGGGTATCGAGCTTAGTTGCGATAGCATACTGCGTGGTAAACCTGGTATAGCTCACCGCCAAAAGGTATTGAACCGCTACCTTTCTATCATTGATAAACCTGCTGAAGATGGCCTTGACGTGATGACGACACTCAATGTGGGCATGCAGGATATTTGCGAAAAAACACTCTCGGATAAGCTAACCGAGTTGGGAGCCAACTCTGGCGTTGTTATCTTGATGGAGGTGGCAACGGGCGATATTAAAGCTATGACCAGTTTGCGCCGCATGGAAGATGGCTCTTATCAAGAGGTGAATGCCGATGCGGTAAAGAACCTTTATGAGCCAGGATCGGTGTTTAAGCCGATGTCGTTTTTGGTGGGTATGGACGATGGTTATATCCACATGACCGACATAGTAGATGTGGGTAATGGTATTAAAGAAATGTATGGCCGAAAAATGCGCGATGCCAATTGGCGTTCGGGCGGTAGCGGTGTGGTAACGGTGCCACAGATACTCCAAAAATCGCTCAATGTGGGTGTGAGCACACTAATAGACCGCGCATATCACAATAATCCACGCAAGTTTGTAGAGGGTATATACCGCATTGGTGTGGCCGAAGATTTGCATATCCCCATTCCTGGATATGCGCGTCCACGCATCCGTATGCCCAAACCCGACCTCTCGAATTGGTCGAAAACAGCCTTGCCGTGGATGAGTATTGGCTACGAAACTCAAATACCACCTATTACTACGGTGAACTTCTACAATGGCATTGCAAACAATGGCAAGCTATTGCGTCCACGATTGATAAAAGCTGTGTTGCGAGGTGGCGAGGTGGTTAAAGAATATCCCGTAGTAGTGCTACGCGAACACATGGCAAAAGCTGAGGCTGTTAAGAATATTCAAGATTGCTTGGAGTCGGTGGTAAGCTTGGGACTTGGCAAAAAAGCAGGCTCACCATACTTCCATGTATCGGGCAAAACTGGTACGGCGCAGATATGGACAAAAAATGGTTTTGCTTCGCAATATTTGGTGTCGTTTGCAGGCTATTTCCCCTCAGAGAAGCCTTTATACTCATGTATTGTGTGCATACAGAAAGGTGCACCAGCGTCGGGCGGAACAATGTGCGCCCCCGTGTTTAAACAAGTGGCTGAAGCTGTGATGGCACAACGCAAGTCTACTGACTACAGCACTGTTTGCGACTCTACCAACTGCCTAAACCCCATAGTAAATGCGGGCAATATGGTGGCAGCCCAAAATGTGTTAGACCAACTGAACATTCAGTACAACTCAGACTTAGATACTGATGAAAATGCATTGGTATGGGGCAATTGTACTACAACAAACAACGGATTGACTATCAACTCGCTTGTAGAGGTGAAGAAAAACATTGTGCCCGACGTAAGAGGGTACGGCTTGCGTGATGCTATATATAGGCTTGAAAAGTTGGGACTAAAGGTTAGCTTCTGCGGTGTGGGACGCGTGACAGAACAAAATTTGCAACCAGGTTTCCAATTTCAAAAAGGGCAGGCGATAAACTTGATATTGGGCGATCCAAAGGATATACCTGCTGCAGAACGAGATACAACCAATATGGATAATGAGTCTCAAACCTCTGCCAATGCCGACGACCAAGTGGATCATGAATTAGCTACAGACAAGGCAGAACAGCAGAAAATAAACCAGCAACTTGACGAACAAAAGCAAAAGATAAAGGACGAAAAGGCTGCTCGAGCTGAACAAAATAAAAAGGACCAAGAGCGCAAGCGCAAGGAGCAACAACAAAAACGAGAAGAGCCTCAAAAGCAGTTTGCTACCGAGCCTAAACATAAGACAACGGTTAGTAGCAAAAAGAAAGATAACGATGTGCCAAAGAATAAGAATGCAACAAAAAGCACATCTGCGGTGAAGAAAGAAACTGAGAAAAAGAATGCTGATAAGCAGAAAAAAACTGCAAACAAAGAAAGGCAAACGCAAGGCAAATTGGATCAGAAAAAGCTAAAGGCTACACCTGCTACTAAGAGCAAGGATAAAGCAACTGCAAAGTCTTCTACTGCCAATCAATCAGCAAAGAAAAAGCAAACAACAAAAACAAGATAGGCAAAACATTATTTGCCAAATGATTACACGCTATGACTATATCTGACACACTAAAGAAAGTAGATATTGTAGCTTCTATTGGAAGTCTACAACGTGAAATAATGGGCGTGAACATTGACTCGCGCCAAGTGAAAGCAAACGATTTGTTTGTTGCAGTGAAGGGTACGCAGGCCGATGGCCACGTGTATATTCCTAAAGCTATTGAACAAGGTGCTACTGCCATATTGATGAGCGAACCTTTGCCCGCGGATCCTATAGAGGGCGTTACCTACGTACAAGTAGCAGACACTGAAGATGCAGTGGGCAAAGTGGCTACCCAATTTTATGGCGACCCTACTACCAAACTCAAGTTGGTAGGGGTGACAGGCACAAATGGTAAAACAACAATTGCCACAGTGCTGTATAATATGTTCCGTTCGTTTGGACATAAGTGTGGACTTTGTTCTACCGTTTGCAACTATATTGACGGAAAGGCAGTGCCCGCAGATCACACCACCCCCGACCCTGTAACACTCAACAAACTTTTGGCTGAGATGGTTGAAGCTGGGTGTGAATATGCCTTTATGGAATGTTCATCGCATGCCATACACCAAAAGCGTATTGGCGGATTGCGCTTTGTAGGCGGTATATTTACCAACCTCACGCGCGACCACTTAGACTATCACAAAACGTTTGAGAACTATCGCAATGCTAAAAAAGCATTTTTCGACGGGCTACCTAAAGGCGCATTTGCTATTACCAATGCCGACGATAAGAATGGCATGATTATGGTGCAAAACACACAAGCTACGGTGCGCACTTACTCTACTCGTACGGCAGCCGACTACAAAGGTCGCATTCTTGAAGAAAGCATTGAGGGCATGTTGCTCGACATTGATGGACGCGAAGTAAGCGTACGTTTCGTTGGTCGCTTCAATGTGTCTAACCTCTTGGCTGTTTATGGAACTGCGTTGATGTTGGGCAAAACTCCAGAGGAGACATTGCGCGTGCTCTCTACCCTGCATCCCGTAAACGGACGCTTCGAGGCCATCCGTTCGCCAAAGGGATTTAGTGCTATTGTTGATTATGCTCATACACCCGACGCTTTGGTCAATGTACTTACGGCAATCAACGAGATAGTTCATGGCAAAGGCAAAGTAATAACTGTGTGTGGCGCAGGTGGTAATCGTGATAAGGGCAAACGCCCTCTCATGGCGCAAGAGGCTGCCAATCGTTCAGACAAAGTGATAATAACCAGTGATAACCCTCGTTTTGAGGAGCCACAAGACATTATCAACGATATGCTTGCTGGACTTAACGATGAGCAAAAACAAAAGACTATTAGCATTTGCGACCGTCGTGAAGCAATCCGTACGGCTACCATGCTGGCACAACCAGGCGATGTTATCTTGGTGGCAGGCAAAGGGCATGAGCCTTATCAAGACATCAAAGGAGTGAAGCACCACTTTGATGATCACGAGGAAATTAAAAAGGCTTTTGGCTTAATGTAATTGCAAAATGTAGGCTTGCTACGCTGTGACAAAAGAGTTGTTGCATAGTAGCGCGTGCTATAAGATATAAATAAGTAATTATCGAAACATCATGTTATATTATCTCTTTAGATTTCTTGAGCAGTTTGGCATATCGGGCTCGGGAATGTGGACATATATTTCATTTAGAGCTCTGTTGGCGCTCATTCTTGCTCTTGTTATTTCTGCATGGTTTGGCGAGTATTTCATCAAATGGATGAAGTGTCATAACATCAGCGAAACACAACGCGATGCGAGCATTGATCCCTTTGGCGTGAAAAAGCTCAATGTGCCTTCGATGGGTGGTATTATCATTATTGTAGCCATATTGGTGCCTTGTTTGCTGTTAGGACGATTGCGCAACATCTACTTGATATTGATGCTTGTTACCACTGTGTGGTTAGGGTTGTTGGGCTTTCTTGACGACTATATTAAGATTTTTAAAAAGAACAAAGACGGACTGCCAGGACGTTATAAAATTGTGGGCCAAGTGCTTTTAGGCTTGTTTGTAGGCTTAACTTTATATCTCAGTCCTGATGCTACCATACGCGAAAACATTGAGATGCAGCAGCATGGTCATACTACAGAGATTGTGCATAAAAGCCAACCAGTAAAGAGTACAAAAACCACCATTCCCTTTGTAAAAGAAAACAATTTTGACTATGCCAACCTCGTGGGTTTTATGGGAAAATATAAAACGCAAGCGGGCTGGATACTCTTTGTATTAGTAACAATCTTTGTGATAACGGCAGTATCTAATGGTGCCAACCTCAACGATGGAATGGATGGTATGGCAGCGGGAAACTCTGCTATAATCTTTATAGCTCTGGGTATATTGGCGTATGTGTCGAGTCATATAGAGTTTGCTTCGTATCTTAACATCATGTATGTGCCAGGATCGCAAGAATTGGTAATATTTACATGTGCTGCAGTGGGTGCATTAATTGGTTTCTTGTGGTATAATGCTTATCCTGCTCAGATATTTATGGGCGATACAGGTTCATTGGCAATTGGGGGTATTATTGCCGTGTTGGCGATTATTATACACAAAGAGTTGCTTATACCTATATTGTGCGGTGTGTTCTTAGTAGAGAGCCTTAGTGTTATTTTGCAAGTAGAATGGTACAAGCTCGGCAAGCGCAAGGGGCGCAAACAACGCATCTTTAAGCGTACGCCTATTCACGACAATTTTCGTGTACTGCCCTCGCAACTCGACCCTGAATGTAAATATATGTTTAAGTGGCCGCATGGTGCATGGCACGAATCAAAGATTACGGTTCGCTTTTGGATTACAACCATTATTTTGGCTGCACTGACCATTATCACATTAAAGATTAGATAGACTACAAAAAAACAAAATAGAAGAATATGCGTTTAGTTGTATTAGGAGCTGCTGAGAGTGGCGTAGGAGCTGCCATCTTAGCTCAAAAAGAAGGTTACGACGTGTTTGTATCTGATATGGGAAGCATCAAACCTCATTACAAGGATATGCTTGATGCACACCATATTGAATGGGAAGAAGGGCATCATACAGAAACAAAAATACTCAATGCCGACGAAATAGTTAAGAGTCCTGGTATACCTGAAACGGCTCCGATGGTGGCTAAACTCATTGCTCAAGGCACGCCTATCTTGAGCGAGATAGAGTTTGCTGGCAAGTTCACGCAATCGCGCATGATATGCATAACGGGTAGCAACGGCAAAACTACTACCACGTCGCTCATCTATCATATACTCAAAAAAGCTGGTGTTGATGTAGGACTTGCAGGTAACATTGGGCATAGTTTGGCTCTTCAGGTGGCAGAGGCACCACACGATACTTATGTAATAGAGCTATCGTCGTTCCAGTTAGACAATATGTATAAGTTTCGTGCCAATATAGCCGTGCTACTTAACATTACCCCCGACCACCTTGATCGCTATGGCTTCTGCATGCAGAACTATGTGGATGCTAAAATGCGTATTCTACAAAACCAAACTGCTGACGATACCTTTGTGTATTGGAAGGAAGATGAGCACGTGCCACACGAACTCACAAAGTATAACGATCCCTCGCAAAAGTGTGGATTTACCGACGAACCACAAGCGGGTTCGGCTGGTTATGCCGAAGGAGATAAGTTTGTAGTGAACGCCCCCATTCATTTTGAAATGCCACTTAGTGAACTCTCTTTGCCTGGTAAGCACAATCTGCGCAATTCGCTTGCAGGCGCTATTGCGTGTTTGTCGGCAGGCATCGACCCTGCGCTTGTACGAGAGGGATTGTCAGATTTTCCAGGCGTAGAGCATCGTCTTGAAAAGGCAGGCACTGTTGCGGGCATTCATTTCGTAAACGACTCTAAAGCCACCAATGTAGATGCTTGCTATTGCGCTTTAGAGAGTATGAAAACGCCAGTTGTACTCGTTCTTGGAGGCAAGGATAAGGGCAACGACTATGCTCAGATAATGCCTTTTGTAAAAGAAAAGTGCCGAGCAATTGTGTATATGGGAGTTGATAACAAAAAACTTCATGACAACTTCGACTCGCTTGGATTGCCCATTGCCGACACGCATTCAATGAAGGAGTGTATGGAACATGCAGTTGCATTGGCACACGAAGGTGACACCATATTGCTCAGCCCATGTTGTGCAAGCTTCGACCTTTTCAAAAATATGGAAGACCGTGGCGAGCAGTTTAAAGCATGGGTAAAACAATGGCAGCCTAAAGTCCAATAAGGCAATGTAAGAAAGGGAAAATACTATGTTTTTTTCAAAGAAAAATAAAACAGAAGCATCTTCAATATCAACCTCTTCCAGTGTGCAACCGCAGATAGAAGAGAAAAAGAAATCGTTCAATATCGGTTCGCTCTTTATGGGCGACCGTGTTATTTGGACAGTGTATTTCTTTTTGTGCGTTATTTCGTTGGTCGAGGTGTTTAGTGCTGCAAGCACCTTGTCGTATAAGACGGGGAATTTTTGGCAACCATTGCTCAAGCAAGCACTCTATTTAGGCTTGGGCACCTTGCTCGTAATAGTATTACACCGCATACCTTGTCGCATGTTCAAGATAATACCTATCTTCTTTTTGCCACTATCGGTGCTGCTATTACTTGTCACTTTACTTTCAGGCGCAGTGACCAACGAGGCAGCTCGGTGGATACAGATAGGTGGTATACAGTTTCAGCCTTCAGAGTTGGCAAAGGGAGCCGTGGTTATTACCACCGCGTTGATACTTTCGCGCATGCAGCGCGAAAATGGAGCTGACCGACGTGCCTTTTGGATGATAATGGGGGTGACATGCTTTGTGTGTGCTCTTATTTTGCCAGAGAACCTCTCTACGGCGGCACTTTTATTTGGTGTAGTTGTTATTATGATGTTTATCGGTCGTGTGCCGATGGTGCAGTTGGGCAAGCTATTTGGCTGCTTGTCGTTGCTCGGTGTTGTGATGGCAGTATTGATATACTTCTCTGCTGATGTGCCTTTCCTTCATCGTTTTGAAACTTGGAAAGAGCGTATCGAAACACACTTTGTAGGTGACGATAAAGGTTTAGACGACGACCCTAAAACCTATGATATAGACAAAGGGGCACAAGTGGCACATGCCAATATAGCCATAGCTACGAGCAATGTGATAGGTAAGATGCCAGGCAATTCGGTGCAACGTGATTTCTTAAGCCAAGCCTTTTCCGATTTTATCTATGCTGTTATCATTGAGGAGATGGGCATTTGGGGAGCAGCCATCGTTGTGATGCTCTACATTGTTTTGCTGTTCCGAGCGGGCAGAATAGCCAGTAGGTGCGAGCGCAATTTTCCGCCATTTCTTGTTATGGGCTTAACCCTTCTGCTTGTTATGCAAGCCATGCTCAACATGTTGGTGGCAGTAGGTCTTTTCCCCGTAACGGGACAAACGCTTCCATTGATAAGTCGTGGCGGAACTTCCACCTTTATTTGTTGTGCTTATATAGGTATGATACTAAGTGTGAGCCGTTATGCTAAGCAAGTTAAAGTGCCGCAGCACACACAGTTTGATGGTCCAATGAACGATGTGCTGAGAACAGAAGAAAAGCCTAAGCTTGTGGCGCAAAAGTAATACAAGGCTCTTCTATTTATGCAAAAAAACATTGGCAGTATTAGTTTTATGTTATACCGAACTAATGCTGCCAATGCTTTTGTTATATACTATTGCAGGACTTGTATACAGATATTTATACATTGAATATACATGATTTATGCAGTGTTATGCAGTCTATTATGAGTATGATTTATAGAAAATCCTCTTTTTAAATGTATAAAAAGGGTAATATTGTAATGCAACTTTAACAAAATGCAATTATATGGTCTAAAAAATCATTCATAATGCAAACTTATGTATAAAAATATTTGGTGGTAGAAAGAATGTTTATACCTTTGCATAATATATAGCATTATTTAGCACTTCTTAGGATAAACAATAAAACTAAAATAAGAAACAAAGTTCACATTTATCTAAGTCTAAGCACTAAATGATATTTCTTCAATACAAATATAGACCGTAAAAGGTGAAACTATGCTATTGTAAGAAAATATTGCATAAGAGGTTGTATCGTTATTTAGTTATAAAATGCCTTGTAATATATGCAAGGGATGATATTAAAATCTCTTAGCTGTTTACCATAGACGAATGTGTATGGCAAAAGAACTTTGTGAGAAGCGTAAGGATGCAAGGGTGGGACAGAAATAGTAGGCAAATGGACGCATTATACATACTCTTTCAAGGTGTTGAGAAATACTGATTCAAGTCTTCACCTTATGCAAAAAAGTATAAGTAAAAACGTTCAGAAACTTATTCATTCACCACTACACAAAAGCGAAACAAAGGCAAAATGTCCTTCTATGCTATTCTATATGGCAAGGGCATAAAGTTGCACATTATTACCATCACTAAAATAGTATGTTGTACGTAGATTGCACATATTTTCGTTATCCAGCTATGTAGCTTGCTTGCAACAAATCATTATATCTCTGCTTGATCTCTCTAAGAAATATATAAATCAATTATAAAGGTTATCAATATGAACAAAAAGTTAGTGCTTTTGGGAGCAGCAATGTTGCTGACTGCAACTGAGGCTTCCGCACAGAAACTTGTAAGCGGCCGTGTCACCGACTCTCATGGTGAACCCGTTATGGGTGCAACGGTGCGTGTGGCTGGTACATCAGTTACAACCACAACCGATGCCAATGGTAACTTCAAGCTAAAGAGTGTGCCAGCTTCGGCAAAGAAACTCACCGTGTCGTACATTGGTATGAACACTGCCACTGTTAATGTTGCAGGCAATGTACAAGTAGTTTTAAAGGACAACGAACTCAATGAAGCCGTTGTTGTAGGTTATGGTACTGCCAAGAAGGGTAGCTTTACTGGTTCGGTATCAGCTATAAAGGGTGCACAATTGCAAAAACTCCAAGTGTCAAACGTAAGTAAGGCACTTGAAGGTATTATGCCAGGTTTGCAGACTACAAGTTCTACTGGTCAGCCAGGTTCTTCAGCTTCAATCTATGTGCGTGGTATTGGTTCTATCAGTGCAAATACTGCACCACTTATCATTTTGGATGGTGCGCCTTACGAAGGCTCGCTCAATAGCATTAACCCTGCAGATATTGAAACCATTAACTTACAAAAGGATGCCAGCGCAACTTCTATTTATGGTGCGCGTGGTGCCAATGGTATTCTTTACATCACCACAAAGAAAGGTGGTCAAGATGGTAAAACTCGTGTAACATTCGATGCAAAGTGGGGTTGGAACTCTCGCGGTGTATCAAAGTACAGCACCATTGACGATCCAGGACAATACTACGAAATGGTGTGGGAGGAATTCTACAATCGTGACGTAGCTAAGATGGGCGACTTTGCTGCACGCCTCAATGCATCGCAAACGCTTATTAAAAACTTGGGTGGATACAATGTATATAATGTAGCCGACTACGATGTTATTGATCCTCTCACAGGAAAGCTAAATCCTAATGCTCGTCAAATTATCCCTACTAATTGGGATGACGAAGCTTTCTCTAACGGCTTGCGCCAAGAGTATAATGTGGGCATAAGTGGTGGTAACGAACGTACACAATATTACATGTCGTTCAACTATCTTGACGATGCTTCGTATGTAAAGAACTCTGATTTTAACCGTATGACAGGCCGTCTTCGCCTTGATCACCAAGCCTTCAAATGGTTGAAATTGGGAGCAAACCTCTCATATACCCATTCTAAGTCTGATGGTTTGTCAATGGGATCGGGACTTGCTTCGAACATATTTGGCTTTACACAATATATAGCTCCTATATATCCAGTTTATCTGTACGATCGCAATGGCAACCTCGTGTTGAACGAAGAGGGTGGTAAGATACTTGATACAGGTGATTATGGAAAGTATGGTTACTCTCGTTTGTATGAAGTTAGTCTAAACCCATTGATTGATGTCTATAACAATACCAACGAAAGCATTTCAGACATATTCAATGCACGTGGTTATGCCGATATCAATTTGTTCAAGGGATTGGTGTTCCATGCCGATGTTGCTATTGATAACTTCCAAAGTTGGACTGATAAATTTACAGCACCTGTTTCGCCAGATGCAGCAGTTATGAATGGTTATGGTGATAAGAAATCAAGCCGTACAAGCGTAGTTAATGCCACACAGCGCTTAAACTACGACCTTACCGTTGGTAAAACCACTATTGGTTTGATGGTAGGTCATGAAACAAAGTCGCAGAATAGTCGTGGCTTGGCTGCCTATCGTTCTCAGTTCTTCTTGCCCGAGAATAACTTCTCTTATTCTTTAACAAACACAGCAGACCCCACATCTTCAAACAAAGCATATCACTTGGAGAGCTACTTGGGACGTGCCGAGTTGAGCTATGACAATCGTTATAGCCTTAGTGGAACCTATCGTCGCGATGGTTCGAGCATGTTTGCCCCTGAGAGCCGTTGGGGTAACTTCTGGTCTGTAGGTGCTGCATGGAACATTGCCGAAGAGCCTATTATTAAGCAAGTGTTTGGCAATACCATCAATCGATTGAAACTCCGTGCAAGCTATGGTACACAAGGTAACGACTATTTGCTAGATGCGGATGGCTATCGTATCTACGGTGGTTATCTTGACCAATATGTAATACAAAACTCTGGTACAAGCGACAATCCTCAGTTCTCTGTTGTACAGAGCTATCGTGGAAACCGCGACCTCACTTGGGAAAAGAGTAAAACGTTTGATGTAGGTTTAGAGGCATCACTCTTCAACAATCGTTTGAGTTTCGACTTTGACTTCTTTGTAAAGAATACCAGCGATATGATTGGTTGGCATACATTGCCAATGAGCCAAGGTTCGCCCAGCTCTATCCTTACCAACGAGCAAGCTATGCGCAATACTGGTGTTGAACTTTCATTGAATGGCGTGTTTGTACAACGTCGCAACTTTACTTGGACTGCTCAACTCAACCTTACGCACTATAAGAACGAACTTACTCGCATGCAAGAGGGTCGTCCAGCCGAGGGATACCAAACGGGTAACTATTGGCGCAAGAAGGGCGGTTCGCTCTATGATTGGTATATGTACAAATATGCAGGTGTAGATACTAAAACAGGTGAGGGTCTCTACTATAAAGATGTAGAGCAAGCTAAACTTGATGCAGACGGTAATCCAATGCAAGATGCAGAAGGTAATGCTATAACTGAAACCGTGCAAACTACTACCAATGATATCAACGATGCAACTTTGTATCAAATTGGTAAGTCGTCGCTTCCTAAGGTTTATGGTGGTTTGAACACAACAATTCAGGCCTTTGGCTTTGACCTCTCAGTTCAAACAGCGTTCTCTCTTGGTGGTTGGACACTCGATGAGGGTTATTATTCGTTGATGACTGGTACCTTAGGTCACGCATTCTCAACCGATCTCTTTAAGCGTTGGCAAAAGGAGGGTGATGTAACGGATGTACCTATCTTGAAAGATGGTTACCGCATGACAGGTGGTGCAGTGAGCGATCGTTTCCTCACTCGTTCAGACTACTTCTCAATTCGCAATATCACTTTAGGATATACACTTCCACAACGCATTACAAATGCAGTTCCTGGTTTGACTTCAGTACGTATCTATGCTGTAGGTGACAACCTCTTCTTAGGTTCTAAGCGCAAGGGACTCGACCCACGTCAGTCTATTAGTGGTCAGGTAGATACAACTTCTTACTCTGCTCTGCGTACAATCTCGTTTGGCGTGAACGTAAACTTCTAAACTTAACAAGCATATTACAAAATGAAAATAGCTAAATATTTGACCATTTTGCTTGCAAGTGGCATGCTCACAACGTCGTGTGGCGATGAGTTCTTTAATGATATGGACTCGAGCACTGCAACAAGCGATCAGATTTCTAACGAATCAAAAAAGGACCCTCAGAAGGTTCTCTTAAGCCAGTTGAATGGTTGCTATAGCTCTTGGAACATAGCCTATCCTTCGGGAGTTTCGGGCTTCCGTTTGCATCAAGAGGTAGGTTTTGGAGCCATCATGACAGTGGCAGACATCATGAGCAACGATATCTCTTTGCCTATGGGTACAGGTGATGGTTACTATTTTGACCATGTGCTCGACTATAATGCCGAACAGTATATTCGTGCTGCATGGTTCTGGGACATGTTCTATAGCGAAATCAAAACTGCCAACGAGGTTATCAATGTGGTAGACGAGAACAACATGAGCAATGAACAGAAGCATTATCTCGGACAAGCTCTTGCTTTCCGTGGCATCTGCTACGCTTATTTGGCACAATTCTACCAAAAGACCTATAAGGGCAACGAAACCAAGCCTTGCGTACCTATCTATCTCTCTACGAGAGAAAACGAGGCTGGCAAGCCTAATATTCTTGGTCGTGCAACGGTTCAGCAGGTTTACGATCAAGCTGAAAGCGACCTTACAAAGGCTATCAGCTATCTTGATGGTTACAAGCGTAGCGACAAAACCTTTATTGACCAACAAGTTGCTGAAGGTTTCTTAGCACGTGTATACCTCGTGATGAATAAATGGGCTGAGGCAGCACAGATGGCACACAATGCACGCCAAGGTTATACTTTGAACAATATTGACGAGGCTACAACGTGGAACTATCAAGATGCAAGTAACCAAGAGGTGATGTGGGCATTTATTCCAACAGATGCTACAAAGTTGGGTTATGCATCGTGGGCTTCATGGCATAGCTATGATTCTCCAGGATACATTTCTGCTTATCACCAGCTCATTGATAAGGCACTCTACAACTCAATGCCCGACAACGATGTTCGTAAGACATTGTATTTCTCTGATGCGGATGCAACAGATGCCAATCCTGCAGGTGTGAGCAGAAAGTTCCCATTTGTAGCTCAATGGTTGGGCAACGTGGTTTACATGCGTGCTTCTGAAATGTATCTTATCGAAGCAGAAGCATCTTTCAAGGCTGGCAATACAGAACAGACCAAAGAGGTTATGGCAGAGTTTATGCCTAATCGTGTAATTAATTGGACTGCGCCAGCTACGTATACTGCTGCTTATATCTACAATCAACGTCGTATTGAGCTTTGGGGCGAAGGCTTTGGCTACTTTGATTGCTTGCGTTTGAAACAACCACTTGTTCGTGACTATGAAGGTAACAACGAGAACTCTGCAACACAAGTAAACATTCCAGCCGATAGCTACAAGTGGATTTTCCAAATTCCAAAGAGCGAGATACGTGATAACGACAACATCACTGAGGATGATCAAAATCCTGTGCAATAATCTTTTATGAAACGAATTTGTGCCTGCTTGCAGAATTGCATGCAAGGGATGCAAACAATTTTGCAAGCGGCACACTTTTAAATAAAGAATAAGATGAAAACATCATATATTTTTAAAACATTGCTTTTGGGCTTTGCTTTGACAACGGTAACCTCTTGTTACGACGATGTTGAAAAGGCAGACTACGACAAACCCACGGCAAAAGCAGATGTGTTACCAACTGTAAAAATTTCAGAACTTGATTTATATGGCACAGCTGCAAAAGCTACGATTAATGTAGATATTCCCGAAGGCGCTAAAGTGTTAGAAGAGGGCGTAGTAATAGACACTATTGAAGATGCACCAGTAGCAAGTCCTTCAAGCAGTTACTTTGCGTGTGACGAGGTAGCAAGTGGTGAACAATCTGCTGCTATCACTGGTATGGAAGCAGGAAAAACCTATTATGTAAGAGCTTTTGCTCGTGTAGAAGGACAGATTGTTTATGGTAGCAATCCAACAGCAATTGTGGCAACCGATGACTACGAAGAAGCTCTTGATGAAAATGTAGATTTCGGTGCAGAAGAAAATGCTGCCAAGTTTACTTCGGTTAAAACCGATGAGTCTGTACAGCAGTTTGACCTTAACAGCCTTGAGGGACTGTTTGGTGCGCCTATTTATGGTTACTGCAACTCATTCTTACATCATGAATCATTCTTTGTTAATAATTCGGCTAAATTAGCTTCGACGTTGGATGAAAGCGTTTTAACTTATGAGGCTGACTTTACTGGAAAGATTTTCCCTGCAATTACTGTTCAAGCTCTTAACATGTGTTCTATGTTAGGTGAGGACTATGCAGACTTGGCAGGTAATTTTGATATTTATATTTCTAAAGAACCTATCAACAGTGTAGCTGACCTTGCAAAGGCAGAATTGTTGCAGAGTTGTACCTTCCCAACCGATGCAAATGCCGAAGATTTTCAATTGAAAGTCTTTTCTGCAAACATACCTTTGGCATATAGTGGTAAGTGCTACATATCTTTCTATAATAAATCGTGGACTAACAGCGCTTTGACTAAAGGCAATATGGGCGTGACCTTAGTTGATATGATGCTTACCTCTTTGCACGAATCTGAGGGTGATGACGCTGAATAAGATGTAAAAATCTTTTATACTACAAAAAATCCAAGCATAGAAACGCAATCTGTGCTTGGATTTTTCATTTCTATATATTGCTTCTATAAAAAGAAAAGTACAAAAAGAAAGGTGCTCCACCATTCTGTGGAACACCTTTAAAGTGTATATGAAAAATTCCTTATTACTTTAATACGCCCAATTCTTTGCCCACCTTGATGAATGCGGCGATGCACTTGTCGAGGTGTTCGCGCTCGTGGCCAGCAGAGATTTGCACACGGATGCGAGCTTGGTCTTTAGGTACAACGGGGTAGTAGAAGCCTGTAACGTAGATGCCCTCTTCTTGCAATTTGGCTGCGTACACTTGTGATAGTTTGGCATCGTAGAGCATTACAGCGCAGATAGCACTCTGGGTGGGCTTGATGTCGAAACCAGCAGCCATCATCTTGTCGCGGAAGTAGTTTACGTTTTCTACCAACTTGTCGTGAATTTCGTTGCTCTCTTTCAAAATCTTGAAGGTTTCAAGAGCAGCACCTACAATGGCTGGAGCCACTGAGTTAGAGAATAAGTAAGGACGAGAGCGCTGACGGAGCATGTCAATAATCTCCTTGCGTCCAGTGGTGAAACCACCCATTGCACCACCAAAAGCCTTGCCGAGGGTACCCGTGTAGATATCTACACGACCATAGGTGTTGAAGAACTCGCTCACACCGTGACCCGTTTTACCAACAACACCTGCTGAGTGGCTCTCGTCTACCATAACGAGTGCATCGTATTTCTCTGCCAAGTCGCAAATCTTATCGATAGGAGCTACGTTGCCGTCCATTGAGAATACACCATCGGTAACGATTACGCGGAAGCGTTGCTCTTGAGCAGCTTGGAGTTGGCGTTCAAGATCTTCCATATCGGCATTGGCATAGCGATAACGCTTAGCCTTGCAAAGACGCACACCATCAATGATTGAAGCGTGGTTGAGAGCATCTGAGATGATAGCGTCATCAGCAGTGAGCAAAGGTTCAAACACACCACCATTGGCATCGAAGCAAGCAGCATAAAGAATTGTATCTTCAGTCTTGAAATAGTCTGAAATGGCAGCTTCAAGCTCTTTGTGAATGTCTTGTGTGCCGCAGATAAAGCGTACGCTCGACATACCGTAGCCGCGACGATCCATCATGTCTTTGGCAGCCTTGATAAGGCGAGGATTGTTAGATAGACCAAGGTAGTTATTGGCACAGAAGTTGAGTACTTCTTTACCCTTAACTTGGATGGCAGCTTGTTGTGGACCTTCAATAAGGCGCTCTTCTTTGTAGAGACCAGCCTCTTTAATATCCTTCAGTTCGTTCTGAAGATGTTCTTTGATTTTACCGTACATTGTTTAGAAAAATTGTTAGATTTATTGTTTTAAATGATACTCAAAATTAATTGATAAAAGTCAAATAGAATTATTTTAGAAATACATTCTTGCATGGTTGTCGGGCTGAAAGCCCAAGGCTATGCCCTGGGAATCCTTGCATTATTCAATGACGCTCTGAAAGAGCAAAAGATAGAGCCACTGCCAATTGCTCGTGGGTTCATCTTTTGCTCTTTCAGAGCGTCATCACCTTTCTGTCATAACCCAGGGCAACGCCCTGGGCTATGATCTTTTGGGCTTTCAGCCCGACAATGTAGCATGAGTATGGCACGATCAACATAAGCTATGATCTGTTGAGCTTCAGCCAATCCAATGTAGGCTTGAACTCTAAAATAAATTTGTTTACTTGCTTATCTACCCACAAAGTAACTGCTTTTTTTTGAAAAATAATAATGTTGTATGTAATATTCTCAAAAAAAGATTGCACCTTTGCATAAAGAGAAAGACATCTAACATAATACACGTTCTTAAATGAAAAATATTTTGGTAATTGGAGCTACAGGACAGATAGGTTCTGAGCTAACAATGAAGTTGCGTGGCATCTATGGCAATGACCATGTAGTGTGCGGATACATTCCGAGTGCAGCACCTAAGGGTGAATTGGCAGCAAGTGGTCCTGCAGAAATTTGTGATGTAACAAACGGCGAACAAATTGCAGAAGTTGTAAAGAAACACAACATCGATGCTATCTATAACCTTGCAGCATTGCTCAGTGTTGTAGCCGAAGGCCGCCCACAGTTGGCATGGAAAATTGGTATTGACGGATTATGGAATGTGCTTGAGGTGGCTCGCGAACACAAGTGTTCAGTGTTTACCCCAAGTTCTATTGGCTCGTTTGGCCCCGAAACCCCTCCTAACCACGTGCCACAAGACACCATTCAGCGCCCACGCACCATTTATGGTGTATCAAAGGTGACAACCGAACTTTTGTCAGACTATTACTACCGCAAGTATGGCGTAGATACAAGAGCCGTTCGCTTTCCAGGCTTGATTTCGTATGTAACACTCCCAGGTGGTGGTACGACAGACTATGCTTGCGATATTTATTATTCAGCCGTTCGTGGCGAGAAGTTTGTATGCCCTATAGCCAAAGGTACTTACATGGACATGATGTATATGCCCGATGCCTTGCGTGCAGCTGTAGAGTTGATGGAAGCCGACCCAACCCGTCTTATCCACCGCAATGCATTTAACATAGCCTCAATGAGTTTTGATCCCGAGGGCGTGTTTGCTGCAATTAAAAAGTATAAACCCAACTTTGAGATGACCTACGAGGTTGATCCACTTAAGCAAGCTAATGCCGACTCTTGGCCTAATAGTCTTGACGATATCTGTGCACGTCAAGAGTGGGATTGGAAACCAGAGTACGACCTTGACGCAATGACCGTAGATATGCTTGAAAAACTTAGCGCTAAACTCTAACCCTAATAGTTCGTTTCAAGAAATACAATAATTAGGTGTTCAAAATTGCTTTAGAATAGAAGTTCGGACTGAGAGTCCGGACTCTTTCAAACATAATTTTGCTCACTTACTTAATGACAAATAAAAAGGCTGTCTTTTGTATGAGTTAATGATACAGAAGTACAGCCTTTTTTATGTTAAGTAGGTGTTCAAAATTAATTGATATGAATTTGTGCATTGTTTTTGTCAGAAGCATAGGCTGAAGAGAGAGCGTAGTGGACTACGTGACCGATGAAGCCTGTTGGTATGGCGGCTAAGACATATCAATTAATGCAGAACAGAATCATATAAATTATTTTGAATACCTACTTAACAAGCCTCCACGCTATATTAAATCGTCCTTGCAGAACATTACGAATAGCTGTAATATTAAATTGAGCACATGTTTAGTACGCAATAAAACACGTTGCAGAACAATGTAGTAATGCAAGAATACGTAGGCATTTAATGTCAAAATGCGTTGGTAGTTATGCAAGCATACGCATCATAGTTTGCTCATTACGACCGAAACGAGCATTCATTACGACCGAAACGAACATTCATTACGACCGAGATGAGCATTCATTACGACCGAAACGAGCCAACTTTAAGCCCATCCATAAGCAATGAGCACCGCTTCGTGAGGCTATAAGCATACACTTGTCGGCACAATAAAATGCATCAAGCCATAGCAAATACACCTCCAGTTTATACTACTTCTTTTTTTGTTGTAAACAAAGTTGCAAATAATAAAAAAAATGCAGAACTTTACAACCGTTACAAAAGAACATTAATCGCAAACAGCCACAAGCAAATGTGTTTTGATTTTTGCTTAGTATAAATGTTCACATTGTAAGGGGAATTGCTTTCTTAAAAAATCTATTACTAACCAATAAAGCAGAGATAGTATGAAGAAAATAAAACTACTACTTGCTGCATTGTTTATGATGGCAGCAACGGCATTAGCTGACAACTATCCAGTAAACGACTACGAGGAACCTCGTGTTGGTGATACGCCGCCAGCAGTTGAGTGGAACGCATTGAGCAAGGGGCTACATGCAACGTGGGGTAGCCGTGATGTGCTTTACACCATTCATCGTGTGCCCAAACTAACAGAAACGTTGAGTGCTGAAATTACAGCGTGGAAGGGCGAACGAGCAAACATTGAGGCTGTGCTTTATAGCAATAGCGACCAAGGCAACTTGAAAGTGCGTTTTGTAGATGATAAATCAAAAGTCGTAGATTGGTGCAAGGCACGCTTTTTAAACTACGTAATTACCGATGACTATAAAAGTTGCGGCTCGCACAACATGTCGCTTGTTAAATGGCTTGTGCCCGATGTGATAGACCAAGATAAAGCGCATGCAGTGCCTGCTTGCGAAACAAGACCCGTATGGTGTAGCATAGAAGTGCCACGTGATGCGCAAACAGGTGTGCAAAAGGTGACACTACAAGTGATCAACGAAAAAGGTGAGGTGTTGAAAAACCTTGAGCTAACTATTAATGTGATAGGGCGCACGTTGCCAGCTGTTGCAGATCAAAAATTTCATCTTGACCTTTGGCAACAACCCTATGCTGTGAGTCGCTATTATGGAGTAGAACGTTGGAGCGACGAACACATCAAAGCTCTACGTCCCTATCTTGAAGCGTTGGGTAAGGCAGGACAGAAGGTTGTGAGCACAATCATGTTTTACGAACCATGGGGAGACCAAAGTCATGATAAATTCTCGCCAATGGTACAAACCACCAAGAAGGCTGATGGCACCTGGAGCTACGACTATACAATTTTTGATAAATACGTAGAACTTTGTGCAGAATGTGGCATAAGCGAACAGATTAACTGCTACTCAATGGTGCCATGGGACATGACATTTAGATACTATGACGAAAAGTCGAAGAAAGATGTAGACCTAAAAACCACTACAAGTGCGAGTGACTATAAAACATTGTGGAATAATTTTTTAGATGCCTTTAAGAAACATCTGCAAGAAAAAGGATGGTTTGATAAGACCTGCATCGCTATGGATGAACGTGGAGAGAGTGCCATGCTTGATGCTTATAATATAGCCAAAGAAAAAGGTTTTAAAATGGCACTTGCAGGTAACTACCACTCTTCGCTTAACAATAAATTGTATGACTATTGTGTGGCTCTGAACCAAGTGCAGAATTTTACTAAAGAGCAATTAAAATGGCGCAAAGACAATGGTTTGCTTACAACACTTTACGTGTCGTGTGCAGATGCCGAACCCAATATTTATACAAATTCGTTGCCTGCTGAGGCAGCCTTCTTGCCATTGCACGCTGCAGCCAATAATCTGGATGGATTTTTGCATTGGTCGTGGATAAATTGGCACGAAACACCATTAACAGACTCGCGTTTCCGCCTATTTGGTAGTGGCGATACTTATTGTTATTACCCTGGCAACCGCTCGTCGGTACGCTTTGAACGTTTAGTTGAAGGTATTCATCAGTTTGAAAAAATACAAATACTCAAAGAAGAATATAAAAATAATGCCGAGAAACTAAAACAACTCAATGCACTACTTGCAAACTGCAAAGACTATGTGATTACAGGCGAGGAATGTGCTGACAAGGTGAACCTATTAGAGGATTTTTTAAATGGCAAGGAAGTTGATGTTCCTGAAGTCTTCTCGGGATACTATAAGATTAAAATAGACGATACTCATTATGCAAAATCGGCTGCCAACCAAACAAAATGGTCTACAGAGATAAGTGCACAGACGGATTATGATCTCTTCCAAATTAGTGGTACTCGCGATGCTTGCACAATCAAGCTAAAGGGTAGAAACAACAACATTGGGCCAGACCGTAACTACCAATTGTTTGTAGACCAAACTGCAAATACTAAATATAGCATGGTAGATGCAGGAGAAGGCAAGGTAAAACTAAAGAATAATGGTTATTGGGTATATGTAGACAAAGGAACTTTTACTTGGAACAAAACGAAGTCTACAATACTCGAACTCGTAGAAGATGACACTCAAAGTGTGGAACCCACAACACTCTTTAGTACACTCGCTGGTGGCATGGACATTCCTCCTTATCGTATACCTGGCATTACCTGTGGCAAAGGTGGCAGACTTATAGCAAGCGCTGCAAGACTGGTTGGTGGAACAGATCCTGGCTTTGGACAAGTGGACTGCGTGGTTAAAATAAGCGATGATAATGGGCAAACATGGAGCAAGAAGGAAATTGATGTGGCAGTAGGCGATGCTTCGCTCATCAATAATGTAAAAACACCTATGGAGGCAGCATACGGCGACCCCGCTGTAGTGATGGATCGTGAGCACAACGAGGCGCTTGTAATGGCAGTGGGTGGTTGCACAGTGTTTACTTATGCTACGACAAATCGTAGTAACCCTAATATTATAGCTGCAATACGTAGCTTGGATGGTGGACTGACATGGCAAAAGCCTGTAAACCAAACAGAGGACATCTATGGGCTATTTGATAAAGGCAAACCTATGGCTGCAGCCTTTGTTGGCGGTGGCAAGATATTTCAAAGTCGTGTGGTGAAAGTGGGGGACTATTATCGCATATATGCAGCTCTTGCGGCTCGTCCTAATGGTAACCGCGTGATTTATTCAGACGATTTTGGTCGTACATGGAAGGCCTTAGGTGGTGCGAATGCTACGCCTATTCCTAACGGAGACGAGCCTAAGTGTGAAGAATTGCCAGACGGACGTGTGATTATAACAAGTCGTACAGCAAGCGGACGCTATTTTAATATTTATACTTACACTAATACCCAAACGGGCGAGGGCAAATGGGAAACTCAAACCAAAGCAACAATGAGCGGTTTGAGTGCAACACCAAGTGCTAACCCAACTAATGGCGAAATGCTTATTGTGCCTGTAAAGCGCAATAGTGATGGTAAGCAAATGTATGTGGCATTACAATCAATGCCTACAGGTAGTGGACGTAACAATGTGGGTATATTCTACAAAGAGCTGGCAGACGAAAGTGATATTTACAACCTGGATGCTTTCTCGAACGATTGGAATGGTTTTTATCAAGTGAGCAGCACGTCGTCGGCTTATAGTAGCTTAGACTTGCAAGCAGATGATAAAATTGGCTTCTTTTACGAAGAAACATTAACCAAGTGGGGAACCAAGCAAAACCCTGTTAGTACAAGTTTCCCAACGGGTGCAGGCACACACAATTTCGATGGTTTTGAGAATGTGTATCTACCTATTTCGTTAGAAGCTATAACTAATGGTAAGTACAGCATAGACCGCAATGTAAATCGTGGCGAATATCTGAGAACTTACTTCAGTGCTGTTGCTGATAAAACGGATATGACTGACAGTGAAAAAGAGCAGATAAAGAGTAGTGTAGCTAATTGGTCAGCCGAACCTACTACAGAACAAATTGATGCTATCTATAAAATATTGTTGAATAAAGTGCCAGCTGATAAATGGGATGGTAAAGTGGTAAGTTTCTCGAATATTCAACAAGACGGAACTGAACGCACACTATATATTAACAATTCAAAGCTCGAAGTTAGTAGTTCGAAGGCTGATGCGTTGGGCAGTAAAGCATTGTTTAAATGTCAGAAACAAGCAAATGGTAAGTATTCATTTTATAATGAAGCAAGCAAATTGTATATGATTTGGCGTGCTGGCAATAACTATGGTTACAATAACAATGCAGGAACGTTGGAAACATATAATGCAACTTTTTGTGATTGGGATATTGTTGATGCAAGTAGTACAAAAGAAAATACTTACTACATGGTAAGCAAGCGTAGCGACGGAACAACAGATGGTTCAATTGTCGTTATGGCTACGGGCGTATTCGATTCGTATGGAGCAACTGTAGGCTGGGCAAGCAATTATAGTAACCTGTTTTACATAAATGTAGTTAATGTACCTACGGGCATAAATTTAGTACAGACTAATGTGAAACGCAACAATGGAAAGTTTCTTCACAAGAGCAATGTGTATATTCGAAAGAATGGCAAGATATATAATACAATAGGACAAAGGGTAAAGCCATAAAAAACTGCAGATAGAAATGACTCAATGATAGGTCGGGTTGTCTATTCAAAACAAAATTGAATAAACAACTCGACCTTTTAGCATTGCTACACTATTTATTATTAACAGAATAAGCCAAAATCATTAACTTTGCACCTAAATAAAATACAAGTATGGCATCAAACACCAAGGTGGACATGTTGAATGGTCCATTGTTAAAGAAAATTATTGTTTTTGCATTGCCTTTAGCTGCAAGTAGCCTTTTGCAACAACTTTTTAATTCAGTAGATGTGGCTGTGGTGGGACGCTTTGCGAGTAGTAAAGCATTGGCAGCAGTGGGGAGCAACGCACCAGTTATAAGTTTGCTCATAAACTTATTTGTAGGTATATCAATGGGTGCTAATGTAGTTATATCAAACCATATAGGACAAAAAGACGATGAGGGAATACGTCGATCAGTTAGTACCATTTCACTACTGGCAGTGATATGTGGCGTGATGTTAATGTTTTTGGGTATAGCTATATCGCGCCCCATATTAGAGCTAATGGATACGCCAGCCGATGTGCTTGATATGGCAGTGCTTTATTTGCGTATATATTTTATAGGCATACCATTCTTCTTGATATTTAATTTTGGTGCTGCCATCCTACGAAGTATGGGGGATACACGACGTCCCCTTTATATACTATTTGCAGCAGGCATTATTAACACAATGCTCAATTTATTCTTTGTGATATGCTTGGGTATGGGGGTTGAAGGTGTAGCAATATCAACGGGTATAGCTAATGCGTTGAGTGCATTTCTTATCATTATTCTATTACGCAAGGAGCAAGGTCCAATGCAATTGCAATTTCATCATGTGCGTATATACAAAAAGGAATTAAAAAAAATGCTGCAGATAGGTGTGCCCGCAGGCTTGCAAGGTATGGTGTTCTCTTTGTCAAACGTTGTGGTGCAAAGTGCAATCAATGGCTATGGTGCAACAGCTGTGGCAGGGTCGGCAGCTGCGCAGAACTTTGAATACTATTGCTATTACCTGCTTGTGGCATTTAATGGGGCTGCAATCTCGTTTATAGGACAAAACTATGGTGCAAAAAAATATGACCGCGTGAGACGTGTTTATCACCTCTGTATGATAATGGGGGTTGTAAGTTGTATGGTAGCTAATATATCATTTGTATGGGGTGACCACTTTTTCTTGAGCTTTTTTACTACGGATGCAGAGGTTTTGAAATATGGTGCAATACGCATGGAGGGTGTATTACTATTTCAGTTTATAGCTTGCAGCTATGAAATAACTGCTTCGGCACTCAGAGGCATGGGCGAGTCAATGCTACCTACGTTAATGACTATTATAGGCACATGTTTTTTACGTATGCTATGGGTATTTTGTGTTGTTCCACATTACCATGGCTTTGCACAGTTATTGCAAGTGTACCCGCTTTCGTGGGTATTGACAGGCACCATGGTATGTGTGGCATATAAGATTTCAATGAAGAAATTATGTCCAGTAGAAAAATAAAGTAAAAAACAAACTAAATTGATAGGATACCTACTTATAAGAGTAAGAAACTGAACGTGTTGTCGATTGTTTTTTAATGGCATTGCCACATTAAATTAGCGTATGTGCATCCATTATACAACTTAAATACAGTATAAATGTGCGTATAAATGTGTATAAATGTGCGTACGAATAAAAATAAAAGCAAAAAATATTTGCAGTATAAATACAAAATCGTAACTTTGCACTTCGAAAGTAGGAAACATTAGAAAACTGCTTTGTTTTGAGGGACTTATCAGTCCTAGGTTAGTAATAACCCTCCGACCCATGCTTAAACGTGCTTGGGCGACGGAACAAAAAACAATTTACATATCATTTTCATAAGACTGAAATGCCAGGATTATTAGGAAAAAAAATCGGAATGACATCCGTATTCAGTGCCGAGGGTAAGAATGTACCATGCACTGTTATCGAAGTAGGTCCTTGCGTTGTGACGCAAATTAAGACCGTCGAGAAAGATGGCTACGCAGCCGTTCAGGTTGGTTTCCAAGATGCAAAGGAAAAGAATACTTCTGCTCCTTTAATGGGCCACTTTAAGAAGGCTGGTGTAACTCCCAAGCGTCATTTGGCAGAATTTAAGGGTTTTGAGCAAGAGTTGAACCTTGGTGATACTCTTACAGTAGAACTCTTTAATGACGCAACCTTTGTAGACGTTATCGGTACTTCTAAAGGTAAAGGTTTTCAAGGCGTTGTGAAGCGTCATGGTTTTGGTGGTGTAGGTCAAAGCACTCACGGTCAGGACGACCGCTTACGTAAGCCAGGTTCTATCGGTGCTTGTTCTTATCCAGCAAAAGTGTTCAAGGGTATGCGCATGGGTGGTCAGCTTGGTGGCGACCGCGTAACTACGCAAAACTTGAAAGTGTTAAAGGTAATCCCCGAACACAACCTTCTACTTATCAAGGGTTCTGTTCCAGGTTGCAAAGGTTCAATCGTAATTATCGAGAAGTAAGCAATGGAAGTTAGTGTATTCAATATCAAAGGTGAAGATACCGGCCGCAAGGTAACACTTAACGATAGTGTTTTTGGCATTGAGCCGAACGACCACGCTATTTACCTCGATGTTAAGCAATTCTTAGCTGCTCAACGTCAAGGTACAGCAAAGTCAAAAGAAAGAAGCGAGATGAGCGGTTCTACACGTAAGCTCGGTCGTCAAAAAGGTGGTGGCGGTGCACGTCGCGGTGATATCAACTCACCAGTACTCGTAGGTGGTGCTCGCGTGTTTGGTCCTAAACCACGCAATTATAGCTTCAAGCTCAACAAGAAAGTAAAAGCTTTAGCTCGTCGTAGTGCTCTTAGCTACAAGGCTCAAGACAATGCTATCGTAGTAGTTGAAGATTTTACATTTGATGCTCCAAAGACAAAGTCATTTGTTGAAGTTATAAATAATCTTAAAGTTTCTGATAAAAAGGTACTCGTAGTTCTTCCAGAAGCTAATAAAAATGTATATTTGTCAGCTCGCAATATACAAAGTGCAAAGGTGGCTATTGCCTCAAATATCAATACTTATGGCGTGCTTAATGCATCAGCTATGGTAGTGACAGAAAGCGCACTTAACCAAATCGAGACTGTCTTAACCAAGTAAAAATAGCAACAGAAAATGGCATTTATCATTAAACCCCTCGTGTCTGAAAAGGCTAATGGGATTACAGAAAAGCTGAATCAGTTCAGCTTTATCGTGCGCCCTGAAGCTAACAAACTTCAGATTAAGGCAGAAGTTGAAGCACGTTACAATGTAAGCGTTGTAAGTGTGAATACTATTAAATATGCTGGCAAGACTAAAGCTCGCTATACAAAGGCAGGCTTAGTTCGTGGCCGTAGCAATGCTTTTAAGAAAGCAATCGTTACCCTCAAAGAAGGCGAAAGCATCGATTTCTACAGCAATATCTAAATAAATAATGGCAGTACGTAAATTTAAGCCCACTACACCGGGCCAGAGACACAAAATTATTGGTACGTTCGAAGAAATTACTGCATCCGTACCAGAAAAATCTCTCGTTTACGGTAAGCGAGTTTCTGGTGGTCGCAACAACACTGGTAAGATGACAATGCGTTATCTCGGTGGCGGTCACAAAAGAAAATTCCGTTTCATCGACTTTAAACGTGAGAAGGATGGTGTACCCGCAGTCGTAAAGACGATTGAATACGATCCAAACCGTTCGGCTCGTATCGCTCTTCTCTTCTACGCTGATGGTGAAAAGCGTTATATTATCGCTCCTAATGGATTGAAAGTTGGCGACCAAATTATGTCTGGCGCTGAAGCTGCTCCTGAAGTTGGTAATGCTCTTCCATTGCAGAACATCCCAGTCGGTACAGTAATTCACAACATTGAACTTCGTCCTGGACAAGGCGCATTGCTCGTTCGTTCGGCAGGTAACTTCGCTCAGCTTACTTCACGTGAAGGTAAGTATTGCGTAATCAAATTGCCTTCAGGCGAAACTCGCCAAATCCTCAGTGCTTGCAAAGCTACAATCGGTAGCGTAGGTAACTCAGATCACGCACTTGAATCTTCAGGTAAGGCTGGTCGCTCACGCTGGTTGGGACGTCGTCCTCACAACCGTGGTGTTGTAATGAACCCAGTTGATCACCCAATGGGTGGTGGTGAAGGCCGTCAGAGTGGTGGTCACCCACGTTCACGTACAGGTTTGTATGCTAAGGGCTTGAAGACAAGAGCTCCTAAGAAGCAATCAAACAAGTACATTATCGAAAGACGTAAAAAGTAACAAGCACTAAAACAAAGAAGAATTTATGAGTCGTTCTCTTAAAAAAGGCCCGTACATCGCAGTCTCTCTCGAAAAGAAAGTTCTTGCCATGAACGAAAGCGGTAAGAAAAACGTGGTGAAGACATGGGCTAGAGCTTCAATGATATCTCCCGACTTCGTAGGACATACCATTGCAGTTCACAACGGAAACAAATTCATCCCTGTTTATGTTACTGAAAACATGGTAGGCCACAAGCTCGGTGAGTTCGCACCCACCCGCAAGTTCGGCGGTCATGCTGGTAACAAAAAGAAATAAGCAGGACCTTTCAATCCAGAAACAAAAAAGAATAATTAAATAATGGGAGCAAGAAAAAGATTAGCGGCTGAAAAAAGAAAAGAAGCCCTGAAGACCCAATATTTTGCAAAGCTGCAAAATGTTCCCTCCTCACCCCGCAAAATGCGCTACGTCGTTGACATGGTACGCGGCATGGAGGTGAATCGCGCCCTCGGCACACTCAAGTTCTCTAAGAAGGCTGCTTCTGAAGTACTCGAAAAGCTATTGCGTTCTGCAATTGCCAATTGGGAACAGAAGAACGATCGCAAAGCTGAAGATGGCGAATTGTTTATAACCAAAATCTTTGTTGACGAAGGCGTAACTCTTAAGCGCATGCGTCCAGCACCTCAAGGTAGAGGCTATAGAATTCGTAAACGTTCAAACCACGTAACTTTGTTCGTGGGTACTAAAACTAATGATTAATCGATATGGGACAAAAAGTAAATCCGATAAGTAACCGACTTGGTATTATTCGCGGTTGGGATTCTAATTGGTTCGGCGGTCGTAACTTTGGTGACAACCTTCTCGAAGACAGCAAAATCCGTAAGTATCTCGACGCTCGTTTGGCAAAAGCCAGCGTATCCCGCATCGTTATCGAACGTACAACTAAGCTCATCACTATCACTGTTTGTACTTCACGCCCAGGTATCATCATCGGTAAGGGTGGTGCAGAAGTTGATAAGCTTAAGGAAGAATTGAAGAAGATCACTGACAAGGATGTTCAAATCAACATCTTCGAAGTGAAAAAGCCTGACCTCGACGCAAACATCGTTGGTAAGAGCATCGCTCGCCAAGTTGAAGGCAAAATCGCATATCGCCGTGCTATCAAGATGGCTATCGCAAATGCTATGCGTATGGGTGCTGAAGGTATCAAAGTTCAAATCTGTGGACGTCTGAACGGTGCTGAAATGGCACGCAAGGAAATGTTCAAAGAAGGACGTACTCCTCTGCACACTCTTCGCGCTGATATCGACTACTGCCAATGCGAGGCACTCACAAAGGTAGGCTTGCTCGGTATTAAGGTTTGGATTTGCCGTGGCGAAGTTTATGGCAAGCGTGACCTCACTCCTAACTTCACTCAGGAGAAAGAAACTCGCGGTAATGGAAACTTTAACGGTGGCCGCAAGTTCCGTAACAAGAGAAACAACAACCGCTAATCAGATTTTTTCAGTTAGAGTATTATGTTACAACCGAAAAGAACAAAATACAGAAGACCGCAAAAAGGCCGTTGCAAAGGTAACGCTCAACGTGGCAACCAATTAGCTTTTGGTAGCTTCGGTATCAAGAGCCTTGATACGCACTGGCTAACAGGTCGTCAAATCGAAGCTGCTCGTGTAGCCATGACTCGTTATATGCAACGTGAAGGACAGAGCTGGATTCGTATCTTCCCTGACAAACCAATCACTAAAAAGCCTGCCGATGTACGTATGGGTAAAGGTAAAGGTGATCCCGTTGGTTATGTTTTCCCAATCACTCCGGGTCGTATCATCTTCGAAATCGAAGGTGTTCCATTTGAAGTAGCTAAAGAGGCTCTACGCCTTGCTGCTCAAAAGCTTCCCGTTACTACTAAATTCGTTGTTAGACACGACTTCGACAAAAACGCCTAATCATGAAGATTTCAGAAATTCGTCAAATCCCCGCAGCTGAACTTTCACAACGTATCGCTGACGAGGTTGCTAAATATCAACAGTTGGTGCTCAACCACAGCATCTCTCCTCTGGAAAACCCTTCACAAATCAAGGCCGCACGTCGTACCATCGCTCAGATGAAGACTGTGTTGAGAGAAAACGAACTTAACAAATAATAATGGTCCAGATGGAAGCTAGAAACTTAAGAAAGACAAGACAGGGTGTGGTTATCAGCAACAAAATGGACAAAACCATTGTTGTGGCTGCTAAGTTCAAAGAGAAGCACCCCATTTATGGTAAATTCATCTCCAAAACCAAAAAGTATCATGCTCATGATGAAAAGAACGATTGCCAAATCGGTGACACTGTTCTTATCATGGAAACTCGCCCATTGAGCAAGACTAAACGTTGGAGAGTTGTTGAAATTGTAGAAAGAGCTAAATAATTATGATACAAGCAGAATCAAGATTGACAGTTGCCGACAACAGCGGCGCACGCGAAGCTCTCTGCATCCGCGTACTCGGTGGTACAAAGCGTCGTTACGCTTCTGTCGGTGATGTGATTGTCGTTTCTGTAAAGAACGTAATCCCATCAAGCGATATTAAGAAAGGTGCCGTATCTAAGGCTTTGATCGTACGTACTAAAAAAGAAATCCGTCGTGCAGATGGTTCTTACATCCGTTTCGATGACAACGCTTGCGTATTGCTTAACAATGCAGGTGAGTTGAGAGGTAGTCGTATCTTCGGCCCAGTGGCTCGTGAACTCCGCGGTGTTAACATGAAAGTCGTGTCTTTGGCACCTGAAGTACTTTAATCAAGATTTCAAAGAAAGTAATGAGTAAATTACATATTAAAAAAGGCGACACCGTTTATGTAAACGCTGGTGAGGACAAAGGTAAGACTGGTAAGGTCACTAAGGTTCTCGTTGACAAGCAACGTGCTGTCGTAGAGGGCATCAACATGGTCTCTAAGAGCCAAAAGCCCAGCGCCAAAAACCCTCAGGGTGGCATTGTAAAGATGGAGGCTCCTATTCACATTTCTAATCTGAACGTAGTTGACCCCAAAACTGGTAAGCCCACTCGTATCGGTCGTCGTAAAAACGATGAAGGTAAGTTGGTACGTTTCGCTAAAAAATCAGGAGAGGAGATTAAGTAATGAGTAATACAGCACAACTTAAAAAGGAATATGCAGAGCGTATTGCCCCAGCTCTGATGAAGCAGTTTAATTATTCTTCATCAATGCAAATCCCCGCACTGAAGAAGATTGTTATCAACCAAGGTCTCGGTATCGCAACTGCTGATAAAAAAATCATCGATGTAGCTATCAACGAACTTACTGCCATCACTGGTCAAAAGGCTGTTGCTACAGTATCTCGTAAGGACGTCGCTAACTTCAAACTTCGTAAGAAGATGCCTATCGGTGTGATGGTAACTCTACGCCGTGAACGTATGTACGAGTTCCTTGAGAAACTTGTTCGCGTTGCTCTTCCACGTATCCGCGACTTCAAGGGTATTGAAAGCAAGTTCGATGGTCGTGGTAACTACACACTCGGTATTCAGGAGCAAATCATCTTCCCTGAAATCAACATCGATACTATCGATCGCATACTCGGTATGAACATCACTTTCGTTACTTCAGCTCCTACTGATGAAGAAGGTTATGCTCTACTTAAAGAGTTCGGTCTTCCCTTTAAAAACGCTAAAAACTAATTCGAAACTATGGCAAAAGAGTCTATGAAGGCACGCGAGGTTAAGCGTGCTAAGCTCGTCGCTAAGTACGCCGCTAAGCGTGCAGCGCTCAAGGAAATTGTCAATAAGTCGAATGATCCAGCGGAAGCTTACGAGGCAGCTCGTAAGCTCCAAAAGATCCCTCGCAACGCCAATCCTATCCGCTTGCACAACCGCTGCAAGATTACAGGTCGTCCAAAGGGCTATATTCGCCAATTTGGTCTCTCACGTATCCAATTCCGTGAGATGGCTTCAAGCGGTTTGATTCCTGGCGTAAAGAAGGCAAGCTGGTAAAAAGAACTTTACACAATCAATTTATTATTTAATATTGTCGGGGTTGTCCCGATTAATTAAACAATTCAAACAAATGACTGATCCTATAGCAGATTATCTTACGCGCTTGCGTAATGCTATCCAGGCTAAACACCGTGTTGTTGAAGTGCCTGCGTCAAATTTGAAGAAGGATATCACTAAAATCCTCTTCGATCAGGGTTACATCCTAAACTACAAGTTTGAGGAAGATGGTGCTCAAGGTACTATCAAAATTGCCCTTAAGTATAACCCTCAAACTAAGGTAAACGCTATTAAGTCTCTTTCACGCGTTTCTAAACCAGGTATGCGTAAGTATACTGGCTATCGTGAAATGCCTCGTGTTATTAACGGACTTGGTATCGCTATCATTTCTACTTCAAAGGGTGTAATGACCAACAAAGCTGCTGCTGATCTTAAGATTGGTGGTGAAGTTCTTTGCTATGTTTATTAATTTAGGAGGAACAAAATGTCTAGAATAGGTAAATTGCCGATTAACATCCCTGCAGGTGTAACAGTTACCCTGAAGGATAATGTAGTGTCTGTAAAAGGACCGAAGGGTGAGCTCAGCCAGGCTGTTGATCCTTCCATCATCGTCACAATCGATAATAACGAAATCACTTTCGCTATTGATGAAGCTAATGACACTGTTGAACCAAAGCAAAAGCAAGCTTTCCACGGACTATACCGTGCATTGGTAAACAACATGGTTGTTGGTGTTCATGAAGGTTATAAGAAGGAGATGGAACTCGTTGGTGTAGGTTATCGTGTATCTAACCAAGGTAACCTCGTAGAATTCGCTTTGGGTTATACTCACAGCATTTTCCTTCAGTTGCCCCCAGAAATTAAGGTTGAGACGAAATCTGAACGAAACAAAAACCCATATATTAAGCTTGAGTCTGCTGACAAGCAGTTGCTCGGTCTTGTATGCGCTAAAATCCGTTCTTTCCGCAAACCTGAACCTTACAAGGGTAAGGGTATTCTCTATGTGGGCGAACAGATCCGTCGTAAGTCTGGTAAGTCCGCTGGTGCTAAGTAATTTAAATCTTTAAGATTATGACTACGAAAAAAGAACAAAGACGCGTAAAAATTAAATATCGGGTTCGTAATAAGATCTCTGGAACAGCTACTCGTCCTCGCTTGACGGTATTCCGTAGCAATAAGCAGATCTACGTACAAATTATCAACGATGAGACTTCTTCAACTCTCGTTTCTGCTTCTTCACTTGGTTTAGAAGCTATGCCCAAGAAAGAACAAGCTGCTAAGGTAGGCGAAGCTGTTGCTGCTAAAGCAATTGCTGCTGGTATCACTGAGGTTATCTTCGACCGTAACGGATACCTCTACCATGGTCGTGTTAAAGAAGTTGCTGATGGTGCCCGCAAAGGCGGACTTAAATTCTAATTAAGATTATGGCAAACAGAGTAAACGTAAATACAGAAGAATTAAAGGATAGACTGGTTGCTATCAATCGTGTTGTCAAAGTAACCAAGGGTGGTCGTACTTTCACTTTCGCAGCGATTGTTGTTGTTGGTGATGGTAAAGGTGTCATTGGTTATGGTCTTGGTAAGGCTGGTGAAGTTACAGCAGCTATTGCTAAGGGCGTAGAGGCAGCTAAGAAGAATTTGTTCAAAGTTCCTGTTCTCAAGGGTACAGTACCCCACGAGCAATCTGCTCGCTTCGGTGGTGCTGAGGTGCTTATCCTCCCTGCTTCAGAAGGTACTGGAGTTGTAGCTGGTGGCGCTATGCGTGCCGTTCTCGAAAGTGTTGGTATTAAGAATGTCCTTGCTAAGTCAAAGGGTTCTTCTAATCCTCACAATCTTGTAAAGGCTACAATCTTAGCTTTGAGTGAAATGCGTGATGCACGCACGGTGGCTCAACACCGCGGTGTATCTTTGGAAAAAGTTTTCAGAGGATAAAGAATTATGGCAACGATTAAGATACAACAGACGAAGAGCCGTATCGGTGCTCCCAAAGACCAAAAACGCACTCTTGATGCTTTAGGTCTCACTAAGTTGAATCACATTGTAGAGAAGGAGGATACTCCTATCATCCGTGGTATGATTCGTAAGGTTCACCATTTAGTAACGGTCGTAGAATAAATTAAAGAAGCTTTATGAAATTACATACATTAAAACCTGCTAATGGTGCTGTTCGTTCATGCAAGCGTATCGGCCGTGGTCCTGGTTCAGGCATGGGTGGTACTTCAACTCGTGGTCACAAAGGTGCCAAGCAGCGTTCTGGTTACAGCAAGAAGATTGGTTTCGAAGGTGGTCAAATGCCTTTGCAGCGTCGTCTTCCTAAATTTGGTTTCAAGAACATTAATCGTGTAGAATATAAGGCAATCAACCTTTCTACTCTTCAAGCTCTTGCAGAAGCTAAGAACCTTGAGAAGATTGGCATTGCTGAACTTTCTGCAGCTGGTTTTATCTCTTCTAACCAAAAGGTGAAGATTCTTGGTAATGGTGAACTCAAAGCCAAATTGGTTGTAGAGGCTCAAGCATTCTCCAAGTCTGCCGAAGCTGCTATTACAGCAGTTGGTGGCACTGCTACAAAAATCTAATCAATCCTATTTCGATGAAAAAAATAATCGAGACCATAAAGAACATTTGGAGAATAGAGGATTTGCGTACACGCCTTCTCATCACAATTCTCTTTGTTGCTATCTATCGCTTTGGCTCGTTCATCGTGTTGCCTGGTATTGACCCTGCACGTTTGCAGGCTTTACAGACACAAACGAGCGAGGGTTTGATGTCATTGCTGAATATGTTTTCGGGTGGTGCATTCTCAAATGCTTCGGTATTTGCATTGGGTATCATGCCATACATTTCAGCATCGATTGTCATCCAGCTTCTTGCGATTGCGGTGCCTTACTTTCAAAAAATGCAGCGTGAAGGTGAGAGTGGTCGTAGAAAGATCAATCAGTATACGCGTTGGCTAACAATAGCAATTCTGCTCTTCCAAGCTCCAACTTATCTTATCAATTTGAAAGCTCAAACAGCTGGTTCTGGTGCTTTCTTGGTAGGTGACGGATTCTGGTTCATGTTATCGTCTACGATTATCCTTGCGGCAGGTAGTATGTTTATCCTGTGGCTTGGCGAACGCATTACTGATAAAGGTGTAGGCAATGGTGTATCACTTATCATTATGATTGGTATTATTGCACGTATGCCAGGCGCCTTTGCTCAAGAGTTCCTCACTGCTTTTAGTGGTGCTGAAGGTGGTGGTTTGGTTAAGTTCCTCTTCGAGATTGTTGCTTTGCTATTTGTAATGGCACTTGCAATTATGCTTGTAAAGGCAACTCGTAAGGTTCCTGTTCAATATGCACAACGTATTGAAGGTAATCGTGCAGTTGGAGGTGCTCGCCAGTACATTCCACTTAAGCTTTTTGCAGCTAACGTAATGCCTATCATCTTCGCACAGGCTATCATGTTCATCCCTCTGACTCTTGCGCAAACTGTTGCTAAGAATGGTGGCAGTTGGGCATTGAATCAGTTCTTGGATCACACAAGTGTCCTATATAATGTAGTGTTTGTTATTTTGATTGTAGCATTTACCTACTTCTATACAGCTATTACTTTGAACCCTGTTCAAATGGCTGAAGATATGAAGCGTAATAATGGTTTCATTCCAGGTGTAAAACCTGGCAAACCTACTGCTGATTACTTGGATGATGTGATGAGTCACATCACTCTTCCTGGCTCTCTCTTCATTGCTTTGATTGCTATCTTACCTGCTTTTGCAAGTTTGTTTGGTATCAAGCAAGAGTTTGCTCAGTTCTTTGGAGGAACATCCTTGTTGATTTTGGTAGGTGTTGTATTGGACACGCTACAGCAAATTGAAAGTCACCTTTTGGTGCGTCACTACGATGGACTTCTTAATTCAGGACATGTCCGCACACGTTCAACGAAGGTAGCTGCCTATTAATTACAAATAGTCTGAATGATTTATCTGAAGACCGATGACGAGATAGAGTTGTTGCGAAAGGCTAACCTTTTGGTTAGTGCAACACTCGCTGAAATAGCAAAAGTTGTTGAGCCTGGTGTCACAACTAAACAGTTGGACACTTTGGCTGAACAATTTATTAGAGACCATGGAGCAGAACCAACTTTTAAGGGTTTTCCTAATCCTTTTGGTGGTCCATTCCCTGCTTCAATATGCACTTCTGTTAATAATGTGGTTGTGCATGGTATTCCAAATGATGAACCTCTCCACGATGGCGATATCGTATCGGTTGATTGTGGAACGCACATTGATGGTTTTTGTGGAGACTCTTGCTATACTTTCTGTGTAGGAAATGTTAAACCAGAGGTAAAAGAACTTCTGCGAGTGACAAAAGAGTCGCTTTACAAAGGCATTGAGCAAGCGATAGTCGGACATCGTTTAGGTGATATAGGTTATGCTGTTCAGCATCATTGTGAAGAGAATGGTTATGGTGTAGTTCGTGAGTTTGTTGGTCACGGCATTGGACATGAAATGCACGAAGATCCACAAGTTCCAAACTATGGCAATCAAGGCACAGGCAAACAAATAAAGAATGGTTTGTGCATTGCTATTGAGCCTATGATATGTATGGGCAGTCATGAATTGGCAATGTTACCCGACAGATGGGGTGTTGTTACTCGTGATGGCAAGGTTGCTGCTCATTTTGAGCACACTATTGCAATTCATCATGGCAAGGCAGATATCATGTCGTCGTTTGAGGAAATTGAAAAAATAGAAAGACAAAAAAGTTAACATGGCTAAAGAAGCTGCTATCGAACAAGACGGGACAATCGTTGAAGCATTGAGCAATGCTATGTTCCGTGTAGAACTGGAGAACGGACACGAAATTACCGCTCACATTTCTGGTAAAATGCGTATGCATTACATTAAGATCTTGCCAGGTGATAAGGTAAAGGTTGAAATGAGTCCGTACGATCTTTCGAAAGGAAGAATTGTGTTCAGATACAAATAAAATAAATATATGAAAACAAGAGCATCATTAAAGAAACGGTCTGCAGATTGCAAGATTGTACGTCGTAAAGGCCGTCTGTTTGTGATTAACAAGAAGAACCCTAAGTTCAAAATGCGTCAGGGTTAACAACCAAATTCCGCAATAAACAAAAAGTAATATGGCAATAAGAATTGTTGGTGTAGACCTCCCTCAAAACAAGCGTGGTGAGATCGCCTTGACCTACATCTACGGTATAGGTCGTAGTAGCTCGGCTAAAATCTTGGACGAAGCCGGCATTGACAGAGATATCAAAGTGAAAGATTGGACCGATGACCAAGCTGGTAAGATCCGTGAGATCATTGCAGCAAGTTATAAGGTTGAAGGTGATCTTCGCTCTGAAATCCAACTGAATATCAAGCGCCTTATGGACATTGGTTGCTATCGTGGTGTTCGCCATCGTAATGGTCTTCCCGTTCGTGGTCAAAGCACTAAAAACAATGCTCGTACTCGCAAGGGTCGTAAGAAGACTGTTGCTAACAAGAAGAAAGCTACTAAATAATAAATAGATATGGCAAAGAAAACAGTTGCAGCTAAGAAGAGAAACGTAAAGGTTGATGCAAATGGTCAGCTTCACGTACACAGCTCTTTCAACAATATCATTGTGTCTCTTGCAAATAGCGAGGGTCAGATAATTTCTTGGTCTTCTGCTGGTAAGATGGGTTTCCGTGGTTCTAAGAAGAACAC
>ERZ808240.492-NODE-492-length-52065-cov-6.551163_pt1 | contig 52065 bp, 29 predicted proteins | sample MGYA00521084_ERZ808240 | MGnify/ENA primary metagenome ERZ808240 (study PRJEB31516, sample SAMN03275571) | gut metagenome | biome: mammalia-associated habitat; material: feces | host: Papio cynocephalus | place: Kenya | collected 2012-08-06 ...
TCTAATTCGTAACCTCTTTTTCTAATGAAACGAAAATATGTTTCATTTTCAATCACTTACATAAAATAGCTTGTTTTGTACTCGAAAGTAGTGTTTTTACCATTTAAAAGCACTGTTTTTGATTTGCAGAAACGGTGGTTTTGCTTCATAAAGCAGTGCTTTATTTTTGTAAAGCACTGCTTTATGCTTGTAAAAAGATGCACACTGTATATAAATATGCTAATAAGTAGCTGTATAACATGTATTTATATTTGCACACAAAAACTATGGCTATTTCGCTCCAATCATCATCTTGCGCAGAGCGAAGGCGGTTTTGGCGCATTAAAAGCTGTATTTTTGTAATTAAATAAGAAAGTGTGCAATTTCTGAATATTAAAAAAACTACAGCTGCAACTGCCATAAAAATATATGGTTGTATGGCACCGAATGGCTGAGCAGATACATTTTGTATGGAGCGAAGAAAGGCCAAAACAAATAATGATGCAGCAGAATAACGAAAAAGCCCTAACTGTTGTACAAAACGTATGCGTTACAGATACAACAGTTAAGGCTTTTAATGTGCAAGTATTTTTGGTAGGCAATTATTGCTTGTTTTGCTCTTCAATAAAGGTGGCAGGCTGGTTGATAGTGTCTATCAGCTTGATGGCGTCTACATATTTGGCTATGCCTTCAGCCACTTGTTTTGCATCGCGCATGGCCATGACAACAGTGGATGGGCGGTTTACTACATCGCCGCCTGCAAAGACTCCTTTGCGACTGGTCATGCCGTAAGGCGTTTCGCGTGTCAATACATAACCACGCTCATCCACATCAATGCCAGTAGTGGTAGATACCACACGGCTGGCTGGCACAGAACCTACTGCAAAGAGCACCTTGTCGGCCTTTTCTGTGCGACGCTCACCGTTGCATTCGATTACGACGCCGCTTACTTCGCCATTGTAGTCAAGTATTTCTACAATATTTGACTTCCAGTTAAACTTCACGCCTTCTTCTACAGCCTCTTCGTATTCAGACTTCAGGGCACTCATCTCATTGATGGTACGTCGATACACAATCTCTACATTCTTGGCACCCATACGGATGGCAGTGCGGGCAGCATCCATAGCGGTATTGCCACAACCCAAAACAAACACACGGTCGCCTTTCTGTACGGGCACGTCTTCACGTGCTATGCTGCCTTCATTGTACAAGCTGACCTTGCGCAAGAAATATATGGCTTGTCGCACACCGCGGAGATTGCGGCCGGGAATGTCTGGCTTTTGGGGCTTTACAGTACCTGTTCCCATAAAGATAGCATCAAAGCCTTGCTCAAACATCTGGTCAATATTAATGTCTGTACCTACTGTTGTGTTGCAATGGAAGATGACGCCCAACTCTTCTATCTTCTTGATTTCTCGTCTTACTATGTCTTTGGGCAGACGGTATTCAGGAATGCCGAACATCAGAACACCGCCAGGCTCTGGCTCCATCTCAAATATCTCAACGTTGAAACCTGTGCGTGCCAAATCGCCGGCAATGGTCAAGCCGGCAGGACCTGAACCGATGACAGCCACTTTGCCGCGAGTCTTGGGCTGGAGCTTCTCGCGTATCAAGCCCATATCCCCGTCAAAGTCGGCTATAAAGCGCTCCAATTTTCCTATATTTATATTTTGACCTTTCTTGGCAAGCACGCAATGACCTTCACATTGCTTTTCATGAGGGCACACGCGGCCACAGACAGAAGGCAGGTTGCTCTTTTCATTGATAATGCTCATGGCATTGCCAAGGTTTCCTTTTGACAACTCGTGTATCCAATCGGGTATGTCATGGCTGATAGGGCAGCCTTTTTTGCACTGAGGCACCTTGCAGTGAAGGCAACGCTTGGCTTCATTGATGGCCTCAAGCATGGTATAACCCTTGTTCACTTCATGAAATAATTGTTTCTCTTTTTGATCTTCCATTGTCTTTAGTAAAAATAAGTAATGGTTCTTTTTTGATTTCTTGTTTATATATAAGTAACTCATCCGTCCTTTCTGAAATGAGGAGTGGCCAAAATAGAAAAGTTGAAATGAGTTATCCTAAGTAAGAATAATACAGGCGTAGAGCAATCAGCCGAACTTGGTATTGCAATATGTCGTATATTTGGGTGCAAAGGTACTGTAACTTGGGCGAAGTACAAAATAAAAACAGTTTAAATGCGTAAAACCATAGATAAGTAGGCGTTCAAAATGAAATAAAGTTATTTTTTGAACATTAATAAATAAGATTATGCTTTATTCTCAGACTGTATGTAGCGGACAAGAAGGTGTATAATGAGTTACACGACTGATTTTTGGCGGTCGTATATGGTAGACGGCAACGCTATTTTTAATAAATGCTTAAATCTTTTGTAAAAGCTTTGTAATGTCATTAAAATACCTTTGTCAACACAAAGTTTTATCGAAAGATTACAAGAGAAAATGAATAGGATTATTAGCTTTATTGCCATGGCATCCATTTTAGGGTGTTCCAACATGTGCGCACAGAAGATGAATGTGCAGACTGCACCACAACGTCCGAAACTTGTTGTAGGTATAGTGATAGATCAAATGCGTTGGGATTATCTGTACCGCTATCAAAAGCGTTATACTGACAATGGTTTCAAAAGATTGCTTCGTGAAGGGTTTTCGTGCGAAAACACAGCCTTGCCGTATGTTCCTTCTGTTACAGCCATTGGGCATACTTGCATATATACGGGCAGTGTACCTTCCATACATGGGATTGCAGGAAACAATTTCGTAAAGAATGGCAAGAAAGTGTATTGTACAGATGATGATGCAGTCAAGCCGGTGGGCACAACGAGCCATGCAGCCCTCATGTCACCACGAAACCTGTGGGCAACAACCATTGGCGATGAAATGAAGATAGCCTCAAATGGTAGGGCCAAAGTAGTGGGCTTGGCACTGAAAGACCGTGCTTCCATTCTTCCTGCCGGGCACAATCCAGACGGTGCATTTTGGTTTGACGACAAAACTGGCAATTTTGTAACGAGCTCTTACTATATGAATAAGTTACCTAAGTGGGTGGAGAAATTCAACGACAGCAAACAGCCGGCACACTACCTTTCTGGAAAATGGAATACACTTTATCCAAAAGATACATACACTGAGAGCACTGCTGATGACAATGCGTATGAAGACGGCATAAAGAAAGGAGTGAAGCCCACACTGCCTGTTGACCTTCCTGCTCTTTATAAAAAATATGGTTACAGCATTATCCGGAATACGCCTTTTGGCAATTCGCTTACGTTCGATTTTGCCAAAGTGGCAATAGACGGTGAGCAGCTTGGTGCTGACGAAGAGACAGACCTTTTGGCTGTCAGTTGCTCAAGTACCGATTATATAGGTCATCAGGTGGGCACACATGCCATAGAAACAGAGGATACCTATCTTCGTCTTGACAAGGCTATTGCTGATTTTCTGTCTTATCTTGACAGCAAAGTAGGTAAGGGCAATTATCTCGTTTTCCTCACTGCCGACCATGGCGCCATGAACAATGCAGGCTTTCTGCAAGACCGCCGCATACCGGCAGGCTCTTGGGATGCAGATGCCACAGCAGAAAAACTGAATGGAGAGCTTGCCAAAGAATATCCTAATGTGGGTAATATGGTAAAAACTGTAATGAACTATCAGGTGTTCTTTAACCTTGACGTCATCAAGAAAAACAACCTTGATTATGGGAAAATAAAGCAAAATACAGTTAATATATTGAAGGAAGACTCTTGTGTACTGTATGCATGCGATATGGAGAAAACGGCAACTGAGAGTATTCCTGAAGAGGTGAAATATCGCATCATCAATGGATACAACCGTGAGCGTAGCGGTGGCGTTGAAATAGTGTTGAAGCCTAATTATTATGCCCATGGTATGAAAGGAACAGACCATGGCGCATGGAATCCTTATGATACGCATATTCCACTTGTATTTATGGGGTGGGGCATCAAGCATGGCGCAACGACAAGGCAGACTTTCATGACAGATATAGCGCCTACTGTTGCTGCATTGCTCCATGTGCAGGCTCCAAACGGATGTGTGGGCAAGCCTATCTTTGACAGTGATGACAATCAATAGCTTTCTTGGAACAAATCAAAAGAGCGCCTGTATTATATTCAATGCAGTTCTAAGGGAATAGTTTCGTAAAGCAGATGTCCGGCATTCGTTTAAATCAGCTATAATATTATTTAAACGAATGCCGGACATCTGCTTGATTTAATATTTACTCTTGTGCTTTAAACATAAAACATGAACAATGCTTCCCGTTATTACAAGTAGTGCGCAAATACCCAAAAAAACATTGGCATTGGTCCAACTTAATATATAACCAATAATCAATAATAGTGAACCAGTGTATACCATTGGCAGTCCAGCCTTTTTAAAATAAGGCATCAATAGCAAAAAAACAGCTTTAACTTTTTTCATATTTTATGCCGATTGTTTACGGATTAAATAAGTATATGCATACAATTTATTGTCCCTACCTGCTTGACATTGATAAGATTTCGAATCTCATCTTTGCAAAGATAAGTAGAAAATCAGAGTTGGCAAAATTATCATGCTTTTTTATCGTGGGATAATGCGGGCGAAGACAACTGAAAATAGTCAGGTTGAAGTATTGTAGCTTGTAGTAACGGTTTGTTGTTTCGTTAAGTTATATGGCATTGAGAAATACTGACGTGTGGAGAAAGACAAAATGCAGAAGAATGCTTGTCGGTATAGAGAATCAGGCATTTTTTTTGTTGTTCAAACGGCACTAAAAGCTTTAATTATCTTATCATTATGCAAATGTAAGTTAAAAATATACACTTTTCCAAGTGTAATAGACCTTATATTAGAATAAAAACAGTACTTTTGCACCGCATTTTTGCAAAATAATATTTAATCATTTAATTAGTAGTATGAATCAATACGAAACCGTTTTCATTTTAACTCCCGTTTTGTCTGATGAACAGATGAAGGAAACGGTCGCTAAATTCAAGAATCTGCTTACTGAAAAAGGTGCGGAAATCGTGAATGAAGAGGCCTGGGGACTCAAGAAGATGGCTTATGCAATTCAGAAGAAATCAACAGGCTTCTATTGCTTGTTGGAATTCAAGGCAGAGCCTGAAGTTGTTAAAACCCTCGAAATTGGTTACCGCCGCGATGAGAAGGTAATCCGTTTCATGACAGTTAAACTTGACAAGTATGCTGCAGAGTATGCTGTTAAGAGAAGAAACAAATACGCTAAAAAAGAGGAGGCTTAAATCATGGCACAGGAATCAGAAATCAGATATTTGACTCCACCTTCAGTGGACACAAAGAAAAAGAAGTATTGCCGTTTCAAGAAGAGCGGTATTAAGTATATTGATTACAAGGATCCTGAGTTCTTGAAGAAGTTCTTGAACGAGCAAGGTAAAATCTTACCTCGTCGTATTACAGGTACATCTCTGAAGTATCAGCGCCGTGTGGCTCAGGCTGTTAAGCGTGCTCGCCAAATTGCATTGCTTCCTTACGTAACTGACTTGATGAAATAATAAGGAGGAGACAAAATGGAAATAATACTGAAAGAAGATATTATCGGCTTAGGATTTAAAAATGATATCGTAGAAGTTAAGGCTGGCTATGGTCGTAACTACTTGATACCAACAGGTAAGGGTGTTATCGCTTCTCCTTCAGCTAAGAAAATCTTGGCAGAGAATTTGAAGCAACAGGCTCGTAAGCTTGCAGCTCTTAAGGCTGAGGCTGAGAAGAAGGCTGAGGCTTTGAAGGATGTAGCACTTGTTATTGAGATGAAGGTTAGCTCTAACGGTCATACTTATGGCTCTGTTAATGCCGCTACTGTTGCTGCTGAACTTGAGAAGAAGGGCATCAACGTTGATCGCAAAATCATCACTATGCATGAAGCAAAGAAGGTTGGTGATTATGTAGCTACCGTTCATTTCCACAAAGAAGTGCTCGTTGAAGTACCTGTAAAGGTTGTAGCAGAAAATGCTGCTGTTGAGGCTCCTAAAGCAGAGGAAGCTCCTGCTAAAGAGGCTCCTAAAGCTGAAGAAGCAGCTGCTGAAGCTTAATTTTCGCACTGTAAAGCAGTTTAGATATGAGAGTTCTAATGGTCAGATGACTGTTAGAACTCTTTTTTGTTTTGACAAGTAGCCAGTTTTGAGTCATAGAAACTATAAGATGACTATTGAGAATAGCAAATGTAATAGAAGGAGTATGGACGAAACAAAGGGCGAAATGGGAACAATAAAATATTTAAAATTTGAGAAACTATCGAGATACGAAAATACAAACGGTTTTCAAACAGCGTTTGAACGGTATTCAAATGCTATTCAAACAGTCTTCAAATAAAGTTTTCCAAACTTTTATCGGGAGCATAATTGAAGATAAAGATAAAGTCAATGAGCATATCCAACACATGCCCATTGACTTTGTTTTGTTTAGGGATAGATGCCCAATAGCTTTGTCTTGTAAATCGTAACAGCAACTTTCAATTCTTTGTTTACGGTGTAAGAAGCATCGTCTACCGCATTGTTGAAAGTCCACTGGAAGTCACCGTGCTGTATGCGTCCAGCACCGTATTGCCCTGTTACAGTGGCAGGAACATCGGTAGCAGATTCTGCTTTGTAGGTGTACATCAGCTGAGCATTAGTGTCAAAATAGCTGTAAGGGCTGTTTCCTACCAGTGATTTAACTGTGTTGGGTATAAGATCGGTAGGATTGTCCACTACATAAGCATCAAAGCTGGTGGCATTGTCTTTTTGTGTGATAAAGCTAAAGTTGGCAGGTTTCTCTGTAAATACGTTGCCACAAGCCTTGGTGATGCCCCCGTTAGGGTCGTCAAAGGTACCGTCGCCCATAGCATCTGTCCCCTGGTGATTGGTGAGTATAGGTTTTGCCACGGCTCTAAAGTAGTTGTTTTCAGCAAACACACTTGACTGTTCTGAAGTACCGATGCCATATTTGGCATTGCCGTCATAATAGTTGTTGTAAACATGAGCAGAGTAGTAGCGCACCCGTGGATGTCTGCTGTCAGAGTGGTCATACCAATTGTGATGATAAGTAATGTAGAGGTCTGTGCTCTTTTCTGACAAACCAAGAAGGTTGCACTTTCCGTTGTCCCAGAAGTGGTTGTAAGAGAATGTTACATAGTTAGACTTTTTACAGTCTAATGCGCCATCACCCTTTATCTGGTCAGCATCACTTCCCGCATTGCCATAGAACATATCACAGTTATGTACCCATATATAGTTATTGTCTTGTTGCAGCCCTACGTTGTCGCCCTCACTGCTATTGCAATTCATGAAAGCCAAATTGCTTATTTCCACACAGCTGGCACCCTTTACTCTGATACCCCATCCATCGGCTACAGCATCATTGCCAATGCCTTCAACGGTTAGTCCTGCACAAGTGGTTCTATTGTTCATGTCTATGCATATATCGCCTTTGTCGTTTACGGCAGGGTCAGTTATCTGTCCTATCAGCCGGAAGCAGAATGCACGATTGTCATATCCTTTCTTGATGGCATTGAGTATATTCTGCCATCCCGTGCAATCCGTTTTGCTGCCTTTACTATTGGTGGTTACCGACAGTTTGATGTTGTCTTTTGTTGCTTCCGTTATGTATAACACCACGACATTGTCTTTCAGTGTGCCGTCAGCTTTATAGGCACCTGGCAGCTTGCCGTTGTTAAAGGCAAATCCTGTGCGGTCATGTTTTTTCACAATGATGTTAGAGGCTGTATTGGCTGCATCCGTGTCTTCAGTGCCATTGAATACAGGCACCACTTTCATTTGGTAGTTGCCGGCTTTCAGTCCTACGGCATCTGCCCTACCGCCTTCGCTTCCATAGTTTCTTGTCAGTTCCTGGTCAATTCGTGTAAAGTCGGCATCATTATCGCCTTTCACATATACATGATAGCTTTCGGCATCGGTGCCGTTTTTGCTGAAAGTTTTCCATGTAATATAGGCAGTCTGCATCCATCCTTGTGCCAAGGTAAGGTTAACCTGACTGTCAGTGTTGTTAAAGGTACCATAGTCTTGCTTTATGTTGCTTTTTATAAATCCTATGTGCGTAACATTGCTGTCATATACATCCGTCCAGTTGCCTTGTTGAGCGCTGACGGTCAGTGTGCCGGTTTCCTTGTCAATATTTACTTTTATATCTTCTGTATTATAATAGACAGGATTATTGTTTACGGTCAGACATATTTGGTTTTTAAGCTTGTTTTGTGCCACGCTATGATATTCAATAGGATTAATGGCTCCTTTTTCTTGTATGTCAATGCTGTATACATACATGCCGCCCGTGTTGCTCAGCGTTATGTCGCCGTCAGCATTTACCGTGGCTATGTTGATTTGGTCGTCAGTAGAAGTTTGATTGAAATAACCTGATGTAGGAGTAAGATTGGTAGTATTGATGCCTCTGGCTGTCGACGAGCTGCTGCTCTTGCATTTCATTGTTATCTTTTGTCCTGCCTTTAGGTCGGTTATGCGTACTGTCAGGGGCTTGTTGAATGCTACACGTTTCCCTTTGATGTCTATTCTTATAGCATCAGCGTTGCTTGCCGTAAAGTGCAGGTCTTTGGTGCAGTTCAGTGTCTGTCCGTTGGCTGTCAGCTCCTCATCGTTGTAGGCAGTTGCATTCTTGTATCTATTGTTGCTTGACGTTACTTCTGCGGTCCAGTTTTTGTTGTCCGCTTTCAGATTGTTCAGGTCTTGCTGATCGACAGTTGTAAAATTCCATGTTTGTGCCCATGTGTTGGCAGCAAGCATGCAGAGTGTGCATGTTACGAGCAGGGTGCGTTTTCTTGACTTGATAAGTTCCATACAGTTCTGTTATTTGATGATTTTCTTTTTGCCGTTCATGATATATACGCCCTTGCTCAGCTTGCTTTGAGCTGTTCCTACGTATTGTCCGTCTAAGCTGAACACTTTGTCGCTCGTATCTTTGCGGCTGCTGACTGTAGCATGGTCTATGCCCGTAGACCCATAGCTGAGCGTAATTTCCACCTGCTCCATGTCTGCTACGGTTTCGCTGCCACCTTCGGCATACGTCAGAGTTACGGCATCGTGGTCAAAGCATAGTTCGGTTACGAATTTGTCTACTTGCTGTTGCCCGATGGTCAGTTGCTGTCGGGTTTCAGCCTGTCCTTCACTACTTAGGCACAACGCCAGAAGTAGGGTAGTGTAAAATACCTTTTTCATGATTGGAATGTTTATTGTAGTTTGTATAAATTGAAGTCGTTGTAGTTTGAATGAAGCCGTTGTACAAAATCAACCGTATATCTGAAGTCTTTGTTCATTAATAGTACAGCAGCTTATATGTTGCTGTTTATCCGATACCCACCAGCTCTATTTCAAACACGAGGGTAGAGTGGACAGGAATACCTGGTTGCGACAGCTTGCCATAGCCCATGTTTGCAGGTATATAGATGCGCCATTTGCTGCCAACGTTCATTTGTGTCAGTGCCACTTGCCATCCACCTATCAGGTCGGTCAACCTGAAAGCATCCGGATATCCCTGTCTTGTATTGTCGTCAAACACCGTACCGTTGATGAGCGAGCCCTTGTAATACACTGTTACCAAGCTTCTGCTGTTAGGCTTAGGGCCGTTTCCTTTAGCCAACTCTTCGTAATAGATATTGGCAGGTAAGCTCTTTATGCCCTTTTGTTGGGCTATCTGCGCTATGTAAGCTTCATTTTGTTGCTTATATTCTTTTTTGTTCATATAGATGTTTTTTGTGTGTTTTTGGTCAGTCCAATATGGTAGCCACTATGCGTCTTGCTCCCCCTTCGTTGCGAAATTCACAGAGATAAATGCCTTGCCAGGTGCCCAAGTTCAGCCGTCCGTTGGTAATGGGAATATTGATACTGACACCCGTGATGATGCTTTTGGCATGACTGGGCATATCATCGCTTCCCTCTAGTGTGTGCAGAAAGTAAGGCTGGTCTTCTGGCACCAGTCTGTCGTAGATACCTTCCATGTCTTGTCTTACGTCAGGGTCAGCATTTTCACAGATGGAAAGTGCACAACTGGTGTGCTTTATAAAGAGGTTAAGTAGTCCTGCTTGTGGCAGTTTGGGTAGTTGCCGCACGATGTCTCCTGTTATAAGATGAAAACCTCTGCGCATAGGGCGCAATGTAAATTCTACTTGTTGTACCATATATTCCAATATATAATCATCCTTTTTTCTTTGGTAGGTGTCAGCCTATTTTCTGCAAAGATAGTGCAAAAGAGTGCAATGAAAGCTTGCTTTCTCATTGCCGAGTGCAGCCTATCTTCTGCAAAGATAGTGCAAATATTCCAAAAGCGGTGCAATCGGCTTGCGAAAGCTATGCAATGAGCAACCGATTGCAGTGCTTTCACCGTCTAATAACAATGCAATTGCAAGTCGATAGCACTGCTCTTGCCTATTTAACAAGAATGAAGCATGTCTGTCATTTTAATGAAAGCGTAGCGTAATACCGTTGAAATATAATAACTGTACTTTTGTCTCTGATAAAACAAACAATATCAGATTGTATGAAGGATAATAGAAAGAAGGTAGTCTGTCTGTTTACTTTGTTGGCTGTGTCGAGTGCTTCTTTTGCAAGTATGAATACACACCCTGACGGAAATTGGGCAGGAGACAACAAGGTTGTAAAGGTTACCACAGTAAAAGGAAAGGTATTGGATGAAAAAGGTGAACCTATTATTGGCGGCACTGTTACCGTAAACGGCACGAAGAGAAATGCCATAACTGATGTAAACGGCAATTTTGCCATTGCTGCTAAAAAGGGCGAACAATTGACAGTATCTTATATAGGTTATGGTAACAAGACCGTCAGCGTGGATAACTTGGATCAACCTATAAGCATAGTGATGGCAGAAGACAATCATGCCTTAAACGAGGTAGTGGTGGTGGGCTACAGTACCAACAAGAAAGTCAACCTTTCTGGCTCGGTAAGCTCGCTCAGTGGCGCGACGCTTTCAAAGCGACCTGTCTTCAATGTGTCGTCTGCACTGCAAGGAATGGCAGCCGGCGTAACCGTAACTACACAAAGTGGCCAGCCAGGCGGCAACACGGGCAACATCAGAATACGTGGTATTGGAACCTTTGGCGGCGACAGTGCAGAGCCATTGGTATTGATAGATGGTGTGGAAGGTTCCATGGACGATGTTGACCCCAATATCATAGAGTCAATATCCGTACTGAAAGACGCTGCTTCTGCTTCCATCTATGGCTCCAGGGCTGCCAATGGCGTAATACTGGTAACTACCAAGCGAGGCAATGCCAACGAGCGTTTTGGTATTGTCTATAAAGGCTATGTAGGTTTTCAGAAGCCAACAGCTTTGCCTGACAAGGTAGATGCCATTGAATACATGCAACTGGAAAACAAAGCCTACGAGAATGACGGAGGCAAGGCTCCTTATTCTGATGAATATATAGAGGAATACAAGAAGGGCATGCTGACCGACCCTGACAAATATCCAAACACCGATTGGCAAGACCTGACACTGACTGAACATGGCTTTAATCAAGGACATACGGTAACGATGACCAACGCCAGCCAGAAGGTAACGGCTTTGACCTCATTTGGCTTTGACGAGCAGAAAGGGTTGGTTGTCAACTCAGCCTACCGTCGCGTTTATCTTCGCAACAATATGGATTTTAAGCCAACCAAACGGCTACACATAAAACTCGACTTCCAAGTGAGCAATGCCAACAAGCACAACTCGCCTTATGAGGAGCACGCTTTCAATTACATGAACACCCGTACACCTATTATTGTAAACAGATTTTCTACTGGATTATATAATGGCAGTGGCCTGATGGGCAACAACCCCATACTCTTGTTGAAAGAAGGTGGCAATGTAAGAAAGAACACGATACGTACCAATTTGGCAGCTTCTCTTGACTATACACTGCTGAAAGGATGGAACATCGTGGCCCAGTTTACGCCAAGATATTATACAGTCAATACGCATACTTATAAAAACTCGGTAACAACCTATGGCGATCCGGAGGGCACCACAAAGTTTAAGAGTGCAGAAGGCTACAACACGCTGAGTGAAGCCAGTTGCAGATATTTCTATTGGGATGCACAGCTATACTCTACTTTCAACCGGCAGTTGGGGCAGCATAGCATCAAGCTGATGGCCGGTATGGAGACAGAAACCTATGACGGCAAGACCCTGTCTGCTTACAGGCAAGGTTTCAATTATCCTCAATATGACGTTATCAACGCGGGAAACATTGAGAATATGAATAATGGCGGCAACGAAGCAAAATGGGCTATCAACTCTTATTTCGGCCGTATCAACTACAATTACAAGGAGCGCTATCTTTTGGAAGCCAACCTGCGTACCGACGGTTCTTCACGTTTTGCCAAGGGCCATCGTTATGGTGTGTTTCCCTCTTTTTCCGGAGCATGGCGCATCAGCGAAGAGCCGTTTATGAGCAAGGTTGCCAGTCAGGTGCAGAATCTTAAGTTGAGGGCATCGTGGGGCAAGCTGGGCAACCAGAATATAGGCAGCAGTTATTATCCTGCCATATCGTCGCTTACCACGGGCACTTTTTCAATGAACGACAAGTTGTATCCTTTGGCTACCTTGACCTCACTGGCCAACAGCGACCTTACATGGGAAACCTCTACTATGACAGATGTTGGCTTGGATGCTACCCTGTTTAACTGTCTGGACATTACTGCCGACTGGTATTACAAGACGACAGATGGCATACTGATGAAACTTGACGTGCCCAATATCATAGGCTTTGGCGCACCTTATCAGAATGCAGGAAAGGTGAGAAATGTGGGCTGGGAGATAGGTGTCAACTATCATCACTCATTCGGCGATTTCACATTGGGCTTGGGGGCTACGCTCTCTGATGTGCACAATAAGATAACCGATATGCACGGAACAACCTCTACCAATGGCGACATTCGCAATCAGAAAGGTTCCAGCATCAACTCTATCTACGGACTCATCTGCGATGGCTTTGTCAACTCACAGGCGGAGGCTGACGAGATAAACGCCAAGTGCCCGCAGTTTGGAGCCAAGGTTTATCCTGGCGACTTGAAGTATCGCGATGTGAACCACGACCATAAAATAACAACTGACGACAAGACTATTATAGGCAGTACCATTCCCCGCTACACTTACAGCGGCACCGTCAACATGGATTATAAGAACCTGCACTTGGGACTATTCTTCCAAGGTGTGGGCAAGGCAGACGGTTATTTGAACTCTTATTACGTAATGCCGTGTTATCAAGGTGGCACCTACCGCAAAGAGCATCTTGACTATTGGACAGAGGAAAATCACAATGCTTCTACGCCACGTCTTTCTTATGCCAGCAGCAACAATACCTACACCTCATCTTTTTGGATGAAGAGTTCGGCATACCTGCGACTGAAGAACATACAGTTGGGCTATAACTTGCCACAGAAATGGATAGCTCCGTTAAAGCTGAAATCAGCTTATCTGTATGTCAATGCCACCAACCTGTTTACATGGACCAACTTCTGGCAGGGCTATGACCCTGAGGTCAACTATGATGCTTCTGCCACAGATGGCGTAGCATTGGGTTCGGCAGCCAATTATCCACAGGTCAAGACTTTCACCTTTGGCGTAGAAATAAAATTTTAAAAGCAAAACACGATGAAAACAAAAAGCGTTATTTATTATATGATGGGTGCCTGCCTGCTGTTTAGTTCTTGTTCGCTCGACTTGGTGCCTATGGATGGTCCTACCTCACAAAGCTTTCCTTCTACTGAAGCTGAGGCTGAGAATGGCTTGTATGCAGCCTACAAGAACTTGTGCTCTTATCAAGGCAACAATACGCCTTGGTGGGAGGTGATGGACAATATAACTGATATTGGCGTAACGCGTTGCAATACTGCCAAGTATGCCGAACTGATAACCAGCGCTGCATCTGGCGAAAACGGATGTGCAGTAGCTTTATACAAGAATCACTATGAAACCATTGCGCGTGTAAATCTGGTGCTGGACGGATTGAAGAAATTAGATGGCACCGTCAGCAAAGAGAAGATAGAAGCCATACGCAGCGAGCTGTTGTGCTTGCGCGCATTTTGCTACAATGACCTGATTTGCCACTATGGAGATGTGCCGTATATAGACCATACACTGTCGTTGGGCGATAATCAATACCCACGGACACCAAAGGCTGAGATTGTCAATAATCTGCTCAATGATCTTAGCGATGAACGCCTGGCGTATTTGCCCTCGCGCCACAGTGCAGCCGACTATGGAGCTGCACGCATAGGGCGTGTGGCAGCTTATGGACTGAAAGCCCGCATAGCACTCTTTTGGGGCAAATATGCTGAGGCGGCAGCCGCTGCTGCAAAGGCATTGGCGCTGGCCAAGGAAACGGGCTTTGAATTGCAGCCGATGGATTTGTCTTTCTGTGGTGAGGGACATGAGGCAGGAGAACCGACAGGACAGACACAATTGTTTGGCTATGCAGGACAAACCAGCAATGAATGGCTGTGGACCGTGCAGTATAACAAGACGATAGAGGGCAACACCCACTTGGGCACTTACTATCATGCACCGAGAAATCAGGGTGGTTGTGCTTACTGGGGGCCTACCCAAGCCTTTATAGACATGTTTCAGTGTAAAGACGGTAAGGCCATTACAGAGTCAAGCCTGTACGACTGGAAGAATCCGTTTGCCAATCGCGACCCGCGTCTTGACCTTTATTGCCTGAGACCTGGAACACGGGCATTGGGCGTAGAGTTTGAAACATCCAATAAAGTTACGAAGGTCAAAAACTACAATACGGGCGCTATGGAAACCAATTTGGAGTCGCAGGGCACCAAGGGTGTGTATGGAGCCAATGGCTTGAAAGGTCCCGGTGGATATCTGTGGCGGAAATACCTTGACCCTCAGGAGTTGTCAATAGGAGCCATTACCCAAAAGAGTCCGTGCGACCTGAATGAGCCTTTGATGCGTTTGGCAGAAATATATCTAATAGAGGCTGAGGCTAACATCGAAATGGAAAACGGCAACTTGCAATTGGCCCAAAACGATATCAATGCCATCAGAAACAGAGTAAAGATGCCGGTCATTACTACACTTGACCGTCAGGAACTGCGCAAGGCATTGCGCTATGAGCGCACGGTAGAGCTGTGCGATGAGGGTTTTAGATGGTTTGACCTGCGCCGTTGGGGCATGGCAAAGACCGTGATGAACGGCAAGATCTATGCGCCTAATCAAGACGGTAGCATGAGTAACGCCAAACCGCAGATAGACAACAACTGGCATGTGTCCTACAATGAGGCAAGCACATGGGACGGTTCTAAATTTAACCTTCGTGTGTACCACAATATTGTGTTCAAAGAGAATAAAGATGAACTTTGGCCTCTGCCTCAGACAGAACTCAATACGAACAAAATGATAAAAGAGAATAATCCTGGATATTAAAAGATAAAATAACGATAAAATGAAAAAGACAGTAGTATTTTTGGCATTAATGCAATTGTTTGTCTCATCCTTTGCACAAAACAATACCTTTACTGTGAGTGGCAAGGTAGTAGACAACAAAGGTAAAGGCATAGAGAATGTGGTGGTAAATGATGGCATCCACTTTGTTAAAACAGACAACACGGGTACATGGAGCTTTACCACAGACACCACTTGCAGCAAGTTTGTGAGCATCTCTACGCCTGCGGCTTACGAATTGCCACAGCGCAATGGCTTGGCTTTGTTTTACAAGCCCATGCGTGAGGTGGTAAGAAATGTAAATAACAACTTTGTGTTGACCAAAAGAAAGAAACCGGTTACCTCATTCAGCTATTTGGCTATCTCTGATCCGCAGGTGCTCAATGAAGAAGAGATGAACCGCTGGCGCAATGAAACAGTGAAAGACATGCGACATGTGGCAGACTCATTGAAGAAAACGAGAGAGGTGATAGGCATGACGCTGGGCGATTTGGTATTTGATAATATGGGCTTGTATAATGAGTATGCCAAGAGCTGCGAGTCGTTAGGCATTACCATGTTCCAGACTATTGGCAATCATGACTTTGACAAGAAATATCAAGATTTGCACAACATGCGCTTAGGTGCCCCAGTGTATGCAGAGCATTTCTATAACAGCTACTTCGGACCTACCGACTATTCATTTAATATAGGTAATATTCATGTCATCACTATGAAGAATATTAACTATGTGGGGCATCGAAAATATGTAGAGGCCATTACCGACCAGCAGTTGGCATGGTTGGAAAACGATTTGAAATATGTGCCGGAGGGCAGCGTTGTATTTGTCAATATGCATGCTGCTGGCTGGAACAAGGTGGCCAATGTGGGCAACTTCCGTGAGGCTAAAGATGTAGAGGCAGTCTTGAAAAACTATAAGGTACACTTCTTCTGTGGACACACCCATTTTTACCAGAACATAGAAGTGTCGCCAACTTTCTATCAACACAACATAGGTGCAGCCTGCGGTTCTTGGTGGGCAGGCAACTATAGCGTGTGTGGTGCACCTAACGGATATTTGGTAGTTGATGTAAATGGCAACGATGTAAAGTGGCATTTCAAGCCTACCAAAGGCAGCTTCTCAGACCAATTCCGTACCTATCTGCCTGGACAATTCAGAAGCCAGCCTGCCACGGTGGTAGCCAATGTGTGGGACTATGACCCTCATTGCAAGGTGGAGTATTATGAAGACGGCAAGTATAAAGGTGCTATGGAGCAGTTTGAGGATAACGATGATGCCTATATCGTACAGCAGGTAAAGTTGGGCAAGAAGATAGGAGCCGCTACAAACCATTTGTTCCGCTTCAAACCTGCTGCAGACACAAAGCAGATAAAGATCGTGTTTACCAACAGGTTTGGTGAGCAATATAGCCAGACATACCAGTTATAAAAGAAATACCTATTTGATGTTTGTCGTTAAAGTCATGGGCTTGTCCCATGCAGACGATTCTTACTTTATTGACAGACCGCATGTTGAGATAAAAGACTTGACGTGCGGTCTTTTTTGTTTTTTGAAAATAAAGGTTTTAAGCAGGTGTTCAAAATTAAACGTATATATAATAAACTTGCCTTTAACAACGAGAAACTTTTTAAAATTAATTATGAACACCTACTTATCACAGGCAAATCTATTATGAATATATAAAAATATATGGACTATTAGCATAATCGTTATGTTTTATGTTTATCTTTGTAAGTAATGTGAGATATGGTTGTATGAGTATGTTGTAATGAATGTACAATAAAATATAAGAATAATAAAAAGATGAAATATATACTGGCAATAGATTCTTTTAAGGGATGTCTTACTTCAGCGGAGGCAGAAGCCGCTGTATATGAAGTGCTGCGACAGCGGTGTGCTGGTAATGATGTAGTGTCATTGCCCATGTCTGACGGTGGTGATGGCATGTTGGATGCTTTTGTGCCGGCTACACAGGCACGGGTGGAAACCGTAATCGTGCATGATGCCATGATGCGCCCTGTTGAGGCTCGCTATGCTGTAACCGATGACAATGCGGCTATTATAGAGGTGGCACAGGCTTGTGGACTTACACAGATAGAACCTTATCTGCGCAATCCACTGAAGGCTACATCCTATGGAGTGGGCGAGTTGCTGGCGCATGCCATTCGTTGCGGGTGCCATCAGTTTATTGTGGGATTAGGAGGAACAGCCTGTAGCGATGCGGGCATTGGCATGCTGAAAGGCTTGGTTGCCCGTTTGGCACCTCATGATAATATAGACATGGTACGTCAGAAGTATCTTGCTGATTGTGAGTTCGTGTTGGCGTGTGATGTACGCAATCCACTGTATGGCCCGCAAGGGGCAGCCCATGTGTTTGCTCCGCAGAAAGGTGCTACACCAGCTATGGTAACTGTATTGGACAAGAGGGCACAGCAATTTGCCAAATACGCTTCATGCCATTGCGGGTATGACTGTTCTTGCTGTCAAGGAGCAGGCGCAGCGGGAGGTTTGGGCTATGCTTTCTTGCAGTTTATGAACTCACGGTTTGCGTCAGGAGCTGATTTGTTGTTGGAGAAGTTGAATTTTGATGCTCTGCTTACACCGGATACCGTGGTGATAACAGGTGAAGGTAGTGCCGACAGACAGACACTGATGGGAAAACTGCCAGAGCGCATATTGGTGCGCGCTAAGGCACATGGTGCAACTGTATGGCTGTTGGCAGGTAGTGTAAAAGATACAGGCGAACTGACAAAAGCGGGCTTTGACAGAGTAAAGGCTGTTACTCCGGCAGGTATGGAGTTGGCCGATGCCTTACAAAAAAACACAGCACAGGAGAACTTGTGCAAGGCTGTGGAAGATTTGTTACAGGCAGGTAAGTAGGTGTTCAAATTTAACCGTGTATGTGAACCTTCATTATTTGAATTAATTTTGAACACCTACTAATGAATTAGGATTAACATGTTTCGTCATGTTAGAAGGAAGTGTTTAATTTAAAAAGCGTACTGAAAATTTAAAAGCATGGAAGAAATAATGCTGTTTGAATGGCAAATGAAAGATATTCAAAACAGCATTAGAACGGTTTTCGGAGGGCATTCATGTGGGTGTCAAATACTACAAAACACAGAGCTGTCTCCGCCCTTAAAATTAACATTGGACACTTACTTGCCGAAAAAATTGTAAGTAAGTGTCCAAAGGTTGAGAATAGTAAAGGAATAGAAATTCTATTTCTTGATAAACTTTCCTTTTCCACGAGATATATAGATGCCTGGTGCTACAGGTGATTTTGGGCGTAGGCCATCTGTCGTATATACCGTACTGTCTGTTTTGTCTATATGATAATACAAGGGGTAGGGCAGGGCGTTGGTGCCATCTGCAAAGATGAAGCGTATGGCACGTTGGCCGGAAGCTAAAATCTCTTGGATATTGGTGCTCACCATATTTTGAGGCAGCCATGCCCGGTAAGGGGAAAGGCTACTGCCTGTGTATTTATAAAAGCCTATGCCCCATGCCTTGTTGGCCAGTACATAACAGCTGATGTTGGTAGCTGATATGGTGTTTTTGGTAGGATTGCCACTCAGAATGGTCTCCTTATTGCATGAGCGTGAGGTGGGCTTGAAGTAGTGTGTGCCCACAGGACCGTAAACGATGTAGCCCTTGATGCTGTCTATTATTTCTACTGGAGTGAGCGTCATTGTAAAGTCTGTAATCTTGTCGGTGTCAGTAGTCTTGTCATGGGCAGTGGCAGCATACGCTGTAACTTCTTTGGGAACTTTGGCGTTAAAAGGCAGACAGATAGTGCTCCAACCATAAGGTGTTCCATCATCCGACAGTGCATCTTGATGCTTTATCTCCAGTTCGTAGGGGTCTAAGATTGTAAACAGAATACGCTTGGTAGCTGATCCTAATCCACCACGTTGGTTGGCAGCACGCACGCAATAGTATCCAGAACCAAAATTGGTGAGATTGATGCTTGTTCCTGTCGTATTGGTCTTGTATATCCAATTGCCGTTGGCATCTGATTTAAAGATAAAGTAGCAGAGGGCTCTCTCACATTCATTCCATTGCAGAATGTCGTCATCCAGTTCAATATTGTCTTGCCATTCAAAACTGTTTTCGTCTTTCTCTGCTGTTGCGGCAGATGCTGCGTCAATCTGTTGGCAGAGCATGTTAGGTTCAAAACCATCCGTACCACCCAGCACGTTGCGGATAGTATAGTTTAGCGCATCTTCATCGCTGAGCACACAGTTGTCTGAACCGGCGGCTGGCGAGCAGGCAGATAGCGAACGACCACCCAATGACAGCAAGATACCTTCTGCATCCATGCTTCTGTATTCATGAAGTCTAAGTACCTCATCGGTGTTCATTCTTGCCCATCCTGTGGGTTTGGGAAGAATAGACATCTTGGTGTTCAAATAGGTACAGGCCGGTGAACCTCCCCATGGACGAGCCAATGTCCAATCATAGTTTTTCAGCAGTTGCGGGTTCTCTATTTCTGGCTTGATGTGGCAATTGCTGAACACGTAACCCCACTGTTGGCCAATTTGTGTGGACGGTGCTGCAATGTTGTTGTTGCTACGGTCTCTCAGAATAATGTTGCATTTTTCAAACCAGATATCGCCATCACCGCAGATAAAGTCTACCACACCACTGATGTCGCAGTTTTCAAGGTAGCCACGGAATTCTTTGGCATTGTTGGAATAATACGTATCTTGATAGCTGGAGAGCGATACATTCTTCAGGATGCTACGGTTTCCTTGGTCTCTGAAAACAACAGCACGTCCTGCACCACTGCTTGAAGACCCCCAATAGTCAAAGCGGTTTTCCAATATCAGATCTTCTGCGTAGAAATCGGTGGTGTTTTTGTCTAAATGGATAGTGGCGGTATTGCTAATGCTTTCTGTTATAGGTTGGTTCCATATCTGCACACCTTCTTTGCTTTGACCAATCAGCGATATGTTTGATTTGGATACAAGTGTTACACTATTGCTTTGATTGCCGTTCAACTGATATTCGCCGTTGGGCACAAATATATAGTAGCGTTGATTGTTTGTCTTGGTGTTGCTGTTAGCCGCATTGATGGCATCGTCAATGCTTCCGTCCTGTCCGACAATAAAGTCAAAGGAAGCGTGTTGATAATAGTTTTGGTCTGTAATGATATGCAGCTTGAGCGATAATGTCTGTTGGCAAGTCTTGTCATAGATGTCCTTAAAAATGCCCTGTTCAGGGGAAGCAGAGAGCAGGATGGTAGCTCCTGCAGGCGCGTCCCAATATTTGAATGTGATTTCGTTGCCGGAAGCATCGCCATGTAAATTTACAGTGTCGCGACTGATGATATTGGCAGCTTTCATGGTGCGGTTGAACACGATTCTTACGATACCGCTACGCGATACGTTGAATATTTCATTCGTGGTATCGGTGTATTTTACATCGTTGACGTAAATCTCTTTAAACTGTGGATTGTCGCTTGGTGTCTCCAACTCAAAGATGATGGGGTAGGTTTCCACTACAATTCCTCCTGCTGTGTACACAGTAGCCACACATTTCTTGTTGGTTACAGTAGCTGCTGTTATTGATACAGTGCCTCCCATTGTGGCAGTGCCGGTAACAGCAGGTATCTTCTCTTCTTCCTTGGCGGCATCCCATGATGATACTTTAAAGGTAATGTGGTTATGGGCTTTCATCTGCCGTTGAATTTCAGCATTGTCTATAGTATTGCTGCCACATGTCAAGGTACTGATGGTGGCTTTTTCTACCTTCTGTGGCTTATAGGTTACGTTGAAGTCAATGGCATAGACAGTGTTGGTAAAGTAAGCCTTTTCATAGGCAGAATCGCCTGGGCATGTTACCGCAATGGATTTTGACTCAGCAGTGTAGCCATTGTCGCCTTTCTTCTTGTCAGCCACTACTGTTCCACTGGGATCACCTTGTGCTGTAAGTTGGGCCACACATTCAGGAGTAGACGGGAAATAGATAGAAGAACGTCCATTAATCTGTATGCGGTCGTTATTGCTTGTATTGTTGAATTTTCCTCTTCCCAACACATTGCCGTCAGCATCTTGTTCGTCTATGGCATTGAGGTCAAGCTTTAGATCTATGTGTTGACTGTTGTTTTTGAGTTGCGTTACCAAAATGCCTGCTGTGCCCTCATAGTTGATGTCTGGAGCACCTGCATTGGTAGTAAAATGCCAGATTGCAGTTTCTTCCTTGACGAGGTCAAGTATATTGAAACTGTTAGGTGCAAATACAGGCATTAGTCTCAGGTCTTTTGCGGGTGCAGTATAAACAGAGTCAATGTGATAGATGTGGCTGTCTTTTTCATCAGTACGCATACTCTCTTTATATTCACTGTCTACCCAATAGGCTAATGTATTGCCTTCATAGTAGAGAGTTTTGTTTTTAGGGATGATGTATTTGTCGCCAGCTTCTACCCATTCGGCTACCGGTGGTACACCTGAAGCCTGTTGTCCTGCATTGAATGTAATGTAGTAGGTTGGCTTTTCCTTAAAGCAGATTTCAAGACTACGATGGTTAGTGATGTTAAATTCTATTTCATAGTGTGTGCGTTTGCCAGCTTCGAATTCACCTTTGGTAGGTTCACTTTTGGAGAGTACAAAAACTGTCTTTTGGTCTCCTGCTGCACTTCCCCACACATCATTTCCATCCTCGTCTTTATGTTTGCTTACAGTAACAAGTGTCGAACCGTCAAAATCAATCATCTTTACGGTATCGTCATTCTTGCCGCCCATTTGGAGAAGGGTAAGTGGGTTGCCATCGCTATCAGTCAGGTTGGCGTCAACAATTTTGTCTAATTCATAGCCAAACAGTCTTTCAAAATCTACTTTTATACGATCGCCTTGACGGACAGCGTAGCCTCCGTCTTCCGTGTCGGTTACACCATAGTCAGAAGTAGAGGTAACGCTTGTAATGTTGCCATGTTGAGTATTGTCTATTTTGGTATGCAGATTGACAATATTGGCAGCACGCACAATTACCTCTATCCATTGGTAGTAAGAATAGTCATCGCCGATGATGATAGGCAAGCGTTCAGCGGTGTTGTTGGTAGTGTAGCTGTATACATACAGATTGGTCTTCTTTCCACTGTTTAGTTCCTCAGCCAATGTGGGCAATCCTGCTTTTAACCGCTCTTCATCGGTGCGTTCAGTGTCGAGTGTAGGTACAGTACCGTCAATGGTTGTAGTGGTAATTTTTGAATAGGTAAGTATAGATACTTTTGTGCCTACGCCTCCGTAGCACCAGAAGGTGGTGCCTAAACCAAATGCGCCCCAGTCTTCCAAATCAGTATTACGAATGTAGCCCTTGCTTCCTGTATTGCACCACATGGCGACATCGCGGTCATAGGATGCTACTTTGCCGTCTTGGAGCACATCTATATGTGCTTTTGTTGTCCAGAAAGTTTTCTTGTTGTTGCCTATCTCTACTGCTTGTGCAGACACTTTTCGTTGCTCTTGTGATGCCGGGTCTTCATATAGATGTGGCTTGCGTCCGAAATCATAACGAATAATCGTAGTGTTGATGCGGTTTGCCGATGCAGTAGAATTGTATTCAAATACTGGAGTGAGCGTGATTTTCTTTTTCTTGAATGAATAGGTGTTGCCTATGTCATAGCGGTTATTGTCTTCTTTGTCAATCCAATAGAGCAGGGTATAACCATTGTCGGTAGGTTGGTCATTGTTGTCAATATTTTTGTAAAAGGTGTAGTTGGTAGGGACTGTAAACGACTTCACATTACTGATGGTCTCTATGGGCATACTGGCAGCGCCTTTATAGTCAGGAGTGGCACCGTTAACATGCGCATTTGAAATGTCAAAGACAACTGTTCCTATCTCACCTTTCTTGAGGTGGGCAATGACGGTATGGTCTGTGTTGTCTATTGTAAATGTGTAAATGTTGGCTTCAGACAGATGGGCAGTACTTTCGTCTTTTGTCCAGTAATCTACGACACACTCCACTGCTGTTTCGACAGAAACCGTAACTTCAGTGCCTTCTGTATACCAACATTCTTTTCGCAACAACTTTCCTTGCTTGCCGTTATTGGCTATTTCATATACTTCTTTGTAGAAATTTTCATATATTGGAGACAGCAATACCGTACCTAAACTTGTATCAGAAGCTTGGGCTGTTATTTTATGTAGCGTTTTACGTTCAAAAATCACTTCTATGGTAGTAATACCTTCTGTAACGGTATAGTCGGTAGCCAATAATGTTTCTTGGGTTGTGGCATCAGTAACGGTTTTGGTCTCAAGCATTGCATTGCTGCCTTTGACCCTGTATCCTTTTACCGTATATCCATAATTAGGGTGGGCTACAATGGTTACGATATCGCCTACTTTGAAGCGTGAACCCGTATTAGGGTAGGATGTAGAACCTTCTACCTTAGCAGAACCTGCTCTCTTTGGCTTCTCATTGGGGAAATTGTCTGTATCTTTGTCTGTTATAAAGTTTTCGGTTATAACATTAGGCAGTACCGGATAGATGACAGTAATGTCTTTGAAGAAGCCAAACGTATATTGGGTGGTGCCTGCTTTTTTGACGCTAAGCTCCAGTTTTGTAGCATCGCCGTTATAAGTTAATAAAAGCGTTTTCCCATTGTCTTGTACTTCTATCTTGGTATAAGCGCTATCAGCTTGATTGAGGGCTATCTTTGAGTAGTTCTCGCCAACACCGAATTTGGTCATTACACCTAAATTTTGTGTGTCAATCTTGTCTGATGCATGTATTTTTACAGTCATGCCATATACGGCAGGTACTGTAAACTTGGTGCCATCGTTGACCACCGCTCCTTCTGCACCATTGCTCAGTGCATTGATGCGCTTGTCGGTATTGTCCAGTCTGCCACTGGATGCATCTATTCTCAGCTCTACATCATGCTTTTCGCCTTCAACAGTTGGTGTCATAGTGTATATGATGGCTTTCTCTGTATTGTTGTTTGAGACATTAATGGCAGGAGCTTTGGTGCAGTCGAACGGCCAAACTACACTGACGGGTGTGTTGATATCTGTTAGCGCTATCGTGTTTTCTACCATTTTAGGCGTAAGGGTAATGTCTTCATTAAAGGTATATTTTGTACCAGCGTCATAAATATTTATACCGTCTGTCCAGCCAACAAATGTCCATCCCTCGCGGTAGAAAAACGCATTGGTAGGCATGGTTGCTTCATTGTTGTTATTGCCTCTTATAGCTTCTGGAAGCTTTCCTTCTATTTTGTCGTTAGGAAATTTGAATGATATGTAGACAGGCTTGAAGTTGGTAATTCCTATACCATGAATATAGGTAGTGGCAGACATTGTAAGCGTAAGGGTAGTAGGTTTGCTTCCTTGATAGTTGATAGTTTGTATTGTTCCGTCTGTGCTCGCTTTGGAAGCAAAACTGCTCACTGTATTACCATCTTCATCCGTTACGTTAATGGTGCCCTTATTGCTTTGGTTGCATAAAGTAACTTGGATAACAGATTGTTGTGCCACCTGTATTTGGATAGTGCCATTCTTTTCTATCTTCCATCCATGGCTGTTATGATAGGCTCCATTCATGATGTTTATAACCTCATGGTCTTCTTGGTACCAGTATGGTTTGGTAAAGTCATATATATATTCTGTGCCTACTAAGGGCATCTCTTCAGGAGTAGCCTTGGCATACAGGCAGATGTCTTTGTACAGTTCTGACCCTTCATGTATTTTTGTGGCTGTTTCTTTAGTGGAGTTGAACCAGCCTCGAAACACATTGCCATCATTTACTGTTACATCTTTAGCACCATATTGATAGGTTAACATTGGAAAGTCTTTGGCTGTATTTGCTTCTTTTGTGATAGTCTGCTTGCCGATAAGTGTGTTGCCATCGGTATCGTAATAAGAAATAATGGTTTCTTGGGGCGGAGTTACTTCGCCACTTATTTCTAATGAGGTGATAAATGCGAACTGATTAGCACAACGGTTGTAAAAGCGTAGTTGTACATTTTTTCTATTGATAATATACGATAATTCCTCACCGGCTGTAGTGTTAATGGCTTTGTTGTGTATAGTATCCCATCTTGTCGCACCTTCTTCTCTTATCAATAGATTCCAACCGCGTCCACCGCTTTTTCCTGTTGCAGCTTGTATGAATTTGATTTTTGTTACACTCTTGAGCACGGAGGTTTCGAAATATGCATAATTAGCCTTAATATTGTTTTCTTCCTTTTCAGCTTGCATGTATCCTAAGGTAATGCAAGAGCCTGTGAACTTGGAGTTTGTTCCTGTCGGGTCTACCGTTATATTGTTGAGCGAGAAAATCAGTGCCTGTCCATCTGTGGTTTCCTTGTGGATAGCTTTTGCAGGAACGATAGGCAGAGATTCTTCCCAATCTTGAAAGTCAGTGGAATAGATAACTCTTTCTGTGGCTTGTTCGGAGGCTAAGCAATGAATACAGCCTTCTGATGCCATAGCCACTAATATGATGATAATGCGTAGAAATCGCACGGTCAAGATGTTTGTCTTTATTTTCATAAATAAGATGTTGTCTGTTAAGGATATTTATATAATAGATATTCTTTTATCAGCATAAAGTTTACCGTACAGTCAGTTTCGTCTTTCCAAAAAGGTAGATGCCGGAACGGAAGCCACTGTAAGTGGCAGTGCCGGGTTGAACATCCAAAATACGGTAAAGCTGTCCCGTAGGTACATATACATATAGTTTGGTTGCAACTGTGCTCTCTATGCGCACGCGCTGTTCACCGATGGCTCGTATAGTCATGTTGTCATCTGAGACTGGATTATCATCTTGACGAATGACTTCTGGCGTCATTTGATCAATGCCCATAGTTTCTGCTATATATATGATAGTTTTATCGATAGAATGCCGAGCTGCTTTGGTGGTCTCAAGCGTTATGTATGTGCGGAAAGGTCTTATAATGGATGCAGCTGAAGCATCACTAAATGCCGTACCATTGTCGTTCATGCCATAGATGTTGCCTTTGACCACATCTTTAGCCATGAAAGTGCCTTGGTGATGGTAACCATTGACAGCAGTAGTCATGGTAGTGGTTGCAGGTATAGAGATGGCACTGTGCAGGGTTTCATTGTCGCTATCTCTACCGTAAGCATGGAATGCAATAGTTTGAGGATTCTCTGTTTTATTGAAGAGATTGTTGTAGAATTTGTTTGACAGGTCAAACTCATAATATCGTTCCCCCGGAAAACGCACGATGTATGGTACACCTGCTGTGAGGAGAGGATAGTTCTTGTATTCCCAAACGTTGGCATAATATGGGTTAGCATCCTTGTTATACAGCCAATCTTCGTATGTATTGATAAAGAATGGATTGTCAAAGGTATAGGTAACGTCTTCTGCTATGTTTGTACCTTTATCATTTGTAGGGATAAAGAGGGTGTCAGTGGAGGCATCCGTAGAATTTGGACGAAGAAATACAGCAGAGTCTTGTCTAACTGACACAAGCCCACGAAGCCAATATTCATGGTGCAAAGTATGGACATTAGTTGCAGGGTTGGCTTGTTCCTCAGCAGTAGGTATGCCATAGAAGTGCGTTATCTCTCCATTGAGTGATGCTACCGCTTTTTCTACAGTAAATGGCAGACAGATACCTTCCCACGCACCAGCGTTGCTGGCAGCATAATACTTAGGCTTGCGCACATACCAAGCATGTTTGGTTACACTGAATGGAATAGGCACACAGAAATTATTGTTTTTGCAACTTTCGTCCTCGCTGTTCATATCATTAGTATCGCGTTCTACAAGATGAAGTAGAGAAGTAGAAAACTCTGTATCATTATTACCTACAATATGGTGTCCTTTGATTAAAGTCTCCTTTGTGGTCTCATTGTAGGCAAGCAATTTATTGACTGCATCATATGCTTCTGTATTGTCATCCTCATTGTTGTCAGCAGTGTAAATTAGCAAATTCCGGGTTACATCATCTTTGACATTGAAGTCATAGAATATGCTGGCATTGTCATTTACAGGTGGATAATAGATACCACTGCCGGTCATGCCTTTAGCTTTTTCCAAGTCATGCTGGCAAGTGAAGTCAATTGCCGTGGTTGCAGGGTTATGCACATAAGTTCTCACATTGCTGCTACCTTGATAGAAGGCATTATAGTGGAACGTATTGAGTTGGGCATCACCGTAATAGCCTGCTGTTCGATAAATGCGGTTGGTCATGTAACCTACTTGATGAGAGCTGATGGCAGTAGGATAATCAGCTGGAACAGACTGAAGCAATTGACCCCAATAAATGAAGTCGTTCATTAGTTCATTATCATTTCCTTTTTCATTGAATAGAGGCACATAAGCACCAGAACGAGACGCTGTGGTGCTATCGGTGGCAGCTATATAATCTTGTGCACGTGCTTTGTCTATTGTGTGCGCTTTATTGTGGCGGGTTTCTGCCTGCTCATAGTTTGGTTCGCTATCAATAGGTCCTGTACGCAAATAAGTAATGCCTGTAATCTTACTTGTAATGGAATCTGTCTGCTGAGCATATTGATAGTCACCGTTGGCATAATAGTCGTATACATATTTCAACGTTAATGTATCTTCTTTTGTACTGTTGCTGAAACGGGTACGAAGATAATATTCGTTGAGGTCATAGGCTACGCGGCCGAAACGGAAATCATCTTTTGTATAATGTTTATCGCTGGTGCCATCCATGTGGTAAACGATAGGATTGTCGCTGTTGTTTGTTGTTGGCAACAGTTCAAAACAGCAATGGTAAGCCCCTCCATTGGTACATCCATTTGTGGCTATCATACCGCTTTTCATGCCCAAATTGTAGATATGACCTTGATTTTCGGTTAGAAAAGCATTACCTTCTGCCAGTCCACGAAGAACATGACCGTTTCCATGAAGGATTCCTTTGAAAATAATGTTATTGGCTGTATATTCATCAGGAAAAGATAAATCTTTTTGCAAAATGAATTGTGCACAGGCTCCATAGCGTGGCGCATGGCTGTTGGTACCTATGGTGTCAACAAAATGTATAAAGGCCGTTAGGTCTCTTTGATCTGCAATATAAATGCGAGGTTCTGCAAGTAGGTTGTCGGCATTGGTTGTAGAAGAGTTTGCTGCAGCAGTTTCTTTTTCTGCTTGTATACGAGCTATTGCTTCTGCTAAATGCAAGTTGATTCCTTCTTGATGTGGATCCATGCGGTGGTAGTTGTGCACTACGAATTGATCGTCTTTTTGCATGTCTACTGGGAAAATTCTGTCTAAGCCATTCATGGTGATGCCTAACTGTATGCCGTATCCATTCATGAAATAGTAGGCTGGAATATCCAAATAGTCATTGGTTTTATCGTAATTACAACCTTTGAACATACCATTCCTTTCGCTGTTACCTTGCTTGTAGGTGTCATAGCCAGAGGCAATAGATGTGGCTGTCCAATCTGTTTTATCTGTAAATTCCCATTTGCCATCCGCTGTTTGTTCGCGTTTTCCGATGCGCCAATAGTAACCATTGGCAGAGAATGACTCATCAGCCTTGATAACTACCTTGTCTTTTTTGATACGAATCATTTCGCCGGGTAAAGCACAGTTGTCAACAGTAATATGACCTTCAATGTCAGGACCTTGTACGTATTCTATTGTGAGATAGATGGTATAGGTGTACCAGCGAGGTACTGCACAGTAATAGGTATTGCCTGCTATCACCTTGGTTAAGTCTATTTTGCAGTACCCTTCTTGCGTTTTTTTAAATATACTGTCAGGATTTATCGGTGTATATTCTTCACTGATGCCATTCTTTATATAGTAGGTTACATCAGTAGAGAGTGCTTTGCCATTTTCTATTTGTGTGTAACCACCTTTATCGTTAGCTACAAAGAAATCAGATGCACTGACATTGCTGATAATAGGCTTGTTATCAGTTTCGTTAGTGTAACTTTCATATGCAGGAGCCTTTAATATAATGGTTGCAAGACACTTTTCTGCAAGATGCTTGTTGAAGTAGAGGGAAGTCTCATTGTTGACACTGTCGCTCAGTAGAAAAGATATTTTTGCATCATCCTTTAGCGATGTAGGAAGTTTCTGCTGGATATAGTTTTTGCTGTCATAAGTTCCGGAAGAGTTCATTGGTAACAGTGCGGCAAATCCTTTTTCATTGTCATTTATTGATGACGAAGATGGGTCAACGTATGTGGGCGAAGAAGAGGCACCGATAAAAAGCTTGTATTTTCCGCTGACATCTTTATTGTCTTTATCAGCATTGTTTGCTGTTCCCTTTGGTAGATAATTGCGATATTCCAAATCGCATGCATAATCGCTCTTGTCTATCGGATGCCCACTACGCATCTTCATACTGAGAATGGTTACGGGTTGACCAGCCTTTAGTCCAGACAGCACTGTAAGACCATCTGAATTGTCATTATAGAATTTGCTTGCATTCTTATAGGTATAGCCTGTTATGTGGGCATTATAATAGTAATTGAAACCTGTAACGTACCAATAATGAATATCTATTTCTTTGTCAGGGTCGTTGCCTGTAAGGTGATTGTATCCAGTAGGAAAACAGTCGTCAACAATAAAATGCCCCTCTTTCTCACTGTATGGGAAAACAAAGTTACCAGTAGTTTCCAGAAAGTCAACTGCATGAGCCGTTACGCCTTCTGCCACAGTTCGCTTGTGTACATTGTCTGCATAAACATAGCCACCGCCTTCGTCAGCACGCACATCAATCAAATTCATCTCTATAACACCATAGACAGGACCATAGTAGATGCTGTCTGTTATCATTTGGGAAACAGAATCCTTAAATTCCTGTGCGTTCTGAATCTTCAGTGCATAGCCAGAGGCAATACCAATCATGTTTTTTGCCGTACCGTCGTTGCGCTTTTGGAAGTTGGATACATTTCCCTTTTCTGCACTGTCTTCTGAATAATACGCATCAATGTAGCTTTGCTTTACTTGTTGGTACGACTTGTTTGTAAAATCGCCAGTTGATGGAATTGCACCTGTATCATCATGCCATGGTTCTTTGGAGGCATCATTAAACGGGACATCAGATACGACAGCACCCACATAATGAATGTTGTTGGCCAATCCTAAATAGTTACGTGCACGTTTGACAGACTTGTCTTGTAATTGGTTGTCGGCAAATGCAATGTTGTTGGCAAACATTTGTATTTCACCAATACGTGCCATAGAGTAGGGCGTTTTATCTGTTTTATTGGTAGCATAGTCGCGTGCACCAAGTACAGTCAAGCAGTTATCCTCTAATCGCAAGATATCCAGACGCTGGAAGGTATTGATAATCTTAGGATTACTAATGGTGAAACTGGCAAAACCGTAGCCTGTAAGGTCTGCACAGCGCATACCTTGCGCATACGATTGATGGCCGTCGCCAAAGATACCGCCTTCACTGTCATATTCGTAGATATTGGTATCGGTAGGGTCTTGCTGTTCTGGCTTGGCGTACCCAGAGCCAAAGAAGTATTTATCTTGGAAAGAGATATATCGATAGTTTCCGTCCTTGTGCTTGTAATAGTAGCCAAAGAGGTCGGTTCCATCAGGCAGACTAATGGCTTTCATCTCTTGATGAGAGATGGTTATATGGTCTCTGTCAGTAGCATCGCCTTGTTGGGTTGTGGCATCGCCTACCAAAATGGTAGTGTTGCCTCCAAAGCCAACAGTAGTGCTATTGGGCAACCTTTGAAGTTCTTCCAAATACTCGTTGTTGTTGGCAAACGCATCATAAAGGTTATAGGTGTCGGTGTATTTCAGTACAGTAGTATTGTTGGCCAATACAGAAGTTCCTTGAGCTACGGAGTAACCTCCGCCATAAATGGCTTCGCCTATTTGAATATTGATGTCGTCCCAAGTTAGCGGTGCTTTTGGTGAAGGAACATAAGGAGTAAAGTAGTCTTCTTTTACAAAGTCAGTAATATCTTGTCTGCCTACGATAGCATCGTATACCGCTTGTGAAATAATTTCGCCTGTGATAAGATGAATGCTCTGTTTAATGGTTTCTGATGCCAAATTCGGAAGGGTATCACCTGTTTCAACATTTCCGATTCTATCTATATACTTATTATTTTGGTCTGCACGGTTCAGCAGATAGACGCCTGATTGCTTGTCGCCTACCTGATAGTATTTAGGATAACCTACTTTTACTTGTGTAGAACCCCATACATAACCGGAATATGAACCACCTGTTATCGCCTTGAATATATGACCGTTGAATACTTCAACATTGGTAACGCCGATGACATTACCCTGTTGCCCGCCACCATAAATAAAATTGGCGGAGGTACCTGTTGCGTTGAAAGTATGGCTATATGTCGCAGTACCGTCAGTTGCAGAAGTTGATAGGGTGGTAGTAGGTGTCTTGCAAGCAATGTTTTCTGCTACCTTTATATCCGTATTGCCATAAACGTAACTTTCCATACCATACCCGGCTCCATAGACATTAAGAGTCGAAAATTCTGCATTGTTGGCAAGCAGTTCGTTTGATTTTTCCAACTTTTCTTTTGACTTGCCTTCCAGCATATCGCTTTGGAAGTCTATCGTGATGTCGCCACGTACGGTTCCTGTCTGATAGCAACCTCCATATACGTTGCCACCCACATAGGCGCCTTCCTTTTCTTTGGGTTGGAACTTGTTTTTGATATTCAGCTTAATGAACGGATACAGTGAGTGGGCCATGCCAAGTAGATAGCCACCTTCATGGAATACTTTTCCTTTATAGTTGTAGTTGGCATTGTTACACCCACCTATAATCTTATCGGTAATGGTAAGCCCCTCAGGAAATGTGTATTCAAGTACATTGCCAATCTTCATGTTGGCTTTTGGCGTATTTGTTGTATAGTTGTCGATGGTCAATGGATATACATTCATATTTCCACGGTTGCCACCACAGCAAAAAGTACCGATGGTACAGTCGGTTAGTCCTTCTCCATCTTCGCAACCATTCCATGTAAGTGAACCTTGAATATCTGTTTCTACAGGTTGAAAATATAAGTCAAGCAAGTGTGGATAGACCAAAGGACGTTCTTCGTTTTCAGTTGACAAATAAAGTGTGCTGATGCCTCTGTTGGATGGATCATTTATCCAATCAATGGTGTCGGCCAAGTTCAGTTCTTTTGAATAGTCTTCAATATCACCGTTCAGCTTTTGGAACTTGTTCATGAAGTTGTTGTCTTCTGAAGCAGTAAAAAGCGCATCGCCATTGCACCCCATAAACACGCGGCCAATATTGACATGGTTGCCAATATTGAGGTTGACAGCTCCTGTGGTAATATTTGTTTTAACATTATCATCTTGCACTTTCTGTACAGTGGCAGAGTTGCCGCCACCATATACATCACCATTGATAACAACTCCATCTTCAGTCGTATTACCTTTGATATTAATGGTAACCTTGTTGGTAAGTGGTCGCCATGAGTTGATATTCACAATCTTGGCAGCATCACTGGCCGCTTTATAAGAAGGCATGGTTTCACGCATAGGTACAGTATATACCAGTGGTTCTGTTTCAGATTCCGGGTCGTCAGGGTTGAGAGGGTAATGCTCGTTTACGGTAACTTTGGTGTTACCTTTTTTGTCGAGTGCATACAGATAGTTGCCGTTACCGGCGCCATACACATTACCGTAGACATGACCGCCATAAATATTAATATGGGTACCTGTACCGCCATTGTCAGAGAAATATCCTTGCTCGTTGAGTCTTACATTTACATACCCTGACACGTCATTGCCACCATAGATGTCGCCATGAATGTATATACTATTGTTCGTATTATCAGTGCTTTTTTGTCCTATATTAATTGTTGTACTTTTGAGAACATCACCCATCAAACCACCACCGAATATGTCGTGGCAGTCGATAGACTGAATATTTACGTTGGTATTGTTGACTGTATTGTAGAAACCTCCGCCGAATACGCGTCGACAGAATATTCCTCCTGTTCCCTTAATATAGGTGTTGCCTTCCACTTTGCCAGAGTAGCCACCTCCCACGATATCCATGACAGAGCATCCGCTAACGAAGTGTTTGTATTCTTCGCCTTCTTTCATACCAAGGTCATTAATGCTGGCATTGGACATGGCAATATTGATGTTGGTATTGCCAAGTATATTTGTGTTTTCACCATAGCCGGCACCAAATATACAGAAGTGAGGTGAACCCACCTTCTCGTAGATTTCCTTCCATTCGTCATATTCAAAGAAGCTTTTGTTAGCGTCTGTTACACCAGATATTACTTGTGTGCTGTCATGAAGCAATCCTTTTACCATTGTAAGATAAGTATTGCCACTGCCGTTAAGATTGCCGTTATCGTCCTTCTTGCCTATTATACATGCCGTATTTCCACCAGCATAGATATTGTGGTTAATCTTGAATTTGCGAGCTTCCGGGTCATATTGTGGCGAATATGTTTTCTCACCAATAATAGAAGTAGGTTCCCAAAATCTCTTGTTTATCAGCCAATAAGATGTTAACAGGGCATCACCACCTGTAATAATCATATTTGTGTTGCCGGTTACATTGGCAAAAGTGGTATCCATTATGGCTACTTGGTTGACATAGACTGTGTCGCAATTGCCCCATCCACCGCCGAATATATTGTTGCCTATATATCCGTCATTCACAGCAACAAGTGTATTGCCATAGATAGTTCCATTTTCACAGCCACCATAAATTCGATTCCATATATAAGGTTTAACGGATGCATTAATGTCATTTGTTGGGTGCTTTAAATTGCCATCACTTGAGGGATTATAGCTCTTTCCGGTGGCTAAATCGCAGTAAGGGTAATTGATAGTGGGCCTATCTATAATAAGGCATGCATTTCCATAGATGCCTCCTAATTGCGTATAGTCGGCACAAGCAGCTTTGGATCGACCCTTTCCACCCGTAAATACCCGTGAGTAGACAATACCACCACGTATGTTCACCAAAGAAGTGCGCTTAATATTGTTGCCTTCATAAACGTCCTTGTGTGTAAATTCTACTGGATTTGCCTCTACTGTTCCTACGTTGGCTACATCACCGCCACCGTATACACTGCCGAAAATTTGGGTTCGCTCAACTTGAGCGTTTTCCCCGTTGATTTTTTCACCATAGACATGAACTTCAGTTTTTCCGTTGACACGAGCCATATCTGGAAAGTCAATTAACTTGTTTTCACTGCTGAGAATGGATTCTACACCAGCACCGCCACCATATACATTGTTTGCAATATTGCCAGCTTTCATGAATACCTTTGCGTTTCCGCCGATACTGCCGAAGTTATAGTCTGTGTCTTCTGTGGTTAGGCTATAAGGCTTTGCTCCAAGTCCAGCACCATAGATGTTGTGACAAGACAGTTCACAGTCTGTTTCAACGTAGGTGTCTCCTAACACGTAGCCGGAGAAACCTCCACCGTGTATTTCCATAAAGGTGAAATTAGGCATGCCAAGTGCCCATGCCCAACGACTGGCACGATAGCGCAGATAGGTCTTGGGGTCGCTGTCTGTACCGTCAGTACTGCCATAGTATAGCCTTTTGTCTTCTTTCGAAATCTTCTGAAAGTCGTCATAATATTGATTTTCAAAAGTGTTGTACACTTTCATGTCATTCTGTTGGTTAAGGTAGCGGTATCTTTTCCCTGCTATTTCAATGGCGGAACCACCTTCTGTTTCTGTCTTTGCACCTGGCTGTACATAGACTTTTGATGTTCCAACTTTGGTATTGGCACCATAACCTGCACCGAATATAGAGAATTGTGGATGAGAAACGTTGTTGTTGCCCATTATCCAGCAGAAGCCCTGAAGTGTGGTGCAGTCAAGTAAGCTCACTGCTTTGCCTTTAGTGTCTGTAATATCTGTAAGGGGAGAGTGGTTGATTTCAACGACGGCATCTCCTGTACCCGACAAGACGGAGCCCTTGAGCGGATTGCTTGCATCATTGTCTGTGTAGGTCCCGACATAGCAGGCACGGTTGCCACCGCCAAAAATATTATGGTTCTTTTTGAATGTATAGCTGTCTATGTCAAAAAATTCTTTTGTACTGTTATCGTTTCTTATTTTGTTGAAGATAGCGAGAACTTTTGATTGTATGGCTTCATCGGTTTGCTCAACATTGTTGACAGCCAACATCATTTTCCTAAATTCGTTATAATCCTCACATACTTTTTCGTTGCCGGATTCACTTGCCAGCCACGTGGTTATATTTCCATTGATGTCGGCTTTGCGGTTCCATATCCATGATCCACCATCGATCTGTACTTTCGTGTTGCCAAGAACATTGGCGTAGGTGTTCATGTCCTTGATGTCCTTCTTGCCGAGTACCAAGTTGAGAATCTCGGTGCTGGTAGATGCTCCAGAGTTTATACCGTCCTTATCCTTCTCAATGAGCTGGGCATCATCGATAGCCACATCGCCAAATCCGCCGCCGAAGATGTTGAGGCCGAGCATACCGCCCTCGATATGCACGAGAGTGTTGCCGTCAACTGTGCCGTAGTTGCAACCACCGTAGATGCGGTTCCAGATGTGTGGTATGGCATCGCCATCGTTGTTGATAATGTATGAGTCAAAATTTCTCTCGGTGTTGGCAACATGCACGAGAGTGTTGCCGTTGATTCTTCCCAATTTATAGTATTCGACAGCCTGCGACTTCTTCAGTCCTCTACCTCCGCCGAACACCTGTCCGAAAATGTCGCCACCGATGATGTTGACAAACGCCTTGTAGCCAGAGGCTTTATAGTTGATAAGGGAACCTGCGTTAGGAGACGATGGGTCTTGGTCAAGTGTTGATACACTCGACAACTTTGACTGGTCATAATATCCATCGGACTTCGTAGTCTGGTATATGCCAACGTTAGCTATGTCGCCACCGCCGTATACGTTACCGTATATGAGTGCATCGTCAGACACTTCCACCTTGGTGGTGCCGATGACACGTGCTACCTGCATGAAGTGGGTGCCACTTGCCGTTTCAGGGGCAACACCAGCACCACCACCGAACACGTCGCCATAGATATGCGCACCTTTCACGCAGACCTCGGTGTTGCCGCCTATCTCACCCGTGGTGTTGTCGGTTATCGACTCTGGGTTTCCGAATCCTCCGCCATATACACGATGTATAAAGGTTTGGCCATCGACAGTCACCTTGGTGTTGCCGACAATAGTGCCCGAATAGCCGCCACCAAGAACACCAAGGATAGTGAAGTTAGGTATACCCTTGGAGTTGTCGAAGACGGGTATCGTTGTGGAGCCAGCCTTGTGCGATGATTTGTCGAGGCTTGGGGCAAGTTGCATGTTGCTGTCGTCAATCTCGGAGTCGTAGATGCTGTAGTCGCCTTCCACATCAACTGTTACATCCGTGCTGCCCACTTTGGTGTCGGGACCGTAACCACCGCCGAACACGCTGAAATGCGGATTGTCGTTGTCTGAATAAGACAGTTTCCATTCCGAAGTCTTCAGCAGTTCATACGGCGTCATGCCCTTCTGCACAATAACCGTTGCGTTGCCAGTTCCTTCGGTTAACGTATAAATAGTGCTGTCGCCCTTGCTGGTCAGTGCCGTATACGTGCCCACATTGCAGGCGATGTTTCCGCCGCCATATATATTGTGGGGATTGATGAATATTTCTTTTGTGTCATCGAAGAACTTGCTCTTGTCTATGATTATCGGTTCTGTAGCAGACCAGCCTTCCATATTTCTGTTCTTGGCATCCGTGTCCCATACATAGAACTGGCTGTTGTCGGCATCCCACATCTTGTCCCAAATGACGTTGATGGAGAAGTTGTCCACTTTGTTTCCGCTGTCATTGTCCTCTTGATTGCCCTGATCTTCAGCCAAAATAATAAAGGTATTGCCCAGCACATCTGCAGAGTTCCTCACTGACTTGTCGCTGTTCAGCAGACCGTTGCCGCCGCCGAAAACCTGTCCAGCAAAGTGCCCGGCATAGAGATTGACACGCGTGTCGCCTTCTACCTTTGCCAAGTTGCCGCCACCGTAGATGTTACCATATATATAAGGAGCCAATTCTGTGGATCCGTAGAAAGAAACACAGGTAGAGCCGATGACACGTCCCACACTGTCGGGCAATTGTGTGTCGTCATTGATGGTAGTGCTTGACGCCAGTCTGTATGGGCGTCCGTTTCCTCCAGCAAACACAGCTCCACGGATTTCTGCAGAGTCGCTGACAATAACATAGGTAGCAGGGTCGCTGCCATGATATTCCGTCACAGCCATATCGCCACCACCATAGATGTTCTGATAAAATGTGCCGCCATGAATCTGCACCTTAGACTGTCCGTAGACACGGGCCATGTGAGAAAGTGTTGATATGGTAGATGTTGTAGAGTTTTTCTGTTTCAGTTTGGCATCAGCCACACCATAGCCACCGCCATACACCGAACAATGGAAAATTCCGCCAGTGATGTTGAGTTCCACGTTGCCATAAGTTTTGCCCAGATCAGTATAGTCTGCTGCATTGCCAGCGTATGGATCTATAGTATAATAATAATCTGTGCCGCGGCCACCGGCAAATACACCGTTCTTACAGTAGAACTCACCGCCATTGATGATCAGCGAGGATACCGTTTCGCCCTGTTTGCCATATACATTTCCTCCACATACGTTAGGTGTGGTTTCCTTATTTGTCCATAGACCTTGACTCATGTAGCCACTGCCGCCGGCGTAGATACCATCGATACTTTCGTTAGGGAAGCCAAATTTTCCGCCATTGATAACAATCTTGGTATTGGTTTCAGTCGGGTCTACATCTGTATAGGTATTGTCATTGGCATTGTAGCAGTGGTATTTAATCAGTTTGTCCTTGGCGTCGGCATACGGTCCGTAGAGCATGACGGTTTTGTCGTTGTTCCAGTAAGGAATGCTTTGGTCGGGGGTGTGGGTATTGTCATTGTCATCTCCATAGCCGATACCGTTCATACCGCCCGCTCCGGCTCCATATATACCTGAAAAGATAATGCTCCTTTGTTTGTTGTCCTCAGGCAGGATTTTGAATGTGCCACCATTGATAGTGATGGTGCTGTATCCATAAAATGGGTTGTTGACAGTCGACTTGGACAATTGACCACGTCCGGTACTTCCTCCATATAGCTCTGTAATGACTACGCGGCTGTCCACATCATCATCCGATGTGTAGTTTTCTGAGGATGCCGGATCAACGGTAATGTTGGCACGGCCCATGAAGGTGTTGTCTGGCACTCTGTATTTTTTGCCGTTATCATTCGGGTATGTCAACCACAAGTCATGCTGGCTTCCCAAGGTGCCGTTGACCGCACGCGCTACACGTCCACTTCTGATGTTGATGTCAACATCGGCATACATGGCACCCTCGTGGTTGCCGGCAAGGACGATACCGACATCGTAGTCGTTTTTCCTTGTCTGTCCATTTAATGAACCACTTTTCTCTAATGTTCTTTCCTCATTATTGGCGTTGTTCCATACAGAGTCTATGTCAATGTCAATGGTACACTTGACAGGCATGTTCGGCGTACCCATCACTCCGTTTTGAATAGTAACAATGTCATTGCCCGTGTTGTTGCTGATTTGTCGGCCTCCAGCACAGATACAAGAGTAGAATCCCGACTTGACCGTGATTTTAAAGCCATTGCGTCCATGAGGCATTGACTTCTCAAAATTCTCTATATTCTCTTTCGAGTTAAGCGGATAGAATCTTGCATCGTTGAGAAAACCTCCAAAGATGTGGAAGGCATTTGTCACAGCTCCGTCAATAGTTCCATATCCAGGTAGAACCTGATTAAAGCCAATCATTTTGATGCCCTTTCCCATCTCTAAGTTGTGGTATTGGCAGTATATGATGCTGTAGTACAACTTCGTTCCTTTTTTAAATGTGATGTCTTGGAATCGTGTATCTCCCCAAAGGGGCAGTCCGATATTAGCACCGCTGATTTGGATAATGCCTTCATTGTCTTCCAGTCCTTCCCATTTTCCTGTTATCGTAGCGTTGCGGAATAGTGGCGAATCACTGTTAACAATATTTTTCCAATTATCAGATGTTAAGTTGCTACTGTTTTCAGTTTGGTAATTTTGGGTAATATTAAATCCTTCATCTTTGTCGTTTGTTATAGAATCACTACTTTCGCCTATCAGCACAATATAGTTCTCGCTCCATGAGGCGTATGGCGATAGCTTGCTGTATGCTCCTTTCCAGGTGAGCATAGGCTTGCCGGGACTGTATCCCCAGTCTTCGTTCGCCATGCGCTCCTTTTCAGAAATATTCGTAGTGTCGGTAGGCTTGAGATATACCACGGTTGTGGTACTGAACCATTTGTCGAACAGAATCAAATCATCGCTCTTTACCGTGACGTGGCAGTTGTATTGGTCTGTTTCTTTGGCTGTTGACGGACGAGTGTAAGTAGAATCCTTTTCTCCCGTCAGCAGTTCCGTTCCTTTATACCATTCGTAGCTGACGGTCAGTCCCAATGCATTGTTGCTGATTTCCGTATCGTTGCTTATGTGTATGATGAAGGTGCCAGGTTTTGTTTTAGAGTCAATAATAGCCGACACTTGGATAGATTTTACCATCGTGGTGCTGGTGCGTAGCGTGCTGTCCGAAAGGATGGCATACACATACTGGTTGTAATCCTTTCGTGGAAGGGTATATGAACTGCAAGGCTCGGCGTTTTGTTTTTCCCAGTTGATATTGTCGTAAGACACATACCAGTCATAGCTTTCTGTCGAAATATTACCGGCTTTGTCTACTGCCTTCAGCACATCGCTACTACCGCGCTCCAGCTTCAGCATGACCGAACTGAAAGAAAAACGCTCATTGTTGCTGAAGTACGACCACATCTTCTTGTCGATCTTCTTGTCGCTGATGTAATCGTTGCACTGTGTAGCAAAAGTCAAACCGAATGATGCGATATCCTGTTGCGAGCCATAATTGTCAATATTGCTCCCTGCCTGTATCAATTCAGGAGAATAATACAGCGTCTTCTGTTGGTCGGCGGTTAATTTGTAACCACTGCTGTACATTGCAACTACACCGCCTTTGCGCACCCTGCTCGAACTGCTGGTGACGATGGCAGGGCCATACACATAGATGTTCGTGGGCAGGATAGCATTGTCTGTTCTGAAGCTGCTGGCGCAACCAATACCGGCAGAAATGGTTACATCGTTGTTAATACGTGCGTTTTTCAGCATGTTCATTTCCGTATTAGCCGCAATGTTGTATATTTTATAGCGTTTTCCGTCGAGATAGCCCACGATGCCGCCCATACGGTATTTGCCGGCCGTGGTGTATGTCTCTCCATTGTCCGTTACTTTAGAATTGTGGATAATGATGTTGCTGATTTCCGCATTGTCGGTCAAGTCGCCCGCAAGGACACCAATCTTCACGGTACCGGCAGTCGGTATGTAGTCTTTTTTCTTCTCCACACAGGCATTTTCAATCATCAGGTTGGTGACAGTGGCATATTCGCTTTCATTAGATGATTTACCATACAGACGCGAAAAGAGACCCCACGATGCCTCGTTGTTGCTCTCGTTAATCCACTCTATCTGCATATTGCTGATGACATGCCCGTCGCCTTCAAACTTGCCGGCAAAGAAGCGTCTGGTCTTGGAATCCTTGGAATTTACATTCCATGTGCCAATAGGTGTCCAGATACCCCTGCTCAGGTTGATATCATCGGATAGCTTGAAATAAGTGCCGCTCAGCATCTGCTCACTGCTGCCGCTGTTCACACTGTGTGCCAGCAATGCCAGTTCCATGTCGTTGCTAATGAGATATGGGTTGTCCTTCGATCCGTCGCCCGATGCGAATTGGTCGGCATAGAAGTGTTGGTTGGCATAGTCTGTACCATAGCTCTTTGGCTCGATGCTGAATTCAAGTGCCTGTGGTTCACCATCCGCTGGTGTAACGGTTACTGTTGCCTTGCGAGTCCGGTTGCTGAGTGGCAGGGTGAGTGTAAAGCCTGTGGCTTGCTCTTTGTCTACCTTCCATAAGCAGTGGCTACCTTCGGGAATATTGGTAGACGAAATGGTGTATGTTATAGTTCCTTTGTTAAAATCACAGGTTTCTTGAATATCATCTTGGCTAATACTGATTGCCCATGTAGTTTGGACGCTCAGTATCAGTAAGGTTATGATTGTGAAAAGACTTTTGAATGCGTTGTATATCGAAAGTTTGCTCATTGTAATGTGCTTCTTTTGTTGGTCTGTTTTAAAGAATATTAATCTATCAGCAAGTGTCCTGTGTAGGCATCGTCATCAGCCAGCACATAGAGATAGCGGGGCTGTATGAGTATGCGAATGGGGTTGACGGTTGCTGTTGAACCTATGGTAAGGTTATCGAAGTTTTTTGTATTGAGCAGAATGTTTGAAGTAACATTCTTTCTTGTCGTAACGGTAGTGCTGTCTTGTGCCGTCAACACCACATCGTAGGTAACGGAGATAGTGGGGCGGAATTGTGCATCGGGAATGACATAGAATGTGCCTCCCCACTGCTTGTAGCCATCAGCCGTTACGGTTATCGATTGTGTCTTGTCATCGTATGCCGTGGCATCCTTGTCTGTGCTGTTGTTGGCGTATGCTATCGGTGCATCCTTTACGGCCTGTCGGTTGACAGTCCATTGTATGCTTTGGGCGTTCCACTCACCGTTATCCCAAGTGTATGTGCGCGATACGGTACCTCCTACGGCTAAATTGCCTGACAGCGTTACGCTCTTGATGTGAAACTGCCTGATGGCTCCCATGCTGCCGTCCAGTTGAAACAATAGGCGGTAGGCTGTAAGCGTTTGGTCAAACCGCAGCTTTACCACCCGCTCAAAGGTAAACTGGTCGCCATTGGCTGTTGTACCTTCTTTGTGCTCCGGTAGCGTGCATATAATGGGTGCTTGCCGTGAGTCGGAAAGCAGGGGCGCAGCATCCGGCATAGTGAATGGCACAGAAAGCGTGTAGGTATTTGCTGCCACACGCATTACTTTTGTGCCCTCTGTACGAGGCATATAGGCAAAGAAGTCAAAGGAGGCTGCACCTTTGTAGGCATCCCAACGTTTGCGGGATGTCTCCGACCAGTTCTGCGTGTCCATATCATACGTTACGGTGGCATTGTCGTAGATAGGGTTGGGCTGTGCTACTGTGGTAGCCTGTGTGGCAGTCAGTGCACTGTATTGTGCCATATCATAGTAGCCAAACACCCCCATGGTATTGGGGTGTCGGGTGGGGTCGTATGCTTCATAGCTGCTGGCACGCGACTTCACAAGCCGTGTCTGCACTGCAAAGGTTATCCAATCGTAGTTGTCAGGGTGTTGAACGGGCATGTCCCCCTTGTCGCAGGCAGCAAGCGTTGCGAGCCATAAACTATATATGATGTATTTCAGTTGTTTCATGTTTCGGTATTACCAGCTTTCGGTACCATTTCCGTTGTTGTCTGTATCCGGTCCTGCTACCCATCGTTCCACTTCCGCATCAGTAAAAGTGATGAGCGAACCAGCTTCGGTTATTTTAAATATATATGTGTATTGGTAACCGGCTTTCCACTGCATGTATTCCGATGGCACGGTAGCAGCAGAGTGGTTGCCGTCTATTATCGCTGTAATGGTGTAAGCCCCTTGTTCATACGGTATGATGTTGAGCGGTGGCACATAGTACCATTTGCCATACAGTTTGGAATCTTCCAGCAGGTGTATAGAGTCGTTGGTCTCTTCATAAGGTGTGTCCAATACGAGCTGTCCGCAGTCAGGAGTGTCTGTTTCGTTGGGCGCGCTCCATGACAACTGTGGCGTAGTACTGGCAGGCGTTCCTGTCAGTGGATAAGCGGCAGTGACAGTGCCTTTTAGCGGTGTGTCTGCTTTTGACGGGTCAGACAAGTATCTGCTGTCGCCAAACTTTATGTCTTTGACGCTTATTGTGGTGGTGCCGCTTGGGTAACTGAACTTGAAGCGCACTTTAGCTATCAGTGGGGCAAAGGTCAGTGTTACACAGTTACCGTATTGATTGATGCCATTGTTTACTGCATTTGCAGATGAGGCTGTTGGCATGGCGAACCAAAGTTCGCTGATGTATGGTGTCGATGTCGCAGTGGCGGTATCGGAATATTCATAATGAAAAGAAAGCTCAGCTTGAGCAGTGGCATCATCGGTTTTTGCCGTGATGTCAGGATGAAACGGGCTATATGCAAAGAAGCGGTAGCTTGTAGCAGCATAGTCCCAGTATTTGACGGTTTGCGCTGTCTGTAGGTCTGGGTTTGTAAGACCTATATAGTCCCAACCCGTGGCACCGTCTGTGTTATACAGTACCTGATAGCCATTCATTACCTCTTGTGGCGATGAAGGCTTGCCGTCAGTATTGCCTGTTGTCTTGTAGCTCCAGACCCTAAACGATTGAAACAGGTTTTCCAACCCATTCTGTCTTGTGCGGCTGGTGGGTGCGTCTTGCCATGCCCCGCTGTTGCCTCCAAATCCTATTGCCTTAAGGTCAGGATTGGGTTGAGGCTCTGGTATAACAGGACTGTCTTGCTCTGAAGAACAAGACCATAAACAGAGTGCCGTTAACAGAATGGTCAAAACGCGGATATTCATATATTATTGTTGTTTAAAGAAACAGGGCGGGGCGAATGTCCCGCCCTGTCGGTATGGTATCGTTCCCTAAAGCGGGAGAGGTAAAGGTATAGGAAACCTTTAACGATAAAAGCTTTTATTTACTTGTTTTTGCAGCTACTTTGATTACTTTGTAAGCAGTGGTTGAATCTGTATAGTACTTGAATGCATAAGTGGTAGCTGTAGTTGCAGCCGTGAATTTTGCAAAGTTTCCTTTGATAGCATTGCCGTCAGCGGTATCAGTACCGTCAATTTGGGCTACGATGCTGAGCTTGTCTGTATCAGAAGCACTCACAGGAGTTACGGTAATGGAGTTGTTGCCCTCTTTCAATGTTTTGGAATCATCAGCACCATCAATTCCTTTAGAAAGGCATAGTTCTACCAAAGCCTCTGTTGCTGTATAGCTACCGGTTGTAGTAACTTTGTAAAGGGCACAGTTGGTAGCTGTTTTGTCTTCTTCTTTGTTTGTATCTTGAATGTGCAAGGTTGCTTTCTCAACAGATACATAGATATTGGAACCGCCCTCGTATTCATTTTCATTGTTAATCTTGCCCTTGGCATAAGTAGTGATAGAAGGTGTTTCAACAGCGGTGATAGTATTCTGTTGCCCATCTTCTGTCTCTGTTACTACGGCATCGAAAGTGATAGGATAGAGACCGGTAGAGCCTGGACCGGTAGAGCCATTGGTCTTGTCTGATATCTTGAAGATGTAGGTGTAAGCATAGTTGGGCTGCCAGTTGGTGTATTCTGCCGGTACAACGGCAGTAGCGCCTGTAACCTTGATCTCCTCGCCAGAGCCATCAGTAGACTCAAGTGTGTAGTCAACCTTCAGATTTAATGCGCCAACGTCAGTACCGGGAAGTACAGTCTTGTAGTCTGTAGGCTTAGACGCGTTGGTAATGTCTTGTCCTATAAATTTATCACCCTTTGCTTCGTTTACTTTATTTACTGTAGACAATACGTCAAAGGTTATTGTTGAAGCATTGTCGCTTTCGCCTTTCCAATTCACCATTGCCTGGTTGAAATCAGTATCACTCTCTGTTGTAGAGCCAAATGTTACAGTCATTGTACCTTTGCCATCAGGAATGTTTTTGTTGTCTGCGTAGAGAGTAGGGGTGGTGGTAGGATTTGCATCTTCAGCATCAGTGTAGAACTTCACGTCTTTTACAGAGTAGCCAGGAATAATCTCATAGATACCTATTTTTACTTTTGTGGACAGAGAGCGGAAGTTGAAGCCAATCTGTTTGCCGTAAGCATAGAGCTTGTAATCTTTAGCATCTGTTACATCCTTTTTGGCTGTTACACGGTCTGCGATGAAGCACTTAGCCAATTCTTCAGCGGAACCCGTCAAAGTGTAGCTTGGCTTGGTGTTGTCAACTCGTGTCGCTTTAACTTGGTTGTCGCCTTCACCTTGCTTTGCTTCACCAAATGAGAAAGCAATAAAGTCATACTGTGAGGCAGAATAGTCCCAGTATTTGATGTCTTGTGCACCGGTAGTTTTGTTTAATGCTGTGTTCTTTTCTTGCCCTACATACTCCCAACCAGCGGTGTTGGACAGTGAATTGTTATCTGCACCTAAATAGTTTACGCTGTAATGGTCATACACGGTTTGTGCAGCATCGTTTGTTGTCTTGTAGCCATAGACAATAAAGTTTTTGTTGAGCTTTGTGGCAGCGCTTTCACCTGTTGTGGCACGCGAAATCTTTCCTGTCTTGCCGCTAAAGTTGATGACCGAATTGGCATTCCCGTTATTTCCAGGAGCATCTCCCAAGAAATCATCGCTTGAGCAGCCTGCAAGTGCTAATGCTGAAGCTGCGAAAATCAGACATTTCTTCATAGAAATTAATTTTAAATGATTAATATTCGTGTTCTTGTTTATATTGTTTCTTGTCGTTTATGGGTGGGTTACATTTCGATTTCCCACTCTTTCTCTTCCCATTCCTTCACTACTGCATCAAAGCTGGAACCACCTGATCGGTAAGGAAGGGGCACCTTGTTCATGTCAAGCTCAATGGTGATGACACCTCCGCGGAATAGGCGGCGCACTTGGTCGGTGATGTCGAACACCAGTGTAGAGTCCATGCCATTGTAGAACTGCATCTTCAGGTCAAGGTAATGCCGGTTGTTAAGGTCTGTCTCGCCCACTTTCTTCAGCGATTCTGCATAGTTGCGTGTGCTCAGCTTGCCAGGGTTGAGGTTAGGCAAACCAAAGGTTAGCACCTTTCCGCCTATCACGTCAACCTTGTTGCCCTGCTTGTCGGTAAGGTCTTGCTTCATGCGCATGTTGAAATTGACGGTGATGGCATCCAGTCCGGTCTGCCCGGAGTTGAGCGTTACAGACCGCGACATGCCGCTGAAGTTGGCACTGCCGTCAATGGCTGTAACCTTGCGCACGCCCTGATGATTGTTGCGCAGGATAATCTGCACCAAATAGATATAGGTAACAGGCTGCATCTGCAAGTCAAGGCGGCGCACCCAGCAGTTGCGCTCGGCATCGTAAGTAAAGCCGTCTAAATTGCGGTTGATTTCAATGCCGCTTTCGTAGCCGGCAAACAGCTCTTCGGGCTGATAGAAAGCGTGTGTAAACTGTGGCGCATTGTAGCGGGAAGACACCATGGACTGGCCAGTGTAGGCTGTAACATAGTCGTAGGTGGAGCTTTCGTCTATCCGTACGCTCTGCACCTCGTCTTCCGTCTGTATTTCGTTCCATGCCAAGATGTCCCAATAGCCAAAGTCGTATTTGGCAGAAATGTAGTTGCCTTCTATTTGGTGCTTGTAGGGTGCGCTGTGTTGTCCATACGCTACGTTGCCCGTAAAATAGCGACGCACATTGAAAAAGGTAGGTTCCGTGTAGCCGATAGGTCCAAAGAGCCTTGTGTCGGTATCGTCCCAGCCGTAGATCCATTCAGCTTCCCAGTCATATTCTACATCATATTTGAAAAGGTAGTCCCAGTAGACTTTCAGGTCTAAGTCGATAGCGGGCAGCTCCATGTTTATGTCCGTTCCCCCTTGGTGCAGGTGGAGCATGGGCTCGCGCTCGCAACTGCTCAGCGCAATACCTGCCAACGCCATGCACACAACAGCTGGTATACTGCAAACGCATTGGCTTGCAGCATGCAGACGGTTGACAATATATGGATAAATGTGTCGCATGGTCAGTTGGATGCTTTTTGATATTATATACGTCTGTGTTCTGTTCTTTTGTACTGCCTATCGTGTGGCACGCTCATGGTTGCGGAAGCTTAGCCCTCTCTTGTGGTTCTGTCGGTAGAGTATGTCGTAGCTGAGGGTTATTTCCAGTCGGGTAGGACCCTGCCAAGTGTAGCGGTGCTGCCGCTTGCGAAAGTCTTTGCTGTCGCCGTACCATTTGTAGTAATATTGTTCCGGGTCAGCATCTGGGTCTACGGGGCATCGCCATTGGTAGGGGTCATACTTGGTGTTGAGATAGCCTGCTTGCAGTCCAAACTCCAACCGCCAGTGCTCCTTGCCTCCCAACGGCACCACATAGCCTATGCCTAAGCCTGCGCCCCAGCCTTCACCTTCCCAACCACGCTTCTCGCCGAAGCATATATTATATAGGTACGCATGCGCGTAAGCACTGAAGAAGAGTCCCTTAAAGGCCGCGCCTTTACCGGGGCGATGCCGCTGTATATCGTCGGCGTGCAGATAGTAGCGTGTGTGCAGCTGATAGTTGCGCAACTGGAAGTATTTGTGTTTTTGGTAGTGCTGCCACCAAGGTCCGTCAAAGCTGCCGCCATAGGTAAAGTGGCCGCTGATCGGATAATATTCTACCGCTATATTCGGAACAGGGCAGAAGCGGTTGTATCCCGGCATATACGCCAAATCGAACAGCAGGTTGGTTTTGATGCTTAGCAGTTCTTGCCGTGGTTCGTCTATTGGCCGTGGTGTGTAGAGCTGCTCTTGTAGGGTTGCCTCTGGCAGGTCGGCTTTCAAAGGGAAAGTCGCGTTGAGAGTGGGCAGTGGCGAGGCAAAGATATCGGTTCTTGCCAGCCGTTGGTCAATGGCCATGATGCGTACGGCACGCAATTTTGGAAAATAAATGCGGAGCAGATATGTCCACAGCTTGCCGCCCTTGTATTGCTTCATGGCTTTTTTGAGCAGTTCAGGCTTGCTCTCGTACCGCTGTATGAGCGAGTCTACCACTGGCAACTGTGTGTCGTGGCTTAGCTGCATCAGTGTGCGCAGCAGCGAGTAGTCTTCTGCCACCACATCATAGCGTATGCGCCGGGTGCTGATGCCATAGCTGCCGAGCAGGGCGTCTACAGACGCTCTTCTCTCTTTGGCCAGTCGGTAGTTGTTGGGCGTAGGACCTTCAGGCGATGCCGTGGCACGTCCCAAAACGATACCGTTATCGCCCAAGGCTTGCAGTTTTGGAATTAAGGTGTGGGTAATCCATTCACGGTCTTGTGCGCTGATATTGATTCTGTTGACAACAAATTCTATGGGGTGCGACTGTTTTACGAATGTGCTGTCAGTGGTCTTTACCTGAGCAGCTGCATTCGCCACGTACCCCAAAAGCATTGTCATTATCGCAGTCAAATATCGCACGGTTGTAATGTGTTTGATGTAATGAATGTGTCTACTTTTTAGTGCGGTCAATTGGTTCAAATGCGCATTCATGGTAGACAAAATTGCTTATAAGTTTTTCAAGGGGTGTTTTTTTTCCCCCCCCCTCCAAATATCATATATTGCAAAGATACAATCTTATTTTTATTTAAAATATATTTTTTATTATTTTTTTTCGCAAATATACCATTTAATGATTTAAATCGATGTTTACATTCTCTTTAGTGCAGTGTAGAGCGTATTATCCGTTAGTAGTCAACTGGTTAATGATGATTGTCAAAGTAGCGGCTTTTGCTTATATTGACAGAATGGAAGGTTGTGCAGTTGGCATGTCTTTGCAGAGTTGTCAAGTGGGTTTCATAATCAATTGAAATAATGAACACCTGCTTATAGGTTGGAATAAACAGACAAGTGGGTGTTCAATTTCTTGAACACCCACTTGTCTGTTTATGTTTGTGCACATGCTTCTTGCGCAGCGCCGGTCTTATTTGCTTTCTTCCAGCCACGCGTCAATCAGCTTGCGTGCAATGCTCAGCTTCTCAGGTATCTGTGGCAAGTTGTCTTTTCTAAACCATGCGCCACGTGCCAGTTCGGAGGTTTGCAGTTTTATCTCACCACTTACATAGTCTGCATTGAACCCCACCATGAGTCCACAGGGATAGGGCCACGGCTGGCTGCCAAAGTATCTCAGGTTGGTAACCTTCAGGTGTGTCTCTTCCATTACCTCTCTGTGTACAGCCTGTTCCAAGGTTTCGCCCGTCTCGACAAATCCGGCCACCAAGCCCATGAAATTGGTCTTGAAGTTGTGGGCATGCACCAACAGCACCTCATCGCCCTTGTGAATCAATACAATGATGGCTGTAGCCAATTGCGGCCATACCTCTTTGCCGCATTCCGTACACCGCTTGCTGATTTCGGTGTGCATCTTCATGGGTGCGCCACACACACCGCAGTATTGGGTGTTTTGGTCCCAATAGAGCAACTCCTCACACTTGCCTGCCTTCATATACAGCTCGTTGGAGAGTTTGTAGTAACTGGGGCGCAGCCCGCACATTTCATATTGTTTGCTGTTGCTTACAGGCTCTTCTATTCTGTAAGTATGTATCTTTGTGCCGTCAGGTTGCGTAATGGTCATGATGTTGGTCCAGGGCTTGACTTCTGTAGGAGGCTCCTCGCAGTAGGGAATGGTATAAGCGCCGTCGGGCAGCTTCTCAAGCAGAATGTCGCCTTTGCAGAAAACGAAATAGTGTCTTTTCATATCCGTTGATTTATACATAAATGAAGCTATTTTAGTCATCGAAAAGCAACTTGCGGTCGCGCTGAATAGCACCTTTGGTCCACTTTTCAGGCACAAAGTGCCAATTATTGTTGGCTTTGGGCATAATGGTTCCTTTTTTCTTGATTTCCTCTGCCAAATAGTGTCTGAGGTCCAGCGGACTCTTGTAGATGATGCGTTCTGCCAATTGGTCTTTAGGTATGCCGGCACCCTTGGTAAGCAGTTCGCCGCCACCGTTGGCACGGTAGCTGTTGGTAGCCACACGATACCACTTCTTGGGGTCAAATGGCGTGCCGTTGGACATGCGCAGGATGGTAACCTTCTGACCATCGGGCTTGGTAACATCCACTACATAGTCTATGCCGGCGGCAGAGTCGAAGTTGAAGGTCATATTGCGGAAACCAAACTTCTGCATGTCTGAGCTGTTGTTCTCATCGAGCAGCATGATATGGTCGCTTTTCTTCTTCATGGTGTTCACCCACAGGTCATAGCTCATCTCAAGGTGCTTCCTTATTTCTTCGCCGGTCATGCGGAGCACACACAGCTGGTTTTCATACCGGTAGAGTTTGAACATGTCGCTCATATAGACAGGTCCTTCTTTGATAACCGCATCAAACTGCAGTGGGGCATTGAAAGATACATCAGCCTTGGTTATCTCCAATTGCAGGTTGTGAATCAGGTCTATAAATGCCGAACTGCCGAAGAAGCTGTCTTTGGTGTACATGGTCTTGCCTATAGTTCCTATCTTCTGGTCAATATATTGCTTTACCTCAGCTATGTCGTTGGCAAAGTGGTCTACATATTGTTGGTCTATCGGCTCGGCTGTAATGTCGCGCACCTCGCCCGTAACCTTTTTGCCTATCACCTTGCCGTCTTTCAGTGTTACTTCAATTTCGGCATCAGCCACGTTTATAGCATTGCAGGAGGGGTCTAAGCAGAGCACATCATTGCCGTCAGGACTTTTCTCTACAGCCTTTCGGGCACGGTGGTCATGACCAAAGAATATTACGTCAAAGCCATTTACATGCTGTGCAGTGGCTTGTGCCGCATCTTCCTTGTATTCTGCTGTCTGTATGCCACCGCTCCAGCCACTGTGGAAAAGACCCACTATGATGTCTGGATGTTCGGTCTGCTTAATGTATGCCACCCATTTCTGCGCTGACTGCTCTATGTCTTCAAAGCGCATGCCACTCCACAAATCGGGCGCAAGCCAGCAGGGAATGGCAGGTGTGAGCATGCCGATGACTGCTATTTTCACGCCGTCGCGCTCTAGCATCAAGTAAGGCTTTACGTAGGGTTGCTGAGTGGCAGTGTTGATAATGTTGGCACCCAACACAGGACAATCCAGTTCTTTTATCCATTTATCGTATACCGCATGTCCCGGTTCCACATCATGATTGCCAAAGGTAGCGGCATCATAGTGCATATAATTCAATATCTTGGATACGATGTTGGGCTTGTCGGTAGCCACATAATTGGAATAGTAGCAGGTAGGCTGCCCTTGCAGAATGTCGCCATTATCAAGCAGGATAACATTCTTGCCGTATTCCTGCCGCAACTTGTTGACATACGAGCTTACCCTTGCCAAAGTGCCTTTGGCTTCTTTTCGCTCAATAAAATTATAAGGGAAAAAACTGCCGTGAACATCGCTGGTCTCAATCAGACGAAGTTTTACGGTTTTTGTTTCTTGTGCGGTAGCTGTGTTGAGAGTTGTCAATCCGAGCATAGCCATAATCATTAATTTCATTTTCATCATGTGTGCAAAATTAGGCATAATTTTAGAAATAGAAAGCAAGTAGGCGTTTAAAATTAGACCTGTGGTAAACTCTCTGTTTCCAAAAGCAGTGCTATTGGCTTCCAAAAGCTATGCAATCGTTATGTGAAAGCACTGCAATTGCATGGCAAAAACACTGCTTTGACATGACCGATAGAGCTTTTTTGAGATTGAAGAATTGACCATGAACGGGGTCGTACAACCGACCGTTCATGTTGATGATGTCAAACCCATTCAACAATACCATCTTTGTTGATCTGGACCATAAGTGAAATTCATCTTGAGGTTTTTGACTGCGTCCTCTATCAGTTGAACCTTTCCTAATGAATTGAAAGAAGTAGACAGAGCATCGCCCGGTATATTTTCGTCTGTATTTTCCACCTCAGCCACAGCATGTGGACGAACATCTTTGGGCTCACCCGATAAACCCAGGGGGAAGATACTTTGGTTCTACAGAAAATTTATAC
>ERZ808240.494-NODE-494-length-51882-cov-23.448685_pt1 | contig 51882 bp, 36 predicted proteins | sample MGYA00521084_ERZ808240 | MGnify/ENA primary metagenome ERZ808240 (study PRJEB31516, sample SAMN03275571) | gut metagenome | biome: mammalia-associated habitat; material: feces | host: Papio cynocephalus | place: Kenya | collected 2012-08-06 ...
TTTTGAGAGCAATGGGAAATATGGGAATTATGAGAATAATGAGAGCTATGGGAGTTGATGGGGAATGCCTGAAAAGCTTGAAGGCCGATGTATATGCCGAAAAATAGCTATCTTTGCAAAACTATCAGGGGAGGGCGGTATTACAACGTCAGGCATTGTGTAAACGACCATTGCGCCGCTACCCCGTCTATTGCAATACGGCGAAGGCCGTTCATACACCCTTTTCAACCTAAGAATAAAGAATAACAATGAGACTACACAGCATCTTATATATATTAATGAGTATATTGGCGATAGCTACCGCCGGCCTAAATGCTTCGGCCATCAATTGGGGTCATATCCGCTTCGGCAACGAGGAACGCGATACGACGCTAATGGTGGAGATTATGAAAAAAGCGTCGCAACACGAATTGATTTCGGCTTTCAGATATACACCCGGGAGGCGACTATCGGATATCGGCCGAAGCCTTATCGGGACGCCCTACGTAGCGCACACTCTGGAATGCGACACGGCATACGCCTTTTCGCATCGCGCCTCCGACGGGTCGGCCGGCGAAATGCTGACCATAGATCTCGGGGAGCTCGATTGCACGACCTTTGTCGAAACGGCGATGGCCATGGCTTACACCATCGGCGAAGGACGTTCGGGGTGGCGCGATGCGATGTACAATCTCGAGAAAATCCGCTATCGCCATGGGGTGATGGACGGATACGCCAGCCGCCTGCACTACATCTGCGACTGGGTTATGGACAATACCGCCATGGGCATCATCGAGGACGCTGTCCGCCGTATGGACCAGGGCGTCAAGTACGAGGTCAAGACTATAGACTATATGTCCGCTCATCGAGACAGCTACCCCGTTTTGGCCGACAGCGCCACTTACGAGCGTATTCGCGGCGTCGAAGATGGGTATCGCAACCATCGCTATGGTTATCTAAAATCCCGAACCTTAGGCAATAAGAACGTACAAGCTCAGCTATGCGAGGGCGACATTCTGTGCTTCACCTCCACACTCAAGGACCTGGATGTGACGCACCTGGGCATCCTGACGCGCGGCGATGACGGCAAATGGCACGTGCTGCACGCCTCCAGCACCTTGGGCAAGGTCGTCATCAGCGATGAGCCGCTCGATGAATTTGTCCGGCGCAACCGCCACTGGACCGGCATCCGCGTCCTCCGTATGTGCCAGTGACGTCCCCCCGACATTTTCGCCGACATTCTACCCTTTCAGGCATCTTGATATTTCGGCAAATAAAGAAAAACAATCAGCGCCCTCAAAGCCGCGCATTTTGGCTTTGAGGGCGCTGTCTTATCAGTCTATGCCCGCTGTCGCGGGACGTTTCGAGATTTTAGGCCTGGGGCATCTTGGTCTTTTTGCCGTATCCGTAGGCAGCGTCGTCACCGAGTTCCTCCTGGATGCGGAGCAGCTGGTTGTACTTGGCCATACGGTCGGAGCGGCTGGCCGATCCGGTTTTGATTTGTCCGGCGTTGGTGGCCACGGCGATGTCGGCGATGGTAGCATCTTCGGTTTCGCCCGAGCGGTGCGAAATCACTGCGGTGTAACCGTTGCGCTGTGCCAGTTCGACGGCGCGCAGCGTCTCGGTGAGCGAGCCGATTTGGTTGACCTTAACGAGGATGGAGTTGGCGCAACCCAGTTCGATACCTTTCTTGAGGTACTTGACGTTGGTTACAAAGAGGTCGTCGCCTACAAGCTGGCAGCGGTCGCCGATGAGGTCGGTGAGCACCTTCCAGCCTTCCCAGTCGTTTTCTGCCATACCGTCTTCGATGGAGTCGATGGGGTATTTTTCGATAAGGCTCTTCAGGAACTGGGCTTGCTCGGCGCTGCTGAACTTGGGAGCGTCTGCGCCCTGCTTCCAGGTGTAGTCATATACGCCGTCTTTGTAGAACTCGGAGGAAGCGCAGTCGAGGCCGATGGTAACGTCCTTTCCGGGTACATATCCGGCCAGTTCGATGGCCTTGATGATGACGTTGAGGGCATCTTCGGTGCCGTCGAGTGTGGGAGCAAAGCCGCCTTCGTCACCTACTGCGGTGCTCAGGCCACGGTCTTTGAGGACTTTCTTGAGGTTGTGGAACACTTCGGTACCCATGCGGATGCCTTCGCGGAAGCAGCATGCGCCGATAGGACGGATCATGAATTCCTGGAAGCAGATGGGGGCATCGGAGTGTGCGCCGCCGTTGATGATATTCATCATAGGCACGGGCAGTGCATAGGTGTTGCATCCGCCGATGTACTTGTACAGGGGCAGGTCGAGATAGTCGGCAGCGGCTTTGGCTACGGCGAGGCTGACGCCGAGTATGGCGTTGGCGCCGAGTTTGCTCTTGGTTTCGGTACCGTCGAGTTCTATCATTGTTTCGTCAATCTTGACTTGGTCAAGAGCGGACATACCAATGAGAGCTTCGGCGATAGGGCCGTTGACGTTGGCCACGGCTTTGAGGACGCCTTTGCCCATATATCGATTTTTGTCGCCGTCGCGCAGCTCGAGAGCTTCGTTGACGCCGGTGGAGGCACCGGAGGGTACGGAGGCGCGTCCGCGTGCGCCGGATTCGAGGATTACATCAACCTCGACGGTGGGATTACCACGGCTGTCGAGTACTTCACGACCGATGATTTTTTCGATTTTCATAATGCGTTGATTATTAATGGTGATTATAATGTTCGCGTATGTGTGCTTTTGGCAGTGCAAAGGTACAAATTTTTTTTCGGAGAACACTCAAAAAGATATAGGCAACCGCGGCGGATGACTTAAAGGTTGTTAAAATCGCCGTTCGGCATACACGAAATACATATTTTGCGGTCTAATAAGTGAAAGCGCCCACGAGCGCCGCACCGATACAAGAACGCACTGACGATGAAAATACTACGCCGCACTTCCGAGACACCGTCTTTCGACGACATCCTCGCCGAATACTACGAGCCGCTATATAGGCACGTGCGCCGCATGGTGGTGTCGCACGACGACGCCAAAGACGTGATGCAGGAAGCGATGCTGCGTATATTTCAAGGTCTCGACAGCCTCAAAGACTCCTCGGCCGTGCGCACTTGGGTATGGCGCATAGCCACCAATGAGGCCCTGCGACATCTCAGCCGACGGCGCGATACCGATACGGGACTCGGAGATGAAGCCCTGCCCGAAATCGAAGACGAGCCTTACGTCGACCGCTCCGACCGACTGGCAACATCTTTGGCCAAGGCCATGGCGATGCTCACCCCGCGGCAGCGCCAAGTCTTCGACCTGCGCCACTACGACGGAATGTCCTTTGCGGACATCAGCGCCGTCGCCGGGATAGCCGAGGACACCGCCCGAGCCACTTTTCACCAGGCCCGCGCCAAGCTCAAGGACATTCTCCAAGGCATGGGCATACACTCTTAAGAAGGCATACTTCTCTCATCTGATAATATATAAGACTAATGACAGACATCAGACACAACAACGACACCGCAGACTTCACCCGCCGCGACATATACACCACTCCCGACGGATTTTTCGAAGCCGAGAAACAGCGATTGAGCGCACTGGCACGCGGTCCGTGGCAGGTACGCCGCCGGCGCAACCGTCGCCTCTTCTGGGGCACAGCCACCGTCACCGCAGCCGCTGCCGCCATCGCCTGTCTTGTAGTGATACGCCCGGCACAGACGCCGCAGCCCCCAACTATCGCACAGGCAAACACGACGTCCACGGCGCAAGCCCCGACCGACAGCCGCTTATACCTCGACATGCCGCAAGAAATGATTGACAACGACCTGTTCATGAACACATATTGAGCCTCAATTACAGAGACTCATCGGAGCTCCACCCACCCCAAAAAAACATTTTACAACCATCTAACACACAACCACACATGACACGACACCTTCACTGGATAATGGCCGTACTGCTTCTGGCCCTGGCGCTCCCCGTCGAAGCCAAGCGCACACGACAACAACGACATCCCGACATCCCGGCCATAGCCGCTCGACTGGCCAAAGCCGCCGTGATGAACGACGAGCAGACCAAAACATTCACCGCCCTGTTCATTGAATGTAACACCGAGATGGGAAAAATCCACGAGCGCTACCGTCTCGAAGACGGCAAGGGACTATCATCCAAGCAAATCGAACAAAACACAGACAACCGCTTCGCTATGGCTCGCGCCATACTCGACTTGCGCGAAAAGTACTACAACCAATACAAGCGCTTCCTCACTCCCGAGCAAATAGACCGCGTCTATCGCGCCGAAAAGCGCCTGATGGGTCCGCCTCCCGGCGGCCACAAAAAGCCCGGCAAAGGCAAAGGCAAGCGGCAGCGCCGCCAAGGGCCGCCGCCACCTCCGCCGATACCCTAAATGCCGGACGGACACCCGTCGCCACACATTTTCGAACACAATCAGGAACACAATACAACACTAATCCACGACAACACACACATAACAAATTGCAAATACCTTCATTAGAAGGTTTGGTAAAGGGTTAATAACAACATTCAACACAAAGTAACTGAAAAAGAAGATCGGAGCCGACCGCGAGGTTAGCTCCGATTTATTTATTCTATTACGGCCTCTCTACAACCCTATACGCAGATTCGAGAGGCCGAACACGACAAGGGCCGAGGCCGAACACACCTGAATTATATCAGATGTGTCACGCAGATTTTCTTATACTTGCTGCCCATCCCGAGTTCAAATGCCGTTTGGTCTTTGATAATCAACTCGCCTTTCTGCAACCCGGCGATGGCGGTGCGAATACCATCCAATTCCTTGCCGCTGACGCCGAACAAGTCTTTTATCACCTGATTATCAATCGTCTGCTGTCTCATTATGAGCGGATACTGCGCATTGGCGTAAAAATCAAAATACTTGCTCTTGAAGCTCGCCATATTCTGCGTGGCCAGAATGATTGACAGACCCTTATTGCGGCCTACGGCAATAAGCTGACGAAGCGGACGATTGTCAAATCCAAGCATATAGTGTGCCTCGTCTATAATAGTGAAATGTCTAATTTGAACATATTCGTCATTGACCTCCTGCTTTTCAAGCATTGAGTATATATCGTTAAGCTTTGATACAAGAAAATAGACAATGGCCTTGGCAATAGGTCCATCCTTGGGGTATCCGTCCATTTTTACGATAAAACACTCTTCAATAAGATTTGCCTTATCCTCAGTATCAAAAATCTTTGCCTTGCAAAGCTGATTAAGTACTGACGAAATTGTATCACCCTTTTCGGGGTCCTTCATGCGTCCAAGATATTTTTCGAGAATGAGATCAAAGTTGACGGGACGGCCTTCGGTCGATTTGTAGGCATCTACGATTGCATCGCTCAAGCGATTACTCATATTTGCACTTGCCGAGACTTGGTCTAAAGCTCTCAACGCCGAAGCCATCTCGGTTGCATACAAGTTGATTTCATTGATAGAACGACCCGAAAAATCGCGGAACGGGGTGAACGGCAGCGGCCGCTCGATAGGGTCAAGTATGGCCGAGCGGTCCACATCGAAAAGCGTCAACCAATGATTGTTGGCCGGATCGCTGAACTCGCCCTTGTAATCGAACAATAGGAAATTGACCGGATATCGGGACTCTGAGGAAAGCGAGCGTATTTGCTGCATAAGCACGGCCAGCAAGTTGGTCTTGCCCGAACCCGTTGTCCCGGCAACAAGTATCTGCGAATTTGTGATGGAGCGGCTATTAATATCGAGCGTTGCCTCCATTTCTTCATCTCCGTAATTGCCGATAAGCAGTTGGAGCGCCGGAATATCGTGTGATGCAGCCACCCGATTCGACACTGCAAAAAGATAGCTGTTGAGGTTAGACTCGTCAAGTAAATAATCTCGCCCGCGTAGGATCTCGGCGGCGATAATGCGCGAAAGCGTAGTATTATCCGTCAAATCCGCCTCGTCATCTGCATATCTAATCTTCAATAACGCCGAATACAATGGAGCAAGATTATGAAGTGTAAAAAAAGTCGGGACGATACGCGTCGAAGTTTTTGAAAGTTGTATACCCTTGAAATCTTCAATGCTGCGTTTGCCGGAAAGCCCCAATCCGACAAGGAAGCAAATACGCATCACCTTATTTAACGGTAATGTATAGCGTTTTTCCGAGCCGACAATTTGCGAGAGGTTAACCTTTGATTCGATACATTCCTTGACAGAGGCGAGTTCGTCATACATTCCCTCCATCTGGCGGGTATTGGCAAAACTTAATACTTTACTCATAGCGGATTATTGATTGAGTTCGACTCCGAAATAGCCGTCTGACACGGCAGTGCTCTGCGTAGCCGGGTCGCGATGTAATGTGTAGGTCTTGGATATAAACGGCTCGAGCTTGATGTAGTCGCTGTCGGTGCGTATTTCGGATGTAGTGCACAGCAGTATAGTCTGCTCGGCCAATTGCGGAAAGTATTCTTCCATCAGCGCATCGCGGCTTTCGTTGTCAAGCACGCCCATCACCGTATCTATCATCACCGGAGGATTGTAATCTCCGAGGTTGCGCAAGACTTTCAGCAGCACCTGTATAAAGATTTGTTTCGAGGCGGCATTGAGCTGGTTGAGCGAAATTTCGTTTCCTGAAGTATGATACATTTTTATATTAAAGTTCTCCATACTGTCACTCAACTCGATACGTCCGATATGGCCTTTATAGGACACCAGCAGTGTATTGAGTTGTTGTTGCATCTCGCTCTCGATCTGCGCTTTTTTCTTTTTGAGCAATTTGTCTGCCACCATCTCAAAGAAGGGCTTGAGTTTGGCCAGTGTATCATACTTGACATCGGGCTCTTGCTGTATTTGCACATCGTATTGGTGTATGCGCTTGTCCAGACGACTGATTTCGCTCTTAATCTGCGCACTTTTGTCTTGTAGCTCGTCAAGCTGGCTCTGCGAGGCCTCGTAAGTGCGTATCAGTTCGTCATTTCCGCCGGTCTTGGTGCGCTCGAATGTCGCTTTTTGGTCGCGGAGGTTGTCGAGCAGCGAAATCTGCGTCTCGAGGTCTTGACGCTGACGGTCGAGGGTGACAAATTGGTTTGTCCCGCCGCGTGACATAAGCGAACGAAGGGCCGAGACCTCATCTGTATCAAGGCATTCGTACGGGTCGGGGCGGTTGACGGCATTTTGGAGGGCGACAATATGGGTGACCACATTTTCCTCGTCCACATCGGCCGAGCACAGTGATAGGTCTTTGAGGTATTCTATGATTTTGGACGTAACATCGCGCAGGGTTTCTATCGGGTATGCCCCGGTGTTTTCTTTCAGCAGTTGTTCTTTAATACGTAGTATATTGTTGACCTCTTGCGATATATTGGAGGCAAGTTTAGGCAGAAATACATTGATTTCGATGTTTTCCATAAAGTTGCGCAAGTCTTCGGCATAGGTGTCGCAGTGCTTCAAAATGTCGTCTATGCGTGCCGATACAGCTTGTATTTTCTTGTTGAGGTCGGCACTCTGCTGCGCTCCCGCTTTGGCTCGATTGTATTCTTCTTCGACAGACGACAGGTATTTGAAGATTCGATCTTGCTCGGCGGTATTGGCGTCGAGCTCGGACATAAAAGATTCTTTGCGGGCGCACAGTTCGTTGTATTCTTTTTGCTCCTGCTCGGCTTGTAGACGTGCCTGACTCCATTCTTGGAGTAGACGCTCGGAAGCTCGTTTGAGCTGTAGGTATTTTTGGAAGCCGAGGACTTTCTCGAAGTTGTCGCGAATGGTCTGTGCAAATACGTTCTTTTTCAGCAACTCGCCGGACTGCATGGCATCAAACAGGAAGTACTGACTCAGTTCCTGCGGCAAGTTGGCCTTGATGATTTTATTGACTTGCTGCATATTGACTGCGCGGTCTTTGGGAGCACTCATCGTTCCATAAACAAAGACATTGCCGTCCATATTGAGCGATACGCTTTCCAGCGGCCTACCCTGCTGGTTCAGTCGGTACGTCCGCCGGAGAATATATTTCCGCGTCTGCCCCAGCACCTTGCCCACGAATGTGATTTGAAGCTCAATAATCGGAGGGGCGCTGCCGAGCGCTCCCTGATTGAGTAATTCGTTGAAGTGCTCGGCATTGTCTATTTTCAGCCCGTAAAGGGCGCCGCTGATGGCTTCGAACAGCGTGGTCTTGCCGCCGCCGTTGCCGCCGCCTATCAGGATGATGGGACGTTCGTCGTCCACCGACAAATCGAGGTCCAGCGAAAGGTAGGTCTTGTAGTTGGATATTTTTACTTTTTGTATCAGCATGGCTGTTGGCGGATTTTGTTGATGGCGGCACGGATAATATCTTCGGTGTCGCTGTCGCTGATTTCTATTGCCTCGACTTTCTTGGCGTGATAGATGCGGAGTATCTCTTCGCTGAGCCAGTCGAAGTCTATGCCTTCGGCCTCGCAGATGCCTTCGATTGTCGAGAGGTCTTCGCGACGTATGCCGTAGTGCACGAATTTGTTGTCTATACCTTTGTTCATGGTCTATCTTTCGCGGGGTTAGGCGTTTCGGGGATCGAAGATGTCCCAGCCGGTGAGGTCGGTGGTGTTGTCTATGGGCAGGGGGCTGTAAAGCCAGTAGTCGCGGCCTTGGGGCTTGATGATGATGCCGCCGCGCAGGTCGGCGCCTTTGGCGTTCTCGGCTTGCATGTATGCGTGCAGGGCGTTGTGCTTCTGCGGCGCGTACGGGTCGCTTTCCTCGGTCTTGGTGTCGAAGAGGTAGACGCGTCCGTTGCGCATTCGTATTACGAAATCAACATAGAACAGCGCTTTTGTGCCGTTGCGGTCGTATTCGACGGCATAGTTCTGCCGTCCTTTGTCGCCGTTTTTGTACCACCAGTCGATGTACGCGGTATTGGCTTCGAGGAAGGCGACGAAATCGTCTTCCTGACGCGAGCCGCCGTCGTTGAGCCGCACGTACGGGTCAAGGGCGTGATTGGCGATGTCGGGCACGGCGTGGTTGGTCTCGCCGTCGTACACGCGCTCTTCGGGGACGCTCCACTCGTATTGCTTGAGCGGTCGGACGGCGCGGCCGCGCTTGAGGTGACGTATCCGCATATATTCGTCGAGCGCCAGGTCGATGATACGGTCAATTTTGGGCTGGTTTTCGTGATATAGCACGACTTTCTTGGCATCGGTCTCGAAAAGTCCGAGGTAGTCCTCGAGTATACCCAGCAGGTACGTGGCTATGCGGTCGGTGCGTCCGCCTTGGCGATACTCGAATTGCCCGCCTTTTTTGTCAATATATGCGCGGAAGGCGCGGTCTATCTCGCCGGCGGTGCGGGCAAATTTGGCTTGCTCGGCATTCAACGTCTGTATCTCGTTCTGAAAGTGGACATTCTTGGGCACGGCAACATTGACGTTGCGTACGTCTATGCGCATGGTCTTGGACACAATTCGACGGTTTTCTTCGATGACGGCGTTGCCGCTGTCGGGCAGCGGTGTCGGCGGCTCGTCGCCGTCCATGGCGGCAAGGTCTGCGAGGCTGAAAAGTCCGCCGTTTTGCTGCAGCTTGAAGTTCTTGACGACTTCAGACTCGAGCACGCGGCGAAAGTCGGGACCGAGGTAGTTGTGCTCGGCGTTGGGGTGATCGGCATATACCGAGGGCAGAACGACGTTCTGCAAGTCGGGACGCCGACGCGCCACGAGCGTATTCTTGAGTAGGTAGTCTTGGTCGGCGGCAATAATCTGTATCTTGTCTTTGGAGATGTCGGTGTATACGTACCCGATGTTGAGCGAGTCTTTGGGATAGTGTTTCTGCTCGGGCATACGCAGGATGCGCCCCACGGTCTGCACCGTAAAGGTGTCGCTCTGCAATTTGCGGAATATCAGCAGCACCGCCGCACGGGGGCAGTCCCAGCCCAGGGCTATGGCTTCCTTGAACAGCAGCACCTGCACGCCGCTGTCGCCGCGCTCCAGTCCTTCGAGGTTGTGCTTCTCGGAGGACAGCCAGACGGCAAGGCGTCCGTTGGCGACGGTGATGTCTTGGCAGGCAAGGTATTGCGTAACGGTCTCGTATACGGCCGTGTCTTCGGTGGTCATGGTCTCGCGGGTGTCGTTGGGCAGCTGTACCAGCAGCAGCGGCTTGATGTAGTCGATGCCTAAGGACCGGTAGTCGGCGGCCAATTGCTCGCGCTTGGCAAGGGCCACTTTCAGCAACCGCTCTTCCATCGAAATGGCGCCAAACCCGGTGGAGGCATCGATGTCTATATCGGGGTTGAGCACTACTTCTTTCTTAATCATCTCGGCTTGGATGACATTGCGGCGGTGTACCTTGACCATCTCGTCAAAGCGCGTGGTCTTGGGCGTGGCGGAGATGCGCAGCTCGACTTCGGGACGGATATTGTCAAGCACCTGCGCGGTCTTGTCGGCGGTCTTGGACCAAAAGAGGTGTTCTTCGTCGATGACGGCGACGATGGGCAGCCCTTGGTCGCGGGTGCGCCGCACAATCTCGTAGAGGCTGACGCCGCTCTCGCTGTCGCGCACAATGCGGTTGTTGTCTTTGTTTACGCTCTCCCAGTTGATGAATAGTATCTCGCCGGGCTGTATGCCTTCTTCTTGGTCGAGCTCGTCGAACATCACGGGCGTCAGCTTGCGCGTCTCGCCAAAGGCGCCTTTGAGGCTGCGATAGCTCTGTATGTGCAACTTACGCGGTGCAAACCAGATGAAGGCGCATTCCGTGTAGCGGCTGTCGCCGCGGTTTTTCAGCTCGTCGACGATGCCGGCCAGGGTGGCGCACGCCATCACGGTCTTGCCCGCGCCCGTGGGCGCTTCGAATACAATCTTGCGGCGCTCGCCGCCTATGTCGAGCAGGTGTATAGTCTTGTCTATCAGCTCGGATATGGCTCGCTGTTGGTATTGGATGTCTTTCATGCCTGGTCTTGTGTTTCAAAAAGTCCGCCAAGTTCGTTGTCCGGCTCGGTGTCCGCTGCGACACCGGCGGCATTGTCTGCCGCGGTGTCCACGCGGCGGTCGCGGCGCTTGGGCAGGATGCGTTTGTAGGTGTTGTAGATGGCTGCCGGAAGGGCCACGGGCTCTACCTTCTCGGCCACCGGCTCAAAGAGCTCGCTCGACGGGTCTTCGCAGGGCGAGAAGACGTAGACGCGTATGGGCGCCGTAGTTTCGACTTTGGCTATCAGCCGGACTATCTCTTCGATATATTCTTCGCGATAGATGATGAGCATCTTGCGCTCGCCCTCGGCGAAGTAGCGGAACACGCGCGGCACCACGCGCATCCCGCCCATTTCCGGCTGCTCGGCGTACAAGTCCTCCTTGATGCACAGCATATCGGTGGCCAGCTCGACAAGGCGTTGCATATTGCGCGGCGTGCGGCTGCGCCCAACAAATTCGGTGCGATAGTACCGCAAATTGTTGTCGTGCAATCCCTCAACTTGCTCGCCGTTGGGCTTGGTGTACCCACGAATCACGCGCTTATTGCGCTCGTAGGTCACGTTCTCGCATATCCCGTTCTCGTTATTGGTGCACAGTATGCACTGCCTATGCCCCCCATCCTCGGCATTCAACTGCATCACCGCATGCAGCGTCGTCCCGGAACCGGCAAAGAAGTCGAGGATAGTTATTGGTTTATCAGGCAGCGACGTTAGCTTGAGCAATTCTCGTATCAAAGAAGTAGGTTTTGGTGACGTAAAGACCTTGTCACCGCCAAAAATTGATTGCAACTCTTTTGAACCATGTGTAGCCGTTCCGTATTTTTCTGCCTCAAACCATGAGTGGGAAATTGAACCATATTGCTCTTGCTCACACAAAAATACTTTCAACTGAGGCCTAGAATTGCCACTTTTACCGAACAGTATTCGATTGTCAGCCAAGGCACTGGAGAATTTCTCTTGAGAAATTCTCCAGTGCCTCCCACCCGGTGGGAGGTGCTGGGACCCTGTTTTAGGATTAGTAATGGTATAAGTCAAATTAGGACGTATGTGAGGCGCATCCATAGGGTCAGCTTTCCATGGGCCTCGTGGGTCATTGTCGGGATTACTGTATTTGTCGTTATCCACTTTTATGGGATAGAATACGAACCCCTCATCTTCATACCATTTATCCGCGTTACTTGCTTTTAATCTGCGATTTGAAACTCTTCGTTTCTTTGCAAAACAAAGAAGATATTCATGATTGATACTTAAATCCGTATCATTCTGCAACGATTGTCTGGAATGCCAGGGTATTGAAGATATATAATTTTGAGGCAGAAAAACCTCGTCGCAGAGCAGCTTCAGGTTTGCTTGTTCGTTGTCGTCTATGGAGATGAAGATGACGCCGCGGTCGGAGAGGAGCTTCTTGGCGATGCGGAGGCGTCGGTCCATAAAGGAGAGCCATTTGGAATGGCGGTACGCGTCCTCCTTGTCTACAAACGAGTCGTTGTAGACAAAATCCTTGTTTCCGGTATTGTACGGAGGGTCGATGTAGATTACATCGATTTTGCCGGCGTGGGTGTAGGCGAGGGCCGACAGCGAGACAAGATTGTCACCCTCAATAATTAAGTGATTGGGAATTAGTGAGTTAACGGGGGGGGGTATTTTGCACCTCTGCCTGGTTTTCGGCCGCAATGATCGCCTTATCCGTGACCTCGCGCAGGACGGGGAGTTGCTCGCGCAGGGTCTCCTCGATGTCTTCGGGCTTGTCTTCCCACACCAGCCCGTAGGTTCGGTTGGTGCGCAGCAGTCCCAGCAGGGCGGCACGCTCGTCGTCGGTGATGCCTTCGAGCGCCTCCAGCTTGCGGATAAGTTCGGCCTTAAGCTCCGGTTTCATTTGGTAAATATGTAGTAAGTGTTTGTATTGTTTGTTCTTAGGGATAGAGCACGGTGGCGCCGTGCCACGCGCCGCGACATTATTCCTCAAAGTTACGCATTTTTATCGAATTACAGCACCGTAGGGGCGCAATACATTGCGCCCGCAGCGAACATATCCTCAAAAAGGAAAATAATTATCGCATTGTAGGGCAGCATCTCATACAAAAACCTTACCTTTGTAATCAGAACACCACGGAATTGGTTATGACCGATAGCCAAACCGAATTATAGCCTTTTCGGCAAAGAAAGTGGGAGAACAATAACCGGTTTGCCGAGCAACCCGCGAAAGGCGATGCCCCCAATTCAAAATGACGTACAATTCGCGCTCCCCCATCTACAAAGACCTACCACCCGAGAAGGTGGTAACTTACCACCCAAACAACAATGACCGATAAGTTGAATAACCTGACATTAGAGAAAGTCTATAATAAATGGCTGTCTATTCAGCCACTTTCAGAAGCCGACCGCAATAAGCTTGGCAAGAGGTTTACCGTTGAGTACAATTACAACAGTAATCATATTGAAGGCAATACCTTAACCTATGGCCAGACCGAGCTTTTGCTTCTTTTTGGCAAGGTGACCGGAGAAGGGCACTTGAAAGACTTCAACGATATGAAAGCCAGTGAGGTTTCTGTAAAAATGATGAGGGACGAGGCGGCAAACACGAAAGAGCCTATGACTCAGAATTTTATCAGAACACTACATCATACTTTGCTCCGCGAAGATTATACCGAGTATCGGACAATGCCCACTGGTGTGCAAACAAGTTTTGTAATCCATGCAGGACAATATAAAACCCGGCCGAACAGCGTGATAACCCGCTATGGCGACCGATTTGAATATGCATCACCTCAGGAGACTCCCGCCCTTATGTCCGATCTTGTAGATTGGTATAATGAGGAGGAGCGGAAAGGAGAATTGTCTCCGGTCGAACTGGCGGCTTTGTTTCACTACCGCTATATACGCATCCATCCATTCGAGGATGGCAATGGACGAATCGCCCGACTAATGGTGAACTATATCCTTGCCCGGCATGGGTGGCCGATGATAGTTGTACGAAGCCGAGAAAAGCAACAGTATTTGGAAGCATTGCACCAAGCCGATATGGTAGTAGGCGTTATCCCCTCCGTGGGAGCACACGCCAACATCAAGCAGATCAAGCCCTTTATAAAATACTTCGAGAAACTGGTAGCCAAGGAAATTCAGACAGACATCGATTTTGTAACTCGCAAGGACAAAGACCTTTGGTGGTACGACGGCGAGATTATCACAACAAGGAGCAAGAATACGGCACGCATCCTACGATTGATGCAAGAAAACCCCGGCATTACTTATGCGGAATTGACAAACGCACTGGGCATCAATACTTCTGCCGTTCAAAAACTGGTAAAGCGCTTGGAGGGAAACGGCTACATCGCACGTCTTGAGAATGGTGCATGGAGAGTAATTGCGACCTCCGCTGTATAGTTCGAAATAAGACACTACATACGTATAAAGCGGCGAGGGCACCGCGGCGGATGCCGCGGTGTCCTCGCTTATGGGTGGGATGACGAGGCCGGAGCCGCGTCATTCGGGGGTCTTACTTCTCGAGGGTGATGCTGTAAGGTACGTTGGTCAGGTCGAGGGTGACGTTGTATGTTCCGGCTGCAACGCTGATGTTGTCACCACCGACGGTGAGCGCCTTGAGGTTGCCACCGAGGTTGATGTCCCAGTTGTCGTTGCAACGGATCTTCCAGCCTTGGCCTTCGGCCACGGTGAGCTTGCCTTTCCAAATCATGGTTTCGCCCTGGCGAGTGAGGTTCTGCTGAGCGCCCCATCCGTTGAAGTCGCCGATAAGACCTACACTCTCGATGGCGGTGAGCGAATATGTCAGGGCGGTGATGTCTGCCGACAGGAAGTATACGCCCTTGGCGGCGTTGAGGTTGGCGGCATCGGAAGCGGTGCTCAGGGTGCCGGGCTCGGCGCCTGCGCCGTAGTTGGTGCCGCTCCAGGATGCCTCGGAGCTGAGCTTGAATTCGCCGTCAAGTGCCAGGAAGGCGCTGTACTTGGCTTCGCCGACTTTGGCGAAGGCCCATGCCGAAGCGGCCTGTGACCATCCGTTCTGGTTTCAGGGGGTGTAGAGCAGGTCAAAGACTTTGACAAACTCGTAGCTCTGGTTTTCCATATCGAGGGTCAGAATGTATACGCCGGGGGTCTTGATGCAACCGGCGCCGCAGTCTTCGGTGGCTGTACGGGGCTTGAGGTTGCCTTCGAGGGCACCGTCGCCGTTCTGTGCCACACCGAATGAGCCGTTTTCGGCTTCTACCCAGTTGCCGGCCTCGATGGTGCTCTGGGGCACGACTTTCCACCACCATCCGCCTTCGGCGTCAGCCGCGGAGATGGTCACTTGCAGTGTGAAGATGGGGTCGTCGTACACATCGGCATCAGAGTGCTCGAAGGGTATGGCGGTGGGTACGCTCCATCCGTTGATGGTGCCCAGCAGGCCGTACGAGGGCTCGATGACGATACCGAGGTCGACGGGAGTGACGACGGTCTTGGTATTGATGACGAAAGTCTTGTCGTCGCCGAAGCGTACCTGCGATTTGCCGTTGACGGCGTATGCGGCTACGCGTACAAAGACTTCTTTGGCCTTTGCCGATTTGCCCATAACTGTGACGTAGGTGTCTTCGAAAGTCTGGGGTGCCACTTCGAGGGTGGTGCCGTTGAGGGTTACGTCGAAGTCGGCGCTGCGCTCAAAGGCTTCATCGCGGCCCATAGTGCCGACAAATTTGAGCTCGTAGCCGGCGGGCAGGTTGTTGGCCGCGGCAACGGAGCCCAGCGTGATGGGTGTCTCGGCCTGTATGGCGGCGGCTACGTCGATGGCGGAAGCCACGGCGCTTTCGACCTTGAGGTCCTCGGCGTTCATGGCGGGCAGCTGCGGATTCACCGTGGGTTCGGCATTGGAGCTCTCGTCGCACGAGGTGGCGGCCAGTGCCAGCGCTGCCATAAGTATTACGCTTAATTTTTTCATTGTTCTAATGATGTGTTAAGTGTGTGGTTACTTGTTTCGGAGCATTCGCGCTCCGCCGGGGTACGGATGCGCCCCACCCCGGGGTGCGCGTGTGCTTCGTGACAGGTGGTTATTCCACAGCTTTGATGATGAGTTTAAGTGTGTTCATATCGACGGTGATGTCCATCTTGCCACCGGGCCAGTCGGGGAAGCTGAACGAGCCTTTACCCTTGACGAGGGTGTAGTTGAATTCGCCGCCGGTGAAGGCTACGTCGATGGGGCTGTCGGTTACCTGGCTGCCGTACGAATCGGCATCCCAACCGGTAAGCGCTGTATAGAAGCGGAAGGTGGCGCTGCCTTGAGGTATCTCGAATACTCCGTGGTAGATCTTAGAGCCGATAGCATCGTCGGCTTCGTAGAGCGCCCAATCTTTGTAGTGATCGGCTGCTGTTGCATCCGGGCCTTTCCAGCCTTCGGGAGCACCTACAAGGTAGATCTTGCCGGGCGACTGGATAGCGCAATAGCCCTTAACCTGTTGCAGGCAGATGGTATTGGAGATGATCTCGGAAGCGGGATACTGGGGTACGGTACCTACCACGCGGATGTACAGCGGGCGTGCCGGCTCATCGGTATAGCTGTCTTCGTCTTTTATACCGCGAAGTTTGCAGATACCTATGGCGATTTCCTCGGCCGATACGGAGGCGTTGCAGGTGTTGATCACCGTGGGAAGTGCATAGTAGTTGGCAGCGGTGCCGGCTTCTTCATTGGCTTCGACGAATTGTTCTTCGAGGCTAATCTGAATTTGGTAGTCGGCTACGGCCGAGAAGCCCCAGTCGGGTTGCGACCAATCCAGGTCGACGGTGCCTTCGGGCGTCAGCTGATAGTACTGCGATGCCAGAGCGGGCGTATTGAGCTTGAAGTCCGTGGCCTCCTGGATGCGAGGCTCGGTGTTCTGCTTACAGCTGCCCAGGGTGAGCACTGCCACCAGCGTTGCCATAAGAATTGATATCTTTTTCATTATCGTATTCTGTGTTTTAGCTGTTAGATATTGTTTGTACGGCTATATGCGTCTGATGGCTGACTTTACTTGCCGTAACCGGGATTTTGCTCGTATTTCTGGAACGAGATGACCTTGCTGGGGATAGGATAGAGGTTGTAGTGTGCATCGACATCGCGGCCATCGTGTATGCCGCCCTTCCAATTCCATACATATCCGCCGCCGGCGTATTTGCCGAAGCGGACGAGGTCGGTACGGCGGATGTTTTCGCCGTAGAGCTCGCGCGAACGTTCGGCCAGGATGTTGTCGGCGGTGAGCGAAGCTACGCCCCATGCTTCTACACCGGCGCGTTCGCGGATGTAGTTGATGTACTTGAGGGCGTCGGCCTGGTTGCCTACATTGCCTACTACGTTGGCTTCGACGGCGTTGAGGTAGATTTCGGCCAGACGGATAACGGTCCAGTCGGCATCGGCGAAGGAGCGTTCGCTACCGTTGGGCGAGTTCTCGGTGTCGATGTTGCCGAATTCGTCATAGGCGTAGTTGGTGTATTTCAGAGGAGCATAGCCCTTGGCGAAACCGCCGTTGCCCATGATGGTGCTGTTGCCGATTTCGAAGCCGTCCTTGCTGGTTTTCCAGAGTTCGGCACGAGCATCGTTGGTGTAACCGTTGGCGTCAAATCCAAACTGGTTGGAGAACTGTTCGCGAGCCACCATACATGTCCATTGGGCATTGAGGTTGCAGTCGTTGAGCGAGCTGATACCGTCGGCCGAGCCGCAGCATGCTGCGATGTAGAATGTCGAGCCGCCGTAAGCCTGGAGGTTGATACCGTCCTGGGGCACGGTGAGCAGGATTTCGTTGACGCGCGAGCCCTGAGCTGCATATTGCTCGTTGTTGGCGCCGAAGAGTGCCTTGTAGGAATCGGCCAGACCGGAGTTGTTGAAGCCGGCGCCTTGATGGTGGGCGATAATCTTCTGGCAGATGTTCCAGCACTTGTCGTAGGCGGGTGTTCCGGTGAATACGCCGGCGTTGAGGTAGAAGCGAGCCAGCAGTGCATCGGCGGCTTCCTTGCCTACGTATCCGTAAGCGGGAGCGACGTAGCTGTCACCGTATTCGGCGGAGACTTCTTCGAGGGTGCTTACAACCTTATTATAGAGATCGGCACGCGAGTACTGCACGGGGGCGGCACCGGCTTCGGAGGTCTCGTCTACATAGCCGGCCGAGCCGAAGTCGCTGATGGCGTAGAAGTATGCCAGCGAGCGCAGGATCTTGGCTTGACGGATGCCGTCATCGGCGGCAGCTTGGTCGCCGTCGGCCAGATAGCTGCGGTACTGTTGGATGGTGCGGATAAACTCGTTGCACAGGGCGATTTCGCCGTAGATACGGGAGTATGCGGCGTACATCACCTCGTTGTCGGGAGCGAAGGCCATGGTCACCAATTCGTAGTAACCGGCGTCCGAGAACTGCAGCCACGAGAAGTGGTCGGTGGTGAGCTCTTCGAGGTTGAAGATGGTACGGGTGAATGTTCCGGCACCGGCATCGCCGAAGCCGAGGATGGACTCGCCGGCACCTTTGTAGCCTGCGGTAGCCAGACCCTGATAGCACTCGGCCAGCATCCGGTCCATAGTGCCGCGCGGATCATTCTTGAACAACTTTTCGGGGGTGTCCTGGTTGGGATCTTTCGGCGGAACGTCGAGGTCTCCGGTGCAGGAGCTGAAACCTGCGGCCAACATCAAGGACAGTCCGAGGAAATATTTCGATATGTATTTCATAAGTCTTATCTATAGATGTATTGTTAGACTGGAGTGATTAGAAGGTGGCCACTACGCCGAGGGACATGGTGATGGGCCGCGGGTATGCATTGTTGTCTACACCATTGAATACTTCGGGGTCGATGCCGGAGTACTTGGTGATGACGAAGGCATTCTGTACGGCACCATAGAGGCGCAGGCGAAGCTGGTTCTTCAACAGGTTGGGGAAGGTGTAGCCCACGGTGATGTTGTCGCAGCGCAGGAAACCGGCGTTCTCCAGGAAGTAGTCGGAGCGTACCAGGTTGCTGACGGCCTTACCGCTGTTGAAGTAGAAGTCGGAGTCAAGTACGTTGTTGAGGATGTTGCCCTGACCTTCGAGGTTGTAGAGGTTGATGGAGCGGGCACGCATGGCGTTGTACACGTAGTTGCCGATATTGGCGCGGAGTACGAATCCGAAGTCCCAGTTCTTGTACGAGAAGTTGTTGTTCCACGACAGGGTGACTTTCGGGTCACGGCTGTGCTTGAGTACCAAGTCGGAGGCATCAATCTTGCCGTCGTTGTTCTGGTCTACGTAGCAGTCGGGGATGGGGTTGCCGTCGGGATCGTATACTTGCTCGAATACGCGGAAGGAGTATGCGGGCAGGCCTACTTTATGTACTTCGATGGCGCCGGCATTCTCGGATGCGGGGTTGCCTTCGGCATCGAGGGTGAAGTTCTGGTCTTCTTCGGTGCTACCGGTCAGCTCGGTAATCTTGTTTTTGTTCCAAGCGACATTGAGTCCGGTGCTCCAAGTGAAGTCCTTGGTGACGATGGGCTTGGCGCCTACGGTGAGTTCGACACCGAGGTTGCGCAGCGAACCGATGTTGCGGGTCATGGCGTTGGTGGTGGTCATACCGGCGGGTACGGGCACATAAGCCAGCAGATCGTCGGTGTCACGCAGGTACCAGTCCAGAGAGGTGGTGAAGCGGTTGTTGAGCCATGCCATATCTACACCGACGTTCCAGGTGGTGGTGGTTTCCCACTTCATCTTGGCATCGTAGGGGTTGGGGTACAGAGGATTGATCCATCCGCCGTTGTAGGGATAGTAGGCGCCGGGGTTGGAGATGGAGTATACGGGGGTGTAGTTGTTGTATCCGCCCACAGCCTGCTGACCGGTCTTACCCCAGCCGAGGCGCAGCTTCATCTCGTTCATCTTGTCGCGAAGTCCTTCGAAGAAGCTCATATTGGAGATCTTCCAGCCCAGAGCCAGCGAGGGGAACAGACCCCAGCGGCAGTCTTTGGCGAAGCGCGAGGTGGCATCGTCACGCAGTGTGAATGTCAACAGATAGGTGTCCTTGAAGGAGTAGTTGAAACGTCCGTAGAAGGACAGCAGGTTGAGCTGGTTGCCGTCGTAATAGGTCTTGCGATAGTCCAGACCGAAGCTCTTGCCGATGTACTGCTCGGAGTTGGGGTCAACGTTCATATTCCACATACCTACGGTAGGCATGTAGTCGAGGGTGTAACCCAGGGTGGTGATTTCGGTGTGGTTGCGCTTGTGGTAATCGAAACGCTGCCAGGAGTAACCGGCCATAACGTCAAACGAGGACTGGATGCTTTCTACTTCTTTCTTGTAGTTGGCATAGAACTCGAGCATGGTGTTGCGTGCCAGTTGGTACTGATAGTAGTACTGGCCGGCGCCGTTGTTGTAGTTGGACTTCCAGGATTGCGGGCTGTTGGGCAGTGTGTAGTCGCGTGTGCGACCCTGCATGATGTCGTAACCGAGGTTGAGGTTCAGTCGCAGTTCGGGGAGGAAGTGCAATGCGTAGTCGATCATCAAGTTGCCGGTGGAGGCCCACATTTCGTCCTGCTTGTCGACGCCGTAAAGCATCGATACGGGGTTGTAGTTACCGTTGGTCTCGAGACGACCGTCGTTGTTGATCAGCGAGGTGTATCCGCCCAAGTAGCTCAATCCGCTGTTGCCCATAGTGCGATAGTCGCTGTATACGGGCAGTGTGGGGTTGTATATAAGTGCCGAGTAGATGGCGCCGGTGTCGGCTTTGTCGTCTACTACGTAGCTGCCTTTGGCGTTAAGAGCAATTTTCAGCTTGCCATTGAAGAATTCGGGGGTGAGGTTGAAGCCTACGGTGGTGCGCTGCATGCGCGAGGTCTTCAGGATACCGTTGTTGTCTGTATAAGAAACGTTGAAGCGGTAGGGAAGCCAGCGTGCTGCGCCGCCGATGCTCAGGTTGTAGTCATGCGAGAAGGATGTACGCAGAATTTCGCGCTCCCAGTTGGTGGAGGCGTCGCCCATCAGATAGATGGCATCCTTGGAGGCGTGCTCGTAGATCAGTTTGCGGAATTCGTCGCCGGTGGCCACGTCCCAGGTACGGCGTGCCGTATTGAGGTGGAAGTTGGCGCTGAAGTTGATTTGGGGCTTGCCGCTTTTGCCTTTCTTGGTGGTGACGATGATCACACCGTTGGATGCACGGCTACCATAGATGGCTGTTGCGGAGGCGTCCTTGAGGATGGTGAGGCTCTCGATGTTGTCGGGGGCAATCATGGACAAGGGGCTCAGCGAACCGTAGGAGTTGTTCATGGGCACTCCGTCGATAACGATCAGAGGATCGTTGGAGGCGTTGAGCGAAGCACCGCCGCGGATGCGGATGTTGGCACCGGCGCCGGGGTTACCGCCGTCGGTTGTAACTACCACACCGGGGCTTGCACCCACCAGCAGGTCGTTGGCGTTGGTGGCAAGTCCGGCCTCAATTTCGTCGGGCTTGACAACGGACACACTACCGGTGGCGTCTTGTTTCTTCACTGTACCGTAACCTACTACCACGAGGTCTTGGAGAACTTCGGTGTCGGAGGTGAGGTTAATGGTGACGTTGGTGCGGCCGTTCAGGGCCACTTCCTGTGTCTTGCAACCTACGTAGGTCACTACGAGGGTAGCATTGGGAGCGGCGACAATGCGGAAATTGCCGTCTACATCGGTGGCAGCGCCCTTGGACTGTCCTTTGACGGTGACGGAAGCGCCCACTGCGGGCTCGTTGTCAGCGTCATAGACGGTACCGGTCACCGTCACGTTCTGTGCCAAAGCCGGGAAGGCCATCATCAATGCCATTACAATGACGAGCCATGCCTTCCGATTCATTTGAAAACAAATGTTCTTCATGCAACAATTTTTGAGTGGTTTGACTTTATAAAAATTAATTATTGTATTGTTTCTCAATAGGGTATCGGGATACGCTTCCGCGTCTGCATCTCTATGAACAGCGTGCGCACTCCTGTATACCGGGCAGCTATAGGGGGAGCCTTGTGCTTTTCGGTGGCTCCGGGGACGAAGGTGGCAGCGGCGGCGACATCTATCCGGCATTTTCTTCCGGTCATTGCGTCCGGGAAGAAGTGGGATTCTGCATACATACTTGCGACAGCGATAACGGTGCATCAGTTTATGATTCTGCGCGCCGAGCTTCTTCAATAAATCTCTGTTCTTTCAATAATTACAAGTAAGTACGGGGCATCTCGTGCCGTGTATCGCGTAAGCCTTCGTATGTCTCTTAGGGCTTTACGTCATTTTATCGTGCAAAGAAAACACTATTTTTTCATTCATTAAAGCTTTTTACCTTAGAATTATGCGTTAGAATTTCAGATTTAACCATATTTAACTATTGATTGCGGTGTGAGTAGGAAGGTGTGACGTAATGGGCGTTTTCTGTAGGGGGGGGTGGGATGACGGTGTTTTACTGTAAGGCGGTGTTCCGAAATAGCGAATTATAGTAGAGGCGCAATATATTGCGTCCGCAACGACCATAAAAATAGGGCATAACACATCGGTAGTCATTGCGTTATCCTTTTGCCGCGCAGGCGCAATGTATTGCTCCCCTACAAGGCTTCCCATTATGCCCCCCCCCCTTGCTGTGTCTACGATTTTGGCTCTCTACTTGTCTTTTCAAAGCCATACACAACGTACACAAAGACCGGGGGCGCATCCCGCGAATGTTGGAGCGCCCCCGGTTACAGAAGTCCGCGATTATACAGACATTGATTTTCTTGGAATGGCCTTTTTGGCCTATTGCTGCCGACGTTACTTCTTCTTGAAGTAGTCGTTATGGATCTTGATGCCGAAGATGATGGCCGAGCAGACAGCGGTGATTAAGTTGGTGACTATCAGCGGCCAGTTGTCAATCAAGAAGCCTTGTACGACAAAAAATACCGAGCCGAGGCCCATCATGCAGAAGGTGGCCATGGCGATGCCGTCGGTGTAGCGCGTGCGCATCGTGGTGATAGCCTGGGGCATATAGCCGAAGATCATACAGATTGCGGCCAGGCTGCCGAAGATGTTGTCCGGGGTGAACATTGCGGATATTGTTTCCATCGTGGTGTATATATTGATAGGTTTTTAGATGTGTCACATGGTATCGGGCATGATGTGACAAGACAAATTGTTGATTATTTCTAAGTATTATATTATTCTCGCAATACTTCCGCTTCGGGCTGATGTCATCCGCAGCATCGCGACGTGTAAATGGTCATGGCGGGAGGCCTCGGCATATCGCGGCCTGTCCGGTTGCCCGAAAAACATTCCGAGGGCGGTGCTAATTGAAGCATCGCCCTCGGGGTGGGATAGTGTTACTTATCCTTGGGACCTACTGCGGTCCGGGGGAAGTATGTCTGTGGTGTCTTATTTTACAAGAACCTTGGAGGCTTTTTCGCCGACAACCTTGATGTAGAGGCCGTTTGCGGGGTTGGCCACGCGTACGCCTTGGAGGTTGTAGTATACGGGAGCTACGTCGGCATCAGCTGCGATGACATCGTTGACGCCCTGGGTGAAGTTAACGGTGTACATTGCTGCAAGGCAGTTGTTGTTGTTGGCGCCGTACCACTGGTAGATTTCGTAGTTATTTTCGTCGATTTGGCGAACATTGTACGAACCGAAGCTCTGGCTGCCGGTTTCGCATACCACGGGAACACCGCCGTCGGTTACGGAGTTGAAGATAGTATTGCCGTCTTCGTCAGCGATTTCGAAAGCGTTTTCGTGACCTTTGTTCATCGTAACGGGGTTGATGGTGTAACGTTTTTCACCATGAGTGAATACGTCAAAACCTTCGGTACCGCTGGTTTTTGTTGCGGGAGCACCGAATGTCAACCATTCTGTACCATCATAGTAGTATACCTTTTGGTTGCCACGTTGACGAACAGCAAAGCCTTGTGTGCGAGCATCATCACCCATACCTACGAGAGTCTCGAAGTCATAGAGCGGCTGAGCGCAGGTGCTGGTATTCATAGATATAGGCGCAGTTTCGGACATCAGGTAGGAGAGGTCGCCCATAGCTTGTTCGCCGTTTTGTACAAAGACGGTTGTAACCGTGGTGGCGCCGTTCATTGTGATGAAGAAGAACGCTCCTTCTTCTGACAGAAGGTTGCCGGCAACACGACCGATTTGATCTGTACGTGCGGGAGCGACGCCTGCATTGTCTGCATTGATGTCGAGCGTCAGAGTCGTCTGCGATTTGTCTTCTGCGCTGATGATAACGTAGTTGGTGGCGGAAGCTGCGCCGGAGAAGCCGGTGCTTACGAGTACGTTGCCGGCGTCATCGATGGCGATACCGGTACCGATACCTTCTACGGTTGCGTATTCTTCAACGTTGCCGTCTTTGTCGATGGTCATGACCTTCTTGTTGGCCTTGTCGTTGAAGTAAACCTTACCACCGAAACCGGCGCCGAAGCGGCTTTCGTTACGGTTTGTCGTGTAGGTCTTGTACCATTCGGTCTTGACAGTCATAGTTTGTGCCATGGCGGGAGCGGCGAGGGCTACTACACCTGCGGCCAGCATAATGTTGCGTAAAGATAATTTCATACTGTTAAGTTGAGATTAGTTATTAGATATAGAATAGTTGTTTCTCTATTTTAGGGTATACAATTGCGCGCCAATCAAATGATAAAGGCCGATGCGGAGTGCGTCCGGCGGCCGTTGCGCAATAATCGGCGTAAAGGTAGCCATTTTTTCGCGTTTGGGAGTGCCGACAAGTCTCGAAAAGCCCGAAGTTTAACTATTTTTAGTCTTTTTTAAGCCGCCAAGCACAGTATTCTCGCAGCCCGGGCGCGGTTGGGAGGAGGGGGGGGCGAACTACTATGTCTCACCCTTAGGCAGCGTGCCTCCGATTCCACCTTTACGCCGCGCGACTGCGGCCGCAGCCTTTGGCTGCACGTCGGGTCAGCACCAAGCCTATGACGGTCAGCGCTACACTGACACCTATTATTATATAGGACATTGCAGTGCCCTCCGTACCCAAGACATTGATATCGGCGGCGCCGGCGCAGTGGCGCGAAACGATATATATGGCATTATTGAACACGTGCATCAGCACCGGCAGCCACAGCGAGCCGCTCCACAGCAGCAGGTAGCCGAAGTAGGCGCCTAAGAGCAGACGTGGTACAAATCCGAAGACCTGCATGTGCATGGCGCTGAACAGCGCCGCCGCAACCCATATCGCCACTCCGGCGTGCCAACGGCAGCCGATGAAAAGCCTCTGGACCATACCGCGAAAGAATAGTTCCTCGGAAAATCCGGCAAGGACGGCGACAATGAGCAGGTTCATAATCAGCGACCCTATGTCCGCCGAGCCGAGCATGGTTTCGGTAGTGCGTGCCGCCGCTTCTTCGAGCTCGCGCAAATATGCGGCTATGCCTTCGGGCAGCGGCAGCGAGGCGTTGGCCTCTATCATCCAATTCATTGCGGGAATGCTGACAATCATAGTCAACGCCGCCGGCCATATCGCCCTACCCCGTGGCGCACTGTCCACGGCAAGGAAACGTGCCGGCAGGCGCGTCAGCAGTACCGCCACGATGACGGCCGGCATTACAAACAGCAGCATATCCTGCATCACGGCGGCTATGCGCAGCATCCGCACATTGTCCGCGCCGAAAGCGCCGCGCATCAGCTGCAAGGCCAAGCCCGTAATCACATAGAACAGCACGGTGACGCATACGGCGAGCATCAGTCGGCGACCGGGCGTCAGCGACAGTGTCGGCACCATATTCTTATTTGTCTTCATATAATGGTGTATTATTTTCTTGAGTGTGTGGTCGGTATGGCTATTATAGTTTTAATAGCTATTATAGCTGTTATATATGGCTATTACAGCTATTTATGTATCAGGAGGCGAAGAAGTTGCGGTGGACGATGCGGCGGATGGCCAAGGCGTTGGCGCAGGTCAGCAGCGCAACGATGACTACGCCGGCGCATATCGCGGTCCACGGCCCGGCGGGTGCCATACCGATGTCGGCCAGACGAGGTGCCCACCACGATGCAGCGGTGAGCGCAGCGGCCAGCGACAGCACGAGCACTCCGGCATTAACCGCTCCTATCAGCAGATAGTACGGACGCGCAACCTGACCGGGCGAGTAGCCCAGCAGCATCAGGTCATGCAATTTCTGCTTGTTCTTTTGCAGGAGCAGGTAGATGCTGAGCATCAGGATAAAGAATGCCAGCAGCGAGATAATCACGCCCACGGTGAGGACTATGGTGGTGACCACGCGCAGGAAGTACGCGGCCTTGGAGTTGTCGGCCTTGTCGCCGGCTATTTCGTAGCCGTGGCGCTTGATGTACTTGGCTATGGCAGGGTCGCCGGCGGTATTGGATTCGATAATCAGGCGCGAGGGATTGCGGCGGTCGCCGGGGGCGGCATAGCGGGCATTGGCCCAGTCGAGGAAGGACTGCGGCACGGCTATGGTATTGAGGCGCGACGAGAACCCGACGATGCGCGCCGGCAGGGTCTCGTGCAAGCCGTTACCACTCAGCGTCATGGTCATAGGTACGGTGCCGATAAGGCCTTCGGAGAGCTGAGGCATATTGCGCGTGGTGGCAAAGCCGAAGTTGTACAGTGTCAAGTAGTCCTTGGACATTATCACCGGAATCACGGGATTGGACGGGTCAAAGGTCCAGTCTTCGGGGTTTATATCGAGGAATTCGTCGGGGATGGCCTCGAAAAACAGGTAGGTGGACATACGCCGTCCGCCCATTTCGATGGCAGCCATCACCGAGAAATCGGCGCCGGTGAATTGTCCGACGCGGCGTGTCCACGGCTGATGCTCTATATCGGCTATCTCGTCGGCCGAAAAGGATGTATCGCCGCCGGCGCCCATAGTATTGAGCGCATTGACTTTCTTGGAGATGATGACATAGTCTTTGCTCAGAAACGAGTCTTCGCTGCCGATGGTTTCGGAGGTGTCATTGTAGAACTGTACGGCGGCTATGATGATGCTCAGGCCCACGAGGTTGGCGATGGCATAACCCGCTATCTGCGATACCGAGATGTTGCGGCGCAGGAGTTTCCAGACGTTGTTACTCATAGCTTTATGGTGTTTATCTCGGGGGCGTTGTCGATGTCTGAAAGCAGCAAAGGATTGCCCACGGAGGTGGTGATGACGGCGGCCTCGGCGTCGCGCGCGGCGTCGGCGATGATGGCGGCCACAATCAGGTTGTTGCGGCGGTCGAGGTGGCTCACCGGCTCGTCAAGTATAAGGAAATCGAAAGGTTGACACAAGGCACGGACAATAGCCACACGCTGTTGCTGGCCTATGGAGAGCAGAGCAGCCGGCGTATCGGCCTTGTGTTCTATCTCGAGTGCTTCGAGACGGCGGCGTATCTCGGCCTCGGAACACGCATCGGTCAGGCGATTTTTGATTTGGATGTTCTCCATAGCCGTCAGCTCGGGGAATAGACGCATTTCCTGTGGCAGCAGGGCTATATGGCGGCGACGTATCTCGCACCACTCGCCCATGGATAGCGATGCCAAGTCGCGGTCGTCAAAGAGTATATGTCCGGAGTAGTCGCGGCGGTTGCCGTAGACAAAGGAGCATAGCGACGACTTGCCCGTGCCGCTTTCGGCCTCTACGAGGTAGGCTCCGGCATCGCGATGCAACGTCAGGCTGTGCAGCCATACCTGAGAGTCGCACACGGGGCTGTCGTGCTCGCTGCCGAGGAAGACACGCGGCAGCACTTTATCAAGCGTAATTGTTTCGATTCGTTTCATTGTCAATGTTTTATTCGTCCGACATATCGTCATCGGCAGCATTTAGGTGCAGCATGTACGCAAGTCGGCGTAAGTCGGTACCGAGCAGCGTGACGACAAAACCGCGCTGACGCACAACGGCTTGCACACCTTCCAAATGTACAAAGCCGTCCGAGACGGGGGCTATACCCACGGCCATAAGCACATCGCCGTCCTTATCGGGCGCCACGGCCGGCGTCGGGGCAACGCCGTCAAACAGCAGTGGTCTTTCGCCTAAAGCTATATTCAGTCGCATCAAGGTGTCGCCTACGGCCTTGACGCTTAATTCGCTTTGAAGTCCGAAGCGTTGCATCATAGAGGTCAAACGGTGCGTAGCGGCAGCGGCGCCGCCTTCGGCGTAGGGTAAAGACAGGCGCACCGTGGCGGCAGCGCCTTCCATTTGGAGGGTGGCACGCAGGGTGCCACAGACATCACGCAGAATATCGGAGACAGCCGCAAATGCGAGTTTCTCCTTGACGCCAAGGCGGGGCTGTATGTGTTCGGACACGGCACGTGCCAAGGCGCCGCGGCGCAGCCCGAGGGCAACGGCGATGCATGCCGGGCTCTCGGCAACCGCTCCGTTGAGCGGCTGCGCGTACTCGCCGAGGTCATATATCGCGCCGACGCTGTCGCGCAAGACGCCGCGCACTTCCACAACGATCGAACGAACACTGCGGACAGCTTCGGCGCCGTAATTGTCTATAATCGTGGCCGTGAGGTATTTATCTTCTACGCTCAACGCTACGGCAATACCCGATCGGGGCTTCAGCGCCTCGCGCACAGGTTGCGGCAGCCTCGTGCCGGCATCCAGTATCGCGGAGACGGTATGCGCCGCCTCTTGCACTTGTGTCGCCGAAGGCACAAGCCATACAAAGCGTCCGCCCAGGACGACGGTGCCTCCCTCGGCGACGCATACGCGGCCGGAGATGCCGTCGCGGCCCAATTCGACGCGTTCCCAGTCGCCGGTGGCGTCTTCGGCCACGGCCACATCGGAGATGGCGGACATAAGCACTTCGGAACCGCCGGAAAGATGCACAAGCGCCACGGGGTCGGCGACTCTCAGGCAGCATACGCGGCCGAAGATGTCGCCGGCCTCACCATGGAGACCGAATAATTCATCGACCTGCCGCCACGTCATTGTCTCGACAGAGGATCCGGCGGGTATTGCGACCAGGACATCGTCAAAAGTGCCTTTCTGAAGGCCGCTATCGCATGACGATACCGACAGTAGCATCATCGCCACTGCCGGTATCAGCATACATTGACGCAGTATTTTCATTTGCACCAATGTTTCGAGATTATATTACTTGCCTGCGCCGAAAACCTTCATGAGGTTGTCGTAGATGCTTCCCTCGGTTTCGGTCAGAGCCAGCACGGCGGTGACAGAACCGCCTCCCTTGGGTGCGTCTACCACGAAGCTGACGCCAAAGGGTACTACCAGGCCGGTGTATTTCTGCAAGTCGGCCTTGGAGAGTGCTATCTGGAATTCGCCGCATTTGCCCTCGAATTCGCCGGCCTTGAAGGAATTGGATTGCTTGGCGATGGGCGCGTTGGACATTACCAGGACGTTGCCCTCTTGCTTGATATACAGTTTGCCATAGGTGACCTTAGGTTGCGGAACGTAATCATCACCGTAGAAATCGGGCTCGGCATATTCATAGTCAAAGTCATCGTAGGAGTAATCGACGGGGATGTTCAGCACCATCTCGTTGCCGGTAGCGACGGCCGAGTCGGCTGTGGCGGCGAGCATGGCAAGCATATCCTTGGCCTTGGAGGCGTTGTCGCCTTTGAGTTTGGCGGCCAGGACGAAGTGCCATTTGTCATAGCTCATATCGGTGAACGATTCAACGCCTTTCAGCGGTCCGGCAGCGCCCATAAGGGAAGAGCCGTCAAAGAGGTCGTACACAGCTTGCAGCTGTTCGAGCATCTGCTTGTTCATTCCGGGCAAAGCGCCGTAGCCCGATGCCATATCCTTGGTGCTGCCGAAGCCGGCACCGAAGGCCATAATGTCCTTGGGCGAGGCGTAAGCCAGCAGCGAGGCATCGAAGCTGCCGCATTGGGGCATCTCCTTGATCTTGCCTTCGGCGTCCATAAATTCGCCGCCCATAGTGATTTGGGGACCCTCGGCATCCGCATGGAAGCCCAGGAAGCCTTTGGTGAGGTATTCCATAGAAGGCAAGCTGTTAATTCCGTAGGGCATCATATCGGCCATCATAATATCAGTCATCTTCTTGCCGTCTATCAGCATATTGAAGATGCGGTTCTGCGTCATATAGTCCAGCTTCCAGTCGGCCAGCGGGCTTTCCTTGGCGTTGTCGCGCCATTCGTCGATGGTGGCGGCAGCTTTGGATCGTTTTACAAGCGTCCCGTTCTTGATTGCCATGAAGCCCAAATTGCCTTTAAGTGCTATCACGTGGTTTTTATCGCCGACGGTGGTGTAATCGCCGTCTTGATCGATTTCAAGGTCTTCGTCTTCGCTTGCGTCCTTCATCGATTTGCAGAAAGTGTCTATGTCGGTGACCGAAAAGATTACCAGCGCCGAAATTTTTTCGCCTTTGCCGCGAAAGCCAACTACGACGTTGTTCCAGTCTATACCCTTGAAATCGAGAAGTTTTTCAAAGTCTTTATCGTTAGATGCGAGTTGGGACAGCTCGTCGGAGGGCTCGATTTGGCCGTCGGAGTTGGTCTTGCAGTTGATTTGTCCGAGGAGGCGCTGCACGTCGCCGGACATCACCATCAGGCAGTCATCGGGAATGTATTCCTTGATTTTGTCCGACACCGAAGTGCTGTCGCCGCACGCGGTCAGCATCATCACGGCGGCGCATACCAGCGCCACCGGGGAGAGAATTTTTTTGAGAGTCATAATACTATTTATTAATTATATGTGTTTAATTTCATTTATTTGTACCGCGCTCGCTCGGCTGTTGTATGCCGCACTGTCATATTTCGACTCGCGTATTACGGTGGCTCGGCCGAGGCGGTCGCAGTGCACGTATTTCTTACTCTTTGACGGCTTTGAAGCTCATATCGAGACCTTTGACCGAGTGCGTCAGTGCGCCCACGGAGATAAAGTCCACGCCACATTCGCCGTAGGCGCGCAAGGTGTCGTAGGTGATGCCGCCGGAGGATTCGATTTCGATATGGCGACCTTTCTCATTGGCGCGTATGTGCTTGACGGCCTCGCGTGTGCGTTCTACGCTGAAATTGTCGAGCATTATACGGTCCACATCGGCGGCCAGGGCTTGATCGATTTCGTCGAGGTTGCGCACTTCGACTTCGATTTTCAGGTCCTTGCCGTTGTCCTTGCACCATTTCTTGGCGGCAGCCACGGCCTGCGGTATTCCGCCGGCAAAATCCACGTGGTTGTCCTTGATGAGAATCATATCAAAGAGGCCGATACGGTGGTTGGTACCGCCGCCGATGCGTACGGCTTCTTTTTCGAGCATACGCATTCCGGGGGTTGTCTTGCGGGTGTCCAGCACGTGAGCGCCGGTGCCTTCGAGAAGGGCCTGGTAACGTGCCGTGGTGGTGGCTATACCGGACATACGCTGCATGATATTGAGCATTATGCGCTCGGTCTGCAGCAGCGAGCGTACGCGTCCGGTGACGCGGAAGGCGATATCGCCGGGCTTGACGTGCGCCCCGTCGTGTATGTACTCTTCCATACGCAGTTCGGGGTCGAAGCGTTGGAATACTTTGCGTGCGATTTCGACGCCTGCCAGTATACCGGGTTCTTTGACGATAAGCTGTTGCGTACCAGTTTCGTCCGCCGGGATAGTGCTCAGGGTGGTGGCATCGCCGTCACCGACGTCCTCGGCAAAGGCGAGGTCCAACAGGTCGTCTATAAGTTGGTCTTTGGTCTTCATTATCTGTATCTTGATGTATTTGCTGTGTATGCGAGGATGTGTCAAATTACCTTTATTCAACGCGGGCGCAATGTATTGCGCCACTACAGTGTCTACAATTTTGACACAACCCCATATACTGTGTATGCGTGTGTCCGTAGGCGCTATCGTTGAATCGGTTGGGACGTACCTACCAAACTACTGCTGCCGAGTCTGCCACCGCTTCCACCATTGCCACCGTGTCTACGGCTACGGCTTCATCGGCGCCCTTGTCGTAGCGGGCGCTCATAGCGGTGTTAAGGAAATCACCCATATCTTCATTGTTGACTCCGGGCACTTCATCGCTTTCGATTTCCGTCAGGGTCTTGTCGTCGCTCTTGTCGTCGTTGCCCCAAATCAAAAATGCGGCCACGGCGCCGGCGGCTATGACTACCAGGGCTATGATCACGTATATCCACGCCTTGCTTCGACGAGGTTCGTCGGCGCTCGGTGTCGGCTCCGGCGAGGGCGTTTGTCCGTCGGAGACGGGTGTGTCTATGCGTATCGTTGCTTCTTTGTCTTGCGCGCCTATGAGGCGTGTCCGCGTATCGTCTTTTTCGGCATCTATGCCGGGATTGCTGTCTTGCATATCTGTGTGTATTTGTTCTTTGGTAGTGGCCGCCGATAACGGCTACCACTATCTGTGTCCTTAATTATTTCTTGGCCTTGGAGGCATCGAGTTGTTTGAGCAACTCGTCGACGGCGCGATGCAGTTGCTGGTCTTCGCCGGTGACGATGACTGCGGGGTCATTGGCCACGCGTACATCGGGCTCAAGCTGGCTGTTTTCGAGGAAAGTGCCCTCGGCGGTGCGGTATCCGATTACGGGGATGCCGTATACCAGCGAGGGGTCTTGCATGGTGACCCAGTTGACCGAAGTCATGGTGCCGGGCACGGGCATGCCCACCAGCTTGCCTATGCCTTGATGCTTGTACACCCAGGGAGTGCCGTGAGCGTTGCTGTAGCAGGCTTCGCACATCAGCATTATCGAGGGCTTGTTCCAGCGGCGCGACGGCATATCGCAAGTTTCGATGCCGCGTATTTCCTGCGTGAGGTATTTCTTGCCGCTGAAGAATACTTCTATGTCTTCGTGGAGGCGTCCGCCGCCGTTCCAGCGCACGTCGATGACGATGCCTTCGCGGTCGTTGTACTTGCCCAGGACATCGCTGTATACGGTGCGGAACGAGCCGTCATCCATGCTTTGGATGTGGACGTATCCGAGACGACCGTTGCTCCAACGGTCCACATCGGCGGCGCGTTGGCGTACCCAGCGGTCATACATCAATTTGTTGTGTGCCGAAGTAGATATGGGCAGCACAACTTCGTCCCAGCGTTGTCCGCTATTGGGGTCGTAGATAGATACCAAGGTCTTCTTGCCGGAGATGTCGGTGAGGAGTACGGAGGCATCGGTGGTCGGCGTAATTTCTTCGCCGTTGATTTTCTCGATAATCATTCCGGGGGTCAGCATGGATGCTGCGCGGTCAAAGGGACCTTTCTTGAGTACCTCGGCCACGCGTAGGCCTTTGCCCGTATATGACATATCGTAGAGCAGGCCCAGCGAGGCGGTGCGGTCGCCGGAGACGGAGCTGCCGTAGTAGCGGCCGCCGGTATGGCTGACGTTGAGCTCGCCCAGTAATTCGCTGAGCATCTCGGCGTAGTCGTAGTTGTTGTTGATATATGGCAGGAAGCGGCGGTAGTGAGCGGTGAGGTTCTTCCAGTCTACACCGTGCATATCGGCTACATAGAAGCGTTGACCTTCTTCGCGCACCATATTGTCGAACATGGCGGCGCGTTCGGCGGCGTGGTCGAGTGTCATGGTTGCGCTGTAGCTTATGGGCGTCAGTTTGTCGCTCTTGGGGTCGAGTTTGCGCATAGACGAACCCAGCACGAAGAGTGTCTTGCCGTCCTTGTCGCTTGTGAAGTAGTAGCCGCCGCTGATTTTGGAGACCATGCGGTGGTCGCCCTTGCGCAGGTCGAGTTTCCACAGTTGTACGCCGTCTTGGGCGCGGCTGATGTAGTAGAGTTTGTCGCCGTCGGAGGTCACGGCATAGTCTGTCAACGCCGTGGACATGGGCGTCACGCGTACCACGCGGTCGGTGATGCCGTCTTTTTCGACTTTAATGGTCTTGGTGTCGTCGGCTTCGGCGTCTTTTGCGTCTTTGTCTTTTTTGTCGGATTTTTTCTTATCGGACTTGGCGCCTTTGTTCTGGCGTTTCTCGACTTCTTTGTACAGTGCGTAGTCTTCGGGCGACAGGCGGTAGCGGTCGTAGGCGTCCTGATTGAGGAAGCAGATGAATACGTCGTCCATCGAGCCCCAGGAGGCGTGGTTGCGCATTCCGTAGCGTTCGCTCACGAAGGCTACGGCATTGCCGTCAAGCACCCATTTGGGATTGGCGTCGGTGTATCCGCTGGCGGTGATATTGATTATCTCGGCACTCTCGACGTTGATGATGGCTATATCCATATAGGGTTCGTGCTTGCGGGTGACGATTTCGGTGGCCAGCCATTTGCTGTCGGGGCTCCATACGAATCCGATGCTGCCGTTACGTTCGGGTGTGGTGGTGCCGTCTGTGAGCACTTTCACTTTCTTGGACTTGAGGTCCATCACGGCCAGTTTGGTGCGGTCGTATACGAAGGCCATTTTCCGGCCGTCGGGCGAGATGTCGGGATGGGCGCGTTCGTGGCTGTCGGCGGCTATGACCACGGATTCTTTGATGGCGGTGGCGTTCTCGAAGTTGATATCATCGTCGGGACGTTCCATCACGGCGCTGTATATGGCGGCGTTGCCGTCACGCTCGCTTGTGTAGTAGAGAGTCTTGCCGTCGGGGGCCCAGCATAGGCCGTACTCGGCTTCGGGGGTGTGCGTAATCTGCTTGGTGGTAGTGTATTCCACGGAGGTCACGAAGACATCGCCGCGATAGGTGAAAGCCACGCTCTTGCCATCGGGTGCGACAGCGGCCGAGGATGCGCCGGAGGATACATTCTTTTTCTCGGCCACGGGGTCGTCGGGGTCGATAAGCGACACTTCGACACGGCGCGGAGCTTTGTCCGTATCCTTCATGGTGTATATCTCGCCGTCGTACCCGAAGCAGAGGGTGCCGTCGGCGCCGCGCGAGAGGAAGCGCACGGGATTGCCCTTGAAGGCGGTGATGCGCTGTGCCTTGCTTACGTCCGAGAGGGGAGCGGTGTAGACGTTGATGCAGTTGTCGCCCTCGCGCTCGCTCAGGAAGTAGAGGCGGTCGCCGGCTACCACGGGATTGCGGTCTTCGCCGGCGCGGTTGGTGAGGTTGGTATGGCGTCCGGTGGCACCGTCATACAGCCACAGGTCGCGCGTGACGCTGGAGGTGTGGTGCTTGCGCCACTGGTCTTCAAAGCCTTTTACGTCTTGATACACAAAGGACTTGCCTTCTTTATCGGTCCAGGACATCAGCTGGGCGGGCGTTCCGAGCACTTGCACGGGAGCGCCGCCCGTGACGGCAACCTTGTAGAGCTGGGTCATGCGCGAGGTGGGGAACATGGCGCTTGTCGCCGGGGCTTGGATGGCGGCGGAGAAGTAGAGGCTCTTGCCGTCGGGCGAGAAGGCTTCGGGAGTCTCGGAGGCGCTGTTGGAGGTCAGGCGCTGCGGACGTCCGCCGCGAGCATCTATCATAAAGACATCTAAATTGCCGTGGCGGTCGCAGGCGTAGGCAATATTCTTGCCGTCGGGACTCCATACGGGAGTGGTCTCGTAGTAGTCGGTGGCTGTCAGCTGACGTGCCATACCTCCTTGGGTCGGCACCACCCAAATGTCGCCTTTGTAGGTGAAGGCTATGGAGGTGCCGTCGGGCGAAATCTTTACGTCGCGCATCCACAGCGGGCGCGTCGTGACGGTGCTTTCGGCGGCGCTGCCTGCCACAGCGGCCAATAGCGCAGCCGCAAGGCCTAATGTCATTCTCTTGTGCATAATGATCTGTTGTATATGGTCTTATGTTGTTATATTTCTTTCGGTATCAACGCCGGCATAGTCGCGGGCGTTTCAATCTGCAAATATACCACTTTTTTTTGTTTTTCAGGGCTCTGCGTCGAAAATAGCATTCGCCTATAATAGCCATAATAGCTATAATAGCCGTTATAGCCATTACAGCCCCAACAACGATAAGGGCCGCAATAGCCTGCACAGCTACCACAGCCCTCATCAAAGCCTAAGAGCGCCTGTCAATGCAGGATGCCGGAAGCGGATTTTGCCGCATCGGGGGAGAGGTCGGCATCTGAGTCGCGCTTGCTCTTCTTGCCGAAGGAGAAGGTGTACGTCACCTTGGCTTGTATCAACGCATGATTGTCTACACCGTAGTTCTGACGCGTTACATCGTAATACGCCGAGGTCATTGCGGTCGTGGAGGTTCGCCAATGCCAGCGGAACATATTTTGTAGATGCAGATTGACGTTCCACGAGCCGCTGTTCCATCCGGCGGCGAGCGCAAAGGCGTCACGCGAGCGCGTGTAGAAACCTGACATACTGTCGTCAAAGGAGTATCCACGGCTGACGTAGGCGGCTACGATATTGAAGTTGCCGATGTAGTACATCGCCTGCACGTATCCCGAAAGGACGGACTTGTCAAGGTTGTAGGGCCGTCCGTTGTGCGTAATGGTTTCGGTGAGGCTGCCGGTGATATTGAATTTGCCGCCGAGGGGGCGCCAGTTGATATTGAAACCGACATTGTAGCGCCCGAAGCCGCCGGCCGGCTGAATGATATTACGCACAAGGCCCTGCTCACCCGGCTGATATTCAAAGGGCTGATAGTCGAAGGCGGCGCGGTCGGCTACGAGCCAGCCGTACGCATATCCGCTGAAGCGCCATGCGTTGGAGGGCATGTACACATACTGGACGCCGAAGTCCCAACTGCGGTAGGCCGTCAATGCCGGATTGCCGGTACGCCACAACAGCGGCGAATCTTGTATCATCCTATCGCTCTTGTAGTTGGAGGATATAGGCCACCCGGCAGTGTGCATATACGCACTTGCCGAGTTCTTGGTATTGGGCGAGTATTGCAGGAATAGGTCGGCATATGGGGAGTTGAAGTCATTTTTTCGCCGTTGTAGTCAATATGCGACAGACTCCATCCGAAGCGTACGGTCGAGCTGAATCCGCCGCGTGCAAACGAGTATCCGGCATCGAAATTGCCGGTATACGAAGATGTGCGGTCCAGCGCCTCGGTGGTGCCGGTATAGCGGGTGCGATTGTGTTCGTACTGTCCATATCCGTATAGCGTGAAACTGTGCCCGCCGCCGAAGGTGTGTCCGTACTCGATGGACGTATTGGCCAGGGTGCTGTTGTCTCCGGCATCGTTGACGATGGGCGCCAATCCGGCCTCGGTATATACCGAACCTTGCGTTGTATGGTTATAGGCGTAAGTAGGCTGGATGGTCAGCGAGTTGCGCTCGCCTATGCCTATGTAGTAGTAGCCTGTGTAGGTGACGTTTTGACGACGACTGTCGTTGACGGTGGTGTATTCCGAGTCGTCGAAGTCGCCGCCCGAATAGGTCACGGCGCCTTGGCTATCGTTGTGCGGGATGCGAGTGTCGCGAAAGGCCAAAATGTTGTTGGCCGTGAACTTGTCCGAGGTGTAGCGGGCACGGAAACTGGCGCTATAGTCGTTGCGGCGAAATTTGGCGCCCGTAGACGTGGACTGACGCTCGATGGTATTGGTGCCGCCAAGGCCATCGGGCAGACGGAAGGTCTCGGTCTGTGCCGTGCCGGTATGGTCGTTGGCGCAATAATAGCCGTAACCCATCACATCAAAGGTCATACGGCGGTAGTTGAAACGTCCGTTGACCTGCGCCTGACCGGAATTGGCCCAGAAGTTCTCGTACAGACGGGTGCGGACATAGCCGCCGTAATCATACTTGCGCATTACGAAATTGATGACGTTGGTCTTGCCGCCGAAGCGCGTGTCTGTGGGCGACTGCAAGTACTCGACACGCAGCACGTCCGAGGTGCGCATCATTTCCAACTCGTCCTCAGTGGCAGGCACATAGTCGATAAATACGGCCACCGCCTGTCCGCTGACAGTCTTGACCGCTGTCGAGCCGTAAGGCACGCTTATCTGCGGGATATCCATACGCGAGAGCAGGTCGGTGGCGCTCTGCGAGGCATTGCGCTGGCGCGTAGTGGGTATGTACACGGATTTCTCGGCGCCGGTGCGCTGCATGACAGCCTCTACGGTGACGGCATCCAAGGTTTCGTAATCGGCGGTATCGATGGCCGCGGTATCGATGGCCGCCACAGCCGTGGTGTCACGGACGGCATTTGCAGCTGATACGGCACTATCTGACAGCTCCGGACGCCCGGACACAGACATCACGCCGGTGGAGGTGATGCCGCCGGCTACTGCCGGCAGCGCTGTTACGCAGCTTATTACAAGGATTTGGATTGGTCTTTTCATCTTGATTGGTCTTTTCATCTTGATTGGTCCTTTCATCTTCGGCCTTAAAAACCTTCCGACAGGCTTATCGGACTCCTCTCGGCATATTGCCTTGGGACATCACTTGTCGCGGCATTTTCTCGGCTTCCGATTATAAGACGCATAATATATACCTAACATAACCCCCCCCCCACGAATTAAAAAACGTTAAATACGACGGCATAAATGCGCATCGCCTCGTTTTGCGACTTTTTTTACGGTGACCGATGCGACTTTCGGCGCCGAACCCCGCGGTTGGAACAATCGATACCAACCTCAAATATTCGCCTTTTTGCGCACAAAAGCGCCTTGGGCACTCTTAACACGCATTAACCAAAATGCGCCGCATTAGCCGGATTTTCACTGAATTTTGCTAAAATGGAGAATTTTTAATAATATTAAACATTTGGAAGGGTGGTTTTTACCGAAAAATCTTTTTCTATCTAAAAAAGTGTGTATACCTTTGTCCCACTTTTTCGGAGGTCCGTCCGCGATCGCCTCGGTATATTGCCCCGATAGCGTCGATGCCGAAAAAGTCTGCAAAAAACCATCAAGAGAGAAACATACGTAAAACACTTATTTAATTATGAGCAATCCTAATGTTAAGCCCGCCCAAGGCAAACTGGGCGTGATGGTAGTCGGCCTCGGCGCCGTCTCCACAACATTTATGACCGGTGTTTTGATGACCCGTAAAGGTCTGGCCAAACCCATAGGCAGCATGACCCAATACGACAAAATCCGTGTGGGCAAAGGCGCCGACAAAAAATACCTCCACTACAAGGACATCGTACCCATCGCCGACCTCAACGACATCGAGTTCGCCGCTTGGGACGTATATCCCGTCAACGCTTACGAGTCGGCCATCAACGCCGAAGTGCTCAAAGAAAAAGACATCGAACCCGTAGCCGACGAACTCAAAGCCATCAAGCCTCTGCGCGCCGCCTTCGATCACAACTACGCCAAACGCCTCGACGGCGAAAACTACATGAAGGGCGCCACCCGTTGGGAAATGGTCGAAAACATTCGCAAAGACATCCGCGAATTTAAGGCCGCCAAGAACCTTGACCGCGTAGTGGTACTGTGGGCCGCTTCCACCGAAGTTTACGTCCCCGTAGACGAAGAAGTACACTACCGCCTCGCCGACCTCGAAGCAGCCATGAAGGCTGACGACAAAGAGCACATAGCTCCCTCGATGTGCTACGCCTACGCAGCACTCAAAGAAGGTGCTCCCTTCATCATGGGCGCCCCCAACACCACCGTCGACATCCCCGCAATGTGGGAACTGGCCGAGCAGACCAAGATGCCCATCGCAGGCAAGGACTTCAAGACCGGTCAAACCCTCGTTAAATCCGGCTTCGCCCCCATCATCGGCACACGCTGCCTGGGCCTGAGCGGCTGGTTCTCAACCAATATCCTGGGCAACCGTGACGGTCTGGTACTCGACGAGCCCGCCAACTTCCGCACCAAAGAGGTTTCCAAGCTGTCCACCCTCGAGACCATCCTCGAAGCCGACAAACAACCCGACCTCTACAGCAACTACTACCACAAAGTACGTATCAACTACTATCCCCCGCGCAACGACAATAAGGAAGGCTGGGACAACATCGACATCTTCGGATGGATGGGCTACCCCATGCAGATCAAGATCAACTTCCTGTGCCGCGATTCCATCCTCGCCGCTCCGTTGTGCCTCGACCTGGTACTGCTCAGCGACTTGGCAGCTCGCGCCGGCCGCTTCGGCATCCAGCGCTTCCTGAGCTTCTTCCTCAAGAGCCCTATGCACGACTACACCAAGGGCGAAGAAGCCGTCAACAACCTGTTCCAGCAGTACGTAATGCTCAAGAACGCCATCCGCGAAATGGGCGGCTACGAAGCTGACGAAGAAATCGATTAATACAGCCGCGGCCTACGCCGCGACCACCATCCCATAGCCCGAAGGGGCTGCGCCTAATCAAGCGCAGTCCCTTCTTATTTATTGTCTTGGGGTTTATAATCCCGAGGCTGTCAAAACAATAAATCAAGTAAGGGTGAGTCTTAATCGTAGACCGAGTAGAGCGCTGTGTCATAATAGAGGGCACTGTAGGGGTGTGTCAAAAATGCAAAAACTGTAGGGTCGCAATACATTGCGCTCGCCCGTCAAGAAGATAGCGCAGTGATTTTTCGGCGTATTATGCCATATTCTCACAATCGCGGTGGGCGCAATATATTACGCCCCTACAATAATTTGCTATTTTGACACCCTCTTGAATTCATCATCCTACCGACCCGGCGATGCGAATTATAGAATAAGGAAGGGGAAATCTCACGACTTCCCCTTCTTAGAAACCTTAAAAATCTAATCCTATGAAAAAACTAATCATTCTAAACCATTCATTAACCCTAAACAAAATTGGTATAAGTTAGAGGAAGGGGTAAGCATCGCGTATGGCTTGCCTGTCGGTTCCCTTACCTATGTCGTTTTGTCAAGTAGTGCAACGGTGCTTTCGCATCGGAAGTCTACGTTTTCTTCCGTCCGTTTATATGATAGACGTTTTAGAGGACCTAAAAGTTTAATCCTCCGCCGCATTTTACGTCATTTTAACATCTACGCGCGCCTTTGTCCGCCCTCGACCGACGCGAGTGCGCCCCGACCGACGACGGGGCGGACAAAGGCCGAGGCGGGCGTCATAATCGAAAATCCTGTCACTCAGTGACGATTTTTTCGATTAGACTTTGGTATCCTAAAGAAAAACGTCTACCTTTGTAATCGAAAACTACGTCACTCGGTGGCATAAATTTCGATTAGCAATGAAACTTATTGAAAGGAAAAAATATCTTGACGAGCTTATCTCGCTGCGTAACAACGGGATGATTAAAGTCATAACCGGAATGCGCAGATGCGGCAAGTCCTATCTGCTATTTGAGATATTCGGTTCGTATCTCGAGGCAAGCGGTACAGCTTCGGATCATATCATAAAAGTCGATTTGGAAGACTATAAGAATCGGAGTATGAGAAATCCCGACAACCTTTATGCATATGTGGAGAGCCGCATCATTGACGATGAAATGCATTATATTCTGTTGGACGAAGTTCAGATGCTCGACAACTTCGAAGATGTACTGAATGGTTTCCTGAGGATGCGAAATGTAGATGTCTATGTCACCGGAAGTAATGCAAAATTCCTGTCCAAAGACATCATTACAGAGTTTCGCGGACGTGGTTTCGAGATGAAGATGTATCCGTTAAGTTTTAAGGAGTACATGTCCGTTTATTTCGGAACAGTACAAGCCGGACTCAATGAATATATGTTGTACGGAGGGCTACCTCAGGTATTGTCGTACAAAACCGAAGAACAAAAAGTACGCTATCTGAAATCACTGTTTGACGAAACCTACATTAAAGACATAAAGGAACGCTACGACATACGCAAGGACGATGACTTAGAGGAACTTATCAATATTTTAGCCTCAGGCATCGGAGCTTTGACCAATCCGAACAAATTGGCCAATACTTTTCTAAGCGAAAAAAAATCAGTCATATCCTACGACACAGTCAAGAATTACATTGATTATCTCTGCGATTCGTTCCTTATCGAAAAGTCCACCCGCTACGACATCAAAGGAAAGCGCTATATCAATTCGCCCTATAAATACTATTTCATGGATTTGGGATTGCGCAACGCACGTATCAATTTCCGGCAATCAGAGAAAAGCCATTTGATGGAGAATATAATCTACAATGAATTGAGAGCGCGTGGATTCAATGTGGACGTGGGTGTCGTCCCTGTAGTGAAATTAAATGAAAACGGGAAACAGCAGCGTTCAAGCCTTGAAATCGATTTCGTCTGTAATTTTGGTAGTAAGCGTTACTACATCCAGTCGGCATACCGCATGGAGTCTGACGAGAAAAATAGACAAGAGCGGGCGTCCTTGTTAAAAGTAGATGATTCATTCAAGAAAATTATCGTTATCGGCGAAGAATGTCCGGTGACAAGAGACGAATATGGTATCGTAACCATAAGCATTTATGATTTCCTACTGAAGGACAATTCTTTGGAACTATAAATCTTGGGACCGTAAACCTAATTATTCGGCTGCAGAAACGACCATACGGCCAATCACTTAAAAACATTCTATATGACTAATTGACAGCAAGATGTCAATAAAAACCGGCAATACCAAGATACGAACCCTCGGCCGAAAGCATACTAATTGAAAATCCTGTCACTCAGTGACGCTTTTTTCGATTAGCGACGAATATTTTTGTCCCCAAAGTTACTTTTTAGACCTAAGGGGAACGAATGAAGGATTGGGCCGTTACATTTGACGGACGTGCTTTGGCACGATGTCGGGATGTGTCGCGGGGGGGAGGCGATTTGAGCGATTTCGTGGATTAATCGGTATATTTCGTATAACATCGGGCGAAATGTTTGGACACAGAACAGCGAAGGCTGTAACTTTGCGGTGTCAGAAGCGCCGAGGCGACTTATCTTCTCACTCATTCTCCCCCTCCCCGCCGGCGCTATGACATTCTTTTGCAAGCCGTGAGCCGCGCCTATGGGGCGTGGGCCGCGTACCGATACCAATATAGGCCGCAGGCCGATACTAATCGTTAGACAATGGATATGAAATCAGACAATCGTTTTGACAATGAACTTACCGAAGAGGATATGGCTCGGGCTACGGAAGTGACGGTCCCGGCACCGGACGCGGATTCGACTGACAATCAGGCGGCCGGCTTACGGCAGCCGGTGCCGTATGTTTCGCAGCAGGAATTCCCGTCGGCGGCCTTGATGGATGACGCGGGGTGGCATGTGTCGCCGGGGCGTGTCGCGGCCGTGAGCGCTGCCGTGGGCATCGCCGGAGTCAGTGTCGCTTCGATATTGACCAAGGAGGATGCGTCGCTGAGCCGCGCCGCCACGCCCGATGATGAAAAATCGGCGGACGAGATTGCCGCCAATGTCGGTGTGGGCGATGACGTGGAGCGCGTCCAAATGCCTGCCGAGCCGCACGTTACGATTACGTACGAGGATATGACGGCAGCCGATGCCGCGCAGCATTACAATCCGAGTGGCGCCGCCGGGGCGTGCAATTCGGATTATGCGTCGGCAGACTACGCCGGATGTGCCGATACGGATGCCGATCTATCCAACGATTTCGGTGATATTTACGACACCCTCGGCTGACGAGGAACCGACGTAGCGACTCGACACAATCATTTTACAAGTCAAGTATTTGCGGCGAGGCGCGGGCGTGACAGACGTGACGCGGTGTGACAGACGGCGTGACCGGTGTGACGGCGGAGGTGCTTAGGCGGCTTTGGCGTTGTAGCGCTTCGGGAATTGGAAGATGATGGACAGCGCCACCATAATGCCTAAGGCAAATGGATAGTACAAGTGCGGCAGTATGGATACGGTGGTGATGCCGGCCAGTGACGCGGCCATAAGCACCTGAGCGCCATAGGGAATGAAGCACTGGGCCACGCACGAGCAGGTATCCAGAAGGCTGGCCGTTTTGCGCGGGTCCAGGCCGTATTTTTCGGATATTTGGCGTGCCAGCGACCCTACGGTGATGATGGCTATGGTGTTGTTGGCTGTGCACAGATTGACTATGGCCACGAGCAGCGAAATCATAGCTTGGGCGCCGCGCGATCCTTTGATGCCTCGGGACATACGCTCGATAAGAAAGCGGATACCGCCGTTGTGATGTATCAGTCCCAACATTCCCGAGGCCAAAAGCGTCACCACTATGAGGTTGCCCATCGAGTCGATGCCTTGGCCCATAAATCCGAGCATATCCATCGGCGCAACTCCGCCGTATACCAATCCCGAGACAAGAGCGGCCGCGATACCTATCAGCAGCACCAACAGCACGTTAAGTCCCACTACGGCAAGTACGATGACCAGCAGGTAGGGCACTATGAGCTGCCAGTCCACCGAGGTGGTTTGGACGTGCGTCTCGACGCTTCCGCCTATAATAAAGTATATAATCAGTATGACCAGAGCGGCCGGCAGCGTCAGCCAAATATTGACATTGAACTTATCGCGCATCGAGCAGCCTTGCGAGCGCGTGGAGGCTATTGTCGTGTCCGAGATGAAGGATAGATTGTCGCCGAAGAAGGAACCGCCGACCACGGCAGCCACGAACATGGGGACGTCTCCGCCCATCTGTCCGGCAATGCCCACGGCCACGGGCGTCAGCGCTACCACGGTGCCCACCGAGGTGCCTACGGCCATGGAGATGAAGCACGCGGCCAGGAATAGTCCCGGCATCTGGTAGCCGGCCGGCAATACTTTGAGTGCCAGATTGACAGTCGCTTCGGTAGCGCCGACTTTTTGGGCGAGCATGGCAAAGGCTCCGGCCAGGATGAATATCCAGACCATATATATGACATCGCTGTTGGCCGCGCCGCGCGAGAATACTTTGAGCCGGTCGGTCAGCGATAGTCCAGTGGTGGTGGCCACGCCCCATACCGAGGACAGTACGAAGGCCACCGATAGCGGTACCTTGTAAAAATCTCCTACAAAGGTGGATAGCCCTACGTATAAGAGCAGGAATACTATAAGCGGGCTCAGTGCCGTCAGCCCTCGGCGTGTCGTAATGGTGTATGGTTGTTGCATCTCGTATTGCAAATCTGAAATGTTGTGCGTTTTAAGATAGATATGTACACTGAAAACAGGCGAGGCTATATGTCAACCCTCGCCTGTTTAGGCACTGCAAAGGTACGCAATCATTCGGAAACGATGCACAATCGAATGTCGTATAATGCCCGAGTACCAAAATTGCAGACACGGCATGGGGCTGTGTCAAAACGGGAAACCTTGTAGGGGCGCAATACACTGCGCCCTACTGTCAATCGTCATTACGGCACACCTATATCGGTACGGCAAATAAGTCGGGAGTGTCGTAGTTACTGTTGTACGGGGACGAGCGTGGCGGTGGCCAGAGCGGCAATGCCTTCTTGGCGGCCTACAAATCCCAAGTGCTCGGTAGTGGTGGCCTTGACACTGACCATAGAGATGTCTATGCCGAGGTCGGAGGCCATATTGGCGCGCATAGCCTCGATGTGCGGCGCCATCTTGGGCGCTTGCGCCATTATGGTAATATCCACATTATAAGGCATATATCCGTGGTCGTGTATCAGCGCAACCACGTGGCGCAGCAGTCGGCGCGAGTCGATGCCCGCATATCGTGCGTCCGTGTCGGGGAAGTGGCGTCCTATGTCGCCCAGGGCCATTGCGCCGAGCAATGCGTCGCATAGGGCATGTATGGCCACGTCGGCGTCGCTGTGTCCCAGCAGGCCGCGGTCGTGGTCAATGGTGACGCCGCATAGGGTCAGAGGCCGTCCCGAGGTCAGGACGTGCACGTCGTAGCCGTTGCCTATGCGCGGATATTGCATGTTGTCAAGTATTTATGGTATGTGTAATGCGCATTTTGCACAAGTCGTGCCTTATGGAGCCGCCGCCTCGGGGGCAAGTGGCATCGGAGTTGTCGTCAGCCGTAGGCGTCAACGTTTGCGCTTGCCCAGAAGATCGCGCAGTCCGTCCATATCGAAGGTCAGGGTGAAGCGTAGTGTCTGGTCCAGCGGCGAGGTCTGTGCCGTGGCCAGCATGTAGGATGCGTCCAGACGTACGACGTTGAGCGAGAAGCCGGCGCCTATGCCGAAGTACTGGCGATTGCCTTTGTACTTATTCTCATAGAAATAGCCGGCGCGCAGGAAGAATTGCTGGTTGTAGCTGTATTCGGCGCCGAGCGACCAGGTGATCTCGCGCAGCTCCTCTTTGAAGCCGCCGGGGGCGTCGCTGAAGCTCTTGAAAATGCCGGTGATGGGCGACATGTTTTCCCAGTCTTCGAGTGCATCGAGGTAGGCCTGCTGTCCTTCGGTGGTCTGGGTGTCGTAGTCGCTTTCGCGCGGCTTGGCCGGAACGAGCAACTTATTGGCATCGAGGTTGATGGCCAGGTTGTGGTAGTCGGCCAGGGGGAAGGTGAAGGAGGTACCCAGGCGCAGGTTGGTGGGCAGGAAGGCGGGGTAATTGCCGTTGTCGTATGACACCTTGGTGCCTATATTGGAGATGTTCCAACCCCATGACCATTGACATTCGCTGCGTCCGATGATGGGGTAAGTGGTGTAGTATCCCGAGATGTCGGCGGCGAAGGCGCTGGCGCCGGAGGTTTGGTCGCCGGCGTAGCTGTCGCTGAAGCCCAAGTCGCTGTAAATGTAGCGGAATACTACGCCCATGGAGAATTTCTCGGAGAGTTTGCGCGAATAGCCTACGTCCACGGACATTTCGTAGGGGTTGAGGCTCTGCCCGGCATCGCCGGAGGGCCCGGAGGTATTGACTTCGCCCAGCGAGAAGTAGCGCAGCGAGGCGCTGATGGCCTGGTTGTCGCCCGAGCCGATTTTGTAGTATGCCGAAAGATTGGCCAGAAAGATGTCGTTGACCAATTTGCGCAGCCATGGCGTGTAGCTCAGACCCACCGAGGCACTCGAGTAGGCAAAGGCGTACTTCGATGGATTCCAGTATTGCGAATTGACGTCCGGGTCGGAAGCGACACCGAGGTCGCCCATAGACGCGCCGCGTGCATCCGGTGCTATACCCAGCGAGGTCACGCCGGTGGTGATGGGGTTGAATTCATCGTTTTTGATATTGCTGTCGTCGGCTATTACGCCGAGAGCCGTCGTCAAGGCCAGGGCCACGGCGACACAGCGTCCGTATTTATATTGCTGTCTCATGGACATTGTGTAATGTGTTTGCTTTCTGTTATGATACGAGTGGTTCGACCTATGCGCGCGAGCAAAAGTCGGTCTATTGTTTAACGCGAATTTGCGTGTAATATTGTGAAGCCCCGCAATATATTGGTACGGCGGCACGTCATTGCGTATCGGCGAGGGCGCGGTTGGCCTGCATGGCCAGGAACTCCTTGTGCGTGTACGGGTATGTGGAAGTGCCTTGACGCACCCAGTACTTGCCGCCGAATTCGGTGCCGAATTGGTTGGGGCGCACTTCGATGACAAAGACGTTTTTGCCGCCGGATTCTTTGGGGTCGAGCCACGAGGTGGATATGCAGTCGTTGGCGGCTCCGCCGAGATTGGCACGGATGTCGTTGCGCACGCGCAATTCGTACTTGTCGCGGTCGCCGTCAAAGAGGTGGTAATGGAGGTCGTCGTTGCCCACCACGTATCCGTAGCGGTTGACGCCGATATACAGTTTGCCGCCTTTTGGGCTGTTGAGAAATCCGCAGATGCGTTGCAGTATATGGTCGCGCTGCCGCGGCATATCGATGTGCAGCCCGTCTTCGGGACAGATGTAGCTGCTCTTGAATTCGACGGTCTGTGTTTCTTCGCCCAGGAATATGGGCTGCCGGATTTTGACTTCGATATTCAGTAGTCGGGATATGCGTCCGGTGATGGCGGTCTGTGCTTCGTCCACGTCCATTTCCATGGACAGGTTGGCGGTCAGTGCCAGTTTGGCCAGGTCTTTGGAAGTCTCGTCGTAGTCGCCGGTGATGATGTCCCACAGGAAATTGTTTTTGGACGAGTCGTAGATGTAGCTGAGTATACGCAGTTGTCGGCTGCGCATTTCCAGCACCGGATAGTCGCCGGAGTTGTCTTCATCGGCGCGTATGTCGTCTACGTTGATGTATCCCGAGGAGACAAAGGTGCGCAGGCGGCGCACAATTGACATACGTCGTGCAAAGTATTGTGCCAATTCGTTGTTGTCTACCAGTCGAGCCAGCATACGAGCAAAGGCCAGATAATTGAAACGGCGCAGATAGCTTGATTCGAGCGATCCTACGCGGTCGATGATGTGTATCAACTCGATTACGTGTTCGGGCTCGATGGTCGATTCGGGCAGGTCGTCATCGGTGTTCTCCGGCCCCGGGTTTATGGTTTCGGGGATATGGTATACCGAAGACTTGAGCAGGAACAGCATCGTGCGTATTGCATCGTGCGGCGTAAATATTTTGAAATCCTCGTCTACGGGACGGTTGTATCGGCAGAGCAGGCGCCCGGTGGGCTCCATAGACATATATGTGGCCACGACGTAGTCGCCCTTGGAGAGCTTGGTGCCTTCGGTGATGATATTGACCGGGTCGCCTTGTGCGGATATGCCCAAGTAGGTTTCGCGACCTTTGTACTTGGTCCATCCCATAACCAGACATTCGAGGGAGGTATCTTCCTCGAGCTCGTTGCGTACCATATCCTTTATGGCCGGCAGCAGCGTATATCGCGGTTCGTCGCCGGCACCGAGCGACAAGACCTTGGCATCAAACACCAATGCATCGTTGAAATCGTCGCGGAAGTCGTCGATGGTTATTCCGTAGACATCGTATTTCACTATCTCGGAAAGGCTTAGCGTGCCTTCGCCGTTGGAGATATTTTCGCCTACGGGTATGACGCGGAACAGTCGTCCATCGTTCTCGATTTCGCTGACATATACTTGTACCGTGTCTCCGACATCAACGGCACGCGACTGTGCACGCTTGGGACGCGTCAGGCTGCCGGGCTCGAATAATGCGAGCTCCACATCGGCCCAGAATCGAGACAGCTGATCCAAGTCATCGCATCCTTCGGGAAGAGCGGGCATGCGCTCGGAGGTGTATATCTGAATGTTTTGCCACGGCAGCATATCGGCGGGCAGGATGGCGCGATTGACACCGCCGCGGCTTTGCGAGACAAGGTGGAGGCTTTCGCGCGTGGCCACCAGTCCGGCGCCTTTGCCCATATAATATTGGGCGGAGGATGGTGCGGCCTCCTCCGACAGATCGGCGGAGGCGGCTTCCAGGGCCAATTGTCGCAGATTGTCAAGGCTTTTCCATCCAAAGCGCAGGGGCGATTCGGATGTCCCGGCAGCAGCCTCGAAGGCCTTGCGAAGCAGATCGGGCGCCAGTGCCTCGTTTTCGAACACGAGATAGCGCACCAATGCGGCGCGGTATTCCTGAATGTCGAAGTCATCGTCTTTGGATGACAGCAGCAGGCGCAGCGCCAGTACGCGTATCATACGCTGCAGCATATCGCGCCCGGCGCGGTCTTCGTAGGTCAGTCCGTCGGCGCGGTTCTTGTTGAGTTGGACGTACGAGTCAAGCACGCGTATGAAGGCCGAGCGAAAGGGCTCTTGACACCAGTTGCTGTGGTTGCCGTCGGAGATGATGGACAAGATGTCGTCCATGCGCTGCTCGATGATGTCGGGACATAGGGCAAATATGGCGTTCATCACCTCGAGCTTGTCGCCGGGATTGTAGAGGTATCCGCTTTGGCGCATCTTGGATATGATGTCGTCCAGATAGGCTGTATGCTCGCCCGTATCAATCATTTCGAGGGCGCTTTTAGTGGTATTGGCGTGGCGTACATAGCTCTCGAGGCGACGGCGCCAGCGGGAGCGCCGCGTGTCATCGAGGCCGGAAATCAGCCGGCTTTCTTCGAGCAGAAACAGGCATACGGATACGAATGCCCGGAGAATGAGGATGTGGTGAGACAATGTCCTGAAGTGCATCGAATCGATGGTGCCGCGAACCTTGGACAGGAAGTTAAGTACCCATTCGCCGCGGTGGCTGCAGTAGGCTGCGGCGATGTCTGCATACGATGCATCGCCAAGCAGCACTCTCTCAGCCAGGCGTGTCTCGACGCCTATGCCCAATTCGGCTCCGATAGCCGGAAGACTGTAAAATTTGACCTTGCGTTGCAATTGTTCGTCACCTACCAATTGGAGACGCAGTCTGTAGTGGTCAATCTTGGTGACCCGGCAGCGGATGTCCTGATAGGGCGACAGTTTGGCTTTGCCGAAGTTGGCAAGGTTGAAAATGAGTCCGTGGTTGTCGCGCACGGTGTAATACGGCAATTCGTAGCCCTTGAGCCCGGAGACTACCGTAAAGGGATATTCTTCGCCGACTTTGTAAAATTGATTCAAAAATGCCGAATAATCCTGCACCAGCGCGATGCTGCCGTCTTGGACCTGCCGCGCCAGGCACAGTAGCTTTGCCGGGTCTTTTTGCTCTTTCTGGAAATCATACAGACGGATGCGATACTCCACTCCGTCATGCTCTACAATAAAATACTGCGAATTGCCTTGCACGACGCGTTCCTTGACCGGAAGCTCGTACGAATTGCCTGCTTTGAATTTCATAAATCTTTTATTTTAAGTTGTTAGTGAATATAATACCGAATGACTTAGAGCTTGATGTGAGCGACCGAACGTAGCGACACACGGCGCATCCGGCCTCGTAAGACACGGCGCCGACCGCAGTCGCGGAATGCGGCATCACGACCGCTCGGAAAATTGTCGGGGCACACCCCGAAGATAAAATGTGTATACAAATCATACGTCGCTTTACGACTGCACAAAGATACGCCAAAATGACGCAATTCGGCATCCGCGCAGCATTAAAAAAATTAAAAGACACAATGTTTTTTCGCGTGTCCCATGAGTGCCCGGTCGTAGATAAAAATACATCGGATTTGGCCGTCACGACACAAAGGACTAAATTTGTAGTCGATAAGAAGCTGAGCCATAATAGCGAACCCTGTAGGGGCGCAATACATTGCGCCCGCCGAGCAAGAGGGTAGCGCAGTGATTCTCGTCGCTTTATGCCACACACCTACAGTCGCGGCGGACGAGATATATTGAGTCCCTACAATAATTTGCTATTTTTGGCACATCTCTCTAATATACTATCAGATAACAGTACACAGTGAAATACTTTATGATAGCCGGAGAGGCATCCGGCGACCTGCATGCCTCGCAAGTGATGGCGGCCCTGCAACGCCGCGACCCGACAGCCGAATTCGTCTACCTCGGCGGCGACCGTATGCACACCGTCAGCGGCGTCGCCCCGGTGATAGATTATCGGGATATGGCTTTTATGGGCTTCAGCGAGGTGCTGCGCAACCTGCGCCGCATCTCCGCCAATCTGCGTGCCGCCAAGGAGGCGTTGCGTACCGCCCGCCCCGATGTGCTGGTACTCATCGATTATCCGAGCTTCAACCTCAAGGTAGCCGCCGAGGCACGACGTCTGGGCATTCCCGTGGCATATTACATCTCGCCCAAGGTATGGGCCTGGAAGGAGTGGCGCGTCCGTACCATCAAAAAATTGGTGGATCGTATGCTCGTCATCTTCCCCTTCGAAGTCGAATACTACAAACAGCGGCACAACTACAAGGTGACATACGTTGGCAATCCCTCGGTAGGCGAGATTGACGCCGCATTGGCCGCCACACCCGAGCGCGCCACGTTTATGGCCGCCCACGGCATGGACTCGCACCGCCCATATATAGCGCTGCTGCCGGGCAGCCGTCGCGGCGAGATACGCAACAATATGTCCGTGATGCTTGAGGCAGCGGCACGATTTCCACAATACGGAGTGGCCGTGGCCGCCGCTCCGGGTATGGACGACAGCATCTATGCGCCCTATGCCTCGGCCGGCGTACACGTGGTGCGCGATGCCACTATGCCACTGCTGGCATACGCGCAGGCCGCACTGGTCACCTCGGGCACGGCGACGCTCGAAGCCGCCCTGGCCTCCACGCCGCAAGTGGCCTGCTATCGCGCCAACGGCAGCCGCATCTCCTACGCCATCATGCACCGCCTGCTCAAGGTGGACTACGTCACCCTGCCCAACCTCATAGCCGGCCGCCGCGTCATCGACGAGATGCTGCTGCACCGGTGCACCCCGGATGCCGTGGCCGAGCGCCTGAGCGTAATTATCCCCGAAGACGCCCCGGCACGCCGCGCCATGCTCGAAGGCTATGCCGAAATACGCCGTATACTCGGCACGGCCGATGCCGCCGACGCCGCCGCCCACGCCATCATCGACCTCGCCCAATCGCACTGAACGACAGCCAAAGATTCTAAGAGCCAAAAGGTCTTTAAGGTCCTTAGGGTCCTTAGGGACTTTAAGGTCCTTAAGGACTTTTAAGACTTTAAGGATAATAGAGTTACGGCAAAAAAGCGATTACGCCTCCGGCGTTAGCCCAATTCAACATTCCACATTATCGTAAGGCGCATTCGACATTATCGTAAGGCGCATTCGACATTATCGTAAGGCGCA
>ERZ808240.495-NODE-495-length-51862-cov-24.944081_pt1 | contig 51862 bp, 46 predicted proteins | sample MGYA00521084_ERZ808240 | MGnify/ENA primary metagenome ERZ808240 (study PRJEB31516, sample SAMN03275571) | gut metagenome | biome: mammalia-associated habitat; material: feces | host: Papio cynocephalus | place: Kenya | collected 2012-08-06 ...
AAATGGAATCCGCCCGTGCGGTGACGGAACGGAAAGAACGTCATTGCGAGTCCGCAACAGCGGACGAAGCAATCCACTGACTCCGCCTTTGCTTCAATATCCTGCAAATGGATCACCACGTCGGGCTAACGCCCTTCTCGTGATGACGAAAACAGAGAGACTCGTCATTGCGAGCCCCGACAGGGGCGCGGCAATCCACTGACTCCGCCTTTGCGGTCGGCATCCTGCAAATGGATCACCGCGTCGCGGTTTTACCGCTCCTCGTGATGACGAATATGGGGAGTCCCGACAGGGGCGAGGAAATCCATTGACTCCGCTTTTGCTTCAGTATCCTGCAAATGGATCACTTCGTCGGGCTAACGCCCTTCTCGTGATGACGAAAACGGGAAGATCCGTCATTGCGCGGAGCGTCAGCGACAACGCAATCCACTGACTCCGCCTTTGCGGTCGGCATCCTGCAAATGGATCACCGCGTCGCGGTTTTACCGCTCCTCGTGATGACGAATATGGGGAGTCCCGGCAGGGAGCGAAAATCCCGTGACAAGCATGGACCTGCACGGGATTTGTTATCAGTTCAAAGCCCCGTGGCAGTGCTTGTATTTCTTTCCCGAACCGCACGGGCAGGGGGCGTTGCGCGACACTTTGCCCCATGTCGACGGATCTTTCGGATCGATTTCGTCGGCTTTGGTATAGCGGAACGGGCTGTTTTCCAGCTGTTCCGTTTCCTGCTGCGGACGGTTGCCGAACGCGTCGGCCGGTTCTTCGTGCAATTCGGTCGTTTCCTGCTGTTGACGGCGGCGTTCGGCTATCGCTTCCACCGTTTCGGGGGCAAGTTCGACATGCATCAAAAACCGCGTTACCTGTTCGCGCATGTTGCCGATCATCGAACTGAACAGGTAGAAAGCTTCTTTCTTGTATTCGTTCAAGGGGTCTTTTTGTCCGTAAGCGCGCAGAACAATCGTGTGGCGCATGTATTCCAGCGTCTGCAGATGTTCTTTCCACAGCTGATCCAGCACCTGCAAAGTGATGTTCTTTTCCAGCATGTTAATCAGCTCGTCGCCGAAATCCTGCCGCTTGCGCGCCATTTTTTCATTTGCCGCCTGCATGATTTTGTCGGTAATCGCTTCCGTTCCCAGTCCTTCCTCTATCCAAGAATCGACGGGCAGATTCAGCGCCATCGTGCGGTCCAGTTCTTCTTTCAATCCCGCGATGTTCCAGTCTTCCGCCGCCATGTCTTCGGGCGTATAGGTCGCCGTAATCGCATTGACGACTTCGGCGCGCATGTCTTCGACCGTGTCGGAAATCGTGTCCGCCATCATCAGTTCTTTGCGCTGTTCGTAAATGACTTTGCGCTGGTCGTTCATGACGTTGTCGTACTTCAGCAGGTTTTTGCGGATGTCAAAGTTGCGGGCTTCAACCTTTTCCTGCGATTTTTGCAAAGTTCTGGAAATCCAAGGGCTGGAAATGACGTCCGTTTCCTCCAGTCCGCCCAGCGGCTTCAGGAATTTTTCGATTCTGTCCGCGCCGAAAATGCGCAACAGGTCGTCCTGCAGGCACAGGAAGAATTTGGACGCGCCGGGGTCGCCCTGACGTCCCGAACGGCCGCGCAGCTGGTTGTCGATGCGGCGGCTTTCGTGGCGTTCCGTGCCGATGACGAACAGACCGCCCGCTTTCATGGCGATTTCCTTGCCCGTTTCGATTTCACGCTTGATTTCCTCAATGCGTTTTTCGCGTTCGGCGGGATCGGTAACGTCCGCCAGTTCCTGCGCCACGCGCATGTCAAGGTTGCCGCCCAGCTGAATGTCCGTGCCGCGTCCCGCCATGTTCGTCGCAATCGTAATCGCGCCAGGCATGCCTGCTTGGGCGATGATGTACGCTTCCTGTTCGTGGTGGCGTGCGTTCAAAACGTTGAATTTCAGTTTTGTTTCCTTTTTCAATCGTTCCGCCAGCTGTTCCGATTTTTCAATCGACGTTGTGCCGACCAAAACAGGCTGCTGACGGTCGTGACATTCTTGAATCAATTTGATGACGGCGGAAAGCTTTTGTTCTTCTTTCCAATAAATCTCGTCTTGATAGTCGATGCGGATGACGGGGCGGTTTGTCGGAATGTCGATAACGTCCAAGTTGTAGATTTCGCCGAATTCCGCCGCTTCGGTCATTGCCGTGCCCGTCATGCCCGCCAGTTTCGGATACAGGCGGAAATAGTTCTGGAACGTAATCGACGCCAGCGTTTGGTTTTCGGGCTGGATTTTGACGTGCTCCTTGGCTTCCAAAGCCTGGTGCAAGCCGTCGGAATAGCGGCGTCCTTCCATCATGCGGCCGGTGAATTCGTCGATGATGACAACCTGTCCGTTGCGGACGATGTAGTCCACATCGCGCTGGAACAGCTTGTGCGCTTTTAACGCTTGGTCGACATAGTGAATAACCGGCGTGTTGATTGCGTCGTACATCGCGCCTTGAATCAAGCCCGCTTCCTGCAGCAGTTCTTCCATGTAAAGCGTGCCGGATTCCGTTAGGGACACCGTGCGCTGTTTTTCATCCTTTTCGTAATGTTCGGGGCGCAGCATGGGAATCAGCTTGTCGATTTGGATGTATTTTTCCGACGAATCTTCGGCTTGTCCCGAAATAATCAGCGGCGTGCGCGCTTCGTCGATTAAAATGGAGTCCACTTCGTCAACGATGGCGAAGTTAAACGGACGCTGCACCATTTCATCAATGGAATACTTCATGTTGTCGCGCAGGTAGTCAAAGCCGAATTCGTTGTTCGTGCCGTAAGTGATGTCGCAAGCGTAAGCCGCGCGGCGTTCCTCGTCCGTCAAGCCGTGGACGATTGCCCCGACGCTCAACCCCAAAAAGCGGTAAATCTGCCCCATCCAGTCAGAGTCGCGTTTTGCCAGATAGTCGTTGACGGTAACGACGTGAACGCCTTTGCCCGTCAGCGCGTTCAGATACACCGCCAAAGTCGCAACCAGCGTTTTGCCTTCGCCCGTTCGCATTTCCGCGATTTGTCCGCGGTGCAAAACGATGCCGCCGATAAGCTGAACGTCGAAATGCCGCTGTCCTATGGTGCGTTTGGCGGCTTCGCGGATTGTGGCGAACGCGTCGGGCAGGATGTCGTCCAGCGTTTCACCGTCCGCCAAGCGTTTTTTCAGCATCAGCGTGCGGGCTTTCAATTCTTCGTCCGAAAGGGGAGCGATTTCGGGTTCCAGCGCGTTGATTTTCGCGACGGTTTTTCTTAATCCCTTGACATAGCGTTCGTTCGCGCTGCCAAAGACTTTACGCATCAAAGAGCCAATCATTTCAATCCCCTTAATATATAATAGAGTAAGAATCATCCTACTTAACCCCATTGGGCGCGGGCTGTCAATCATCTTATTTTATTGCTTTACCAAAAAGCTAAAGGCGGCTATGATATTGAAAAGTTTTTTTATTGGAAAGGTGGAACATGAATAAAACCCTTAAATTGACAGCATTGCTTTTAATGCTGTCCGCGAACGCAAACGCCGCCGACAAAAAGGCGGACGCCGACTTTGTCGTTGCGACGGTCAACGGAACGAAAATCATGCTGTCCGAAGTGCGGGATGTCAAAGAAAACTCGAACCCGCAGCTGGCGGCTTTGCCGATGAACGCCGTGTACGATCCTTTGTTGGAAAATCTGGTTGACATGACCATTATTTCGGATGCGGCCAAGGCTGATAAAGTGCAGAATTCCGCCGAATTCAAAAAAATGATGAAAAGCGTCGAAAAACAGCTGCTGGCGCGCCTGTATTTGGAACAGCAGGCCAAAAAAATGCAGACCAAAGCCAAGCTGATGGAAATGTATGAACAGTACAAGCGCAACAATCCCCCGCAAGAGGAAATGTCCGCCGCGCACATCTTGCTGAAAACGGAAAAAGAAGCCAAAGACGTCATCAAACAGCTGGAAAAAGGCGCCGATTTCGCCGAATTGGCCAACAAGGTATCCGAAAACAAAGGGCTTGAAGGCGGAGATTTGGGATATTTCACCCGCGAACTGATGGTGCCCGAGTTTTCCGAAGCCGCTTTCCGCATGAAAGAAGGCGAGATTTCCAAAATACCCGTCAAAACGCAGTTTGGCTGGCACGTTATCAAAGCGGGCCCCCGCCGTTTGACGGAAGTTCCGAGCTTTGACGAAATGGAAAAGGAACTGACGCAGACTCAAGCCTCTCAAGCGGTGGAAGAAATCGTTTCCGGCTTGCGCAAAAAAGCGAAAATCGAACGCGTTCCCGTTTCATTTGACGCCAAAGGCAATGTCGTCGCAAAATAAAACTTGTCAAACCGAAAAAATCCCGCCGTTAAATGCCGGCGGGATTTTTGTATGCTTTGGAAAAGGCAAAAAAAGTGCCGCCGCACTTAGGGGAAAAGGCGGCGGCTTTCAGATTCCTTTAAGGGGTTGGAGGACGCAATTAGGGGGTTGCGTCAAAGGAATACTGAACTTGCAAACCCAACACGTGGGCTGTTGTTTGATACTTGGCGTCAATTCGCTGCAAAGAACCGATAGGCGTTTGAGCCGGATTGTTGCTCATGTTGTGACGGTCGTTGTGAACCGAATAATGCGGCAGGTACAGGAACATGTATCCCATATCGAACGTCCAAGCGCTTTTCTTGTAACTGGCACCGACGGCGAATTCCCAACGGTCGTTGTCGGCAATCGCGGTCGTGCGTTCGCGCGAATTGGGAACAGGGCTTTCGTCGAAACCGATGCCCGTGCGGAACGTCCAGTTTTCGGAATGATAATAATCCATGCCGAGGCTGATGTCCCAAGTGTTTTTCCAACGCTGGGCGACTTCGACGGGCGAACGGAGGTTTTTAATCCGCAACGCGTCAAACCGCGTCCAACGCGTCCATTTCGCGCCCGCGCTCAAACCGATTTTATCATTCAATTTGTGGAACGCGGACAGGGAAACCAGTTCGGGGGCGTCCATCGGCAGTTTCGCGTCGTAAGTTCCTGCCAGCATGGGGAAATCTTTGGCAAAGTCAAAGTCGCCTTTGATTTGATGTTGGGAACGCGAACGGTATGCAATGCCCGCGCGGGTGTTTTTGGTGAATTCGTACATTGCGCCGACGTTCAAACCCCATCCCCAGTCTTCCAAGTCGAACTCGTTGTAAAAACGCGCTTTCGGATTGGTCGGGGAAACGGGGGCGGTTGACGTCAAATCGACATTTGCATTGCGGGCGAAGACGCCGAAACCCAAAGACAGCTTATCGGTCGCTTTGACGGCAACGGCGGTTGAATAGTCGATAACGGACAATTCGGAATCAACGCCGTGATCCGTACCGACCCAGCTCATCGGATATTCAATCGCCAGACCGAACGGGACGTAAACGCCGAAACCGACGGCGACGCGGTCGTTGACCTTGTATTGCGCAAAAAAGTTCGGAACGGCGGTCGTAACGTCAACGTTCGTCGAATCGGCAACACCGCGATAAACACCGTTGACATCCGAATGTAAATTGATGACGGAAATGCCCGCCTGCACGCCGGATCCGCCCAAAGTCATCCCCGCAGGGTTGTACGCCAAAGCGGAATAATCGTCGCCGACAACGCCGCCGCCCGCATATGCTCTGCCCAAACCGGCAACACTGAAATCGTTTAACTGCCAGCCCGAAGCGTTGGCGGATGTGGATGCGCAAACGCCCGTCAGAGCCAGCGCAAAAATTTTTGATGTGTTTTTAGCCATCGGTTTTATCCTTGGTTTCATTTCTGTAAAGGGCGATAATCGAACGTGTTTGTTTAATCATCAAAGAAATCAGTTTGTCGATTTCCTTTTCCCCGTAATCGGTCCAATGAACATGTTTCAAAACGGTTTGTTTGCGGACTTTGAACGAAAACAGCGATGCGAACAGCGGAAATGTGTAGAGGGTGATTTCCTCAATCGTCGCTTTGTCCGACGCGGCGGTCGCTTTGATAATCAAATCCGCGAAAATTTTATGAATCGGGAAAATCAAACCTTCGTACAGGGTCGAAAACGCTTCGCCGGGGTTGGCGTATTCGTGCAGAAACACGGTAACCGCTTCGTCGGGCAGCTGTGTCGAATACAGCAGTTTCCCCAACGATTTCAAGATGCCGCACAAAGCCGTTTCCGCCTGTTCGGGCGTTGAATTTTTGTCGCTTAATACCGCAACGGCCGATTCAATCGTTTCATCAACCACCGCCCGAACACCGTGAACGATGTTTTCCAAAACGGCGCGGTACAGCCCTTGTTTGCCGCCGAAATAATAGGCGATTGCGGAAATATTCACGTCGGCGGCGCGGGCGATTTCACGGGTCGATGTTTCCGTGTACCCCTTGTCGGCGAAAACGGCGGTCGCCTTTTCCAACAAACGTTCTTTTGAATCCGTGGGCATCGAAAGAGCTGTCCTTTTGTTTAACGAAACATCGCCACTTTATCATAAAAAAATCAAAAGTCAATCAATCGTTTGAATTTTTTTTTGTAAAGGGAGCTAACCGTTCAAACGGCGTTGTTCTTCAACGGGTTGAACGGTTATCGCCTTGACGGGACAGGCGGTTTTGCATGCGCCGCAGCCGATGCACAGGTCGGAATCGAAGCGGGGAAAGTCCTCGAACCGTTCCTTTTTAACCGCGTGTTTCGGACATTTCATCACGCACAGTCCGCATTTGACGCATTTCGATTCGTCGACGCTTGCCAATCCGATTTGGGTGCGCTGTTTGTCGGACAGGCTCAAGCGGCGAATTGCGCCCGACGGGCAGACGTCGCCGCATTTATGGCAGTCGAACGCACAAAAGCTTTCTGCAAAATCGATATGCACGGCGGGATAATCCGAATCGGCTTTTTTCAAAATTTTCATCGGGCAGTTTTGAACACACAGATTGCAGTTCAAACAGCGGTTTGCGAACCGTTGCGCGTCGCGCGCGCCCGCGGGAACGATGACGTTTTTGACTTTGGCGGCGATTTTTTGGCTCACAACCGCGCCGCTTTTGAACGCCAGAACGGCGAAAGCCGCCAATCCCGCCCCGCCCAGCAGCATTTTGCGGCGGCTTTCGTTCATCGCCAGCGGATAGGCGGGAATCCTGCCGAACCGAATTCCGCCGCGGCGGCACGCCCCCATGCAGTCAAAGCATTTGATGCAGGTTTCATTGTCAACTTTTTTGTTTTTAAAATCGATGCTTCCCGTCGGACACTTTGCGGCGCACAGTCCGCAGGAAACGCATTTGCGGTTGTCGATGCCGACTTGGAAAACCGAATGTTTGGCAATCACTCCCAGCACCGCCCCGACGGGGCAGATGTGGACGCAGAAAAAACGTTTGCCGAACGCGACGAACAACGCCAGAACAACCGCTGCCCCGATGCCCAGATATGCGCCGCTTGCCGCCGAACCGAACAGGGTGTAGGGATCGATATAGCGCGCGGCCGCCGCCGATCCGCCGATTAAAACGCCGAACACCAAAGCGGCAAGGACGTATTTGAACGGATTGCTTTTGCGCACGGGAATTTTGCGGCGGAACAGCATGCCGAACAGTTCTTGCGCCAATCCGAGGGGACACAGCGTCGAACAGTAGATTCTGCCGAACAACAGCGTCAAAACGACGATGCCCGCGAACAGGCAGGCGGCAAATACCGTGCCGTCCAAAACCGCCCTTTGCAAAGCGGCGGTGAATTGAACGTCAAGTATTCTGACGGGGTAGTCCTTGCCCGAAAACAGCAGAACAACAGCGCTCAAGACAACCAACGCAACAACAAAACGCAGGTATTTCAAAGCTTTCATGACAGCCGCTCCTTTTTACAAACCGCAGATAATCGCGACGCCGCACGCCATAATCGTGCCGCCCGCGATTTCATGGGCGTAAGCTTCCAATCGTTTGAAGCGCAAAGCGTTAATGCCCAGAACGCCCAAGGTTACCGCCAGCATCATGGTCGCAATCGTTGCGATTGAAAAGATTAAAGTGCAGGATACGACCGCCGACATCCCCAAAACACTGGACGCCGTCAAAATCGGCAGCAACGCTTCGCAGGGACCCAAAACGAAAATGATGAACAGCACCCAAACGGAAATGCCTTTGGCATCGGCGGCGGGAAAGTGTGAATGTTCCGCGCCGTGCTTGTGCTGCCAGCGGTGGCGCAAAGCCCACAGCAGGTACGCCCCGCCCAAGCCGATAAGCGCGTATGCCGCGACGTCGCCGCGGTTGTCCTCTATCCATTGGAAGTTTTCCGCGCTCAGCCATTTGGAAAAATACAAAAACGCCATGGCAATCAGCAGAGCGCTCAAAATATGCCCGACGCCGCATGCGAATGTCAGCGCCAGCGTTTTTTTCAGGCTGTAGCCGCGGATTTTGCCGATTGCGACAAACGGCAAATAGTGGTCGGGTCCCATAATCGTATGAATGACCGCCGTCAGCAGCGCCGTAATTCCCAAAGCCGATAAAGTCGTCGTCATGCGTTTATCCTTTCAATCCGATGTCGAAACTGCCCGAACGGAAGCCCTCCAAATCAAGCGTGACATAATCAAATCCGATGTTTTTCAAAGTGTTTGCGATTTTCCCAGCTTTTTCAACCGCGGCGGGGAAAGCGGCTTGCGGCACTTCAAGCCGCGCCAAATCGCCGTGAACGCGCAGGCGGATGTTTCCAACGTCGGGGAACATTGCTTTCAATGCCGCTTCGCCCTGCGCCGCGCGGGCGATTTTTTCGTCCGTCAGTTCCGTATTGTACGGAAATCGCGTCGCCAAGCACGGGGCGGCGGGCTTTGATGCCGTGGACAACCCCAACTGCGCCGACAACGCGCGGATTTCTGCTTTGGAAAATTCGGACAAGGGCGACAGAACGCCCATTTCTTTCAGCGCTTTGCGTCCGGGGCGGTAAACGTGCGAATCGTCGCCGTTCGTACCGTCGATGATATGGACCAAGCCGTTCGCCGCCGCATAATCGGCAAACTGCGAAAAAACCGCTTTTTTGCAATGATAACAGCGGTCGGTGCGGTTGAATCGGACGGCTTCGACCGCAAACGGGTTGAACGTGAAAAGATGATGCTCCACCCCGAATTTTTGGGCGAACGCCGCCGCCTGTTCGGCTTCCGCGGGGGATTGAAGCGCCGTTTGCATGGTCAAAGCGGCGAATTTGAACGGTTTTTCCTTTGCCATATCCGCCAACACCGCCAGCAAAAGCGAGCTGTCGGCCCCGCCCGAAAACGCCAGCGCGATTCCGCCGTCCGTCAAAGGGGCAAGCCGTCGTTTCAAACGGTCAAGCATTGTCCCGTTCCTCTGCCGTTTTGCGCGCTTCGTCGTAAAGCTTGCGAAACGGGGTGCCCGTTTGTTCGCTTAACGCTTTGACGCTTTCGTATTCGGGATTGTAGCGCACGATGTCGCCCGTCCAGCACTTTTTGACCAGCACCGTTCCCGCCGAAATCGCGACAGGGCGGATGTCGCGCTCCATACAGCGGCGTTCGACCGCGTATTTGCGCAGTCCGATGGTCGTCGTGTTGGCGAAAATGATGTTTTCCGCCGTGGTGAGGAGCTTTTCGGGGACAATCGCCCGCAGCATGTACGCGGGACGGTTTTTCTTCATAAAGCACGGCTCGAAGTGAACGTCGAACGCGCCCGCTTGAAACAGTTTTTCCATGGTCATGCCCAATTCTTCGGCGGTGGAATCGTCAATGTTCGTTTCGATGACGTAAAGCTTGCCGTCCGTGTCGGCGTCCTCGATAATCATTGCGCGCAAAAAGTTCGCGTGTCCGAAATCGCGCTTGCCCAAACCGATGCCCGTTTTCAACACTTTGTACGAAGCGGGCAGAGTGTCGCGCGTGCGCAAAACGGCTGCGGCGGCGATTCCCGTCGGCGTGACCATTTCCCCGTTTGTATCCGTCGGGCGCAAAGCGATGCCGTGTGCGGCGGCGATGTTCAAAACGGCGGGGACGGGGACGGGCAAAGAGCCGTGCTGGCACATGACGAAACCGCGCCCTTCGTTCAATCCGTCGACAATCACGTTCTTGACGCCCAAATCGTCGGCCAAAACGGCAATGGCGATAATGTCGACAATGGAATCGATTGCGCCGACCTCGTGAAAGTGGACTTCGTCAACAGAACAGCCGTGGGCTTTGGCTTCGGCTGCCGCGACGATTTCAAAGATTTTTTTGGCGGTTCGGCGCGCGCTGTCCGTCATTTTCCCGCGGTCGATAATGGCGAATACGTCGGATAAATGGCGGTGTTCGTGGGGGTGGTGATGAGAGTGATATTCTTCCTCGTGCGCATGGTTGCGGGCGTGCAGGCGAACGTCGAAATCCAATCCCGCAATGCTGTAGGAGTTTTTCCGTTCGACATGCCAGTCGAAGCCGTCCAGATGCAGACTGTCCAACACGGCGGCGAGCTTTTCCCTGCTTGCCCCCAAATCCAGCAAAGCCGCGACGGTCATGTCTCCGCTGATGCCGTTAGCCCCTTCCAAATACAGATATTCAGTCATGATGTTTTCCTTTGACAATGCGGCAAGCCGTGACCGCCGCCCCGAACCCGTTGTCGATATTGACGACGCTGACACCCTCGGCGCATGAATTGAGCATGGTCAGCAACGCCGACAAGCCGTGAAACGACGCCCCGTAGCCGACCGACGTCGGAACGGCGATGACGGGAACCGCCACCAGTCCCGCGACAACGCCCGCCAAAGCCCCCTCCATGCCCGCGACGGCAATGACGGCGTCAGCTTGGCGGATCTCGTCGATTTTGGCGAACAAGCGGTGAATTCCGGCCACCCCGACGTCAAAGAACCGGTCGACGGTTGCCCCCAGAAACTCGGCGGTTTGTGCGGCTTCTTCGGCAACGGGAAGGTCAGCCGTGCCCGCGGTGCAAACGGCGATGCGTCCGCCCGAATGCGGCTTTTCCCCTTTGACCAGCGACAAAATCCGCGACGTTTCGTCGTATGAAACGGGCAGTCCCGCCGCTTTGACAAAGGCGGCTTGTTCCGCCGAACAGCGCGTCGCGAATACGGCACGGTTGTCCGACAGAAAAGCGTTGAAAATGCCGACCAGCTGTTCGTTCGTCTTGCCCGCGCCGAAAATTGCTTCGGGTGTTCCCGTCCTTTGTGCACGGGTCATATCCGTTTTGGCGTATCCCAGCTCTTTGAACGTATCGGACATGGCAGATTCCTTATTAGGATTCAAAAGTCTTTGCGACTTCTTTCATCCACTTGCTGATTTCGATGTGCTGTGGGCAATGCTGTTCGCACAAATGACAGCTGAGGCAGCTGGACGCTTTGCCGTGCGATTTCGTCAAGTTCGCGTAGTAAATGCGCTGGGCGTTGAACGGTTTGTCCGAACGTTCCTGCTTTTCGGCGTTGAACAAAGCGAAATAGTCGGGAATCGCAATCTTCATCGGGCAGAATTCGACGCAGTAGCGGCAAGCCGTGCACGGAATCGAAATCGCGGCGTGCAAAGTGCGGATGGCTTTTTCAACGGTGTGTTTTTCCTCGTCGTCCAGCGGCTTGAAGTTCTGCATGTAGGACGTGTTGTCCAACAGCTGGTCCATAGTGCTCATGCCGCTCAAAACCATCATCACGCCGGGCAGGGACGCCGCATAGCGGATTGCCCACGACGCGACCGACATATTCGGTTCCGCGTCTTTGAACACTTTTTCGACTTCGGGCGGAACGACTGCCAAAGACCCGCCCTTGACGGGTTCCATGACGACGACGGGCTTGTTGTATTTCTGCGCGATTTCATAGCATTTACGCGACTGAACGCTGGGGTTGTCCCAGTCGATGTAGTTGATTTGCAGCTGGACGAAATCGACTTCGGGATGGGCTTTCAGGACTTCCTCCAGCAAATCGGCTTTGTCATGGAACGAAAAACCGATGTTTTTGATTTTGCCCTCTTTTTTCTTTTGCGCGATGAACCCGAAGCAGTCGTATTTGTCGACGTTGGGCAGGGTCGTCGCGTTGACGTTGTGAACCAGATAATAGTCAAAGTATTCCAAACCCGTTTTTTCCAACTGCTTGTTGAAAATGGTTTCGCGGTCTTCCGCGCTTTTCAGATAACCGGCGGGCAGTTTGCTGGCGACGGTGAATTTGTCGCGCGGGTGGCGTTCGACCAGCGATTTGCGCAAAGCGATTTCGCTTTCGTAGCCCATGTACATCCACGCCGTATCGAAATAGGTGAAGCCGCGTTCCAAAAACGTGTCGACCATTTTGTTCAGCGTTTCATAGTCGATGGACGTCTGGTCGGCGGGATTTTTCAGCGGCAGGCGCATAAAACCGAACCCCAGCTTATTCTTGGGGTTAACTTTGCGGCGCACCTCTTCGGAAACGGACAGGTTTTCGGCAATGGTCAGTTTGGGCAAAGCGGTGAAAGCGAACGCCGCCAGAGTGGACATCAAAAAATCGCGTCTGTTCATGGAAAAATCTCCTTTAATTGAAACAACCGTGCAAAAGTTTACAATTTAGAGTTCACTCTAAGTCAAGAGAAAAGTGAACGGGAAAATGAAAAGGGGGCGACGCGCGGTCAGCCCCCTTTTCTTCTGAGGGGACGGCTACCCCGATACAAGACCGGATCGCCGGAGCCCCACTCGGAAAACTTTCGTTTCGATTATTATCGGCTTCCTTTCCAACAAAAACGCAAATAATCCGTGTTTTCCGTAAAAAAGAGATTGCCATAAGTTTTTTTATGCGTCAAGCTGTTATTAAATCTATTTTTAAGCGAGGACATCATGGAAAAACGGATTTTCGGTTTCGATATAGGAATTGCGTCGCTGGGATGGGCCGTTGTTGATTTTGACGACACGGCAGACCCCGAAAACAACATTTATCCTACGGGAAAAATTGTCAAGTCGGGGGTGCGCTGTTTCCCCGTTGCGGAAAATCCAAAGGACGGCAAATCATTAGCGTTTCCCAGACGTCAAAAACGGTTGCAGCGCAAATTGTGCCGCCGCAAAGCCAGACGCATGGCGGGCATAAAGGCTTTGTTTGTCGCAAACGGTTTGATTGACAGGGCTTCTTTATTTGATGAAAAAGAGAATATCTATAAAGCGCGCGACAAAGCCGACGTTTGGGATTTGCGCGTCAAAGCTTTGACCGAAAAATTGACTACGGTTGAATTTATCCGTGTTTTGACGCATTTGGCAAAACACCGCGGCTTTAAATCCTACCGTATCGTGCAGGAAAAGGCGGACAAGGAAAACGGCAAGGTTTTGGCAGCGGTCAAAGCAAACAGAGCTTTGCTGGAAAACAGCAAAACTCTGGCGCAAATCATTGTCGAAAAGGGCGGTCCAAAACGAAACAGAGATGATAGAGAAGGCAACTCGACTTATGAAAATTCGATCCCCCGCGACGAAATCGAACGGGAAGCAAAACTGATTTTTGAAAAACAACGCGAATTGGGCTTGACTGCGGCGACCGAAAAATTGCAGCGGGATTTTGTGGGAATCGCTTTTCGTTTCCGTGAAATCAACGGCAAAAAAATCGAAAAAATGATAGGAAAATGCCTGTTTGAAAAAGACGAACCCCGTGCGCCGAAAAACGCCCCCTCCGCCGAGTTTTTCGTGGCATGGACGAAAATCAACAACTGCCATGTTCGGGACAATGACGGCAAATTACGCTTTTTGACGCAAGAGGAAAAAGACGCCGTTTTTGAACTGCTGAAAAACAAAAAAGAAGTCAAGTATGCAGATATCCACAAAAAGCTTTTTCCGAATCGTCCGGATATTCGGTTTGCGGATGTGGAATACAATCCGAAGCCCGTTTTTGACAAGAAAACAGGTGAAATCAAAGAACCGTCCGAACCCGAAAGCTTGAAATTTTTTGCGCTGAAAGGATGGCACGATTTAAAAAGCGCGATTGACGTTTCCGCTTATCCGAATGAATGGCTGGACAAAGCGGTCACCGTGATTGCCACGCAAAAAAACGATGCCAATATTTCAAAGGAGCTGAAAAATCTGGGTTTTTCCGCTTCGGATGCTGAAAATCTGGCTGGATTGTCCTTTTCAAAATTCATAAGTCTGTCGCTAAAGGCGTTATACAAAATTCTGCCCGAAATGCAGGCGGGCAAAAAGTACAACGAAGCCTGTGAAGCCGTCGGATACGACTTTAAATCGACGGGTGAATCTTTTGCCGTGCAAAAGGGAAAATTCCTGCCGCCGATTCCCGAATCTTTGGCAACGACCGTTCCTGTCGTCAACCGAGCAATGGCTCAATTCCGAAAAGTGTACAATGCCTTGGTGCGCGAATACGGCACGCCCGATCAAATCAATGTCGAACTGGCGCGCGATGTTTATAACAACCATGACGAACGCCGGGAAATTGCCGCAAAGCAAAACGAATATGCAGAAGAAAAGAAAAAGGTCAAAGCATCGGCGTGCAGCAAACTGGAGCTGGCCGATATCAGCGGACGCGACTTGCTGAAGTTCCGTTTGTATGAACAGCAGGACGGCAAGTGTATTTATTCGGGCGAAAAGCTGGATTTGCGCAGATTGGTGGAGCAGGATTATTGCGATGTCGACCATATCATTCCGTATTCCCGCTCTTTGGACAATTCGCAGAACAACAAAGTTTTATGCTTGTCGCGCGAAAATCGGCAAAAATCGGATAAAACACCGTTGGAATACATTACAGATCCCGTAAAACAGGCGGAATTTATCGCCCGCGTCAAATCCATGAAAGGATTGGGCTCTAAAAAACGGGACAGACTGCTGATTCGCGACTTTAACGAAAAGGATGTCGATTTCAGAGAACGCAATATCAACGACACGCGGTATATGGCGCGTTACATTATGAAATATCTGGACGACTGCATAGATTTTTCGCAAAGCAAGACGGATGTCAAAGACCGCGTCCAAGCCCGAAACGGAGCATTGACGGATTTCTTGCGTCATCAATGGGGATTGAAAAAAGACCGTTCCGAAAGCGACAAACATCACGCGCAGGATGCGATAGTCATCGCTTGCGCGACCAACGGATATACGCAGTATCTGGCTCATCTGTCGAAAATTTTTGAAAACAAGCAAGCTTACGCCAACAAATACGGCGAACCGTGGTACAAGGCGTTCAAACAACATGTCAAACAGCCGTGGGACGGATTTTATCAAGACGTTCAAGCATCGCTGGCGGAAATTTTTGTTTCCCGCCCGCCGCGCAAAAACGCAACGGGGGAAATTCATCAAGATACCGTTCATACACTCAACCCGAAAAAGAAAAACAGGTGGGGTGAACTTGTATACAGCGCAAAGGACGTTAAATCTGGATTAAATGTTCGCGGTGGAATGGCGGGCAATAGCAATATGTTCCGTTGCGATGTTTTTGAAAAAGGCGGACGATTTTTTATCGTTCCGGTGTATTTGGCTGATTTCTGTGAAAAAAACAGATCAGATTGTTTCTGTCCGAAAGATAAAGAGCATGAAAAACCCGATGAAACATATAAGTTTTTGTTTAGTGTGTTTAAAGATGATTATCTTTCTATAGAAACGAATAAAGGAGAAAAATTTTATGGTTATATGAACCAATATATAACCTCTACGGGACAATTTTATATAGGTTCAAATGATTCATCGCCAATGTACTCAATATCAACATCTTCATTTGAAAAACAGGATATTTTATTGTATCGCATTGGCGAAAAATTTGAAAAATGTTCTGTTGTTGACTTTGATTCGGAAAAACAAGAAATGAAAGTAGCTTCTTTAGAAGACGGCTCTATTCACAAAATCAAAGCTTCTGCAAAAGTAAATAAGAAAGGAGAGACTCAAAAAATTTATAAAACAGATAAGCCCTATGAAAAATTAGATAAAGGAAAAACAATCAGCTCAGCTACTTTTAAGAGAATACGAAAATACCAAGTTGATCCTTTGGGACGGTATGTCGAGGTCAAATCCGAGATCAGACTACCGCTGAACATCAAAAAAGGAAAATCGTAATGGCTTGGCGTGTCGTTCAAATCACTTCCGCCTGTAAACTGTCCGTCAAAAACAGGCAGCTGCTTTACGAACCGACTGACGGGGAACATATAACGCTTCCGCTGGAAGATATTGCCGTCGTCATTTTGGAAAGCAAACATATTTTGATGACTTCGACCTTGCTTGCCGAACTGGCGGAATACGGCGTTTGTCTGTTTACATGCGACGGGACGCATACGCCGAACGGGGTTTATACGGCTTTCGGCAATCATTCCAGACACAGCGCAGTGGCTAATCTGCAAATCGAGGCATCCGAACCGCTGAAAAAGCGACTGTGGCAGAAAATCGTCAAAGCCAAAATCCGCAATCAAGCCGAGGTGTTACGCCGTGTCGGCAATCGTTATTGCGATAAATTGGAAGAGATTGCAAAGAATGTCCAATCAGGCGACACGACAAACGGCGAAGCATTCGCGGCAGGGCTTTATTGGGACAATTTATTCGACAATTTCAAACGCCACGATGCCGACATCACCAATGCCGCATTGAATTACGGATATGCCATTGTCCGCGGGTCTGTTGCCCGCAGTTTGGTCGGTGCGGGTCTTTTGCCATGTTTTGGATTGCATCACGCCAACAAATTGAACGCGTTTAACTTGGCGGACGATATGATTGAACCGTTCCGCGCTTTTGTCGATTGGGCGGTTGTCAAAGCCGACTTGGGTGAAAAAGATTCTTTGGAAAAGCAGGACAAGCAACTGCTTGTGTCCCTACTGACACACAACTGTTCCTATGATGACGAGGAAACTACGATTCTCAAAGCGATTGAACAAACGGCGTATTCTCTGGTCAACGCTTTTAAGGACAAAGAAGCCAAATCACTTGTTTTGCCCGAATTTTCAAAAACTCCGCTGTTTGAGTAAAAAAATGGCGCAACTGGGGGAAAGATATATGCGCATACTGGTCTTTTTCGACCTGCCTGTCAAAACAAAAGCGGAAAGGCGGCGTGCGACTCGATTCAGAAAAGATTTGATTGACGACGGTTACATCATGTTGCAGCTATCCGTTTATTCGCGCATTTGCAAAGGCGAAGACACCGCCGAAAAGCACAAAAAACGGCTGAAATCCTTGGTTCCTGAAGACGGGAGCGTACGTGTTTTGTCGGTCACGGAAAAACAATACGCGTCCATGGATATTTTAGTCGGATTGCCGAAAAAAACGGAAAAAATCGGGGCTGAACAGCTGGTTTTGCTGTGATTTTTCACTCGGAAAATACGGAAAAAGTCCTTGTTTTTCAAGGACTTTTCCTTAATTTATTATATCGCATTTTTGTTGGAAAGGAAGCGATAACCGGTCGGCGGCTCGCTGGATTTGAACGGTAATTATATCGCATTTTTGTTGGAAAGGAAGCGATAACCGCTTTGACTTTGATTTTTTCTTTTTGTTGATTATATCGCATTTTTGTTGGAAAGGAAGCGATAACTCATCAAAGCAATTTTGGACACAAGCTTTTATTATATCGCATTTTTGTTGGAAAGGAAGCGATAACACCGCAAGGCGTCATTTGGGATTATTACCGATTATATCGCATTTTTGTTGGAAAGGAAGCGATAACTCACGGCAAAGGGCGAAAAGGACGTTCAAAATTATATCGCATTTTTGTTGGAAAGGAAGCGATAACTTGATGAAAGCATATTCGACGCCGAAAAGAATTATATCGCATTTTTGTTGGAAAGGAAGCGATAACCAGGACTACGACCACACAAAAGCGTACACGATTATATCGCATTTTTGTTGGAAAGGAAGCGATAACACGCCTGATGTTCCCATTCAGGCGCGCGGAATTATATCGCATTTTTGTTGGAAAGGAAGCGATAACCATAATCATCGTTTTCGTCATCCGTTAAGAATTATATCGCATTTTTGTTGGAAAGGAAGCGATAACACGCCTGATGTTCCCATTCAGGCGCGCGGAATTATATCGCATTTTTGTTGGAAAGGAAGCGATAACTGAAGCGCATTAAGCAAAACACGGCCGCTTATTATATCGCATTTTTGTTGGAAAGGAAGCGATAACACTAAGAAAAAAAACAAAGCGCGACGCTTTATTATATCGCATTTTTGTTGGAAAGGAAGCGATAACTGAAGCGCATTAAGCAAAACACGGCCGCTTATTATATCGCATTTTTGTTGGAAAGGAAGCGATAACATCACGCAAAACCTGTACTTGAAACACGCTATTATATCGCATTTTTGTTGGAAAGGAAGCGATAACAAGGAACAAGCGAAACAAAACGCCGTTGATATTATATCGCATTTTTGTTGGAAAGGAAGCGATAACCCTTTAAAAAAGGGGGGGGGGGGCTTAATCAAATTTGACGGGACGCCAGTTGTAACGATCGGGCAGGGGCTTTTCTTTTCTGCGCAAAACAAAGTTTTTAAGTCTTTGCCACAGCGATTTTTTCGGTTTCAGCGCCGCGATGTTTTTATGCAGGATTTCTTCCAGCATGGCAAACGACACGACATCGTTTTCAAAGTTTCCCGTTACGCATCCGCAGGTGAAGCGGTGACAGTTGTTGAACAAAACGTTGTACGGCGTTTTTTCGTTGATGTGTTTTTTCGCCCTTTTCGCGACAATCGGCGCGGCAAGCACAACATCCGTTTTTTCAAAGCAAGCCGTGTAAATGCGGTTGGAATCGGGATTCGTTCCGGGCGGGAAGAAAGTCTTGGGCGATTCGACGCGGATTTGACTGTGACGGTTCAAACTGACGATTTTCCCGTCGCCGATGTACACGCCCGTATGTTCCAGCAGCAGACCCAAATCGCACTTCAAAATACAGCCGACGACGGGTTTGACGTCGGGCGAGCGCAAAGTCTTGTAACGTCTTTTGCGGAAATTTTTCCGCAGCATGACCATGAAACGGCGGCTTTTGTTCAACAGAGTTCTCCTTTAAAACTACATTTTACGGCTTTTTGCGTTTTTTTGAAGAAAAAAGATTTTTTGATTCCGCAAATTATGTATTATAGCGAAAACAGGCGTCTGAATCGGCGCGGCTTTTGAACAGAAGGATTTGATATGGAAACAACGCCCCACCCGTTGCTGGAACTGAAGAACGTTACCAAGTTTTTCGGGTCGAACAAAGTTTTGGACGATGTGGATTTAACCATTAACGACGGCGAGTTTTTGACGCTTTTGGGGCCGTCCGGCTGCGGAAAAACGACTCTGCTGCGCCTGATTGCGGGGTTTGAACGGCCGACGTCGGGCAAAATCATTATGAACGGCAAGGAAATTTCCCACCTGCCGCCAAACCGCCGCTTTGTCAACACCGTGTTTCAGCAGTACGCTTTGTTTCCGCATATGACTGTGTTTGACAACGTCGCTTTCGGCTTGCAGATGAAGGGTTTGCCCGACGACGAAATCGAAATCGAAGTCTTCAGCGCGTTGGAAAAAGTCAAAATGCACCAGTTCTATCTGCGCTATCCGTCCGAACTGTCCAGCGGGCAGCAGCAACGGGTCGCCATGGCGCGCGCGTTCATCAACAATCCGAAAGTGTTGCTGCTGGACGAACCCTTGTCCGCTTTGGATTACAAGCTGCGGCAGGAAATGCAGATTGAACTGAAAGAGCTTCAGCGCGATTTGGGCGTTACGTTCGTGTATGTGACTCACGACCAAGAGGAAGCCCTTTCCATGTCCGACCGCGTCGCCGTTTTGAACGAAGGCATGATAGAGCAGGTCGGCACGCCGATTCAAATCTACGAAGAGCCGAAAAATATGTTCGTCGCCAAATTCGTCGGCGAAATCAACGTGTTCGACGGCATGATTATCAAGGTTGAAGCCGACACGTTCGACACGATTGTCGAAGGCATGTTCTACCGTTTGCGCAAACCGTCGACGTTCGACGTCAGCCGCGGCGGCAAAATCAAAGTGCTACTGCGTCCCGAAGACATGGTGGTCAGCAAAGTCAACGACCCCGAAGCAGAAGCGCCCGAAAACGCGTTGCGCGGGGTTATCAGCCACTTGGTTTACAAAGGGCGCACAATCGATTTGTGGATTCAGACGGCGGGCGGCAATATGGTGATGGCGACGCAGTTCTTTAACGAAGACGATCCCGAAATCATCTATCAGGCCGACGATGTCGTGAACGTCAGCTGGATTAAGGATTGGGAGGTCATTCTGCCCGATGCTTAAAACCGCGGACAACTTTTGCCGCACGGCGGTCTTGTACTTTATTTTCATCTGGTTCGGGGTGATGGTGTTTGCGCCGAACCTGCTGGTGCTGCTGGCAAGCTTTTTGACCAAAGAACCCGTGTGGTTCTTGCGCCTGCCGCTGAATTTGCAGGCGTACCGCGCTTTGGGCGACGCGGCTCTGCTGACCGTGATTTTGAAATCCGTCGGCTTGGCGTTCGTAACAACGCTGTTTTGCCTGCTGTTCGGGTATCCGTTCACTTATTTTATCGCACGGTTTTCCAAGGAAACGCGCGCGCTGTTTTTGATGCTGATTGTCGTGCCGTTCTGGACAAACTCCCTTATCCGCAACTACGCGCTGATTGCGGTGCTGAGCGAGGACGGCTTGATTAACGCGTTTTTGTTGCATTTCGGGCTGATTGCCGAACCGCTGAAGCTGCTGAACACGACGTTCGCGGTGTTCGTGGGCATGGTGTACACGCTGTTGCCGTTTATGATTCTGCCGATCTACGCCGTATTGGAAAAAATCGACCGAAGCCTTGTCGAAGCGGCGGCGGATTTGGGCGCGGGCCCGTTTGAAGTGTTTTACAAGATTGTGATTCCGTTGAGCTTTCCGGGGATTGTCGCGGGATGCATCATGGTTTTCCTGCCCGCTTTGACGCTGTTCTATGTGTCCGACATTCTGGGCGGAACGGACGTCAACGTTTTGGGCAGCATCATCCGCAACAAGTTTATGATTGACCGCGACTGGCCCGTCGGGGCGGCAATCAGCGTCGCTTTGACGGCGTTTATGCTGGTTTTACTGCATTTGTACTATAAAAGCGGCAACACCGTCGAACAGGAGCGTCAATTATGGTAAGCAAACTGCTCAAAGCGCTGTATATCGCTCTGGTATACGTGTTTTTATATATGCCGCTGGCGGTGGCGATTGTGTTTTCGTTCAACGACGCCAGCAATTCCAACGCGTGGAGCGGCTTTACGACCAAATGGTACGTCAATTTGCTGCATGACCAAAGCTTGATAAAATCGGCGTTGAGGTCGCTGTTTCTGGCGGCTTCGTCGGCGACGGTGTCGACGGTGGTCGGGACGATTATGGCGATTGCCTTGCACCGCTACCGCTTTATCGGGCAGAAAGTCGTGTTCGGGTCGCTGTCCGTGATTATGATGTCGCCCGAAATCATCCAAGGCATTTCTTTGGCGATGATTTTTATCGTGTTGGGGATTCCTTTGGGTTTTACGACGCTGCTTTTGGCGCACACGGTTTTTTGCTTTCCGTTTGTGACCATGACGGTTCTGGCGCGGCTGAAAGGCGTCAGCCGCACGTTGGCGGAAGCGGCGGCGGATTTGGGCGCGAACGATGTCAGCATTGTGCGCCGCATTTTGATTCCCTTGATTATTCCCGCTGTGTTTGCAGGTTGGCTGATGAGCTTCACGCTGTCCATCGACGACGTGATTATCAGCTTTTTCGTCAGCGGAAAGTCGTATGAAATCCTGCCGTTGAAAATCTATTCTATGGTCAGAACGGGGATTCAGCCCGACGTCAACGCGCTGTGCGCGGCGCTGTTCTTTGTGACTTTCGCCGTTGTGATGATTTCGTACCGTCTGGTGCGCGACAGAAAATAAGCTTGCGTTCCGGCGGAAAATGTGAGAGGATAATAAGCGAAGTAAGAATTGGTGTCTCACATCAGAAAAAAAAGATTTGCCCCCGATGTTGCAGCATCGGGGGCTTTTCCTTTTACCAAGCATTATGAATACAGCTCAGTAAAAGAAGGACAGCCGTTAAAAGAACTTTAATCAGCTTCCTGCTTGTAAATGAAGTAAGAATTGTACTCACCTCTCTTTCACTCGGAAGACCGAGCCGCGCCTGAATCGGGCGCGGTTATCGTTTTAAGGGATAAATCTTTCGATACTCTTAAAAAATGGATTTGAACCCTTTACAAACTTTTTACCTGTTTGTAAGATGATTGATTAAATGAAAATATATGTCCGTCGTCGGGCGGATTTTGGTTGAAAGAGGATTTGATATGAATTTATCCAAAGGTTTTTCAATGTTTTACGGCAGCCGCGCGCTGGAAAACAAAATCGACGAATTTCTGGACCGCATTTCCGAAGCGGGCTTGATTTACAAAAAGGCGATTCATGTCTTCCTTGAACACGGCGTGACCGAAGACTTTGTGACCCATGCGGAACAAATCGGTCATATCGAAAGCCGCGCCGACGAACTGCGCCGCGAAGTCGAAGCGGGACTGTATGAACAGAACTTGATTCCCGACTTGCGCGCCGACGTGCTGAGCTTGGTTGAGGACTTGGACGCCATTTTGAACGCTTATGACGCCAGCGGATACCGTTTCACGATTGAACAGCCCGTGTTCCCCGCGACTCTGCACCCCGACATTCTGGCGATTGTGGATTCCGTGACGAATTCGGTCGAACAAATCACGATTGCCTCCAGAACGTTTTTCCGCGATTTCAATTCCTGCCGCGACTATATTCACAAAGTCCGTTTTTACGAAAGCGAAGCCGACAGAATCAGCACCAAAATCAAACGCGCGATTTATTCGTCCGATTTGCCTTTGGCAAACAAAATGCACTTGTCCAGCTTTGTCGAAATGATTGACAATCTGGCGGATATGGCGGAAGACATCACCGACAAACTGGCGATTTACGTCATCAAGCGCGACAACTGACAAAGGCGGGCGTTATGGGCTTTACGGGACTGATTTTCCTTTCAAGCGGTTTGTTTTTGGGGTGGTCGCTGGGCGCGAACGATGCGGCGAACATCTTTGGCACGGCGGTCAGCACCCGCATGGTCAGATTCAAAACCGCCGCCATTGTTTGCAGTATCTTCATCGCTTTGGGCGCGGTCATCAGCGGCGTCGGCGCGGCGTACACTTTGGGCAGTTTGGGCGCGGTCAACGCGATTGCGGGTTCTTTTGTTACGGCGTTTGCGGCGGCGTTCACCGTGTATTCGATGATTAAGTGCGGATTGCCCGTGTCCGTGTCTCAAGCCGTTGTCGGCGCGATTATCGGCTGGAACTGGTTTACCGATTCCGTCACCGACGTTCAGTCTGTCGTCAAAATCGCCTCGACTTGGGTGGCTTGCCCGTTGCTGGCGGGGACGTTTTCAGCCGTTATTTATCTGGTTTTGAACCGCTTGCTGCGGTCGGCGAAAATTCACTTGTTGCGCCGCGACTATTGCACCCGCGTCGCCATGATAGTCACAGGCGCGTTCGGTGCGTATTCCCTGGGCGCGAACAACATGGCTAACGTTGTCGGCGTATTCGTTCCCGTTGCGCCGTTCGTCGAATTCGACTTTGCGGGACTTCACATTTCCGCCGTTCAACAGCTGTTTTTCGTTGGTTCCGTCGCAACCGCAATCGGCGTATTCACCTATTCCCACCGCGTGATGGGAACGGTCGGCAAAGGATTGATGCCGCTGTCCCCGTTCGCCGCTTGGGTCGTCGTCGTCGCCCAGTCCATGGTGCTGTTCCTGTTCGCGTCCGAGGGCTTGGAATACTTCTTGGCATCGCACAACCTGCCTACCGTTCCGCTGGTTCCCGTGTCCAGCACGCAAGCCGTCGTCGGCGCGGTCATCGGCATCGGCCTGTGCAAAGGCGCGGCGAAAACCATTAAATGGAGCGTTGTCGTCCGCATCGTCTGCGGTTGGATTATCACCCCCGTCATTGCGGCGACTATCTGCTTTTTCGCCCTGTTTTTCATGCAGAACGTCTTTTATCAGCGCGTCTATACGCCGAAAACCTACTTCATTTCGGAACGCGTCTATAACAAAATGGTGGCAGACGGTTTGCCAGCCAACCAAATCGGCGTGCTGAAAGGCGAACGTTACAAGTCGGGTGTCGAGTTCATGAACGCTGTTCGCGCCCGCGTCGGCAAAATGTCCAGCGCGACCGAACAAAATCTGCTCAACACCGCCGAACTGCTGAAAATCTATATCGATCCCGAAAAGTTTGAAAATCTTGACCCTCAAATGTTTTCGGAAGAACAGATTTCCCAAATCAAGCAGCTTTCCGGCTTGACGTTCAGCTACCGTTGGGAACTGCAGGACGCGCTGATTAAAATCAGCCCCGAATGGGCATACCGTCCCGCAACCGTCATCAACAAGCGCTACAACAAAGCCCTTGCCGTCGAGCTGTCCCAAATCGAGAACGTCTTTACGGTCAGGAAGAAGGCGAAAAAGCGCAATCTCCTTTACGAAGACTAAAAACGCGATTTTAACGGCCGATTGGTTCGTCAGCTGTGATACTCGGTTTTCGTGTACCGTTTGTACACGTCAAACCTGCGTTTCTCGCTTCCTGCCACTCGACTCGTTAAAATCGGTTTTAGGATAAGATTTCCCCGTGCGGGCAGCACCTCCGATTTTCTGCAGGTATTGGTACGAGTGCCAACCAATCACAGGATTGCCACGCCCCTGCGGGGCTCGCAAGTTCGATTCTTGTTGTTTTATTGAAAATAAACCAAGAATCGCAACTGCGAACGAAGTGAAGCAGTCCCGTGCAGGATTGGCACTTGTGCAAACTTATCGCGGGATTGCCGCGTCGCGACTTCGTCGCTCCTCGCAAGTTCGAGTCCTTTCCCCTTACGGGCAATAGTGGACAAAAATTCGGACAAAAGACTTGTAAAAATTCGGCAATATGGTATCGTAAAGGAAAATCGATTCTTGGGAAAGAGAATGTTATGTCCAAATCCTTGGCTGACTTTATGGATGCGTCCGTGAAAGCATACACCTGCGGGCGTGATGCGCAGGAAACCATGGGAACGCTGCAAAAGGCTTTTGTCGCTTCCTCCAAACGCAAAGCGGGCAAGGAAAAGGAGATTTTCGCCGCCGTTCTGGAACCCGTGATGAAAACCGTGCGCGGTCGCGAAACCATGGAAACTTTGGCGGATTTGGGATACAAATTTCAATTTGAAGTCGGCAATTTCGGTGGTATGTGTTGCAGTTCCGAAAAAACGATTTTGCTGAATCCGAATTACAACAACGAATTTTTGTCGCATGTTTTGGTACACGAAGGCCGCCATGCCATTCAGTATTCGCGCGCGCCGGAAAATGCGCCGGAATTCGAGGAAACCAAAGTCGCCGATATGTTCCGTATGCGCCAAGCGATCGAAGCTGACGCCTGTGCGCATCAATCCGCTTTTGTTTATGAATGTAAAACCGTTGCGCCGGAAGTGTACAAAAACTTTAAGGCGGCGGACTATCCCATGCTGACCGCTTATGAAAAGGAAATGGAAAAATCGGGCGATGAAAAGAAAGCCATGCGGGTCAGTTTTGAAGCGTGGTACGATTACAAGTATTTTCGCGATTTTTACGACAACTATCACAAGGAAGCCATGAAAAACGTGGCGAATTTCGGCAAAAAGGAAAAAAATCCGGCGTTCTTTTCCAAAGACTATCCCGTCAAGGATGTCGTCAGTATGTGCGTGTATCAGGGCAAGCCTTATATGACGGCGGAGTTTTTGAACGGCGACAAAGCGTATTCCGTTCCCAAAAAAGATGCGAAAGAAATCAAAGCCGCTTTGGCGGCTTATGTCAAAGCCGTGCCGAACGCCAAGCTTGACACATCGATTGACACAATGGCTTTGCGCGACGGGACAATGCACATTGTCAAATCTGCAAACCGTCAGTCGAATGCGGTCGCGGCGGCTTTGAATCAAAGCAAAGGACGCTGAAATGTTGGATTCGGTGAAAAAATTTTTGCAAAAACCCTTTAAAAAGTATGCTTGCGGGGAAAAGGCGCGGCAGGCGCAAAAAACTTTGCAAAACACATTCACCGCATCATCCGCAAAATCCGCCGCGGATGAAAAGCGGCTGTTGGGCGATGTTTTGGAAACGCTGAACAAAACGGACAGCGGGCGCGAAACGTTGGAAAATCTGTCGGATTTGGGCTACAAAATCAAATTTCAGAATTTGGGCAAGCAATTCGGCGGATACTGCAATTACGACGACCGTGTTATCGTGCTGAATCCGACGCGTTCCAAAAACTTTTTGGCGGTTGCCGTCGTGCACGAAGGACGGCACGGGATTCAGTTCGCTTCGGAAAAGAAAAACGCGCCGATTTTCGAACAAACGCGCGTCGCCGACATGTATAGAATGCGCAAAGCGATAGAGGCTGATGCCTGCGCGCATCAGTCCGCTTTCGCTTACGAATGCAAAGACATCGCCCCCGAAGTGTACGCAGAACAAAAGCGGGATTATCCGATGCTGACGACGTATGAAACGGAATTGGACAAGACGGGCGACAAACGGAAAGCCATGCAGGCGGCGTTCAAATCGTGGTACGATTTTCCGTATTACCGCGATTTGTACGACGAATACTACAAGGACAACGGCATTAAAGCCATGGCGGAAATCGGCAAACAGCAAAACAATCCGACGTTTTTTTCCAAAGAATACCCCGTCAAGGACGTTGTCGGTTTGTGCGTGTTTCAAGGCAAGCCGTACATGACGGCGGAGTATCTGAATTCCGACAAACCGAACGCGCTGACCGCCAAAGCCAAACGAGAAATCAAGGCTGTTTTGGCGGATTACGCAAACGCTGTTCCGGGGGCGAAATTGGATACGTCAATCAACAAAATGGCGACGCGCGACAAGGACGGGAAAATCATGGAACCCGCAAAAATGCAAGTCAATAAAGCAGTCGCCTCAAAGTTTTTTTTAGGGCGTACCCGTTAGTCTTTTTGGACTTGGACGACTCTTTGCGGAAAAGGGATGTCGATTCCGTTTTCCGCAAAAGCCTGCTGCAGGCGAATCATCAAATCGCTTTTGACATACGACCGTTCCAAGATATTGCCCAAATAGCAGCGCAAGCGGATGTTTATCGCGCTGTCGGCGAACTCCGTTACAATGGCGGACGGGGCGGGATCGGTCAAAACGCGCGGGTCGCTTTTCGCAATGTCAAGCGCGGTTTTAAGAACTTTGTTCAAATCGGAATCGTACCCGACGCCGACGTCAATGGCAATGCGCCCGCCCGCGTCGGTCAGCGTCCAGTTGATCAGCTGTCCCGAAATGATGTCCGCGTTCGGAATGATGACGATGGCGCGGTCGAACGTTTCCAGTTCGGTGGAACGGATGTTGATTTTGTAAACAATGCCTTCTTTGTCGTTGACGACAATCCAGTCGCCGATGCGGAACGGGCGTTCAAACATAATCAAAATGCCCGATATGAAATTGTTGACGATGTGCTGCAGTCCGAAGCCCAAGCCGACCGACAACGCGCTGACCAGCAGTCCCAAACTGCGCAGGTTGACGCCGAACACGGACAGCCCGACCAACATGGCGACAAGCACGGAAATATAACTTAAAGCGGCCGTTAAAGACTCTTGCGACGACGGACGCAGTTTCAAGCGGTTCAAAATTTTCGGCACGAGCCAGCCGCGGAACAGGCGCAGCAGATACAAAATCGCCAGAAACATCAAAACGGCAAGGACGGCTTGCCGCGCGGGCGCGCCGAACGATTTGACATAGCCGCGGAAATCCGTCCACAACGCTTTGTCAGTAAAGCAGTACACCAAAAACAAAACGACAATCAAGGGCAGGGTGAACCGCTTGATAAACCTGTATAGTCCGCGCATTTTCGATTCCTTGTTCATAAAAGCCAGAATGGCTTTTTTTTGCGGCGGGAACAAGACGGCTAAACGGCTATCCTGTCCAAAAACGTTTGCAGAATGAACGCCGCCGCGCCCGCGTCCAGTTTTTCCTTGCGTTTCTTGCGGCTCATGTCGTAAGCGTCAATCATCGTGCGTTCGACGGCGGAGGAGGAGTAGCGTTCGTCTTGGAAATAAACGTGTTTGCCGAACGCGTCGGCGATTTTTTGCGCCTGTTCCAAAGTGTATTGCGCCTGCGAGCCGAGCGTTCCGTCCGTTTGCAGAGGCAGGCCCGACACGAACGCGCCGATGTCGCGGCCTTTCAGCTGTTGCGCAATGCAGTCCAAATCGTATTGAAAGCTTTTGCGGAAAACGGTTTTCAACGGCGTCGCCGTCATCCACAGCGTATCGGACACCGCCAGTCCGACGGTTTTCGTGCCGATGTCCAGACCGACCAGCGACGTGCCGCGTTTGACCGCGTTTTGAAATTCAATCAAAGAAAAAACGGGAATGTTCTTGCCGTCCGTCATCGTAAATGATACTTTCATCAAAGTTGTTTTTTTATACTAATACAGGAGCAAGTACACCTATGTCAATCGACAGGGATATGGTCAAGCGGTTGGGAATCTTGTCGCGTTTGCGGATTCCCGACGAAAACATGGACGAAATGGTCGGGGAACTGACCAAGATTCTGGGCTGGGTCGACCAGTTGAAAGACGTCAACACGGACGACGTTTTGCCGATGAATTCGGTGGTTGACGACATGGCTTTGCGCGAACGCGAAGACGTGATTACCGACGGCGGGATTCGCGACGACATTCTGGCAAACGCCCCCGATCAGATGGACGGCTATTTCCTGGTTCCCAAAGTGGTGGAGTAAACGATGACCGACTTAGTTGAATTGACAGTCGCCGAAGCCTTGGACGGCTTGGCAAAAAAAGAGTTTTCCGCGGTGGAACTGACGCAGGCTCACTTGGACGAAATGGCGAAAGCGCGCGATTTGAACGCGTATGTCATCGAAACGCCCGATGTGGCTTTGGAACGGGCAAAACGTTCCGACGACCGCCGCGCCAAAGGTGAAAAAATCGGCAAAATGGAGGGGATTCCCGTCGGGATGAAAGACCTCTATTGCACCAAAGGCGTTCGCACGACCGCGTGTTCGCACATTTTGGACGGCTTTGTGCCGCCTTATGAATCGACCGTTTCCCAAAAATTGGAAGACGAGGGTTCCGTCATGCTGGGCAAAACCAATATGGACGAATTCGCAATGGGCACGGCGAACCTGACCAGTTATTACGGCGCGGTGCGCAACCCGTACAAAGACAAAACCAACCCCGACAAATTCCTTATCCCCGGCGGGTCGTCGGGCGGTTCGGCGGCGGCTGTCGCGGCCGGGCTGTGCATGGCGGCGACGGGGTCGGATACGGGCGGTTCAATCCGCACGCCGGCGTCGTTCTGCGGCATTGTCGGATGCAAGCCGACGTACGGCCGCTGCTCGCGTTGGGGCATGGTGGCGTTCGCGTCGTCGCTGGACCAAGCGGGAACGATGACCCGCACGGTGCGCGACACGGCGATTATGCTGGGTTCCATGGCGGGTTTTGACGCCAAGGATTCAACGTCTTTGGACATTCCCGTTCCCGATTACACGAAAGCTTTGACGGGTGATGTCAAAGGCTTGCGCATCGGTATTCCCCGCGAATACAATCCCGACAAAGGCTTGAACGCCGACGTTCGCCATGTTTGGGAAAAAACGGCGCAGAAACTGCGTGAAGCGGGGGCGGAAATCGTCGATATTTCCCTGCCGTCCACACAGTACGCTTTGCCGACCTACTATCTGATTGCGCCCGCGGAAGCGTCGTCGAACCTTGCCCGCTACGACGGGGTGAAGTACGGTTTGCGCGTCGACGGCAAGTCTTTGGACGAAATGTACACGAACACCCGCACCGAGGGCTTTGGCAAGGAAGTCAAGCGCCGCATTATGATCGGCACCTGCATTCTGCTGGAGGGCTACTACGAAACCTGCTATCTGAAAGCGCAGAAAGTCCGCCGCTTGCTGTGCCGCGAATTTGCGGAGGCGTACAAACAGGTCGACGTGATTTTGGCGCCCGCCGCGCCCGAAACGGCGTTCGGCAAGGACGACGACAGCACGAGCGATGCTTTGAAAATGCAGCTGTACGACGTGTTCACGGTTCCGTCGTCTTTGGCGGGGTTGCCGTCGGTTTGCGTTCCCGCGGGAACGTCCGAAGTCAACGGATTGCCCATCGGCTTGCAGGTCATCGGCAACAGTTTTGAAGAAGAAAAGATTTTGCGCGTCGCCGACGTAATCGAATCCATGGCAGGCATGCCGATTCGTCCTTTGCGCGTGGGAGGAAAATAAGATGTCGTATATTATCAAAGGCGAAACGGGTGATTGGGAAATTGTGGTCGGGTTGGAAGTCCACTGCGAAGTCATTTCCAACGCGAAGCTGTTTTCGGGCGCGGCGACCGCGTTCGGCGCGGAAGCCAACACGCAGGTCAGCTTTGTCGACGCGGGGTTCCCCGGCATGCTGCCCGTCGTCAACCACAAATGCGTGGAACAGGCGATTAAAACGGGTTTCGGTTTGAACGCGACGATTAACAAAAAATCGATTTTCGCGCGCAAAAACTACTACTATGCGGATTTGCCGAACGGCTATCAGATTTCGCAGTCCGATCACCCGATTGTTTCCGACGGCTATATCGATGTCGATTTGGAAAACGGCGAAACGCGCCGCATCGGCATCGAACGTCTGCATCTGGAACAGGATGCGGGCAAGCTGATGCACGACCAGCACCCCAGCAAGTCATTTGTCGACTTGAACCGTGCGGGTGTGGCTTTGATGGAAATCGTGTCCCGCCCCGACATCCGTTCCCCCGAAGAAGCGGGCGCGTATTTGCGCAAACTGCGTTCGATTGTGCGCTATATCGGGTCTTGCGACGGCAATATGGACGAAGGGTCTATGCGCTGTGACGCGAACGTTTCCGTCCGTCACCCCGGCGACCCGCTTGGAACGCGCGCGGAAATCAAAAACGTGAACTCCATCCGTTTCGTGATGCAGGCGATTGAATACGAAGCCAAACGTCAGGTTGAATTGCTGGAAGAGGGCGGCAGAGTCGTTCAGGAAACCCGCAAATTCGATTCCGTCAAAGGCATTACCAAAACCATGCGGTCGAAAGAAACGGCAATCGACTACCGCTATTTCTACGACCCCGATTTGATTCCCCTGCGATTGGACGATGCGTTGATTGAACGTCTGCGCGGCGAAATGCCCGAACTGCCCGACGCGAAAAAAGCGCGTTTTACGGCGGATTACGGCTTGCCCGCTTACGACGCGGGGCAGCTGGTCGCGGAAAAGGATATTGCCGCTTACTTTGAAGCTGCGGCAAAAGGACATGACGCGAAAAAGGTTGCCAACTACATCATGGGCGATTTGTTCGCCGTGCTGAACAAGCTGGGCAAATCCATTGCCGAAAGCCCCGTGAAGCCCGAAAACTTGGGGCGCATGGTCGATTTGATTAACGACGGGACGATTTCTTCGCGCATTGCGAAAGACGTTTTCGCCTTTATGGTCGAAGAGGGCAAATCCCCCGACGAAATCGTTGCGGAAAAAGGCTTGAAGCAGGTCACCGACACGTCCGCCATTGAAAAAATGATTGACGACGTGATTGCCGCCAACCCCGACAAAGTCGCCGAATACAAAGGCGGCAAAGACAAGCTGTTGGGCTGGTTCGTCGGTCAGACGATGCGCGCTTCACAGGGCAAGGCGAACCCCGCCATGCTCAACCAGCTGGTCAAACAGAAACTGGACGCGTAGTGCTGCCCGCACGGGGAAAATAAACGTCGAAACTGCGAGCAAAGCGAAGCAGTCTTGTGCAGGCATTGGTAAACGTGCCGGCTACTCACAAGATTGCTTCACCCCTTGCGGGGTTCGCAATTTTGATAAGTATATGAAAATAAAAAAGAACCGAAATTGCGAGGAGAGGCAGCGACGCGGCAGTCGAGGACATTTGTAAAAGGATCGCCGCGTCGCCAAAGGCTCCTCGCGATGACGAAAAAGAAAAAGCCGTCATTGCGAGCCCCGACAGGGGCGCGGCAATCCATTGTCTTTTTGCGGTGACGGAAACAACTTGAAGCAAAGGAAAAAGCGATGGCTGAAAAGGAAGGACTGTACGACGTGGTGCTGAACAAAGACGGCGAAGTCTTGCTTTGTATTCGGGCACGCACGGGATCGCCTGTTCAGCCGCGCTTTTTCTATGACGGAAACCAATCCGCATTGCTGATGCGCGACGGCAAGCGCGCCATTTTGCTGGAATACCTGTCGCCCAAGGCGGTAATCTCTTTGCAAAAGCAGGATAAAATTCTTATCGCCGAAATTTTGGACAACGAATTGGAACACGAATATTACGCGCCCGTCAGCAAAGTGCGTAAACTTCCTGTCTGATTTTAGACAAAAAACTCTTGAGAAAGCTTCTAAAACGGCGTATTCTGGAAAAGTTATACGCCAAGGAGTTTTTTCATGTCCGAATCCGTCAAGCAGTCTTTTGAAAATCCGCATCCGCGGCAACAAGCGGACGAATTGAAAAACGTTCGCGTGATTGCCGATGAAAACAATCCCGACCGTTGCCGCATTTATTTCGGCAAGGGCGAAAGCGATTATTTCAACGTCGAGGGCGGGGCGGACAGCATCCGCGGCATGGCGGCGATTTTGGACAAGGCGGCGGAAAGCCCGACCCTTGTTGCCAGAATTCAATCCTATCCCTTGGAAAAACGTCCGACGCTGGTGTACGGACGGGAAGATCCTGCGGCGGCGGGTTTCTTTTCTTCGGCAAGCAATGAAATCCATATGAACGCCCTTTCGGGGACGGGGTATAATGCGGCGGGGACGTTCGCGCACGAATTCCAGCATTTTGTGCAAAATCAAACCGACAGCAAGGAATGGCTGCACCCGCACGCCCGTTTGTCCGAACAAATTTTGTCCGAACATATCGGTGAAGCGACGGCTGATACTGCCAAATACCAGTATATGTACGAATTAGGCAGGGAAAAAGTCGGCGCAGAATACGATGAATTGCTGAAAAGCAGAAGCGGTTTTAATGCGTACTGCGCCGCCAAGGATGCGCGGCAACCCGAATCGGAATGTGTGCTGGCGGGCGTAAAAGGGTATTTAAGTGATGCGGGAATACAGGATTCCTATGCAAAACGTTATCACTGCGTTGTTTACTCAAACTCTGTGAATTTGGACGATGTTGAAAAAATGGACATTGACGCAATGACGCGGATGGAACGCGGAGCGGCGGTTTTTAAAATCGGCAATCTTTCACCAAACGGACCGGATATTGATGCCGTCAAAAGTTACAAGGACTTGTCGTTCGGATTGGCGGAACCGTTGCCCGATGACAGAATCAAGGCGGAGGTCCGTTCGCCCGATTTCAATCACATTCCGGCGTCTTTGTACGATATAGCCGGGCGAGCCGAAAGATTGACGCAGAAACTGATGAAGGAACGCGAAGTGCCGTCCATGTTGAACGGCGTGAATGTTCAGACATCTTCGGGCGTTGTTTTGCCGCACGGTTTGTACGACGATTTCAAGGCGGGGCATATTGACTGGGAACAAACGATGGAAATTCAAAGTATGTTGCAGGGAACAGAAAAAAAACAACAGCCGCAAACGGACAAAAACGTGCCGTGGCGTGAAGCCGCTTCAAACGCCCCCGCACGGCAAAATCCGGAATGGCAGGGAATAGCATCCGATTTGCACAACATTTCGCCCGAATTCGATCGCGCCGCCGCTTTGAAAGCAAGCGAGGCGGAACACAGGGATACGGCACGTTCGTTTGATGAAAATGTCGAACACACGATTTTACGCTATGTCGATACCGATTATATACTGGCGGTTGACGATGACGCGGCACTGGACAAACTGTACGCGGCGGAAAACAAGGACTATCACGCCAAAATTGATGCATTGTACGGTGTGTTTAAAAAGAAAGACGCCGAATTGAGCGGCGAAATTGTTCGCAAAACAGCGCTGGAAAAGGAACGTCGGGCGGCTTTGAACGGTTTGGAACAAGCAAAAAATACGGCGGGCATTGTCCGCGACAGCGTTGAAGCCGCCGCCGCCCTGTATCCGCCCGCTATGCAAGACGACGTGCGCACTGCTTTGCGTCAGGGTAAAAAACTTCCCGAACCTAAGGCATTGAAAGATAAAATCAAGGTCTTGTTCAACAAACGCAAAATCAATCGGGAAAAGCAAACCGTTGACAGCTTTTTAAAGGCGGTCAAGGATGCCGATTTAAAAGAAGCTGCCGTAAATCCTGACGCTTTTGATAAAAAAATCGCCGCCATGGCGCAGGATTTAAAGCAAACACAATCCGATTTGCAAGGATTGCAGAAGAGATCGAACGCTTTACGTTCCAAGCTGAACGCCGATTGTCGGGAAGTACGGGAAAACAGCGCGCAAAACTTCCAATCAAAAGCGGGAAATGTTCTTTATGCGCGTCAGCTGTATCAAGGCGAAAATGCTGTTCGCGCCATTAAACTGCCGCCGATGCTGGGAATGCAGAATTTGACCGAGCCCGTCGCGTGCGCACAGGCTTTTTCGCTGTCTTCACCCGACAAAATGCAGGAATTGGTCGATCGTATGAACAAGGCGGGCTTTAAAACCGTGTTCTGCGACGGCAAAGATTTGGACAAAGCCGCCGACCCGTCCGTGTTCGTTATTCGCCGTTCTACGCACGAACAGGATTCTCAAGCCAGATACGAGTTGCTGACTCCGTTTTTTGAACCCGAAGAAGCGCGCGGCAATATCAAAAACGCGCTGAAAGTCGTTCAAAGCACAAACGGGGCAAATGTTATCGGCGCGATTACGCCGATGACGCTGGGACAAATGGATCAGCGCGTCGAAAACAAAGCCGACAAAGCAAACGAACTGAAACGGTATATGCTGAGCCAAACCACCTATCCGTCCGAAGAATACAATCACTATAACAGCATGTCGGGCGAACAGATTCGCGACGAAATCATATCGCAGGCGTTAAAGCAGGCGGCTCAGCGCGGGGATACGCAAGCCGCCGTTACAGAACGTTTGGAAAAGGCGAACGAAAACGGGGTGCAGTATTTCTTCCGCGGGCAATCATTTATCGCGGGGGACGAAATGTCGTCCTATATGAATCCGACTCAGCGCATCGGACGAGCGGGATATACTTACGCCTCGCCCAATGCCCATTATGCGATGAGCTATTCGGGGGCGGGCAATTCGGCAAACGGCGGCAGCGGTTTTGTGGACAAACGCTCCATTACCCTTCCCGGCGGAGAAAAAGCGAGCTTCGGTTTCGTCAGCGTCTATAAAGCATCGTCTAAAACGCTGGTAACCAAAAATTTCGGGTTGGAAGACATGAAAAATGTCGCAACAGACAAGTTTAACGACAATCAGTTGAAAAAGAGTTCAGAGGCTAGCTCAAGGGATGATGCTGAAGCACATATGACCCCTCAAAACAATCCGTTGGTAGCGCGGTTGCTGGTTTCTCCGCAAGGGGTTGTGACAATTCCCGAAGACGATCCGAAATGGAAAATCATTTGCGATATGTACGCTCCGGATACAAAGGATTCATTTAAAGGAAACGATAAATCCGAAGCGTATGGCGCGGTGTTTGAAAAACGTCTGAACGCTTTGCGCGCGCAGAAGAAAGCGTTGGGCAAAGTGCTGACTTACGGTAAAACACAGGAAGAATTAGACGGACTGTGGAACACCAAGACGAAAGTCAATAGCGAAAAAGCGCCTGCTGCAAAAGAAAACGCGGATAAAAAAGCAATGCGCGCCGATTTTGCCGCCGTTTTGTCGGGCAAGCAGAAAGAAGCTTCTCAGCCGAAACAGGCGGAAATGACGATGCCGCCGCCGATGCCGACAAAAGGCAAAGTAGTTCTGCCGCCGCTTAACGGTGTGCAGAGGCCTTTAGCGCCCGCCGGGGCTATGCCGCCGATGCCGACGAAAGGTAAAGTTGTTCCGCCGCCGCTTAACGGCGTGCAGATGCCGTTAGCGCCCGCCGGGGCTATGCCGCCGATGCCGAAACAAGCGGAATCGACGATGCCGCCGCCCCCGCCGCCGATGCCGACGAAAGGTAAAGTTGTTCCGCCGCCGATTAACGGCGTGCAAATGCCGTTTGCGCCTGCGGGGGCTATGCCGCCGATGCCGACGAAAGGTAAAGTTGTTCCGCCGCCGATTAACGGCGTGCAAATGCCGTTTGCGCCTGCGGGGGCTATGCCGCCGCCGTTGCCGACGAACGGGAATGTGATGCCTCCGCCGATTAACGGTGTGCAAATGCCGTTTGCGCCTGCAGGAGCCGTGCCACCCGTGCCGTCTTTGCAGGACAAGCTGACGGCGATGACGCACAAACCGAATTTAATGCAGACTTTGCAAGCGAAAACGGCGCAAAAACAGACCGCGCCAAAAACGCAGCAACTTCATCAAACGGTTAGAAAAGGTGAATCCAGATGACAAAATTAAGCGATAAATCTTTGGTCAAAAAATTCGCAAAAGGTGCGCCCGTCAGTGTCGAACTGGGCGGAACGCCGGAAAACGCGGTGGCGATTGAAAAACTGCGCGCCTCTATTCTACGCGACACGGAACGCAAATCCATCGAAGCGGAACGCGTATCTTCGCATTTGTCTGAAGCCATGCTTCACCGCTGATTAAAGGAAAAAAGATGAAACGCGAAACGGTAGCTTTGCCGAACTATGTCATCGGCGCGGACGCTTATGACAAAGCGGCGGACATCTTGAAACAATATGGGAAAACCGCGGTCCTCGTCGGCGGAAAGCGCGCAACGGCGGCGGGCGGCGACATTTTGGAAAACGCTTTGAAGCAGGGCGGAATTGCGCTGACGGAGCGGGTGCTGTTTACGGGCAATTCGACGTATGAAAACGTTGACGCTTTGGCTGAAATCGACGCGGTGAAATCCGCCGATATGATTTTGGCGATGGGCGGCGGCAAATGCTGCGACACTTGCAAAGTGTTGGCGGAAAAACTGGGCAAGCCGCTTTTTACGTTCCCGACCATTGCGTCGAACTGCGCGCCGTGCACCGCTCTGGCGATTATGTACAATTCGGACGGCAGTTTCAAAAACAACTATTACAGCAAACGCCCGCCGTTGTTCGTATTCATCAACGACGCCGTGATTGCGAAAGCTCCGATTGAGTATTTGCAGGCGGGCATCGGCGACGCGCTGAGCAAAGAACCCGAAGTCAAACTGGCTTTGCGCCATGTCGAGCTTGACCAGAACCTGCTGCTGGGGCGGTGTTTGTGCGACGCTTGCACCGAACCTTTGCTGAAATACGGGGCGGAAGCCTTGGCGTCCTGCCGCGCGGGAAAAACATCCCAGGCTTTGCAGGAAGCCGCGCTTGACATCGTGATTTCCACGGGGCTGGTCAGCAATATGACGGTTTGCCCCGAATTTTACTACAACACGAACTTGGCGCACTGCTTTTACTACGGCGCGACGATTTTCCCCGTGTATCACGACTATTTGCACGGCTATTGGGTCGCTTACGGCGTTCTGGTGCTGCTGGACTATGACGGTCAAACGGAACTGCGCGACCGCGTGATGCGCTTTTACCGCGAAGCCCGACTGCCGACAAAATTGTCGGATTTGGGACTGACGGAAGCCGACTTGCCCGCTTTGGTCGAAAAGGCGACAAAAGTCCCCGGCTGGAAAATCGAGGGCGAAGAACTGTCTGCCGGCCGTTTCATGCAGGCGATTAAGCACGTTGACGAATTGGGAAAAGCGGCGGCGTGATTATTTTAGTTGACGAACGGCAAAACTTTCGCTAAAACAAGAACCAACGGAGAGTGGGCAGGATGGTAATGCAGCGGATTGCTAATCCGTACACGGGGTTAAACCCGTGAGTGGGTTCGATTCCCACACTCTCCGCCATTTTGCAAAAGAACCCATTGTTTTCAACGGGTTCTTTTTGTTTTTGCAGATGCATCAAAAACTTACTGCTAATAAAACTGCTAATAGAATCTCTCCCCGCCACTCTTTTTAGAAGGCTTTTGCCCCACAAAGAGGTGTCCCGATGACGCTGTATAACAGGGGCTTTTCCTACTATGCGGTACATAGCCTTTCAAAGGCGGAAACCTTGCGGGAAGGGCGGAAACAAATCTGGATTTCTCTGCATACCAAAGACAGGGGACTGGCTGAACAACGTTATTTTGTGGTAATGTCGGAGTTAATGAAACGACTGCACTTTAAGGACGAAACGATGACGACACCTTTTCAAACCGGTCATGACCAATGTCGTTTCGGCAGAAATCCTTCTCTAATTTCCGTAAGTCTTGTTTTCGATAAAAAATGACCGTTTGATTTGACGGGAGCGAATAGCTTTGCCGGCAGTGCAAAAATTGCGATTTTCACAGCTTTTTAAAAATATGGTTGCGAACAATTATGTTCTTTGATATATACAAATTAAACGGTGAATTCCTTTGATAGGAAATAGGGGGACGAAAAAGGTATGAACATCGCGTTTGTTCACGATTGTACAAATGAAACGGGGCGATGTGTTGCCAATCCGGATATACCCCCCCCCCCCGCAACACACCACATCAACGCACGCAACAGCCGGAAAATAACGCAAAAAAATTATGAACGGGATGCCTCGAACATGTCCAGAGCCAAACGCTTAAAATTCGGGGAAGATGTCTACGCATTTTCCGAATATGTCCCGTTCGCTTTGTTCATTAAGGAATTGTAGATGTCGATAACTGTTACAAAACCGTATTTGCCGCCGAAAGACGAGTTTTTGAAATATGTGTCTGAAATTTTCGATCGCGGAATTTTGACAAATCAAGGGCCGAACGTGCGCGAATTGGAAACAAAGCTGTCCGCTTTTCTGGGCGCGGAAAATTTCCACTACGTCACCAACGGCACGATTGCTTTGCAGTTGGCTTTAAAGGCTTTGGATATAGAAGACGGGGAAATCATTACGACGCCGTTTTCGTATGTTGCGACGACGTCCAGCATTTTGTGGGAACGGTGCACACCCGTGTTTGTCGATATCGATCCCGACAATTTCACGCTGGATCCGAATAAAATCGAAGCCGCAATCACGCCAAACACGCGCGCGATTATGCCGGTTCATGTTTTCGGTTATGCGTGCGATGTCGACGCTATTCAAAAAATCGCCGACAAACACAATTTAAAAGTCATCTACGACGCGGCGCACGCGTTCGCTTCGGTGTACAAGGGAAAAGCGCTTTCGACTTACGGCGATGTTTCGACGTTGTCGTTTCACGCGACGAAATTGTTTCACACGATTGAGGGCGGCGCTTGCGTCGTCAAAGACAAAACGGTTTCCGACAAATTGGAACTGATCAAGCGTTTTGGACATCAGGGAGATACGCACTATTGTCTGGGCATCAACGCGAAACAGGACGAATTCAACGCCGCGATGGGATTGGCGAATTTCGCGCATTTGGACGAAATTAAAGCGGCCAGAAAACACATCTCCGAACTGTATGATTCTCTTTTGAACGGCAAACTGCGCCGTCCGAAAGCGCAGGACGGACTGGAATACAATTACGCGTATTATCCCATCGTGTTCGAAAGTGAAAAGGAATTGCTGGCGGCGTTTGACAGGTTGGCGAAAATAGACGTTTTCCCGCGGCGCTATTTTTATCCGACGCTGAACAAACTGCCGTATCTGACGACGCAATACGCTTGCCCCGTGTCCGAAGACGTTACGACGCGCATAGCCTGCCTGCCGCTGTATGTCGGATTGGCGGACGCGGATGTCGAAAGAATTTGCGGAGTGTTGTAATGAAACTGGCAATTATGCAACCATATTTTTTTCCGTATTTGGGATATTGGCAAATGTTGAGTGCAGTTGATGCGTTCGTCATATATGATGATGTCAATTACATAAAAAACGGTTGGATAAACAGAAACAATATTTTATCAAACGGTGCCGGGCACCTTGTTACATTGGCGTTGGACAAGGCGTCGCCGTTTAAAAAAATAAACGAAACGTTCATTCTGTCCAGCGCGCGCGAAAAGGTGTTGGGATTTATTCGTAATTCGTATTTGAAAGCGCCTTATTTTAAGCAAGCCTTTCCATTGATTGAAGATATCCTTAATTGTCCAGAAAACAACATTGCGTTGTTTTTGGAAAATCAATTTAAAAAAGTTTTCACTTATCTTGGAATAAAAACGAAAATTTTACTTTCTTCCCGCGATGTCAGAAAAGATTTGTCATTATCGGCGCAGGACAAAGTTCTGCAAATTTGCAAAAATACAGGCGCAACACAATATATAAATGCAATAGGAGGGCAAGATCTTTATAACAAAGAAACTTTTGCTCAAAACGGCATTCAGTTGAATTTCATTAAAATGAACGCTGTCCGTTATCAACAGTTTAAAAACGATTTTGTACCGAATTTATCCGTCATTGACGTGATGATGTTCAATTCTCCCGAAATAATCAACAAAATGCTGGATGATTATGAGTTGCTGTAAGGAAATAGGTGGATATTTCGGATTGGAATGCGGAAAATCTGCGGATTTTCACGACGGCGTTTATCTGAATTCCGCCCGCAGCGCTTTGCGCTACATTATTCGCGCCTATGGCATTAAAACGATGCGTGTTCCCGCGTATACCTGTCCCGTTGTTTACGAGGCGGTCAAGGCGGAAAACTGCGGCATATCGTTATACGATGTTGATGAAAACTTTATGCCTGTTTACGGTTGCGGCAAAGGCGATTTCATTTTGTACAACAACTGGTTCGGCGTTTGCGGCAAGCAGGTCGAAGCCATGGCGGAATGTCATCCGAATTTGATCGTTGACAACGCGCAGGCATTCTATTCGACGCCCAAAGGCTTGGCCTGTTTTTACAGCCCGCGCAAATTTTTCGGACTGGCGGACGGCGGCATTGCCGTTTGCGCAAAAACGACGGGCGAAGAGTACGAACAAGATGTCTCCTTCGATCGTTGTTCTCATTTGTTAAAGCGCGCGGATTTGGGCGCGTCGGCGGGATACGCGGATTTTCAAAAAAACGACGCGGCTTTGAATGGTTTGCCGATAAAGAAAATGTCCGCTTTGACCCGCGCGATGATGGGCAACATTGATTACAAAGCGGCAAAAGCCAAGCGGTTGGAGAATTTTCACTATTTAGAAGAAAAATTGGGGCAGCGCTTTGATTTGGCAGCGGACGACGTGCCGATGGTTTATCCGTATATGACAAACGACAATTCTTTGCGGCAAAGGTTAATTGAGAAGAAAATTTTCGTCGCAACGTATTGGAATGGCGCGCAGCCCGATTTAACACGCAAAATTATTCCTTTGCCGATTGATCAGCGTTACGGCTTTGCGGAAATGGAAAAAATAGCGGAGGCGGTCAATGGCTAAAATTAGGGTTTTGGTGTTTCCCGCGGGCGAAATTAACGCCGTGGAACTGCACGACGCGCTGTCGGCGTGCGTTAACGTCGAATTATGGGGCGCGTCTTCCGTCGAACGGCACGGCAGTTACGTTTTTAAAAATTATGTCCCGGGCCTGCCGATGATTACGTCGCCCGATTTTATTGAAAAGTTTAACGCGCTGCTGACGGAAAAACATATTGACGCGGTATTCCCGACTCATGACACCGTGGCGATGTTTTTGGCGGACAATGCCGAAAAAATTCAAGCGAAAGTCATTGTCGCGGATAAAAAGACCGCCGAAATCTGTCGGGATAAGGAAAAAACGTACCGCGTTTTGGCGGGGGCGGATTTTCTGCCGAAAATTTATGACGGGGTTGACTCTTTTCCCGTTTTTATCAAACCGAAACAGTCGCAGGGCGCGGTCGGCGCGAAATTAATTCGGTCGGCGGCGGACATTCCCGCGGTTGATTGGACGGATTACGTCATTTGCGAATATTTGCCGGGGGCGGAGTACACGGTTGATTGTCTGACGGACAAAAACGGCAGGCTGGCGGGTGTTTTTCCGCGTTCGCGCAATCGGCTGATGGCAGGGGTCTGCGTGGCGGGAAAAACCGAGCCGCTGACCGATGAAATCAAACACATCGCCGATACGATCAATGAAAAAATGACGTTTAAAGGGTTGTGGTGGTTTCAAATCAAGCAGGATAAAAACGGCAAATGGAAATTGCTTGAAGTATCGACGCGCTGCGCGGGCACAATGGGACTGACGCGCGCGAAAGGCGTCAATTTGCCGTTGTTGAGCGTGTACGCCGCCATGGGACGCGATATCTCCGTCGAACCGAACGATTATACGGTTGAAACGGACCGCACGCTGATTTCGCGTTATAAAATCGGTTATGAGTATGACACGGTTTACTTTGATTTCGATGATACGCTGATCATCGGCGAAGCGGTGAATTTAAAAGCGGTTTGGTTTTTGTATCAGTGCAGAAATTTGGGCAAAAAAGTAATTTTGCTGACGAAGCACGAACGGGACTTGACCGAAACGATGCGGCGTTTTGCGATTGCGGAAAACTTGTTTTCGGAAATTATTCACATCAAACCGACCGACAACAAAGCCGATTACGTCCGCCCGCGCCGCGCGATTTTTGTGGACAACGCTTTTCAAGAACGCTCGGCGGTCGCGCGGAAACATCATATTCCCGTTTTCGACGCGGACGGCATTGACGCTTTGATGGATTGGAGAAGTTAATGAAAAACACTGCTTTTAACAGATTGCGTTACAGATTGCTTTTTCTGCTGACATTTGGAAAAACAAAACAGCACTATAAGAAAAAATATAAGGAATGCAAAAAACGGATTGTTTGTAATTCCCCGTTGTTTTCACAAGCAAAACAAGCCGCTGATGCATCGAATATGTACTTTTTTTGCCAAATGGCGGATCATTTGCGTTTGTATCAAAAAGCGGCGTCCCTTCATGCGGAAACATTTAAAGGCTGTAAAAATCTTTATGCGGGAAAAGATGTTTGTTTGATAGCAACCGGACCGACGCTGAATTTTTTTGAACCTGTTGAAAATGCCGTATATGTCGGCGTAAACAAAGCATTCCGTTACGATAAAGTCACTTTGGATTATTTGTGGATGCAGGATTACGCCGCCGTTGCTCCGTATATTGAGGAAAGTTTGAACTACCGCAATCCGGACGTGAAGCGTTATTACGGTATTATGCCGTATGGTCTTGTGCCGGATTGGATTATTCCCGAATCTGTTGCGGCAAGACACAAGGCAAAACGTTACTATTCCCGCGTCCGCTGGCCGGATAAAGGGCGGGAAGTCTTGATTAAAAAAGATGAGTTCGCATTCGACATTACGGCTGAACCGCTGACATGTTCGGGCAGCATTGTTTTTCCCGCAATGCAGTTCATTCTTTATACAAATCCCAAACGGGTTTACCTCGTCGGGTGCGACAGCAAATATACGGGCTATTTTGACAAAACCGCTCAAACTGCGGGCGATCCGAACTTTTCAGCCGTTTTAACGGGGTGGAAATTGATGAAAGGGTTTGCAAAGACATATTACCCCGAAACGGAAATCATATCCGTCAATCCTGTCGGATTGAAAGGGCTGTTTTACGACGTTTACACGGAATCTTACTTGAACGAGCATCCTGAAGTCGACAGAAATATCGTCGAAATCTTGAATGAAGGAGAATGAACATGAGAATTAAATCTTTTACAGTTACAAACTATAGAAGCATTAGAGAAGCTTGTTTTGATTTGGATCCAAAAATGACTGTTTTACTTGCAGAAAACAATGCAGGTAAGTCAAATATTCTGAGAGCGCTGGCCGGAGCTTTTCATATTATTTCTGAAATAAAAAAAGACCCTGAACTTAAATTTTTAAGAAACCATTTTTCAACAAAAATGGAAGACGTAAATGATGGATGGAATTATACTTGGGAGAAAGATTATCCAAAGAGTTTACAAAGCAGAAAACTTAAAAAAGGAGCAAAACATTCGGCTACGAAATTTCGATTAGATTTTTTGTTAGATGAAAATGAGCAACAACAATTTAAAACTGAAATAGAAAATTCTATTAATGAAGACTTGCCATTTGAAATATCCATATACAAAGATAATGAGATAAAAATTAATATTCCAAAACGCGCTCACGGAAAAGTTAGTGAAGTCTTCAAAAGTAAAAAAGATAAAATAGCTCAATTTATATCAAAAAAGATTGACTTTGTATATATTCCAGCAGTTCGACCAGCTTCTTTGTCTCTAAATATTGTGTATAATTTATTAAGAGGCGCATTGCTTCAACTTGGACAGGATGATCAACAATACAAAGAAGCTCTTGGCATCATAGAGCAAATTGAAAAGAAAAAAATAAATGAATTAATGCAACATCTAACAGAAAGCATCAAGGGAATTTTGCCTAATGTTTCTAAAATGACTATAAATTACCTTAATGAACATAATGGGCTAGTTAATTCTTCATGGAAAGGAGACTTTGATATTATAGTTAATGACGGTGTTGAAACATCCCTTTTTGATAAGGGTGATGGTATACAAAGTTTAGCAGCCTTTGGAATAATTCAATACTCTAAACAATCGGACAAAAGTCTAAATCTTCTGGTCGAAGAACCTGAAACTCACTTACATCCAGGAGCGATTAAAGAAACAAAGCGTATTTTGGATGAGATTTCAGAAGAAAAACAAACTATAATCACAACACATTCGCCGTTATTCGTAAACAGAAAACATATGGAAGCAAATGTAATAATTAAAGATAATAAAGCAAATCCATCAAAGCAACTCTCAGATATTAGAAAATGTCTTGGTGTCGCAATAGATGATAATTTAATTAACAGCGAAATTGCTCTTTTAGTCGAAGGGAAAAGCGATGCAACAGCTTTAAACGCTCTGTTAAAAGCAAAATCACAAAAATTGAAAGAGGCGATAGAAGAACACAAATTAACCATACATTACATGGGAGGATTGGATCATTTGATTGCAAGGAAAGCTTCTTTGGATGGGCTTGTTTTTAAACATGTTTTTGTTTTTGTTGATGCCGATGAAGAGGGGAAAAACGCTATAAAACGAGCAAAAGAAAACTTATCCGATGATGAATTTATGCTCTCTTCTATAGAAGGATTTAAGCAAAGTGAGTTCGAAGATTATTATAAAGCTGAAATTTTCGAAAATATCGATCAAATTTCAAACTTTGATAATTGGAAAAACTGTTTGTTATCTAAAACAAACAGATGGACTGAAAAGCTCAAATCACTTTATTCTAACAATGGGAAATGCTTAGATAAAGATGATATAAGTAATATAAAAATTGAAATTTCACAAAAAATAGAAAATTCAAAAACTCCTCTTTCTTTTCTTGATGAAAAAAGATGTGCAAGTTTATTTAAACTTGTTGAAACGTTAGAAAATTTTATATCAAATGAAAGGAAAAAGTAAAATGAAAGTAACCGCTTTTATCCCTATGAAATTAAACAACGAAAGAACGCCAGGAAAGAATACAAAATTATTTTCCGACGGAACGCCGTTGTGTCACTTTGTGCAAAAGACTCTGTTGCAGGTTCCAGAAGTTGATGAAATCGTTGTTTTCTGTAGCGATGACAGGATACAGGATTACATCTTGCCGGGAATTAAATTTTTAAAACGTCCGAACACCTTGGATACAAAGCAAACGCTTTGCGGAGATATTATCAAGGCTTTTTTGGATATGTGTGATTCCGACATTTACGTTATGAGTCATGCAACATCTCCGTTTATCAAACCCGAACGTTTTTCCGCATGCATAAATGCCGTCAAATCCGGAGATTACGATTCCGCGTTTGCGTGCAAGAAACTGTCAAATTTTTTGTGGTTTGACGGAAAACCTTTAAACTTTGCTTTGGATAAAGCTCCCCGCACTCAAGATATGACGCCTGCTTTTTGTGAATTATCGACGCCGTATGTATTTACGCGCAGAGTTTTTGATAAATATCACGGCAGAACAGGGGAAAATCCCTATATGTGCGAATGTGAAGAAATTGAATGCATAGACGTTGACTATCCCGAAGATTTCTTATTGGCGGATACCGTTTACACACATCTTTTGAAGAAAGGATGATTTAACATGGTTAAATTGTTAGATTGCACTTTGCGCGACGGCGGGCATGTCGTCGGTTGTGATTTTGGGAAACAGAAGATTCGCAATATTGTAAAATCTCTTGAAAAATCGAATTGCGATATAATTGAATTGGGCTTTTTAATGGATAAAGAGTACACTTCCGACAAAAGCATTTTCAATTCCGTGTCACAAGCCAAACCTTTTATCGGAAAAAACAGTTCTGCCGAATACTCTTTGCTGTTTCAACAAGATCAATTCAACGATGAAAATTTGGAGATGTGTGACGGTTCTATAAAGCATATCCGAATATCTTTTCATACCTATGACAAAGTTGAAGGCTTGCTCAAAGCGGCGCGTGTTAAAAATAAAGGATATGACGTTCATATCAATCCGATCAATTTTGCAAATTATTCGGATAATGATGTCTTGGCGATGATAGATGATGTAAACAAGATTCTGCCGCACACGTTCACAATCGTAGATACTTTCGGTTCTTTGGATTTAACGCGTTTCAAAAAATTATCTGATACGGTTTTAAAACTGCTTGATCCCACGATTGAAGTAGGTATCCATTTGCATGAAAATTTGGCTTCATCTTTCGTGTTGGCTCAGTATTTTTTAATGACTGCAGAAAGCAACAGGAAAATTTCCATAGACGCCAGTCTTGACGGTATGGGAAAAATTCCTGGAAATTTACCTATGGAATTGATTATGGATTATGTAAACAAATACATGACCGGTGAATACAAAATTTCGGAGTTGTATGGATGTATCGACAAGGATATTAAGCCGATTAAAATAGAAAAACCTTGGGGATATTCAGCATCGTTCGCAATGGCTGCGCAAAGAAGCGTTCACCGTTCTTATGCGGCGTTTGGCGTAGAAAACGGTTTAACTTTAAGCCAGTTGGATAATTTTTTCAGTTTGCTTGAAAAAAATCAAAATGAAAAATATTCAAAATGTTTGTACAATAAAAAGTTTGCAGAAGATTCGGTTAAACTTGTCAGATGATTTATACGACTGTCATTTGGGATGTTGACGGAACTTTGCTTGATACGCATAAGGGCGTTATCAATGCCGTTAATACTGTTTTGCTTGGAAACGGTTTTACTTTTTTGGCAAAAAAGGAAGAATGCATACTTGTCGGCACCCCAAAAATTGCTGACTTTTTTAAGAAGCATTGCAAAGTTTCCGATGAACAGGCTTTAGCTCTTTCCCGACAATATCGTGAAGAATATAAATCACGGCATTTGTTTGAGGCGACGCCTTACGACGGCGTTTACGATGTGATGGAGTCTTTGCGCGCGCGGGGTGTGAAACAGGCTATTGCGACGAATAAACGGCAAGATTACGCGACGGAAATCTGCGAGCATTTCGGGTTTGATAAATATTGTTTTCCGATTGTCGGCGCGGATAACGACAACAAATTGACCAAAGCGGACTTGATTAAACAATGCATGCAAACTCTGAATGTGGCGGATTTGTCGTCTGCCGTGATGATCGGCGACACGAACGGCGATAAAAACGCCGCTGAAACGGTCGGCGTCGGTTTTATCGGGGTTAATTACGGCTTTGGGTTTAGCGGCGTTGAAGGCTATGCCGATGCGCCTGAAAAAATTAAGGAGATGATATGAGTATGAAAAATCCTATTTGCACGGTTCTGCTGATTACGTACAATCATGCGCCGTATGTCGCGCAATGCATTGACAGCGTGCTGTCGCAAAAAACGAAATATCCGTTTATCATTAAAATTTTCGACGACGCGTCGACGGACGGTTCTTCGGACATTATCCGTGCGTATGCCGCAAAATATCCCGATAAAATCGAAGCGCACATTGCGCCGAACAACCAAGGGGCGCAGACCAATATTTGGAACGCGTGGAATTCTGTAAATACGAAGTACGCCAGTTTAATGGAAACGGATGACTATTGGTGCGATGACGAGAAATTGGAACTTCAAATTTCCGCTTTGGAAGAACATCCGGAATGTTCTTTTTGCGGAGCGCAAACAGAAATCAAACAAGAATGTGCTGACATTGAAGTCGATAAACAATTTGAAGTGCGCGACTATTTTTTCAAAAATAAAAACATTTTGTCGTACGATGACATTAAGCCGATTTCAAATTCTTTTAGCCCTCATACGAATGCGTGCTGCATCAATATGAAATTTATAGATTTTGAAAAGATAAAACACAGAGAATCAATTTGTCATTGTTTGGGATTGTTTTTCTATCTTTTATCAAAAGGGTCAATGTATTATTTGTACAGAACCGTGGGCGTGTACAGGCGCACGGGTAAAGGCATCTATACGTCAAAGAACCAGTATGAACGGATTCAATTCGCGTTTACGGCGCTGCTGAATGTTAATGAAGATACCAATTTTGCATTGGCGGAAAAAATATTTACTTTTATGAACACTTTGCTTTCTTGGCGATTAAGTGTGGTTCATCGTCAAAATGCGTTGCAAAATTCTTCTTCATTGAATTACATTCGCAAAAAGCGCGTTTACTTTTTCGGTTTTCTGGAAGTTTTTAAAACTGTTGAAAAATACGGCAAAAAAAGATTTTACATATGCGGTCTTCCGTTTGCAAAAATCAAATCGCATGGAAGATTTTCGTGGCTTTATCTGTTCGGAATTCCGTTCGTAAAGATAAAATGATTTTTTTAGGCGGGGAAATCGATTCCCCGCCCGATTGCCTTATTGCCGATACGGCAAAGCGGCGCGAATGTCGTCTTTCGCGCTTTTCCATTCGGATACGGCTGTCAGCAAGGATTGAATGTCCGTTGCCGTTTCAAGCTTTTCCAACAGCATTTTGTCCGTTTGCGTCTCAAAACGCGCCTGTCGTTTTTCCTTGATTTCCGCGTTGTATTCTTCGGCGGACACGTCGTCTGCAAAGCGGTATTCCCCGTTAAAAAGAACAACCTGCCGCGTGGTTTCTTCGATTTTATCGAATTGGATTTCTTTAACGCTTTCCAATTCGGCCGCGGTTTGCGCCGTCAGCGCGATTTTTGTCCCTTGATATCCTAAAAACATGATTCCACTCCTTTAAATGATGCCGTTTAAGCGATACAGGCGAAAGTACGTCGTTTGTCCGTTTGCAGAATATTTGACTTTAAACTTTTCCCCTTTGACAACGGGAATTGAAACAAACAGGTTTACGTTTATCGTTGTTGACCAATCCAGATCCCAAACATCGTCGTTTTCCTTTGACACGCTGATGTTCTGATGCGCGGCTGTCGCCATTTTCGCGACTTTAACAATGCCCGTTTCCTGCGCCGTGTATATGGTGTCGCTTGCGCCGAGCGTCAGCGTCGCGTAATGCGCGGACGGAGTGCAAAGGTTTGATATTTGCCGCTTTCCCGCCGATGTCAGATTGCTTAAATCCGTGTCCGCTTTCGACGTCAAAACTGTTTGCGCCTCGGCCGCTTTTTTTGTTGCCGTGTCCGCGCCGCTTTTCGCAGCGTTCGCCGCCGCGGTGCAGTCCGACACCGCCTGTCTGATGCTCGGAATTAAACTTGCCGCATCCGTGTCGTCGAATATGTCCGCCGTTACCGCGCGCTCGGCTTTTTCTTCCAACTGCTGTACCTGCATCGTCAGTTTGTCAAAACACCGTTCCAGCGTTTCCGCGTGCAAGATTTCGTTGTCGCGATAGTCTGTTTCCTGTGTCAGCGGCACTTCGCGCACAATCGCGATTTCCGCCCCGTTTTCCGGCGCGTCCGCGAATATCAGATTGCCGCTTTTTATTGTCCAATCCGCCCGTTCCGTTTGAATGCCGTTTTTCTTTTGTCTGACTTTGATATGCTCCCGTTCCAAAAAAGAAAACGGGATTGCAAACTCTTTCGCAACCCCGTTCCCGACATAAATAACTTTGTTTCGTTGACTGCTTACCGTCATTTTTTTTCCTTTCAATAAAAAAAGGCAGGATAGACCTGCCAAAGCTCTGTCAACGCATTTTTCCGAATTATAACATAATGTCATATATATTTTTTTAGTCAACAGAAAATGTTCAGAGGCACCGGAAAGGAAAGCGATACACTTATTGACTCTTGGTTTAGCCGTGTTAAAATCAAAAGAATTATGAAGTTGAAAAAGCATGTCTCAAGCTTGTGATAATCCTCTGGTTTCCATAGTCTGCATTGCCTACAACCATGCGCGTTTTATTCGCGACGCGTTGGACGGTTTTGTGATGCAAAAAACAAATTTTCCGTTTGAAATTTTGGTGCATGACGATGCTTCGACGGATGGAACGGCGGATATCATAAGAGAATATGAAGCAAAATACCCCGACCTGTTTCGCTGCGTTTATCAAACGGAAAATCAATGGGGTAAAAAAGATCCTTGCAAAAATTTTCTTTTTCCCATGGTGCGCGGAAAATATGTTGCTTTGAACGAAGGGGACGATTATTGGACGGATGAAAACAAACTGCAAAAACAAGTCGATTTTCTGGAAACACACCCCGATTTTTCTGTTTGTTTCCATTCCGTGACTGTGCATTGGGACGACAATTCCAAACCTGACGACATATTTCCGCCTGCAATAATGCGCTTCGATAAAACCGTTCTGACTTTGGACGATTTGCTGAAGCACAATTTCATTCAAACCAATACCGTGATGTATCGTTGGCGGTTTCATACGGATTCCTTTGATTTGATACCGGACGGGATTTTGCCCGGAGATTGGTATTTACATTTGCTGCATGCGCAGGTCGGAAAAGTCGGATTTCTGCCAGATGTAATGAGCGTCTATCGCCGCAATCAAGGCGGCATTTGGACGGAAGCGGAACAGACAGCGCGTTGGTTTGTTCGGTGCGGAATACCGTGCGTTCGTTTTTGGCAAAATATCCAAAAACAGTTCGGCATCGACTGTTCAGCCCAAATAAAAGAGACGGCTTTGCTGACCGGATTGTGCTTGTCAAATGAGGGGAAGACCGGCGCTTTGTCGGAATTGCGGGCGATATGTCCGAATTTTCCGGAAAAACCGCGCTTTATCCGTTTGAAAATGTTTTTATACACGATTGAAAAACCGTTTGCATTTAAGAAATTGCGTAAAAAAATCAACAAACGGAAAAAGTTTCTAAAAAGAATTATCCTTTTTTGCAAACAAGATAAAAAGTAATATATTCTGCTTATTATTTCTTCTTTTTCAAAAATGCATACACCGTTTCGACGCCGAGATTTATTGTGCGGGCGATTTTGGTCACACCGAGGCCTTGAGAATACAGTGAGAGAATCTGTTTTTCCTTACCGTCCCAAACGCGCTGGCGATTGACGCTTCCGCAAGGCCTGCCGAGAGTTTTGCCGTTCATTTTGCGATGTTGCAAGGCTTTTTTGGGGGCGTTTGCTGATCATTTCCTGTTCCAGTTTGGTTTGGCAAGCAGCCTGAAAGAGAACGCCGGAATCTTGTGTAGCGCTCCCCAATAGTCCAGATGAAAAGGCGAGAGGCTTAGCATCCGCTTCGAGCTGATTTGGAGGTTTGTATCCCAAAGCCGAATGCCGGTAATTGTTGTTGTAAAAATCGATGGATAATTTTTGTTTGTTCGTCAGTTTTTGTGCGCCCATTTCTTGACCCTCATATAGAGGTGATTAGGTGTCCCGACTGGATTCGGTTGACGGGCAAAAGTTTTTAGAAATTGAAAGATTTGATCGAAAATTCGTGAACGACCGGATCGAACGCGTCCATTAAGAGAATTTCTGTTAGGGGATCGGGTGTTTGAGCCGCAGAAAATATCAAGCGGACGGCGAGCCGAAACTTTCGCAAGTGTATAATGCCGTAAAGAGTATTCGGCTCGAAAAGCGTTTGGTGTTTATCCCAAAAAAACGGGCGATGACGATAAATGGCAAAGAAACTTATGCTTCACTTTGTAGGAAGGATTGGAAAGTTTTTTTTGCACAACTGAATTTGAACGAGACAAGCATAACGAAGAAATGCAAAAGACTTTTTCATTATCATTGGATGGTCAAAGTTTGTTTATAAGAACTATTTAACGACTTTGGATGTTTATGAAAAGATATTGAAGAACGTCGAAAACAGATGCCGGACGCTGTTTTGTTTTTAACAAAAATCGATTGCTCTGACAGATTATCCCGCACTCTCCGCCGCTTGAAAAAAGCACCCGAAAGGGGTGCTTTTTTTGTATTTAGAAAACCCCGCGCTAGGCGCGGGGTTCAAAAAAGCTTACA
>ERZ808240.496-NODE-496-length-51855-cov-10.314614_pt1 | contig 51855 bp, 36 predicted proteins | sample MGYA00521084_ERZ808240 | MGnify/ENA primary metagenome ERZ808240 (study PRJEB31516, sample SAMN03275571) | gut metagenome | biome: mammalia-associated habitat; material: feces | host: Papio cynocephalus | place: Kenya | collected 2012-08-06 ...
TAATAAAGCATTAGACGGCTTTTTTAAAACGTTGTTAAACACCACTTCAACCCGCCTAAATTGTTAGAACATTGCCATTACGGAATGTGATGTGCAATAAAATCGTTTAAAATATTTTAGGAGGAATAATTATGAAATTAAATGATTGGCTTAATATTTGGCTTAACAAATATGTAAAAATGTCTGCAAAACTCAGGACATACAACATTTACAAGGAAACAATTGAAAAGCACATAAATCCTGTGCTTGGAAAATATGAACTTGAAGAATTGACGCCTGACAATTTGCAAAATTTTGTTTTGGAGAAAAAAGAAAAAGGAAATTTAATAACTGGTGGACAACTTGCAAACAACACCGTTATTGGAATGACAAATTTGCTTAAACAAGCAATTAAAGCTGCAATTCTGCTTGGGAATTCATCGCTTGGAGCAACACCCTATGTAAAACTGCCAACACCAAATGAAAAAGAAGTTACTGCATTTGAAAAATGTGAGCAAGAAAAACTAGAAAAGTTTTGTTTAAACAGCAAAAAGAAAAATTATGTGGGAATTGTCATTTGTCTTTACACCGGCATTAGGCTTGGTGAATTGTTATCACTAACATGGAATGATGTTGATTTTGACAAAAGATATCTTTATATAAACAAAACTACTTACACCGCAAAAAGAGATGATAAATATGCAACCATAATAGACACCCCAAAAACAAAAAGTTCAACTCGAGTAATTCCCTTGCCAAAGCAAATTGTTGATATTTTAAAAAAAATGAAAAGGTCATCCAAATCAAACTATATAATTTCAACAAATAAAAGCAAAATTGTTGGAACAAGGTCATATCAACGAACATTTGAAACAATACAAAAAAAATTAAGCATACCTTACAAAAACTTCCACTCACTTCGCCATACTTTCGCAACTCGTGCTATTGAAATGGGAATGGATGTTAAAACATTGTCTGAAATTCTTGGGCACAAAAACCCTGTCATTACTCTAACAAGATACACACACTCAATGATGTCTTACAAAACAGATATGATGAACAAAATGGGCAAAATGCTAGTTGCCTAATTGTTCTTTATACCCAATAAACTTTAATTATAAAGTTTATTGAAAACAATTATTAATATACTTTTTTATCATTCTTGCTAACATAATCAAATGTTATTGCCATATTGATATAAACTTTTGCAATGTGGCAACAACGCAATCAAAATGCAATCTAAAAAATTAAATAGGCACACAAAAAAAGTTCGGAGAACCGAACTTATTTTTGTTTTTCCAAAATTTTTGACAAATGATTTAAAACTTTCTTTTTGTTAAGCCACCAATCACGGCTCCAAATTCTAACAATTTGCCAACCACGACTTTCAAGGAATGCTGGATGATAAACATCTCTTTCAAGAACACTTTCACTGCTTTCAAAAGCGCTGTAATCAAACTCAATTCCGAGTAAATATTTGTCCTTTTTCTTGTTGTAAACTGCAAGTGGAATTTTGTTTGCTGTGTTTCCAATGTTGCACTCAACACAATAGCCCATATTTTCAAGTTCCAACTTAACTTGTTGTTGCAAGTTTTCACTTAAATCTGCAGTGCTATTTTCAATTGTTGGCAACAAATTGTTCAAAATTATGCCTGTTTCAAGGCTGTTGCCATTTGACACTGCCCTAACATATTTCAAATATTCCTTAAACAATTTTGGGCCAATGTTTTTTGAACCATCAACATTAAGCTCTTCTGGTTCAATGCTTGTGACAACATAAATTTTTTCTTTGGCTCTTGTGATGGCAACATTAAGTCTGTTTTCGCCACCTTCGTTAGAAAGCAAACCAAAATGTGCAACAACTTTGCCATATTCATTTTTTGCATAGCCTGTGCTGAAAATTATAATATCTCTTTCATCACCCTGAACATTTTCAAGGTTTTTTACAAACAAACTTACATCTTCGCCATTGTCTTTTCTGTTTTGCTCAACAATCAGTGCGTTTCTGAAGTCGTCATCTCTTTCTGCAAGAGCATCAATTTCATCTTCAATTGCATTTTCTTGTTCCAAGTTAAAGGTGATTATGCCAATGCTTGATTTTCTGTTTTTGTCCTTTAAAAGTTTTGCAAGAAGTTTAACAACTTGTTGTGCTTCAATGTCGTTTCGTGTGTTAATCCACTTTCCATCAACCTTGATGCGTTCAATTGGTTGTTGCTTTTTGTTTTTTGTTATGTTTGGTGCAATTTGCAACTTTTTGTTGTAGAAGGCGTAGTTACTAAAATTGATAAGTTCTTCGCTACGGCTTCTGTAGTGATATGTAAGATTACTGCTAAAATATCTGCTGGTTGCAAGGTCAAGCAAACTTTCAACTTCAAGTGCTGCTTGAGTTGAATAGTCAAGTTCATCAATATCTTCGTTGCCCATATATCTTTTAATAAATGTTGCAGATGGTCTAAGTTGCTTGCTATCGCCGGCAACAACAATATGCTTTCCGCGGAAGATGCAAGGCAAGGTGTTTTCAATAAACACTTGTGATGCTTCATCAAAAATTACTAAATCAAACAATTCTTTTTTAAGTGGCAAAATTTGACTTGCACTTTCTGGGCTCAAAAGCCAGCAAGGGAAAAGTTTAAGCAAATAGTTTTGATAAACACTCATCGTCTTTCTTATAGGCCACAAATTTTGTTGCTTTGAAATTTGATACAAAAAGTTTTTGCTCTCTTCAACATCATCGCAAATAAGTTTTTTATACTCTTCATTGTTTTGCTCAAAACTGATTTGGCGATTGATTGCCATTTCTTCGTTTCTGAGAGTTATAATTTTGTTTTTGATATTGTCAAAGTCGGCAAGTTTTGCAAGTTCATTTTTGCAAGAATCTTCAAGTTTAATAACTTCAACATAAGTTCTAAAAGTTAAGAATTTTTCAATTATATATTCAAAGCTCTTAAAGTTTTCACTGTTTTTGTAAGCAAACTTTAAAAGTGTTTTTTCGGTGTCGTCCAATTCTTTAAGAGCAATGTTTATGTCTCTAACTTCAACATAGTCATTAAGTGCGTTGCCAAGCATTTTAAGATACATTGTGTTGCCACTCAAAATGTTGTCGCAAGTTAGCAAATAGCCCTTTGGTTCAAGCACTTCTTTCAAAATTTCATAATCACTTATGTAATTTTTAAGGTCTTGCAAAGTTTTGTCAAAAGAAGATTCAATTTCTTTTTCTTTCAAACTAACTTCGTGTTTTACAAATGGATATGCTGGCAAGAATAAACAACTTGCTTTAAGGCGTTTGTATAGTTTTGGATTTTCTGTTGATGAAATATATTTTGTAAGTGGTTTGTATTTCAATTTTCCATCTTCATCACTGTGTTCCAAATAGTAGGCAAGCAAATCTCTTGCATAAGGGCGCTTTGTCATGTCAAAAGGCACAAATCTGCTTGAAACAACTTTGTTAATCAGGTTTTGAGATTGCACCAAAGTGTGCATTTCAATGTCGCTTTTAATGTAGTCAATAAGTGGGTTTACTTGCTTTTTTTCAATAAACTTGTAATAAAGTTCATCTTTGTTTTTCTCTTTTATGTGTTTTATTGCCTGTTTGATGTCATTAAAGTTCAATGCCATAATATCGGCATTGTCAAGCATTGCTTGATAAATTGCATAGTCTGCGCTTCGCTTTCCAATGATTTCGCTGTTTGCATACATTTGTTGCAAACTTATGCCATAAGGTCTAACCTTAAACAAAACATCACTAATCTTTTCAAGTTCTGCAGTTTCTTTTGCAATTTGTTCTTCAAGTTTTTCATATTCTGCAACAAAGGTTGTTGGCGAAGATGCCATAACAAGGTCATGTGTTTGTTTTGCTTTTATGTAAAATGCGATTTTTGATTTGTCACTGTCATTTATTTGCATTGCTTTTGCGTTTAGGTTTGCAAGTCTGTTGTAAACAACATCAAGTGCTGCTTTCTTTTGGCTGACAACAAGCACTTTTTGACCTTTTGCAAGTGCATCAGCAATAATATTAACAATGGTTTGGCTCTTTCCTGTTCCCGGTGGGCCATATATAACCATGTTAGAGTTTTTGTTCAAGTTTTGAATGGTGCTTAATTGTGCGTAGTCAAGATTGCTAATCACATGTGTTTCAGAAGTTGCTTTTTTGTTTGGTTTTGGTCGTTTTGCAAGCAACAACTCATCAATTGCATCGGTAGAAAGTGATTGTTTTTCCAAAACTTCATAGTCGTTGTAAATGCTGTTTGTAAGTGGGAACCTTCCCAAGATGCAATAGTTTTTAACTTGCAATGGGTCGCCAAATTTTGGTTCTGGTGCATTTTCAAAATTAAGCATTCCCTTGCGCTCGGCATAGCTAATTTCAATGCCAAAAGTATCAAGATACTTAACAACATCTTTTATGTTTTTAAGCCCGTATGCCTTCAAATTGTCAAAATCGGTTTCAAGCTCATCTATATTAAGTTTTTTTGCATTTGCGTATGCGTATATCAAAACTTTGTTAAATTTGATTGATTCGTTTGGTTTAAGCTCAATGTTTGCAGTGGTTTCATTTTCAACATTTATCACTGCTGGAAAAAGCATGAGTGGTGCTCTAATTGCAAGGTCTCTACCAATGTAGCCCTCAACAAAAGGATAGCCAACATAAAGTTCATATCTGCCGGTTTCCTTTTCAAGTTCTTCATTTTCCCTTTTAAGTGCCTTTAAACTTGCAACTTCCTTTATCATTGCACGCTTTAATTCTTGTTTTCTAACACGCTCCATTTTTAGATAGTCTGGTTTTTCAGTGCCATCTTCTTGCTTAATGGTTAAATTGTAGCGTTCAAGTTTACTTTCAATTTTAAGGTTTTTGTATATAAATTCTTTTTCATCTTTGCCAATGAGTTCAAAATTGAGTTTTTTGCCATTCCACAAAAAGTCAATAAAATTTGCAATTGTGTCATATTCGTTATTAAAAAGTTTGCCGATGTCGTAACTAAATTTGTTGGTTATTTTCTTGGAATATAAACTTCTGTTCTTTCCACTAATTTCAATCAATCTGCGTTTGTAATATTTGTAAATCTTTTTCATCTTAACCTCGAGTATCATTTTAACACAAAAATACAAAACAATAAAGTGGCAAATTAAAAATTTTTAAAAAATTTTTCGACATTAAACTTGTGCCAACATTTTGCCACTAGATATTGATATATAAACATTTACTACAAAGTATATAATTATCTTCTAAAAAGTATTGGAAAAACCAATTTTATTTGATATAATATAGGAATGACAAAAGAAAATAGTTTAAAAAATAACAAAATATTCAAATGGGCAGTGATAGTGATTGCCCTGTTTTTAGATTTCGGGCTTAGGTTTGTGCCTGCGCCAAACGGAATGAGTCAAGAAGCATTTGGCGTGATTGGAATTTTGCTTGGAAGTTTATTGCTCTGGTTCACTGTTTCAATTGACTGGCCAAGCTTGCTTTGCATTTTGGCACTGGGGCTTCTTCCTAGTTATGGGGTTTCAAACGCACTTTCAAGTGCATTTGGCAACGACACATTGTTGTTTTTGATGTTTACATTTGTTTGCACTTATGCACTTTCAAAAACCACAATAATAAAGAGAGTTGCCATTGCGTTTATCTCAAACAAATGGGCGAAGAAAAGTGGTTGGGCATTTGCAATTTTGTTTATGCTTTCTGCACTTGTGCTTGGAATGTTTATGTCACCAACAGTTTTGTTTGTTGTTATGATGCCAATTTTAACAAACATTTTAGAAATTGCAAAAATTGAAAAAGGCGAAAAAGTTGGGACAATGATGTTTATTGGTCTTGCCTTTGCAATTTCAATTTCTTCTGGAATGACACCAATTGCGCACGTGTTTCCTGTGCTTGCAATGCAATCGGCAAATGTAACAGTAGGCGTGTTTGCATATATGGCATTTGCAGTTCCTGTCGGCCTTGTTTGCTTTTGGCTTATGCTTTTAAGCTTCAAATTGTTTTTAAGACCAGATGTCAAAAAACTAGAAAATTTAGATGTTTCAACACTAAAATCACAACTTGCACCAATAACGCTAACCGAAAAAATTACACTTGCAGTTTTTGGACTTGTTCTCACTTTGTGGATTTTGCCATCTCTTTGCAAAACAGACATTGCCATAACAATTTTTGTGCTTGCAATAATGAGTCTAATTCTCATTTTAAATTCAATTTTCAAAATTGCAAAAAGCTTTAAAAACAACCTTAAAGTTTTGATTGTAAACAGCCTTGTGATTTCACTTGTTTTGATGTTCTACATATTGCAAATTGTTTTGAGCCTAACACTTGGCATAAGCCTAATTGAAAAACTAAATCAAACGGGCGTTTCTGCAATTATAATAATCCTTTCAGGCGTTTTAATGCTGGTCATCTCTACCCTAACAGAAAACATCAAAAAATATTCCACTGCAAAAAATATTGTTTTATTTGTAACTCTTGCACTTTCAATTGCGCTTTTGTTTGCTTCAATTTTTGAAAGCACAGCAATATCAAAAGCAGTTAAATTTATAAACAGTTGCAAAACAGCATTCCCACCACTTGTTGGCACAATTTTGCTTTGCGCAATAAGAGTTGATGGAAAGCCTATCATCAAAATTGATGAAGCACTTAAAAACATACCTTGGTCAAGCCTTATGATGTGTGCTGGCACGCTTTGCCTTGGCACTGCACTAAGTGGTTCAACAGCAGTTGGCAGAAACATTGGACTTGTTGAGTTTATTCAAACAAACTTGCAAAATTCCATTGCCGGTGCATCTGCAATTGCACTTATTGTGATATTCGTTTTGTGGGCGTTGATTCAAACAAATGTGTCAAGCAATATGGTAACAGCAACACTTGTTGCATCAGTTGCAAGCACAATCATTCAAAGTTCAAGTTCAAATGTATGTTTGCCAGCAATTGTAAGCATAATTGGAATGCTTAGCGCCTATGCTTTTGCAACACCGCCAAGTATGCCACACATTGCAATAACAGCATCAAGTGGCTACGCAAATGCAAAACAAGTATTGACCTACGGACTAATTTTGATGCTTATCAGTTTTATTGTTTCGGTTTGCATGGGCTACCCTCTTGCAACACTAATTTTAAGGAGTTAATATGAAAGATAAAAACACAGAAATTAAAAATGAAGAGTTAGATAATTTGAGAAAACAACTTGATGAAATTGACAAATCAATTGCAACACTTTTTGAACAAAGAATGATTGTTATTGGAAAAGTTACTGCCATAAAACAAAAATATTCTTTGCCAACTTATGACCCAACCAGAGAACAAAAAATGTTTGAAAAAAACAGCAAATACATTCAGCACCCAGAATATGTTGAGCCATACAAAGAATTGCTTGCAAAATGTTTGGAAATATCAAAAAACTTTCAAGCAAGCAAAAGATAATACAAAAAAATAGAGCTTTTATGCTCTATTTTTTTGTGTTATGATCTGCCTGAGGTTTCATCAAAATTTTGATTATCAAGTTGTATATCGCCATTGTTACGCTCTGATTTTTTGTTGGCAAGACTATGTGTTTCTGTTTGTTTGCCATGGTGCGTTGGTATATTGGCAAGTGATATAACTATGGGGCATAATACACAGCACAAAGATAATATCAATGTTGGGACTAAACTTTTATATGCAAAATATGTTGCAACAGCAATGCCCAAGCCAAATATGACAGATACCCATGATGCATTTATCATTTCGCCAAAAGTTATATGTTTTGTCTCTTTAGGCGTAATGATAAATTTTGCTTTTTTACCAAATATACCAAGCACGACTGTTGAAATCATCATTGGCGACATTGATGCGTATGTTATCATATTTAGTATGAAATAAGGAATGATTAACCACACATTTTTAGTGTTTGCATAAGTGAAAATATCTGGAATCAATGGAGACAGTAAAAATACCGTTAGCAAAATAATAAACCACAATCCATAACCATAAGGAGAACAATTCAAAAATCCCAATGTTAACGTGTTTATAACCAAGAATAAACTCAAAATCGGTATTATAGGCAAACTATAATGTGAAAGCTTCAAGTCCAGTTTTTCAAACCACTTGATGTTTGAATGAGTAATTTCCTTATTGTATTTTTTCATATACTCAACATTGCCCTGAGTCCATTTGCATTGTCTTTTTTTAAGTGAAAGATAATCTGTTGGAAATTCTTCTTTGCAAACAACATTAGAAGCAAACACAATCTTAAAGCCTGCGTCTCTAATTTTCACTGAAATTGAAATATCTTCTGCAACAACTTCGGGAAAGCCATTTACCTTTTTGTAGCACTCTTTACTAATCATCATTCCATGGCCAAATAATGAACTTGAACCATAAAAATTTTTCATTATCTGACAAATTTTCCCATTGGACTTAACACACATGCCTAACATATCTTGAAAAACGTTTGAGCCCTTTGTTGCAACATGTGTTGCTTGCACTGCTCCAATATTTTTGTCTTTTTCAAAGTATGTCAAAATTTTCGAAACAAAATTGTTTGGTATTCTTTCATCACTATCTAGCACCGCGAGATAATCATAATCATTTGGGTTTATGTTTTGCAAATAGTTATTTAAATTTCCTGCTTTAAACCCAGAATGATTTTCTCGTCTAACAACTTGAAAATTGTTACTTCTTGCAAAATTATCAATCCTCTCAATATAGTCAATTTTTGAACTATCATCTAGTATAACAACTTTTGTATTTGGATAGTCTTGTTTAGCGCTTTCAAGCAAAGCGTCCTCATTAAAATCATTGCATGTGCAATAAAGCAACAAAACTTTTTTTGTTTTGTCTTGGCAATCAAAGTCAAAACATGCGTATGTCTTTTTAAATTTTCTATTCAAAAAAATATAGAATATTGAAAACATTAAATCTTTTACTGCATTAAGCCAAAAATAAAGTAAAAACAAGCAATTGCCATACAACATTATGCCAGCTACAATCTTTTTCCACAATTCGACGGATGTTTCATTAAATAATCCAAGTGAAATGCTTATTGTTTGCCAAACCAAAATGGAAGCCACGCAAACCCAACCAATTAAAATAAAACAATAAACCAATGGACTTTTTTTCATTTTTTCTCCTATGTATCTATGCTTAAAACTCGACTATTCAAAACTAATTTTAACAACCAGCTTAAAGCTTAGCATAATACCATATTTATGTCAAACTAATTTATACGCCGTAATAAAAACAAAAACTCTTTAATTGGGTTAAAGAGTTTTTGCAAAATGATTCACACAATTTCATATTGACTGTTGTAAAGATGATAATAAAATCCTTTCTTTTCAATCAACTCTTGATGTGAGCCTTGTTCAATCACATTGCCCTTGTTCATAACCAAAATGATGTCGGCATTTTTGATTGTTGACAATCTGTGTGCAACAATAAATGTTGTTCTGCCAACCATAAGTTCGTTGAAGGCGTGTTGAATTTTAAGTTCTGTTCTAGTGTCTATGTTGCTTGTGGCTTCATCTAAAATTAGCATTGGTGGTTTGATGAGCATAACACGAGCAATGCAAAGCAATTGTTTTTGACCTTGTGAGATGTTTTGTCCACCCTCGGTGATATATGTGTTGTAGCCATCTTTAAGTTTCATAATAAAGTCATCACAACCCGCTCTTTTTGAAGCATCAACAATTTCTTCCATTGTTGCATTTGGGTTGCCATAGGCGATGTTATCTTTAATTGTTCCAGAGAAAATCCAAGTTTCTTGCAACACCATTCCATACTTGTTGCGCAAACTATCTCGTGTGATTTCGGTTATGTTGTTGCCATCAACCAAAATAACACCTTCATTCAAATCATAAAAGCGCATAATCAAATTTATAAGAGTAGTTTTTCCGCAACCAGTTGGTCCAACAATTGCAACCTTTTGACCTTTTTGAACATGCAAGTTAAAGTTTTGAATTAAATTTGTTTTGCTTGAATATGAAAACCAAGCATTTTCAATGTTGATGTTTCCATCAACGCTTGCAAGCACTTTGTTGTTTTTGTCGCTGACTTCATCATCGGCTTCCAAAATATAAAATATACGGTCGGTTGAAGCGATTGCTGCTTGAAGTTCGCTAACTTCACTTGAAAGTTCATTGAATGGTTTTCCAAAACTGTTGGCATAACTTAAAAATGTAGAAATCAAACCAACTGACATATTACCCGTTGTGATTGCCACCAAAGCGCCAACAAATGCAACCATTCCATAAACAAAACTGTTTATGAACCTTGTTGCTGGGTTTGAAAGATTTGAATAGAAATCAGCTTTTCGGCTAACTTCATAATACTTTTGATTTATTGCTTCAAAGTTTTCCAAAGCCTTGTCTTCGTAGTTAAATGCCGAAACCAATCTGTCACCAGAGATGTATTCTTCCAAAAAGCCGTTTAGGTCACCTTCTCGTTTTGCTTGCATTGCAAACAATTTGTATGATTTTTTTGCAATATATGCACAAATAATCAAACTCATTGGCGTTAAAATTGTAACGACAAGTGCAAGTTTAAAGTTTAAGCAGAACATAAAAATCAATGTCCCAATTATCGTAATAATTCCGTTTGTGATGCTAGAAAGTCCTTCCAAATAGCCATTTGTCAAAAGGTCAACGTCGTTAATCATTCGGCTGAGCAAATCGCCATGCTGATTTGTGTCAATGTATTTAAGTGGAACACTAGAAAATTTGTCAAAAATCAACTTTCTCATTCGACTGCTAGACAAATAACAATACTTGTTGCTGAAATAGTTTGCCATAAATGCAAATATGCAACTCAAAGCCGTCCAAAGAAGCAAAAACATTGCGTTAATAAGAAGATTATCAAAATTAACATTCCCTGCACCAACAATGCAGTCAACTGCCTTACCTAAATACACCGGCATCATAAGTTCAGTGAAAGTTCCAGCAAAAACGCCAAAGAGTGAAAGATACAAATAGATGTGATATGGCCTGCCAAACGCAATAACTTTTTTAGCTTGCGAAAAGACTTGTTTGAAATTGAACTTTTTTCGTCCACTGTTTATTGCGGACACTTTTGAAACTTTTGGGCTTTCTTCAACAGAAAACTTTTTTTCTTTTTCATTTTCCTTCATCTTCCACCTCCTTAACTATTTTGACTTTCATAAATTTCTCTATACACATTGCAGTTTTTCAACAAGTCTTCGTGCGTGCCAATGCCAACAACATTTCCATTATCCAAAACAATAATTTTGTCGGCTTGCCTAATTGAATTTGTGCGTTGAGAAACATATATCTTTGTTGTTCCAACAAGCGTGGTATTTAATGCTTTTCTGAGCCTATAATCCGTTTCAAAGTCAAGTGCCGAAGAACTATCGTCCAAAATCAAGATTTTTGGATTGCCAACAACGGCCCTTGCAATTGTAAGTCTTTGTCGTTGACCACCAGAAAAGTTGCTTCCACCACGCTCAACGCGGGTTTTAACTCCATTAGGTTTTTCAGAAACAAACTCGTATGACTGTGAAATGATAAGTGCTTTTTTTATGTCCTCATCTGTTGCATCATTTTTTCTAAATTTAAGGTTACTTTCAATTGTCCCACTAAAAAGTGTTGGATTTTGTGGAACAATTGAAACATAATTTCTCAAACTTTTGATGTCATAGTCCTTTATACTCTTTCCACCAATTTTAATTTCGCCTTTTGAAACATTATAAAATCTTGGGATCAAATTGACCAAACTGCTTTTGCCACTTCCCGTTCCACCAATAACACCAATGGTTTCTCCGGGGTTTATCACAATGCTTAAATCTTTAATTGCATCTTTTATTCCGTTGTAAGAAAAACTTACATTCTTAAATTCAATTTTTGGTTCAACTTCATCAGTAAATGAAATTGCATTTTCTTTTTGCTTAACTGCACTTTCAAGTTCAAAAATCTCTCTGATACGCTTTATGCTTGCGCCTGTTTGAGTGTAAACAATAATCATTCTTGCAATGACAACCAAACTTGTTGCAAGTTGAGAAATGTAGTTTATGAATGAAACCGTTTGACCAGTTGTAAGTGCGCCAATATTAACTCTAAATCCACCCCAATAAACAACTGCAATTATGCAACCATTTGCAATCAATGATAAAAGTGGTTGCAAAATTGAACCATAAGTTCCAATTTTTAGGTTCACTTTTATAAATTTATTGTTTTCAGCATCAAATCTATCTTTTTCGTGTTGTTGTTTGTTAAACGCCCTAACAACTCTATTGCCAGACAAATTTTCTCGTGTGACATTGCTAACATTGTCAAGTTCCACCTTTGCATCTAAAAAAAGTGGGTTCATCTTGCGCATAACCAAAAAGAAAAGTAGAAATATGAGTGGTATCATAACAAAAAAGATACAAGAAAGTTGAACATCAATCAGCATTGCCATAACTACACTGCCAACAAGCAAAAATGGTGCACGAGAAACTTTTCTAATGGTCATTCCAATTGCAGATTGAATTTGAGAAACATCGTGAACACTTCGGTTTGTCAAACTCATTGTGGTGTATTTGTCCATTTCACTTGCAGAAAAAGATGTAATTTTTTTGTAAATATCTCGTCTTATATCTTTGCCAACACCTTGTGATGCACCAGCAGAACATTTTTGGCAAATAATTGCAAACAAAAAACCGGCAAGGTTCATTGCAAGCACTGCAACACTAATCCAAATTACAAAATTTTTGTCAGAACCAGCAATGCCCCTATCCAAAATCATTGCAACCAAAAAAGGAGTCATTATGTCTGAAATGGCTTCCAAAAATTTGAAAAATGGTCCTAAAATGACTTGTGCCCTATATGCTTTTAGATAATTCCCTAGCTTAAATTTCATAAATACATTTTCTCTTTTTTTGTTTATTTTATAAATAAAATAAAACATTTAGACAAAAAAGTCTATTTTTTGCAATGGGTTTTAAAAAAATATCAACAAATTTTTTATATTTGTTGATATTTTGTCATTTTTTAAGCCTTGCATTTTTGCCTTCAAACTTCAACACAAGAGTTGTTCGTTTGTTAAAAATACGGCTAAAAATTCGTTCTTCATATCTTGCCAAAATGTCATCTGGTGACAAATTGGTTGTTATAATTGTAGATTTGTTTTTGCCAAGTCTTTCATTAAGCAAAATTAAAAGATATTCCTTTGTCACATTTTTGCGCATAGGTTCTGTGCCAAGGTCATCAATAATTAGCGCATCAACATCAATCAAATTTTGCATATTGTTCTTTTCGCCAAAGTTTGATGTGTGCTGTTCCAAAAACAAATTGTTTAGGTCAAAACTGCTAACAAAAAGTGTTGTTATGTTTTTTGCAATCAACTCTTTTGCAATGCACTTTGTTAGATAAGTTTTTCCGGTGCCCGAAGCACCACACATAACAATGTTTTTCATCTTTAATGTGTCAAACTTTTTAACAAAATCTTCAAGAGTTACAACACATTTTTCAGCAAACTTTCGCTCTTCTGCACTTCCAAAAAATTTGAAGTCATAATTGTTAAGATATGGCACATCAGCAAGGTCAACGCCACAAAGTTCCATAAGTTTGTTGTTGTATTTTTGCTTAACACACGAGCAAATTTCATTTTCAAAAATTCCGGTATCGCCACATTTTGAACAGTTAAATTTTGGAAGCAAATCTTCCGATTGCAAACCAATCTCTTTAAGTGCCATTTCTTTTTTGCTATTTAAAGTTGCAAGTTGCGTTTCAAGTTTTTTTGTGCTTTTGCCATCAAACTTTGCTTTGCCAATGTTCATTTTAACAATTCGCTCTTCAAGTTCCAAGTCAAAATATTTTTTGTTTTTTTCTGCCATCTTTTTGTTTTGTTCTGCAACAAAAATTGCATTGTTTCGATTAAGTGTAAGTTCGCCAAAAATTTGTTTCAATAAGTCCTTTTTTGTCATATCAACTTCACCTCATCCAAATTGTCAAAAAGCGCACCAAGTTCTTCACTTGAAAAACTATGCGTCATAAATTCTGACTTATGCTCCACATTTTCAACTTTTGAAGTTACGGCTGGAATTTTTTGTGCATCTTTTAGGGTTGTTATGTTTTGCTCTTTCCAATTTGAAAGAATTTTGTTTACATAAGTCATTGGTTGCGATTTGCCAACTGCAAGTGAGCAAGCATAGTCAATCATATCATCGCCAAATTGCCAAGAGTATGTCCATGTGTGATAAAAATCTCTATCCCAAGTTGTAACTTGCCTTGATAGTTGCAACTTTTCCAAAATCTCCTTAATGCGTTTGTCAACAGAAAGTGTTGATGCAATGTATTCATTTATTGAGTCAACAGACACCAACCCTTTTGCAAAATACTTGCCAATAATGGTATCCATACCCTCAAAATTTCTAATAAATTTTTTAAAGCAAATGTTAGCAACCATCAAAAGCGCATCGGCAGAATAACCCATTTGCTTCCACTTTAAAATGTATGTGTTAATAACTGGGTCTAAATTGTCGTAGTAAACGCCAATTGCCTTGCAAAGAGATTTGGCAATGTCTGAAAGGTCTTTTTTGCTGTTTTCATAGTTTTCAATTTCGCCAAGGTCAAACAATTTAAGTTCATAATATTTTTCAATTTGTTCATCAAGTTTAACAATTCCACCACGCTTAATCTTTTTTGCAAGTGCAACAATTGTTTGAAGGTCGTAGCCAAATTGTTTTGTCCATTTGTTGAACATATCTTTATCTTCATAGGTTGGTTGCTTTTTGCTTTTTAATGCAACAAGCACATCTTTTACAGAAGATGTCAAAACTTCCATTTCAGAAATTTTGTTTTCAACATCTTGAGCAGTGTGAACACCATCATAAGCCCAATTTTTTGCAACAGCCAATATGTATGAATATGACACATTGTTGCCCTTTAAGTTTGTGCAATACTTTGCAATCATTGCAAGTGCATCTTCTTCTATGTGCATACTTTCCATCAAAATGTAGTATTCTCTAAACTCGTTTGGCGTTATCATTCTGCCATCCAAAATTTCTTGAATTTGTTTGTTGAAATCGGCATACTTTTCCTTATCAAACATTTTGCCGTTTATCTTTTTTGACCTAACCGGCAAAAACCTAACTTCAATTGGCGACAAATTTAAAACTGTAACAAGTCCTTGTTCTTGCAAAAACAAAAATGCACTTTTAACATCTTCATCGCTCATATTAAGTTCACTGGCAAAGCAATCCAAAGTGTTGGTGCAATCATCTTTGCTCAAACACTTAAAAAGCCCATACAAATAAACCTTTGTGCAAACATCTGGCACAAAGGGCATATAGTCAGAAACAAACTTTGCATCAAGCGTGATATCACTAACTTTGCTGTATTCAGTTGAAAATTTACAAAACGCCATAATTCTTCCTTTATTGCTATTATATATTTTTGTGCTCATTTTTTCAAGTCATTTTAATCATTTGTTCTGGCAAAAAATGTTTGGCATTAGTTTTTTATTCTTTCATTCAATCAATGGCAAGTCTTCATATTTTAATTTCGTGTCAAATACAATATAAAAAGAGTTGCAATTTTTTTGCACAAACAAAAAGGAGAAATTATGAAAAAAAGACTATTGGCACTTTCATTTGTTGCCGTTATGATAATTGCTTTTGCCGGATGTTTAAGCACCGATTTTGTAAAAAAATATGGGACAAACATCACAAGTTACACCATAAATTTAACACTAAATTCAGACAACACCATAGATGGCACTCAACAAGTTGATTACAAAAACACATCAAGCCAAATTTTAAATGAAGTGTATTTTCATCTTTACCCTAACTCGTTTTCTGAAGAAGCAGTAAACAAACCTGTTAGCAAACTTTATGAAACAAAGGCATACCCAAATGGAAAAAGTTACGGGAGCATTGACATAAAAGATGTTAAAGTTGAAAATGATGAGTGCAGTTTTGCACTTGAAAACACCGACCACGATTTGCTTAAAGTGACATTAAATGCTCCATTATACCCAAACGATTTTGTAAAAATTGATATGAAATATGGCATCAAAATTCCAAACGTGTTGCACCGTTTTGGCTACAATGACAACACAATAAATTTGGGAAATATTTATCCAATTGCAAGCGTGTTTGATGGTGAAAATTGGGACAAAAACCCATATAGTTCAAATGGTGACCCATTTTATTCATGCCTTGCCAACTACAATGTTTGCATAACCTACCCCAACAGCCTAACCCTTGCCCACACTGGAAATGAGAATGGATTTCAACAAGATGCAGAAAAAGCAACAAAAACCACACAAATTTGCGCAAATGCAGTAAGAGATTTTGCAATGGTTCTTTCAAATAAATTTGAAAAATTATCTACCACAATTGATGATATCACACTAAATTATTTTTACTATAATGATACGCAATCTCAAAACAGTTTAATGACTTGTCAAAAAGCACTTACAACATTTTCAAAAGTATTTGGCAAATACCCTTACAAAACAATGAATGTTGTTGAAACTGGTTTTATTTATGGCGGAATGGAATACCCAAATCTTGTTATGATAAGCGATGCCCTTGATAAATATGATGATTACACAACAACAATGGTCCACGAAATTGGTCACCAATGGTGGTATGGTGTGGTTGGAAATGATGAATATTCTTGTGGTTGGCTTGATGAAAGTTTAACGGAATACAGCGTTGTTATCTTTTATGAAAACAACCCCGAATACGAAATTAAAAGAGATGTTTGCATCAAAAACGCCATAACAAGTTACACGCTTTTTGTTGATGTATTTAAAGATGTTTTTAAACAAGTTGACACTTCAATGAACAGAAAACTGAACGAATACAACACCGAACCCGAATATGTTTACGCATCTTATGTCCGTGGAATGATTATGTTGGATGATATAAGAAACATAATTGGTGACAGATTGTTTTTTAAAAGTTTAAAAAACTACTACAAAAATTTTGCCGGACAAAATGCAACACCCAACAATTTGATTGACACTTTTGAACGCACTTCTAACAAAAAACTTAGACCAATTTTTATGAGTTATATTGATGGTTCTGCAATAATTGGAAATGTTGAGGACAATTCAAACAAATAACCGAAAGCAAGCTTTATTTAAAAAATTCAATTTTAATTTAAAGCAAGCACAAATACAATTCAAAACAAAAATCATACAAAAATAACAAAAAATTAAAAGGAGCGAATAGAAAAATCCACTCCTTTTGTTTATTGTGCAATTTTTATTTTACTACTCTACTACAAGTTTCCACTAATTTGAATGTCCGTAAAAAATTCAATGTTTTTGTAGGCATCAGCTTTATCTGGCAGTGTTTTTAAATATTTGTTCCACTGGTCGTGTTTAAATTTAAAAAACATATCTTGAACTTTCAAGATGTCGGCATTGTATTGCTTTGAAAGATTTATGCTTTCTGAAATTTGGTTTACAATTTGAAGTTTCAAAAGTCTTTTTACTTCATCGGTCAAATAGTCATAAGTCCCGTCCATCTGGTCAAGGTCTTTGTTTTCTTGTCTAATTTGCTCAATCTTAACAATCAATTTAACATTATTTTTAACTTGTGGCACTCCATTTTTAAAAGTATATTCTCTTGTTATGGTTTTCCCCTTTAAACTCATAACAACTTCTGCGTCATTTAAAAAATTGTCACTTACATTTTTAAGCGTAAAAACTGCTCTTTGACTTTCTCTTGTCAAAATGCCAAAGCCACGCATTTGCTGTGCATCAAAAACTGCAACTTCCTTTCCGCCAACAAAAATTGATGTGTCGCCATTGTTGCTTAAAACATTGTTTTCATCTTGCTCGTTTTGTCCTTCTTCACCAGCAGATGCCACTGTTGCCACGCTAGAATCACCAGCCTGTGAACTTTGTGGTTTTGTGCTTATGCCTTCATTATCATCTGACACCTGATTTATCTGTGCAACAGTCGAGGCAATTGTGCCACTATAATAATCACTCAAAAAACTTTCAACTGATGAAAAACCAGTGTTTGAACTTGTTTCATTTAGCTTTGCAAGGCTGTTTACGCTATACGCAAAATTGTTGTCTATAAGAGCAACTTTTTCTAAAAGAGTTTTTGCCTTTGCATTTGTTGTGATGATTGTTGGATTGTCATTTATTCGTTTGCTCCTAACAAAAAAATCAAGTGTTTCAACAATGCCTTGCTTTGCCATTTCTTTTCCAAACACAATGGCACTTAAATTGCCAAGACCAGCAATTTTTCCAATGTGAATACTCAAATTTTCAATTGTTTGCAAAATATTGTCACCATTTGCAGAATACACTTGCAAATTTTCTTTGAAACTTGTGCTCGCTTCTGGCACAATCATTTGCATGCTAACAGTGTAGTCCGTTTCATTTTTGTCAATGCCAACAGCGACAACAACTGTGCGCCTATCAGTCTGTTTTGTCATGTTTATTGTAAGTGGAAAATATATTGCAAAAACAATCAAAATGAAAATCATAATTTTTGATGTCAAAATTTTTTTTGTCATACACCACCCCCTTGCTTAATCTTTTTTTGTCCATTAGCATAAAAAACCGGCAAAATTGCAAGTGGAAATACCAAATTCATAAACATTGCAAAATATTTAAGTGCAGAAACTTCAAAATCATAATATCTGCTAAAATTCATAAACAAAATGAAGTTGATTGCAAAAAATGCAACAAGCAACAATGCTGAAACTGTTTTGTTACTTTTAATTTTTTCTTTTATGCAAAACTGCACGCTTGAAATACTGCAATAGGCATAAAATCCCATAAGAAAAAGCGATGCAATTGGAAAAGTGAAATAAACAATCCAATTAAATCTGCCTTCGCTTAAAAGCCTTGGCAAAGTTTCGGTCATATCAACAATGCAATTTCTGTGGATTGATGCCGTGTGATTGAAAACACAAACAAATATTGTAACAATAGCCACAACGGCAAGAGCAGAAAAAATGTAGGTTTTCACAAATCTTTTTGTAGTGTTTTTTTCAATTTTCACATTGCCCATAAAGAAAAACATAAGCAAAAAGTCACCAAACCACATTCCATGAATGAGTGCTCCCCTTGCAAGATTTGAAAATCCTGTGTGAAAAATTGGGAATATGTTTGTTGGTTTTATTGCCGGAACTGCAATGATAACACTAATAACAAGGCTCGCAACAATCAAAAAAAACAAGATTTCAATTGTTCTGCCTAAACTTCTAAGTTGTCTTGTGCCAAGATAGCAAATAGCAACCCCAGAAAGAACCAAAAATGTTATTTTATTTATGTCAACGTAAATTGTTTCTGCAAATAAAAAGTAATTTTGAGCAAGTAAGTCAAATGCCTTAAAGCCAAACAAAACAAACAGCAAAACGGCAACGAGATAAGCAACAAATTTCCCCGTTTTGTTTTTAACTGCCACAAAAAAGTTTTGTTCTTGTTTTGTCACAAATGGCAAAAGTAAAAGACAAAAGAAAAAATCAACGCAAAAAGCCATCAAAAACACAATCCAAGTGTCGTTTGAAGAGATGTAATTTATCATAGATGGCAAAATCATAATTTTGCCTATCACAATTGAAACAAACAGAAGTATGCACGCTTGCCTTGTTGAAAGTTGTTTTTCCATATTTTCTCCTAATTTCTAACTTTTTGAGATTTGTTTCTAACATTTTTTTGATTTGGTATGCTCTTTGGAAGTGAGCCCAAAGCAATTGTTTGCTTTTTAAATATGCCATCTTTAAGGTCACTTTTGATGTATGGTGCATAAGGTGCAAGATATGGCGAACCATAAGCATTAAATTCAACCAAATAGTTAACAAGCATAAGTCCTGCAACAATTATGCCAAGCATTCCAAAACAACCACCAATGACCGTGAACAAAATTCTGAGCACACTCATTTGCGAAGTTTCTTCTGGCACAGTGTAAAATGAAATTCCAGTTAAGGCAATAATCATAACTGCCGGCGAGCTTATAAGCCCTGCCTTAACGGCGGTGTCGCCAAGCACCAATGCACCTACAATTGAAATTGCAATACCCAAATATTTTGGCATTCGCAAACTTGCTTCAAACAAAATTTCAAACAGTGCCACAACAAACAACATTTCAAGCAGTGGCGTGAAAGGTATGCCCTGCGTGGAGTTCATTATTGTAATCAAAAATCTTATTGGAATAACTCTGTAATGAAACAGCTGTATTGCAACATAAATCCCTGGTAGCAAAATTGAAAACAAAACGCCAACAAGCCTGAGCATTCGGGTAAGACCAATTTTGAAACTGCGTTGATAGTAGTCATCGCTATTTTGCAAATCTTCAAACACAACAAATGGAAGTGTTAGCGCAATTGGACTGCCATCAACAAAAATAACAACTCTGCCTTCAAGCATTTTTGCAACAGCAATATCTGGTTTTTCTGTTTTGCCAACTTGTTTAAAAATGCTTCCCTTTCGCTCTTCTAAAAATGAAATTAAATATTGCGAGTCAATGATACCATCAATAGAAATCTTTTGAAGCCTACTTCTTATCTTTTCAACAACCTTTTTGTCGGCAATGTCCTTTAAATAACCCAAAGTTATTTTTGTTTTTGTGTATTTGCCAACATTCATTTCTTCAAGCACAAGCGCAGATGTTGGCAATCTTTTTCTAAGCAAACTGACATTTATTTTTGTGCTTTCAACAAAACCTTCTCTTGGTCCAAAGATGACGGCACTTGTTGGTGGCTCAATCACGGAGCGAGATGCAGGTTTTGAAACAGAACATTTCAAAAATTGTTTTGAGTTTTCAAGCAGAACAAGCGCATTGCCTTTCATAAGTTCAGAAAGTGCAACATCCATATCATCAACAAGTTCCATATTGCCAATGCTAACAACTTCCTTTTGCAAAATGTTTACGTCAATTTTTTTGCCAACATAGTTCATCATTCTTGCAATTATGCATTTTTCAATTTTTTCGTCATCAACTTGTTCCAAAATGTAAAAAACACACACTTTTTTGTTTGCACACAAAAACTCACGAGCAACCAAATCTTTGTTTTGATTGTTCGCATTTTTAATGTATTGACAATTTTTTTCAAAGTTTTTAAATGTTTTCATACCCACCTTTTGGGTTTAGTATGTGCAAAAAAATAAAAATAATAAACCACATAAAACTCATTTCTAAATTTTAAAAGTGTTTTTATATCTTGTCTTTTTTTAACAAAAAAAATTTTTACCTTTTTTACTGGACAATTGTTTTTCATATTTCAATTTAAGAAAACAGTTCAATTTGTTTGCAAAATTTGACATTTTTAAATAAATAATTTGATATTTTTGCCTAAAATTATTAAAATACTAATATGAAAAAAATATATTACAAATTTATCTCAATGCTAATTTTAATTTTTAGCACAACAAGTTTTATGTTTGGCTTTATGGCTATAAACATTTCACAAGGTGAAGCATCAAAAAATCATCAAGTATTGGCAAGTGAAACACAAATTTCAAATGATGATGCAAACTTCACAAACCTAATTGTGTTTGCTAGGTTTAGCGACGAAGATGAATTTATTGATAACACCTACGACAGCACAACCGTTAGGCAATTGATAGACAACACCTACTCCAATTGCGAATACAATATTTCGGACTACTTTTATGCCGTTTCAAACGGCAAAATCAAAATGCAAAATGTTTACCTTTTTCAAAACAATCATTCACTGCAATTAAGCAACCCACGAGGTTATTATGCAATTAAAGATGATGACCTTAACCCAAACGGATATGAAAGTGGTCAAGAAGCTTTGCGCAGATTGGATTTGATTGATGATTGGACAAATGCAGTTAATAACGCATTTGCAAGTGGTGCAAAGCCAACATCAATAGATTGCAAAAAAACATATTCAATAAGCGACCTAGACAAAAACAATGATGGCATAATTGATGCAATAACAATAATTTACAAAAACACAACCCAAAACATATCTGTTTCGTGGAATTCTCCACTTTGGAACTACCAATATACCACAAATGCAGTTAGCGTTGAAAAAAACGGAAAAACTCTTCAAAGTTCTGCCTATGTTCAATTGACCTTTACCTATGAAAACACTCAAAAAACACTAAACTACATTGACAGCAACGGCACAAGATTTCTATCTCCTGCAACTGCAATGCACGAAACATCACACATTTTTGGCTTACTTGATTTGTATCGTTCTGACAGTTCAAGCCAAATTTACTATATGTCGCTTTTAGGAAAGCCAATTTCTCCTGTTGGACAGTTCATTTCAAACAAAGAGCGTGAAGCAATGGGTTGGATTGGACAAAATCAAATAAAAACGCTATCTGCCGAAGGGACTTACAGGTTAAATGTAACTTCAAGCAACATTGTTGCTGACGATGTTTTGGCATACAAACTGAAACTTCAAAACACAAACAAGGTTTTGTATTTGGAATATAGAAATTTCAAAGGGACGCAGAATAAGTTTGACAGTCAAAAAAAGCAATTGTTTTTGTCAAATGGAGATACACTAAAACAAATCTACTTAAAGTCTGGTTTGATATGCTATCTAGCAAATGCTGATATGAAAATACCTACCAATTTAAACACAACTGGCTCAAACTGGAATTATTTGGCACTTGGTGGAACTCAATCAACAAAGTCTGATTGTGCCGTTGGAGAAAACGAAAGCATTTATATAACCGAAACTTTAAATATTGAAGTTAACACCATAACCGACACCTATCTTGAATTTAGTATTTATGGCGATGAATTGAAAAACAACACTCACACCCACGAACTTACACATGTGGCAAAAGTTGAACCAACTTGCATTTCAGAAGGAAATATTGAATACTACCACTGCTCCATTTGCGATAAATATTATCTTGACCAAAATGCAACAAATGAAATAGAAAAAGCCCAAACGATTTTGCAAAAAACAAATCACAATATTGTTGTTCTGCCATCACAAGAAGCAACTTGCACAAACACCGGCCTAACAGAAGGCGAAAGATGTTCAACTTGTGGCAAAATTATCAAGCAACAAACTATCATTGCAAAAAAACCACACAGCATCAGTGATTGGATTGTTGACACACAACCAACAACGGAAACAAAGGGTCACAAGCACAAAGAATGCGTTGTTTGTCACACAACTATAGAAGAAGCAGAAATTGACAAACTGCCATCTCACGAAACTAACCCAGATATTGACGATGACAACAATAACCCAGACCAAAAAGAAAATAAGTTAGACACGGCATCAATTATACTAATAAGCATTGTAGGCATCATCACGTTGGGTGGCACATTTGCTGTTATAAAAATCATCAAAAAGAAAAAACAAAGAAGATTTTAAAAAAAGCATACTTTTGGTATGCTTTTTATAGTTTATTGCTTAAAAATAACAATTTTAGTTGTATAAAAACACAAGCTTATAGTCTTTATTAAAATCATAAGTAAAAGAAATACTGCTAACACCCAAACTATATATTGACACATTTTTGTCAACAATTAGTTCAGCGAACTCAATTTCGCCAGTTTTTATTTTATTTACGATTGTTTCAAATTGAATTAAATTTTCAACTCTTCCACTCAAATTGCCATATTTAGTCATATCATAATAATTTGCATTATCTACTGTGCTTGTTGGGCTTTCAGAATTTTCCATTCTTGCAGAAAGATATGAGTCTGGAATCATAAAGTATTCATGTGACATAACTTCATATTTGACTCCATTTAATATAGTGCCAACATCATCAAAAGTGCAATCTACCGTAAGCCATTCCTTTGTTCCATCAAAGTCAAAATCAATGTAAACCTTGTTCCAAGCATGACCGGTATCATCGGGGCTCAATTTGTCAGTCGCACCAGAAATGAAAAGGGCTTGTATTCCTTCCATTCCACAGAGAAGCGTGTAACTTTTTGCATAGGCATCACAAACACCCAAGTTATAAAGCAATGCACTTTCAATAAAATGGAAATAGCCCACAGCACTAGTTTGCATTGAAAGTCCAACAGTATCATAGGTTATGTTGTTAACAAGGTAGTCATGAATTGCCAAACATTTTTGATAATCTGTCATATCATCACTACAAATATCTCTCAAAATTGATTTTGCTTTTGCATAGATTTGTTTTGCAACAACAGCAGAAGATGCAAATTTTGGTTTCGCCTTGTTTTCAACAGCACTCATCAAGCCATCGGTCGTCCAAACATCTTGACTAACAATATATTTTTCTGGGGCAAAGTCATCATAGTCGGCACTTCTTGGGGTGCTGGTTTTGTATGCAATCAAGCCTTCTTTTTGTGGTGTGTCAACCGTATAATTTGGTGCACTTGAAATTCTTGTGTAAGTAAATGTAAACTTGCTCTCGCCAGTTTTGTTGCTTTTGTTTGTTATTAAATATTTAAAATCAAATGTTCCATGCAAATTGTTAAGTGCAATTCCCACTTTGTCCCTAATTGTGGTTTGGTCATCAAAATTGATGTAAACATTTCCCATTTCCAAAAAATTATAGACCATATATTGACAAAGTTTATTAAGTTCATCTTGGCTTGTCATTTCATAGTCATAAGTTTTTCCATAGTAAAAATAGTCTGTTGTATATCCATCTCTTTGTAGCGCCACATTATTAAAAATTATATCATCACAAAAAGCAGATTCTAAAAAGCCATTTCCCTTTGCCAAAACTTTTATTTGCCTTGCTTCGTTGCTTGGAACATAATTTTCAAGTTCAATTACATTTTGTTGGGTAGAAATTATTGTGTCATCAAGAGCGACCTCGTATGAGTCAGCATATTCAATAGGTTGCCAAGTCAAATTTTTACCAACAACGGAAATGCTTGGTTTTGCAAGTTGCACATCAATTTCAAATGGCAAAGAGTTTTCACTCTTTTTATAAAAGCCATTTTCGTTTGCACTGACCACAAATGAATATTTGCCAGCTTGAACAAAATTTCTCACATCATCAATAGAAATGGTGTTATTCTCTTCTGTCAAATTTTCACAAATCAAGTTATTGCCAACAAACAAACTATAATCTTGTGCATATTTACCTTTTTCAATTTCAATTTGAAATGTGTCATTAACTTTTTTCACGCTTTTAATGACAGGCACATCAAGTTTTCCATATTGAATTTTTTTAATTGTGTTTGAACTAACGCTATTGTTATTTATATTTTCTGCAACAGCCACAACAGAAAATTCATACTGCCCAACGCTCATAAGATATGCCGAATAGTAAAAATATCTAGTGTCACCGCCAGCGACATCTTTTGCAACTCTAAGCCCATTTGGACCTTCTATGTAAATTTCATAACCAACTGAACCGGCAATGTCTTTCCATTCCAATCTGCCATCTTCAATGTTATCTAAAATTTGTGGCGGAAGTAATATTTTGCTTTTTTCAACAACAACTTTTTGAATTGACCAATCTGAATCAAGGTAGTAGTTGTAACCTTTTGCCATAACTTGAATTGAAATATTCTCAAGTTCTGACTTGTCTGAAACCTGCAAATCATCAAATGTCAAAATTATTGAGTTTGTTGCAATTGGGCTGTTAACGCCAGTTTCATCATTAAGAATAAATTCTTTTGAGTTTATTTTAAGTGCGTATTCTTGGGCAAACTCAACAATCTGCCATGAGACTTCAACGCTGTTGCCATTCACCACACATCTAACTGCTGTTGGTGTGTCAAGTTTTTTTGTGTAAGTATATGATATTGCACCACTTTGTGCACTTGAAATAAAGTAATCTTCGCCAATTGCCTTAACGCTAAATGTGTATTCACCCAAACTTGTGAAATAACTTGTAACATCAAGAGTGTTTCTTCCTTCAACGTCAACTGTGATTGATTTGTTTATTGTAACTTGATACTTATTGCAATTTGCAACGGCTTTCCAACTTAATATTTTTGTTTGCTCTGTTGAAGAAAGCACCAAGTTAGTTGGACTTTCAAGCTTTAAATGGTCGGTGTATTCAACCGTTGCACTATCTGAACTGCGCAAATAATTCCCATTTGCCTTGCACGCAACTTTAAATCTATATGGAACATTTTCTGTAACCAAACTGCTGATGTCAAAACTTGTTCCATCAACTTCGGTTTTTAAAACATCATTTGCATAGATTAGATACTTATCTGCATTTTTGACATTTGACCAACTAAGAGTTGTTCCTATCAAGTTGATTGATGGCTGGTCTAATTTATATTTGATTGTGTAAGAAAACACTTCACTCGGTTTTGAAGAGAGAATGTTTTCATCTCCAATGGCAATTACATAAAAGAAATATTGCTGTGCATTTTTAAAGATGTTTGTAACATCAAGATAATTTTTGTTTGTGTCAAATTCAATAAATTGTGATGTATCTTTGCCATCATAATAATTTGAAACAAAAAATTTGTATCCCTTTGCAACAACATTTTGGTCAGTGATTAAATATTGCTTGCCAACATCTTCGTTAACTTGAAAATTAACAAAAGAAGGCTGTTCAAGCCTTTGTTTTTGTTTGCAACCTGCAATAAATGGCGATGCCAAAAGCAACGCCAAAGCAAAAAACACAAATGAAATTGTTTTTATACTTTTTTTCATATTATTTCCTTACTTAAAAATTTTTGACCATTCAGAAGGTGCCGTTGGCCACATTTCCAAAATTGCTTGGTATTCACCCTGAACAGCTTCTGTGCTGAAAACGATTTTGACAGTTTTCCCACTAAACTCATTTCCTACAGACTGTCTAAGAATTAGTGTTTTCGTAACATTTATTTCTTCATTTGGGTTTAAACGTTGTCTGTAATACCAATAGTTGTCTGCGCCTCTATACCAATCATTTGGATTGAAAAATGAAAAGCTGAAAACATTTGAATAGTAGTTTGACTCACAAATTGCATACAATCTAAATCTTACAAATACACTCATATTTTCAGATGTAGGCGAATCTTCGCTAAGTTTACTTGAAATTTTGTATGAACAATTCATGCTATCGCCAGGCATAAACTTTATGTTTTCAGTTGGTGTATCTGGTTGGTCTGGGAATGTCACGCTTGGGCTAATGCTTGCACTTGCGTTGAACTCAATGTTTATGTCAGAAGGTCTAACTGGTTGCGGTAAAACAACAAGCAAAACAACAACCAAAATAACCATCACAAGGAATGTTGCAATGATGGCTGTAATGATCCTCTTTTTTTTGTTGCGTGGCAAAGTGCTGTCTTTTATGATTTTTTCTTGTCCAACAACTGTTTTGTTTTCAGTTTGAGTTTTGTCAAACTGTGTCATTGGTTTTGGCGTTGCCGTGCCACGAAAACTGCCCCCATTTTCAAAATGAGAAGGAATGTGAGGTGGTGTTACTTTTGGTGGCGTTACTTTTGGTGCATTGTTTTTTTCTTCCATTATGACCTCCTAAGTTGCTTCTCAAAACTATATATATTTTACAAAATTAAGCTATATATGTAAAGCAAATTTGACAATTAAGCATTGATGTTCTTTTTAATTTTTTCAAGCCAAACGGCTGGCGCATCTTTCCAAACATCTAGGTATGCTCCATTTTCTGCTTGCAACGCATCAACCACAACTTTTATATCAATCTTTTTTTGTTGCATAATGTTGCCAATTCCCGTTCCAAATTCAATTTGGTCAAACAACGCAATTTTTTGACCAACATCAATCTTATCGCAAAAATAAATATAATCTTCTCCTCTAACAAAATTGTCAGAGTTCAATTTTACATCGACAAGTTTTTTTACATTTCCCGGCACATCATCACCATCAATTGAAACATTAAACCTTATCAAAATATTGCAAAGTCCAGAAAAATTTTTTTGCAATTTGTCCCTTGAATTTGCAACGTAAACCTTTTTGTAAACAGTTTGTCCGGGCAAAATGTTTTCAATTTTTTTATCGTCTTCAAAAATGCAAAAATCAAGTTCTCCCAACGTTATGCCACCTTGTGCATTTTTTGTGTTGGAAAAATATGCCAATGAAACAATAAAAACTACGCAAAAAACAATTAGCGCAAAAAACGCAATTGCAATATATAACTGTTTTTTCCTAGTCATATCCATATAAATATTATGCGCAAGCACAAAAAAATAAAATATGCAAAATATGGCAACAAATTTAAAAAAATAAATTCGCGTTTCGTGAATATTTTTAGCCGTTAAATCCAAAATAATTTTGACAAATATGTCAAAGGAGAAAATATGGAAAACAACAAAAAAACGACTGATTTAGAAAAACAACAAAAAGCAACCCCTGTTGTTAAAACAAAATCTAAAAAGTCAAAAGGCACAACGCTTGCAATTGTTGCACTTTCGGTTTTGCTATGCCTATCTCTTGTGTTTGGCATAACTGCTGCATTCTTTAGTGCAGGGGCAAATGCAACTGGAAACATCACTCTTGGCGACCCTGTAAATGTGCAGATTACTCAAGGTGGCACTGCTGTAACAACATTAACATTCACAGGTTCAGCAATGCCTGGAACAGTTTATAGCCAACCAATTGCTGTAAAACTTCCAGACAGCACAAGTGATGCTGTTATTAGAGGAAAACTCACCATCACAAATTCAGACACAGCTGCAACAAATGTAGAAGCCGCAACACCTGCCACTTGGCAAAAGGGCACAGATGACTACTACTATTACAAAGGCAAAATGGTTGCCGGCGAAAGTCAAGATTTTGTAACATCAATCACAGTTCCAAAGTCACTTGAAAATGCCGATGCCAACAAAACATTTGCACTCTCAATTCAAATTGAAGCAATTCAGTTTGCAAATGGTGCAGCCGCAGAAGTTTGGACAACAGCACCATCTGACTGGGTTACAAGCTATGGCAGTGGCACAATTGCCTAAACAAAAAGAGATGAAATTTTCATCTCTTTTTTTGATATTAAGTATCAAAATGATTCAGTTTTGTCAATTTTATCATTAAATTTCTAATATAATCAGTTTTGAGAAATTGTATCAATGTTTTTCATTTTGATAGGAATGAAGCCCTCCAAGTGGTTCAGAAAGCTTTTTGTCAAGCAAGCCATTCCCCTGCCCAATTGCAACTTCGCCAAATTTGTTTTTGATACCAAGTATCGTTTTGTCAAGCGCACTTTTTTTGTTTTGTTTGTCAACACTAAAAAGGTCAAGTTGCTTTGTGCCATCATAAAAATCACACACCGTAATACCCAAACTTCTAACGGGCAAATGCCAATCATAAAGTGACAAAAATAAATCAAAGGCAGATTTTGTTATTTGTTCAAAATTGCAAGCTGGCAACTTTCCCTGCTTGCCAAAGGAACAAAGTGCATTGTCCTTAACCCAAATTTTTATGGTTTTGGCAAACATATAGCCATCGCTAATCATTCTGCCCACAACGCTTTGTGCAAGTGTTGAAAACACTTCTTTCACTTGTTGATTGTTTGTGAGGTCTTTGTAGCAAGTTGTGCTGTTGCCTATTGACTTTGGTGGAACTTGGTCATAAAAATTTTTTACAACATCATTTCCAATACCATTGCTATATTCATACAGAGCAATTCCGTTTTTGCCAAATTTTTCTTCCAAAAAATTTTTGTCAAGCCCTGCAAGGTCACCAATTGTGTAAACGCCCATATCATTCAATTTTTTTGAAGTTGCCCTACCAATCATCAAAAGGTCACCAACTGGAAGTGGCCAAACAATCTGCTTATAGTTTGATGGTGAAATCACTGTAACTGCATTTGGCTTTTTAAGGTCACTGCCAAGTTTGGCAAAAATCTTGTTAAAACTTACACCGATTGAAACCGTGAGCCCTGTTTCTCTTAAAACACGCTCCCTAATTTCATTTGCAATTTCAACCGATGAGCCAAACATTTTGCTATTTGAAACATCAATCCAACTTTCATCAATACTAAATGGCTCAACCAAATCTGAGTAGTCAAGCAAAATTTTTCTAACCTTTTTTGAAAATTGCATGTATAGTTCAAAGTGTGGCAACACCGTTACAAGATTTGGACAGCACTGCTTTGCTTGCCAAATTGTTTGACCAGTTTTCACACCTTTGTCTTTTGCCAAATAATTTTTTGCCAAAACAATGCCGTGCCTTTCTTCAACGCTTCCACAAACAGCAACTGGCTTTTGGCGAATTTCGGGATTAACCAAGCATTCACAACTTGCAAAAAAATTATTCAAATCACAATGTAAAATATCTTTCATACCAAAAATAGAACAAATGTTCTACATAATTATACTAAAAAATTTTATTCTTTTCAAGCAAAATTTATACCATTTTGTTAATTTTTTTGTTAAATATAAAATTTAAGCATATAATCTATTATATAACACACTCGAAATATGGTATAATTAAATTATGAAGAAAACAATTGCTCTAATTTCATATTCAATTTTAACAGGTGGAATGATTGCATCTGTATTTTTAGTTCCAGCATTTTCAACATTATGGCAAGCGTTGTTTACAATTTTATTTTCGCTAACACTGATAGCATTATTTCTTGGTTGTTTCATTTTTAAAAAATTATACCGAACCTTTATTGCAGTTTTTATTTGTGAAATTATTGCACTTGCAATTTACATTGCTCTGTTCTACTCTGGACTTTTGGTTCACTTTAAATCATCAAAAGACCTAAAAGAATGGATAAGTGGTTTTGGTGCTTGGGCGTGGCTTGTATTTTTTCTTATTCAAATTTTGCAAGTTGTTGTTTTACCAATTCCGGCACAACTCACAACCATTGCTGGCATTTTGGCTTTTGACCCTTGGATTTCATTTATCATAAGCTCAATTGCAGTTGTTGTTGGGTCAATTATTGCATTTGCAATTGGAAGATTGCTGGGCAACAAAATTTTATACAAAATTGCCGAAAAAGAAACTGTTGACAAATATAGAAAATTGATTGATAAAAAGGGTCGTGTGCTGTTGCCAATTATGTTCATTTTTCCAATGTTTCCAGACGACTTATTGTGCTTTATTGCAGGGTCAACAACAATGAGTTGGCTATACTTTATCATAATAACCCTAGCAACACGAATTTTTGGAATTGGTTGCATCTGCCTTTTTGGAAGTGGCGACATCATTCCATTTAGTGGTTGGGGAATACCGGTTTGGATTGTGCTTGGAATTTTGCTTGTTACAACAGCATTTGTTCTCATTAAAAATCAAGACAAATTTGAAGCGTGGGTTATAAAAACTTTCACTAAAAACGGAAAACAAAAAACGAAAATTGCAAACACAGAATGTGCAAATAATTTTGAAGTTGAAAAAAATTTGTCAAACGACACAAGCAAAGATTTGCAACAAAATGATGAAAAAGTTTCATTTTCTCCAAACAGCGAAACATCTACAAACAAAAATAACACATACGCTAAAAACGAAACAGAAACAAAAACTCAAAATGAAAAAATCGAATTTTCATCTAAAACAAAAAGCTTAAACAATACAAATAAAAAGGATTAAATCTATGTCACCAAGTTGCAATCTAAATTTGGTGACTTTTATTTTTTAAAATTACTTATATTTTAAAACATTTATTTCTCGCCCCATTTCTTTTATACTATTTGTTTTTATGTTTGCACAATGTCATAATAATAGCCAAAAAATATTGATTTCATTTTTTGTCACATTTTAACAAATAACCAGTGATTGCAAGCAAACTTAAATCAAAAAATTAGCAAACAAAAACATTCAATATAAACTTTATTGTCTTGAAAACATTTAAAATTTAACCATTAGCCAATAAAAAAGACGCAAAGCAAAAATGCTTGCATCTTTTTTTTATTCTTTTGTGAAAGTTTGATTGCTACATCTTGGGCAAGGTGGCAAAGTTTGACCATCATCTAAATAAACTTTTTGACCACAGTTGCAACAAACATAGCAACCTGCTTCTTGTGTTGTGCCACAAACGCACTTTTCACAATTACAATTTTCTTTTTCCATAATACTCTCCTTACAAATATATTTTTTGTAATTTATAAAATATTATGCAAATAAAGCCTAGTTGCTTATCCAATTTTGCAAGTCCATACGAATTTTTTCAAAAAAACAAAAAGATTAAAGCAATGGCCTTAATCTTCCTTTTTTTCTTCATTCTGAGAACCACGCTCAACTTCAAGTAAAAGTTCGTCAATTCTTCTCTCGTCCATTTTTGTTATTGTAAATGTTAGAGTTGTTACAATTTGCACATAGTCATTGTGTTCATTCAAAACATCATCAATTGCCTTAACAGTAAACTTTTCACCAACTGTTGGAAGTTTTTCTGAAAGTTCATACAGCATAGTGCCAACGGAAGCATAGTTCCCTTCTGGCAAATGCTCTATTTCAAGATAGTCATACAAGTCTTCAACACTCATTTCTGGGTCGAGAATATACTTGTTTTCACCAACTTTTGTTATGAGTGGTTTTGTTGGCTCTTCATCGTCGTGCTCGTCATAAATTTCGCCAACGACCTCTTCAATGGCATCTTCCATAGAAACAATTCCACTTGTTCCGCCATATTCGTCCAAAACAATTGCAAGATGTTTTTTCTCTTTTTGCATAAGTCTAATCACATCATCAACCTTCATTGTTTCCGTAACAAAACTTGGCTCGGTCATAATTTCGCTGATAACAATTTTTTCATTTTTGAGATACTTAATCATAAAGTCTTTTTGATTTAGTATTCCAACAATGTTATCTTTGTCGTTTTCATAAACTGGCATACGAGAAAATTGGTGTTCAATGAACAAATCTTTAACAGTTTCAAGTGAGTCGTCAATTGAAATTGCAACAATATCAACTCTTGGAGTCATAATATCGCCAACAGTTTTTGTTTTTATGTCAATTGCACCTTGCAAAATATCCGCTTCATCATTGTCAATAACACCCTCTTCATTCATTGTGTCAATGATACTTTCAAGTTCATCTTCCGTAACTGTTGGAGCATCATTTTTGTTTTTCCTTGACACAAGCTTTTGAAGTCCACCAAATACAAATGAAATTGGAGTTAAAACCTTCATCAAAAAATATAAGATGCCACTAAACTTCATTGCAATTTTGTCTGGGTCTGCCTTTGAAATTGACTTTGGCAAAATTTCACCAAAAGTCAAAATGATAATGGTCATAATGACCGTGTTCATCAAATTTGAAAGTGTTGGATTTACAATAAATTTTGAAAACAAATAGGCACAAATTGTTGTTGATGCAATGTTAACCAAGTTATTGCCAACCAAAATTGTGCTGAGCGCTTTGTCTGAATGCTCGCAAATATATATTGCACGTCTTGCGCCCTTCTTTTTTTCATCTGCATACGAACGCAACCTAAGCATATTTGCCTTTGTAAATGCTGTTTCACTTGCAGAAAAGAATGCAGAAAACATAATCAAGACAATTACGCCAACAATTGCAAGCGCATCTGTCCACTTAAATTCTACTGCCAATAAATAATTTAATACACCCGAGGGGGCCATTTCAATACTCCTTAATAAAAATATAGCAATATATTATCATACTTTTTCATTTTTTTCAATATTTTTTAAGCATTTTGTGTTAAATAGCCCATTTTTTGACAATTTTTCTTAATTTAAAATTTTCACAAACATTAAGTATTGACTTTTTTTGTTTTTGGCATTATAATGTTTTTGAATAGCGAGGTTTAAATATGGCAGATGAATTAAAAGGTTTTGGAAAATTTGTAAGAGTTAAACAAGAGCCACACAAAAGTGATTACTACGATGCAACTGTTTTGCTTATTGAAAAAATTGTTGGTCGCTATCAAATTGGCACAATAGAACCAAATCAATGGGAATCTATTTGCAGAATGATATTTTGCCCAGAAACAAGAGCAGAAGTTGTAAAAGTTATGAAAGAAACTGCACAAATATACAATGATGCTGTTCGACACAACCAAGTTTCAATGGACACACAACTTTATGTTGAAAGACAACTTAGAGTTTACAAAGACTTTATTGTTGCAGTTTGCAAGCACGCAAAAGAAAATGGTGTTATTGCCGAATATGCAAAAGAAAACAAGCATGCTTCAACCAAATTGGAAGACTTGAACTATTATAAATATATTGTTCGCAATAAAAAGGTTGAAGAAATTATTGATAATGAACAACAGCTATAAAATCTACCCACCACTATGGTGGGCTTTTTTAAATTTGAAATACCTTAAAAATGACTATTGACATACTTGAATGTTAATTGTATAATATACGCAAAGGAAGTGAATTATGCAAGGATTAGAAACATACTGCAAAAGCAATTTGTTGGACTCATCTGTTCTTATCGCTGCAAGGCGTATGCTCAGAGTTTCTGGCTCAGAGGAAGTGGCACTTAGTCGTGACAATTTGGAATGGGTAGCAAAATGTATGAATATGGGTCCAGTTGCCCAACACATTTACAAAATTATACAAAACGCATTTGAGACATACAAAAAAGATTATCAAGCTGGCAAAATTGGCGAAGAACAAAAAAAATATATTCACAATCAAGTTGTAACTTACAACAAGATGATGAACGAAGCTGCAAAAATTGCAAAGATTATGGCAAAAGACCAAAAACAAATGTTTATAAAGTCAAACATAATTAAACAAGATGATGATGAATTGTCGCTATAAATTTTTTAAACAAATATTTGTTTAGCAATAATATTTGTTTTTTTATGCCTAAAAGAGTTATAATAACTTTATGAGAAATTACATTTATAATCCAAAGGACAACGGAACAATTGACAAAAAGCCACAAGAACTGCTTTTGAGCAAGATTGTCAACATAACTTTTATTGTCGTTATTCTATTTTGTGGTTTTGTTTTATACCTATATTCAACCTACAATTCTGCAATCATAGAAGGACAAAGCATGTGGCCAACGCTAAACTCAAGCAGTTACAACGCCACAGGCTCATCTTATGAAAACTACATCAACGACATTGCCTACTACACCACTTTTAAAGATAAAAACAAAAATGACATTGTGATTGTTGATTATGAACATTCTGGCATAAGAGATATTGATGCAATAAAAAGGCTAATTGCAACTGGTGGAGATAAAATTTACTACTATATGGGTCACATCTATATAAATAACAAAATTGCAGATGAATCATATCTCAATGACGGCTACAACTACATCGCAAAAAAATATGGCACAAATACAGCCGATGAGTGGAAACAAAACAGTTACAATGTTGGCAAATCAAATTTTGAAAGCTGGTGCAAAAGATTACTAAATGGCGAAGAAATGACATTTCAAACAGAATTTTTTAAAAATTATAACACCAAATATTCTGGTTGCGTTAAGTTTGATGAAGTGCTAAACGCCTACACTCTAACCCTTCCAAAAAACTTTGTTTATGTTTTGGGCGACAACAGAGCTCACAGTTATGACTCAAGTTCATTTGGTCCAATTGAAAGCAAATATGTTTTGGCAAAAGTTGATTATGTTGTATATGACAACCTAAACCTTGTTGAATATTTTTGGAGTCAACTTTTAAGAAAAATTGGTCTTGTGAAAGCATAGACTCACAAAAAAGCACTGAAACGTGCTTTTTTTAAGCCGATAAAAAAACTCTAACTTTGAATTCACTTCAAATTAGAGTTTTTTGTTTATAGTTTTAATGATGGATTTGGAGAAAGTGACAAGTCATAACAAATGCCTTCATCGTTAATCAAGTTATAGTAGCCCATAGAGCCAATCATTGCACCATTGTCTGTGCACAAAATGAGTGATGGATATGTTATTTCAATGCCCGCCTTGTTACATTTTTGAGTTAATGTGTCACGCAAATAGCTGTTTGCAGCAACACCACCTGCAAGTGCAATTGTGTTGAGTTTGTATTCTTTTGCTGCCCTAATAACTTTGTCGGTTAACATATCAACTGCTTCATGCTCAAAACTGCAAGCAACATCGGCAACATTAATTGGTTCGCCTGCTTGCTCTTTTTTATGCAAATAGTTTATTACTGCCGTTTTAAGACCACTGTAACTAACATTGTAGGTTTTGTCTAAATCGCTCTTTTTAACAAATTTCAAATTGTAACTGCCAAGTTTTGCTTCCTTGTCAATTTTAGGACCACCTGGGTAGCCAAGCCCAACAACTCGTGCAACCTTATCAAATGCTTCGCCAATGGCATCATCAAGTGTTTGGCCAATCAAAGTGTGATGCAAATAGTCATCAACTCGCAAAATTGCCGTGTGTCCACCACTCACAACCAAACAAATAAATGGTGGTTGCAAATTTTTGTTTTGAATGTAGTTTGCAGAAATATGTCCCATTATGTGATTAACTGCAACGAGAGGTTTTTGTGTTGCAAAAGCAAGACCTTTTGCAAAATTTATTCCAACCATCAACGCACCAGAAAGCCCAGCCCCATAGGTCACAGCAATGGCATCAATATCATCAATAGAAACACCTGCAGTCTGCAAACTTTTTTCATAAACATTGCTTATGCACAAAATGTGATTTCTGCTTGCAACTTCTGGAACAACACCACCAAAACGAGTGTGAATGTCAATTTGGCTTGAAATTTCATTGCTCAAAACTTCTCTGCCATTTTTCACAACAGCAATGCTGGTTTCATCACAACTGCTTTCAATTGACAAAACAAGAACATCTTTGCCCTCTTTAACTTTTTGTTTTATATTTTGAATTTTTTGTTTAACTATTTCTTCATATTTCATAACGCTTATATTATACAACTAAAAATAAAAAACTGGTATCATTTTTCACTTTTATTTTAAAATTTAAACAAATAGTTAAAATTTAAACAAAAAGCAACTTCGCTATAAAGTTGCCTATTTGATTGTGTTTTTTGTTGCTGTTTTTGTTGTGTGTTTTGTTTTGTGTTTTAAATTTGAAAATAAAATGAAAAGCCCAAGCAATACAATTGTGGAAATTGCCACAATCAAAAAGCACACCCAACTTGAAACTTTTGTTCCAAAAAATGAAAATGAACAATCAAAATTTGTTTTTAAAGCATCAACTGCTTCTTGTGGTGCAGTTTTTGAAATTTGGTCAATCACGCCTTGCATATAAAATTGTCTAAACAAAATGGTTGAATATGTGCCAGGCAAGAAACTTGCAAAGGCTTGAATACCCTTTCCCATTGTGCCGAGTGGCATATATGCACCACTAATAAAGCCATATAGCGAAGAAACCATTGTGCAAACTCCACTAAGTGCACCCTGCGAATTTACAAACTGCCAAATGCAATTTGCAAGCAAACAGCCAAAAAATGAAGTTAGAACAGTATTTGCAAGAATGAGTAAAATTTGAACAAATGACAAATACCACCCCACAATTGCAAGATAAATCAAACTTACTGCAAACACAATAAGACAAATAATTAGTGTTGTTACAAAATTTGCCAAAACATAACTTACTTGAATTGTTGACCTTTTGACTGGTGCAACAGAAAAATCGTTTCTTACACCATTTATTTTGTCATAGACCATCATTCCGGAGCAAAATGCAACAGTGATGCACGAAACCGAAAGTATTGATGAAAATAGCCAGCCACCAGTAAAGGCGTTTACAATATTTTTTGAAAGTTCAATTTGAATGTTGCTTGTCAAAGCATCTTCATAAACATTTCTCAAAAATGCCAAAAACAAAAATATCAAAATCATTGGTGTGATGAGTGAAACAAAAAATGTGAGTTTATCTTTAAAATACAACTTAATGTTTCTTGCGGTTAAACAATTCAATTTTTTAAGTTCTTCTCTCATACTGCCTCCTTCAAATTTTTGCCGGTTACATTTAAGAATACGCTGTCCATATTGCCCTTTATTATTTCTAAATCAAAAATAACTTTTTCATTTTCAACAACAAACTGCTTTGTAATGTTTGTGTTTTCAAACTCAATTTCAATAAATTTGTCTGTTTTTTGCCATTTATAAGGGCTTTTTTGCAAAATTTGTTCAAGTTTTTCATCGTAGGCATAAATTCTAACATAGTCAAATGCATACTTATTTTTTAAATCAATTGGCGAGCCATCTGCAACAATTTTTCCACCATCCATAATCACAACCCAATTTGCATCACTTGCCTCTTCCATATAATGTGTTGTTAGCAAAACTGTCAAATTTTTTGTTTGTCTGAGTTCAGAAATCAATTTCCAAACCAAAATTCTTGTTTTGGGGTCAAGACCAGTTGTTGGTTCGTCCAAAATTAAGAGCTTTGGTTTGTGAATAAGTGCTCTTGCAATGTCAACTCTTCTTTTTTGACCACCACTAAGTTTTTCAAAAGGGCGTTTTAAAATATCGTTAAACTCCAACTTTGTTGCAAGTTCATTCAAATTTTTTTCAAAGTCTTCTTTTGAAATGCCATAAAGACCTGCCCTATATTTCAAGTTTTCATAAACGGTCAACTTTTTGTCTAGCACTGAGTTTTGAAACACAATTCCAACTTTTTTTGATATTTCACCAATGTTATCTTCAACAGCCATTCCGTCCAAAAGTACTTTTCCATCATCTTTTTGCAAAATGCCAACAAGCACATTTATTGTTGTGCTCTTTCCTGCGCCATTTAAGCCAAGCAAGGCAAACAACTCACCTTCCTTTATGCAAAAAGATATGTCATCAACTGCTTTTGTTTCTTTGAAATATTTTTTTAAATGTTCAATTTCAACAATATTTTTCATCTAAAACACCTTTTCCCTTATTCTTTCATCAAATTTGACTTCAATGCACTAAACTCTGTTTCAAATTTTTCAAAAATATCTTCATCACTGAAATTTGTCATTCCCAAATTTTCAAGCACGGCAAGACCATAGGCATAAATTGCCATGTCGCCATGAAGTGCCACTGCTTTTTTTGATTGCAAATTGTGTGTTGTTTCAATTTTTTCAATAATTTTGTCATAGTCAAAACTTTCGTTTTTAGAACTCCACTTGTTTTGCATATACAAAAATCTAAACAATTGCTTTTCTTGTTTTGCAAACTTCACAAAGCCCATTCCTACTGCCATATATGGCATAATATTAGTATTTCTTGCAAATTGTTCAGCATATTTTTTGTGATGGTTTTGTGCTTCTTGATACACTGCCTTTTCAAGTTCTTGCTTGTCACCAAACTCTGAATATATTGGTTGAGTTGAACAGCCAAGTTGTTTTGCAATGTTTCTTACGCTAAATTTTTCATAGCCACACTTTTTTATCACATCAATAGATGCTTCCAAAATTTTTTGCTTTGATATTTTTTTCATATAACAACCATTTAAAATACAATAACACCTGTCATATTTTTATATTACACTACACAAAAATTTATGTCAACAAAATATATCAATCTTGTATTATTAAATTTTTGCAAATTGTTTTAAAATTAAAAATGCACTCAATGGAAAACATCAAGTGCATTTTTGTTTAACTTTACAAACTATAATTTTTTAACAACTGGACCATCTTTTGTATCAACAACATCAAAGCCCATAGTCTTAATTTTGGCTCTTAATTCATCTGCCAGGGCAAAGTTTTTGTCTTTTTTTGCCTGTGTTCTATTATCAACAAGCTCCAAGACATCTTGTGGAACTTCAAAAGTTTGTTCCTTTTTGCCTTCCAATGCATCACAAATTCCAATGCCTAAAACGCTATCAAAATTTTTGAGCAATTTAACTTTTGTTGTGTCGTTTGTTTCACTTTTCAAAACATCAAAAATTGTTGTTATTGCAAGTGATGTGTTAAGGTCGTTTGAAAGTGCATCTTTAAACTTGTCATCATAAAGTTTAAAGGCATCTTCATCAATCTTTTCATTTGCGTTTGTGTTTAATTTTGCAATTCGTGCAATCATTTTGTCATAGGCATTTTTTGAAGAATCCAAAATGTCATAACTAAACAAAAGTTGTTTTCTATAATGTGATTGCAAACAGAAAAATTTGTATTCTTCTGGTGTGTAGCCTTTGTTACACAAAACAGAAAGTGTCAAAAATTCGCCCGAACTTTTGCTCATTTTTCCGTGATTTGTAATTAAATGTTCAACATGAAACCAGTATTTGCACCACTTGTGACCAACATAACTTTCTGTTTGTGCAATTTCATTTGTGTGATGTGGAAATCTGTTGTCAACGCCACCACAATGAATATCCAAATATTCTCCAAGTGTTTTAAGAGAAATTGCTGAACACTCAATGTGCCAACCAGGATAACCAACACCCCAAGGGCTATCCCATTTAAGTGCTTGGTTTTCAAATTTTGATTTTGTAAACCACAAAACAAAGTCATTTTTGTTGTGTTTGCTTTCATCTTCTTCAACGGTATCTCTAACGCCAACTGCCATACTTTCGCTTTCTTGATTGCCAAATCTAAAATATTTGCTTAATTTTGAAGTGTCAAAATATACATTGCCGTTGCTGAAATATGCATAGCCTGTGTCCAAAAGTTTTGTGATGATTTTGATGTAATCATCAATGCAAGTCGTTGCAGGAACAACATATTTTGGCCATTCCAAACGCAATTTTAACATATCGTTTTTAAAGGCATCAGTGTATTCTTTTGCAACTTCAAGCACTGTTTTATGCTCTCTTTTTGCACCTTTAAGCATCTTGTCTTCGCCGGTATCGCTGTCACTTTCAAGGTGTCCAACATCGGTTATATTCATTGCTCTTTTAACATCATAGCCAAGATATCTCAACGCTTTTTCCAAAACATCTTCCATGATGTAAGACCTTAAATTGCCAATGTGAGCAAAGTGATATACTGTTGGTCCACAAGTGTACATTGTCACCTTGTTGCCATTGTAAGGCACAAAATCTTCAATTGTTCTGCTTTCTGAATTATATAGTTTCATAGTCTCTCCAATAAAGTTACATAAAAACTTTATTATATTGTATAAATTTATTATGAATTTGTCAAATATTTAGTTCCCCACCAAAATAAAAATATGAATTCGTCACAAAACATTTAAGGCTATAAAAAAACAATTTTACTTGTAACATTTATCAAAATTATAAAATCTATATGTATAGGCTAAAACCCATTCCTGCATTTCAATGCCCATACTCTTTCTTATGAACTATATATCTAAACAAAATTTTACATACCACTTAATCAAATTTGAATGTATCTCTTCTCTTTCATTTATATACATAAAAAATCCAAAACTTATTCTTTTTTATTTTATATTCATTTAATTTATATTTGTTCTTACGAATCCCTTCCCAACATAATTTTTGTCTATGGAATTGATATTTATAAAAGCACCACAATTTCAGATTTATAAACAAATATTTTAATACGATGTTTACCATTTCAGTTATCAATATCACTTGCAAAAATCAAAATTAAGTGTTAAACTTTAAAAGTATTGCAAAAGTAATTCACTATATGCTTCAAGTATTTGCATACAAAATTAAAATTTTACTCAACAAAACAACACGGCGGCCAAAAAAATTTTTATTCCAATAATTTGTTAGATAATTTAATCAATTACGTGTTCCCGTAGCTCAGCTGGACAGAGCACTTCCCTCCTAAGGAAGGGGTCAGGCGTTCGAATCGCCTCGGGAACACCAAAAAATGCAAGTCAAGAGGTGGCTTGCATTTTTTAATAAACAACATTATTGTAAATTAAAATTCTATTGCCACCCAAACAGCGACACACAAAATAAATTTGTGTTAAATTCTGGCAATATAGCCAGCAATACAAATTGAATTTAGCAATAAATTTCTAAATATAACATAGTAAATTCAATGAAAAGTGCAAGCAATTTTAAATTAAATTTACGCTTGTATTCTTCTTTTAAATATAAAAATATCAAATATGATTTGCTTTTGATGATATAGTTATAGCCAGCAAATACCTATCACACTGGTAATCCAACCTTGTGCAAGAGATATGTCAATAGCATTTTTAATTAAACACTATTTATTTAAGTTTTGCAAATAATGTTTATAACAAATTATAATTTTTATTGTTTAGTTTAAATTGAGATGAATTATCAATAAAATAAAATTATTTTTTATACAACAAGTTCTTAAAAACTCAATCTGTAAAAGAATACTTTTGGTTTAAAATAAATGAGTCTCAGTATTATTTTAAAAAATCTTTGCAGTGATAAAATTTAATTTCAAAAAGTTTTTTGTGTATTTGTATGGCTAAACAAACACCACAATAATAAAAAAATCTCAAACTTTTAATTTGAGATTTTTTAAACTAAATTGAATATATAGCAATAAAGTGTGTGTTCATGTGAATTTCAACACTTTCACCAGACTGATAAATTTTGCCATCGTAGGTATTATACCAACCAACAAAATTTTGTTCAACACTTGCTTGTGGCAATGTGATTACATCTTTGTAGTTTACTTTTTTGCTATACGTTCTATCGCTGAATGTAATTTTAAGTTGTTCTTTTGTGCTTCTTAAACTTTCTATATAACCATCTTTAAAGTAGTCATTAACAACTTCAATCGCTTTTTTATAAACAACATCTTTGCCATATTTTTGTGCAATTTGATAATATGGTGAAGATGGGTCATTTATCCAGCAATCAGCCATATTCCTTATTTCAGAAAGTCTATAAGCAGTGTAAACTTCTTCTGTTATTCTGTCCTTGTCATAAACATCGTAAGCAAATTGAGTTCCTGTCTTCCAATCAGTCGTTCCTGATTTGCATTTTTCAATTTCACTTTGTTTATGAACAATGTTGCCCTTTTCATTCTTTTCAAAATGATACAAGTTAGCAATACCTGTTGCCCCCATAAATCCATTTGAAAAGAAGTTGAGTGACTGTGATGTTACCATATTGTAATATTTAATTGTTTCATCAATTCTTTCAATGTTTGTGCAGGTTACAGATACAAACTTTGGCTGTCCATTTTCATCAAGAATTTGTTTTACAAACTCTTTTCCAATGCTTGAATATGTTGCGTCAATAGACTTTTCAAAATCCATATCAGTTAATGTAAATAATCTGTGTGAAAGCACAATGTTAACATAACTTCCATCACTAAATGTCATCTTGTAGTAATGATTATACTCTCCAACTTTTGCAATCCAAATTGGATATGATGCACTAAACTCACCTCTATCAAAATCGTATACCATGAGCAAGTCGTCATAAGTAACATCTTTAATTTGTTTTGTTGAACCATCGGCAAGAGTAACAAGTGTTTCGCCAGTAAAACATTGAACACTTTCCATAATATCAAACTTAATTATGAGTTTCAACACATCGCCACTCTTAATTTTAGATGTGTCGGTTGTGCTATATTCAACTATTACAGGGACTGTTGAGTGATTGTAATATGTCTCATCAGTTGATGTTCCAATTATCTTTGTGTTGTCTGTTACTCTTTGCAATGCAATTTGCTCTTGAATATGATCAATGCCCAATGTGTGATTGCTTTCGCCAATGCCTATTAGTGGGAGTGCATTGATGTATGCATATACATTTGCAGACACATCATCTAAACCTTGATTGAAAATTATTTGTCTTGTATATTCAAGTGTATTGTCATAATTGTAACTAAAAGTATAAGTTGCTTGACCAATTGTCAATTTATAAACAACATTTTGTGTCCCAGTTGGGTTCATTTCCTTATCGCCTTGATGTCCAATGTTTGATCTCCCAATATTGAAATCAAGATCAACAGAAATGTTGTTTATGTTAGAAGATTTAATTTTATTTAGTGTTCCGCTAACATTTGATGTAACAACCATTGTTGGGAGTATGTTGCCAGCGCCAAAATAATCCAAAGAAATATTGTCTAGCGTTAGCATTTTAAGTTTTGTGCAGCCTTCAAAAGCATTATCACCAATTGTTTTTAATGTGGTTGGTAATATCACTTCTTCAAGGTTTGCAAAATTTTTAAATGCTCCTGTTTTAATTCCAACAACATTTTTATTGTTATATGTTTCTGGAACATATATTCTACTTATAGTGTTGTCACTTGCACCAGAAACGATGTAACCATTTTGTCCAAGTTCAAATGTAAGTCCACAAATGTTATTTGAATATTTAACAACGACATTTTTATTAGCTATAACCATAAATTGATTAGCATCTTCCCATGTCGTGCCGTTTTTACCAATTGCTTCAATATTTTGTATATCGCTATTTTTTAACATTACGTCAAATGAATTGTTAGAAAGATATAAAGAGCTTGCATACAATTTGTAAATTTTTGTATGTTTTAGGGACGTTTCATCAAATTCTGTCAATCCGTCGACATCAATAGTTAAATTTTTAACATTTTTACAATTGAAAAGCGCATATTTCCCAATAAGTTTTACACCTTGAGGGACGCTATAATTTGTTGCGCCATTTTCAACAGCATATCTTATCATCTCTTTTGTTGTTGAATTTATAAGCGCATTATTATCAACATAGGCACTATCATTGTTTGAAATAATTGTATTTGCATTCCAAACATTTATTACAAAATCATTTACATCAACATCAACTTTTAAAGTCTTTGCTGAATAATCCTTGTCAAAGACTAATCCGTTAATCTCTTGGCTATAAGTATCACCAGGCACAATATAAATGCTTCTGTATTCTCTTGTCAAAACACTGCTATCTTTACCAATAATATCTTCAATATCAAATTTTTCACAAGTTAAATAATATTTTAAAAGTTTTACATATAAATCTTCCAAGCTTGTCGATTTGTCTATCCCAAGGTTTTTTGCAATTTCTGTAGGTTCTCCACCATCTGCCAAAAAGTTGTATGTTGTGTTAGCAAACAATGATACCATACCTTGCGCCAAACTTGCCTCTGTATATGCATAGCCTTCATCGGCATACTTATCAAATTCAGAAGGTGTTAATAATAGATAATAGAGTGCATAAATCAACACTGCATCAGAAGAAGAGTTTGATGCTATATAATCATTGCACAATGGAACAATACACTTATTATCTACAACTTCAATACAGTGTTCTTTTATCTGCGCAATGCTTTCTTCGCTCAATTTTGATGCATCAACAGCCATCCAACAATCAAGCCAATTGTTTTGGGTAACTTCAATTGCAATTCCATCATCGCCTGTATTTAACATATAAGAATCGTATGCTTGTGGAATTGGAACAAAGCCATAATTTGAATAAAAATTGATCAGATAATACATTTGCATAAATAATGTTGGGCTTCCCAAAACATGATATGCTGATTCAAGTGCAGTGTTTTCATTTGTAAAGTCAATTTTAATGTTGCTAATATCATCTTTAACTTCAACTGAATAGTTCAATACTCCATTCAGCACATAATCGTCAAAAACATTACTCTTTTTGTCACCTGCAACTATTCTTGCAAATGGGACTTTTTTATCGCCATTTGTTTCAGCGCTAATATCATATCTATAATCATAGCCAATGTGCTCTTGTAGTGGCTTTGCAGATTCTCTATTCGCTTTTATTTCAATTGCAATGTTGTCTGAAATTTTTTGCGTTACCATAAGTAACAATGAAAACTTCATTTCATTTTGTTTTTTTGCATTTATCAAATTTAATGACAACATTGTTGAATTTTCAATTGATGATTTTTTTATAGAGACATCTTGAATTGCACCCATCGCATCATTATAGCCGACATAATTTCCAGCTACAAGTGCAATTCCTGCACATAAATTGGTTTTGTCTTTTGCTCTAATTACAATATTAGAAAATTCTTTTGTATTAGATATAGAATAGTTGTAAAGATAATAGTATTGCACGTCATCTCCGTTTGTAGATTGATATACAATATTGTCATCTTTTGAAACAAAATTGTAAACCAAATTTGTTTCGTTGAATTCTTGTTTGCTGGTTGAATTAAATCCAGTTTGCATTTCAATACTGCTCAACAATGCAGAATCTTTTTCAAATGTTTCACCATCTTTTACTTTTAAACTTGTTGTGAGCTTAAAATTATTTGAAATGTCATTTTGACTGGCAACAATAAAGCAATAAGATATCTCTTCTTTTTCAGCCGGTTTTGAAAGAGTGAGTGCATATTCTGCGCTATCACCATTTGAAGAAGCTTGTTCAATGCTGTCATCTTCAAGCACCTCTGCCAACTCATAATAACTACTATAATTACCTCTAACAAGCAATGAGTTAATGTCCTTAAATAAGTCTGCATTTTCTGCCTTTATCTCAATAGACTCCAAATTGTTTGCCATGTTGGAAACCTTGTAGTTGTAAACATAGCAATTCATATTTTCGCCCTCAATGCTGAAATTTTGTTTATGACTATCGTCAGTTACAATGTCTTGTGACAATGATTGCTCGGTAAATTTACCTATCGTGACAACCTTTTCATCCTTGTAGTAATCAAGGACATTAAGTGTTGGAACAGTTGGCTCTTTTGGACCATCATGTTTTAAAAAAGGTCCCAAAACCAATCCAAGTGTTATTGCAATTGCCAAAGCAAGCACCACAACACATGAAACAACTATGGTAAATGTTTTTTGTCTTCTCCTCAACTTTCCCATTTTTTGCTCTCCTTTAGATTGAAAACTATTCAATCTCCGCCACTTTAATTATAGTCATCAACACATAGGCATGTCAAATATATGTCAAAAAAACTCTTTTTTCGCGCCATTCAACAATCACTGTAAATGGATTTTTAATGCTTTATTCGTCAGAACCATTTAACACACCATAAACAATTAAACATCACGCGAATTGCCAATTTGCAAAATTTGTGTTTTTAATATTCATTGTTTAAAATATTGTGTGTTATTTTGTTTTAAATATCTAAAAACATTCAAATCAAAGTAAAATATATTTGCCAATGTTACAATTTTTTTATATACTCAAATATACTTATTTATGGAGATAATATGGTTAGAAACAATTTAGTTAAAGTAGATATCTTTGACAACCAATTAGAAACAATTTCTAAAATTGATGCACACAAAGCTCCCATACTTCATCGTGCATTTAGCGTATTTTTGTTTAATGATAAAAATGAAATTTTAATACAAAAACGCGCATTAAACAAATATCACAGTGGTGGCTTATGGGCAAATGCCTGTTGTTCACATCCACAAAAAGATGAAGATATTATCGTTTCTGCACAAAATAGGCTTATTGAGGAACTTGGCATTACAACCGATTTAAAAGAACTTTTCACTTTCACTTACATGAACAAGTTTAACAACAAACTGTATGAATATGAACTTGACCATGTGCTTTTGGGTAAATATAATGGGGAAATCAAATTAAATCCAAATGAAGCAAGTGAATGCAAGTGGATTACCATTGACGAACTAAACAATCAATTGACTACTTCGCCACAAATTTTTGCAAGTTGGTTCATCATTTGTGCGCCCAAAGTTGCATATTACATCAAACAAAACATCAGCACAAAAAACAGCAAAACTGCAAAATTTAAAAAAGAGGATTAGTGTTTAATCCTATTTTTTTGCGTAACTATTTATATACTCTTTCAGTCTGTCTGTTTTTTCTTGGTCAAAAACATATTCCATTCTTGGTTTTACAAAATTTGATGAACCACGCTTTTCGTCTTTGTATCTTGGAATAAGCTGAATGTGATAATGATTGTTTGCACCATCACACATAGTGCACATATACACTCTCTCACAGCCAAAAATTTGCTTTATTGCAATCATAAATTGTTTGGCAAACCTAACAATTTTTTCATTTAGTTTGTCTGGTGCTTCACTCATATCGTGATAATGAGTCTTACTTATAATTGCCAAATGACCTTTTGCCCTTGGATTTGCAACAAAAAGGCAGTCTATATCTTCATCTTCATAAACTCTCAACTTGCTGTCATCGCCATAAATTCCGCCATTTGTTTGTCTGTTTAAACAAGTGGGACATATTCCCATATCAACCAATTGTGCAATTGGAAGTTTAACCAATTCTTCTGTTGTCATAAACACTCCTTAAATTTATTATACTAAAGTTTTTTTAACATTTCAAGACAAACCTAAAATTATATTTCCATTTTTGCAAAACTAATGTTACAATAGATATTATGAAAATATTATCTCCAGCAGGAAATTTTGAAAGTTTAAAAATGGCAGTCTATAACGGTGCTGATGAAGTATATCTTGGCATAAGCAAATTTAATGCAAGAAACAACATTCAAGGGTTCACCTTTGATGACCTTGATGAAATTGTGTTTTTTACTCACATACACAACGTTAAAATCAACTTGACGGTTAACATTCTTTTTAACGATGATGAAATACTTGATGCCGTTGATTTGGTGGTTTCTGCCTATAACAAAGGCGTTGATTGTTTTATTATTCAAGACATTGGCCTTGCCTACCTTTTGCACAAATACTACCCACAAATTGAAATTCATGCAAGCACTCAAATGGCAATATGCAATTTGGAAGGTGCACAATATTTATCTCAATTTGGATTCAAACGTATTGTGCTTGCTCGTGAAGTTTTGCTTGATGAAATAAAACGAATAAATGACAATCTTAATGTTGAAATTGAATATTTTTGCCAAGGCGCATTGTGTGTTTGTTTTTCTGGAAATTGTTATCTAAGCTCATATCTTTTTGATGCGAGTGGAAACCGTGGAAAATGCAAACAACTCTGCCGACTTCCCTACTCACTGAAAAAAGATGGGAAGCTTTTGGCACAAGGCTACTTGCTTAGCGCAAAAGATTTTAATATGTCAACAAGATTACCCGACCTTGAAAAAGTTGGCGTTGATGTTTTGAAAATTGAAGGCAGAGCAAGACGCCCATTTTATGTTGCCACCGCAACAAACGAATACAAAAATGCACTACTCGGAAAAAAGGTTAATGAGCAAAACTTAAAGCTCGCATTTAACAGGGGCTACACTGCCGGCTATTTTGATGGGAACGGCAAGATAATATCAAACTACAACAACCACATTGGTTTTAAAATTGGTGAGGTTAAAAAAGTAAATTATGGCAAAAGATTTAACGAAATATATTTCACAAGCAATTATGAACTGTCAAAAAAATCTTCAATAAAACTTTTTGACGGCACGAAAGAAGTCAGCACAATTGCTTTGTTTGACTTGAAGCAACTTGACACAGATTTGTATATGACAACATCAACTCAAAGAGCAAAAGTCGGCAATATAGTAAATTTAATTTTAGACTATGACAAAGAGCAACAAGTCCTATCTTTTGTAAATAAAGTAGATTTGCAAATTGAAATAACTGCTTTGCAAAATGAAAAGTTATGCGCAAGGTGTAACATTTTAGGCAAAGAATTTACAACATTTGGAGAAGCTCTTGAACCATCAAAAAACCAAGCCCTAACAGAAAAAGATGTTTTGACTTGTTTTCAAAAAAATAATTACTTTAACCCAATTGTAACACTCAACACAAACAATGTTTTCGCCCCAAAATCAGTGTTAAACGAATTTAGACGAACATTTTATGAAAATCTTAAACAATTTGTTATGCAAAATTTAAGCCACAACCTTGCAAAGCAAAAAATTGAGCTCTATGGCAAAGCGAAAATATTTGATGACTTTCAAATTGTAGAAAGCAAATCTACACATTTAAAAAACTCAAACATAATCTATTCACCAGAACATTATGACGAGCAAGACATTTTGTCATTTAGTGAATGTTGCAAAAATCAAAACAAAAAAATGTATCTTGACTTGCCAAATTTTGCGACAAAACAAGATGTTGAATTTTTAAAAAATCTTGTTGAAAAACATCATTTGCCAATTGTTGCAAATAACTATTATGCTCTAACTTTTAACACTGAAATAGTTATTGGTGGTGGACTTAATGTTTACAATCATTATAGTGCCAGTTTCTACAATCTTCCCATTATATGCAGTGAAGACTCTATCGCTCCAAAAACAGACTTTCCATATATGACACTTCGCCATTGTCCATTTAAAAATGACCTTGGTGCAACTTGCGACAAATGTCCATATCAAAAAGGTTACACTCTAGCCTTGCAAAACGGAAAAGAACTAAAAATAAAGAGCAAAAAACTATCTTCTTGCACATTTTACCTAACAGACTAAGTTCACTAAAATCGAATTTCAAATGCAATTTAGCAATAAAAACAAAAACATATAAAGCTCTCACAAAAAATAGTGCAACCCTGCACTATTTTTTGTTATATTACATTTAAACATTTCACTTAATTTCAGAATTGTATGACATTTCTTGCTCGAAGTTTTTGAGTTCGCCAAGATATGGCTGTTTCAATTGTTTTGCAAGCGATTTTGCGTAGTCCACACTACATTCATTTGGGGCTAAAATGCCTTCTATTTTTGGATTTTTAAGAACTACTTCATTGTAGTAAGTGCTTTTTGACAAAACATAATTTGGCGTGGCAATTTCTGTTGCCTGCGCAAATAAATCATGAACTTTGCCATCAACTTTTTCGGCATATATCTTTTCAATTGGGTCATATATTATAAATTCCTCATAAGGATTGTTTCTGTTAATAAATTCAGAACTCCTTATGTCGTGATGGTCAGCCACAATAAACTTATCTTTTTCATACCTATAAACCAACAATGCACAAATTTTTTTGTAATGATATAAATACAAAGCATGTGGTTTTTCATTGCTTATGAGAGATGCTGATTGAAAATGCTTTTGTTTTCCAAAGCTGTCAATATCTTCTTTTCTGCCACTAAAACGCCAAGTTTGCGGAAAGACAGTTTTAACAATCAGCTTAAAAGGTTTGTTTAGGTCGAGATTTGCTGTTGGAGTTATTTCATTTTCCCAAATTTGTTTTGTTGTATGTGAAATCACTTTTTCAAACATGTATAGTTTTTTTGCAACCGAATTAAAATTTTTAAAATAATCATCTTTAATCCCAACAGCAACCCCAAATTCATCATAAACAAAATTTTCAACTTTAAGTGACTGTGAAGTGTTTGTATATTTTTCTCTTTTAATAGCGTTAAACTCATCACCAATTTGATTTAGGTAGTCTCTTTTGAATGTTAAATTCAATAGTTTGTTGTAATATATATCAATAAGCAATTTGTAGTCAGAAATGGGTGTTGAACTTAACATATCAAAAGTTTGGTTTTCATTTTTATCAATTTCAGAAACAATATCTTTCATCATTTGGGCGTAACGAATCAAAACATCAAGGCTGTTGCCATACTCACAAAAATCGGGATATAAATCGCCCCAATATTTAGTAAACTTTCTTACAATTTTTACATCATTATTCATACCACAATTTTAGTTTATTTAAGTCCAATTGTCAATAGCCAATTTTTTTCGAGCCATAAAATATCAAACAAAATTTAATGCAAATAAAAAAGATACTATGTGGTATCTCATTGGTTGAGGGGGTCTTCTCACTTCCTCCCGCAACACTTTATATGCCCGCTTTGCTAAGCATATAACCCAAAGCAATAAAAAAAGATACCAGTTCGGTATCTTCTCATTGGTTGCGGGGGTTCTTCTCACTTCCTTCCGCAACACTTTATATGCCCGCTTTGCTAAGCATATAACCCAAGGCGATAAAAAAAGATACCAGTTCGGTATCTTCTCACTGGTTGTCCGCTCAAATGAACATTCGAACCTTTACATAAATAGATTGTTTTTTGTAATCAAAACAAACCTTAATTGTTATTTGCCAATAAAAAAATGATGGTTTTGTCCATCATTTTTTGTTATTCGGCATCGGCATATTTTGGGTCAGTCATATAGTCCAAAAGCAATGTGCCATCTTGCAAGTGATAGTTTTCAAGCATTTCTTCAAATGAGTCAAAGTATGTTATGTGCTCATCACTCCAGTCATTCGTTAGATAATAAGAAATATATGGCTTTCCATGCTCTGGCACTGGGAAGTCTTCGATGTTGATTGCATAGCCAACAGTTTTATATCTAAAACTATAATCAACAAAACCTGGGTTGTTTTTCCAATATTCAAAAATATCATACAAATTATTGTAATATTCCACACCAAAGTTCTCATTCACAACAAATTTTTTATACTTTTCATCTGTCATGTCCATTATCTCCTATTTTTATAATATTTAATTTTTTACAAATTGTCAATCATTAGCGTTTGTAATCTTTTAGTGCCTCATAGAATGCCTTGTCTAATTCTGTCAACGGCAACAAATTTGAAAAACGCAATATTTGTCTTGGAGTTGAAATG